>Ga0208783_10002042_pt1 | contig 11733 bp, 20 predicted proteins | sample DEB19_08_DNA_2_FD_184529 | JGI IMG/M metagenome (GOLD analysis project Ga0208783, IMG submission 184529) | Aqueous microbial communities from the Delaware River and Bay under freshwater to marine salinity gradient to study organic matter... | ecosystem: Environmental > Aquatic > Marine >... | reverse complement strand
CCGGCGCGCAATGACGATGCAGGTGCTGCTCTGGGGCAATGCGTTCGCCGCGATCAACCGCACCGTCGGCGGCGAACTGCTCGAGCTGATCCTGCTCGACCCCGACAGCGTGAGTCTCGACCTCACTGGTCCTCGACCGATCTACAAGACTCGGATGTACGGCGACCTCGCGCAGGACCAGGTGTTTCATCTGAAGGCGCCGAACACGAATGGCCTGTGGGGCGAGTCGCCCGTCAACCTGTGCCGCAGTTCGCTTCAGCTCATGGCCGCCCAGGAGCAGATGGCGCTCAAGGCCTACGAGAACGCGGGCAATCCAAAGATCGCGCTCGTCCATCCGACGAAGCTGAGCGCCGAAGCCATGCAGCGCATCGAAGGCGACTACATGGCGCGGCACGCCGGCAGCTCGAATGCTGGCCGACCGCTTGTGCTCATGGAGGGGATGAAGGTCGAGCGCATCTCGAGCACGCTCGATGACACGGGGCTCGACGCGGCGCGCTCCTACTCGATCGCCGATGTGTCGCGGCTCTACGGCGTTCCGACCTCGATGCTCGGCGAGACCGGCTCGAGCGGATACGGGTCGCTCGAGTGGATGGGTCGCGCCTATGTCGACGGCTGCCTGCAAGCGTGGCTACAGGCGTGGGCATCCGAGATCAAGGCAAAGCTCGCGACGCCGTTCGACAGCGTGTACTTCGATGTCGATGAGCTGCAGCGCCCAGGCATGGCCGAGACGATGGCTTCGCTGCGCACCGCAATCGAGGCGGGGTTCATGACCCGCAACGAAGCCCGCGAGGAGCTCGACATGGAGCCGCTGCCCGGACTCGATGCGCCCATCCAGGCGCTGAACATGGGCACCGGCGGCGGCCAGACCAACATCGGCAGCGACACCAGCGGAGGGTCTGTCAATGATTTCACGGCGTGACTTCATCGCCACCGAGCAGTCGATCGACGGGCGGACGCTCGCCGGCTATGCCGCGGTCTACGGGCAGGACTCCCGCGAGATCGTCGAGGGCGGCCGCAAGTTCGTGGAGCGGATCGCGCCGGGCGCATTCAACGAGACGCTCTCGAGCGGAGCCGACGTGAAGCTCTACTACAACCACGATGCGTCGATGCCGCTGGCGCGCACGCGCTCGGGCACGCTTACGCTCAAGAGCGACCGCAACGGCCTCGCGTTCACGGCGTCACTACCAGAGACGACGCTTGGAAACGATGTCCGAGCGCTCATCGAGCGCGGCGACCTATCCGGCGAGATGTCTTTCGGCTTCATCGTGTCCGAGGACAGTTGGAACAGGAACCGCACCGAGCGTCTCGTCAAGCGCGCGCAGTTGATCGAGGTCTCGATCGTCCAGGACGCCGCGTACCCCCAAACCAGTTCGAGCCTGCGGAGCGTATCCGCGGCTTACAGAAACGCCGCGCTTCTGCGGCTCGCACTTCATTTCCGAAGGATGACCGATCATGTCCGATGAGTTGAACGAGATCCAGCAGATCACCCACCAGTACCGCAAGAGCCTCGCCGCGTTCGAGTCGCGTACCGGCCTTGCGCCGCAGCTCGTCGACACGCGCGGCGTCGGCGAGGAAAAGGAGAAGTTCGCGAAGATGGACGCGGACCTCAACGCCGCGGAGCTCATCGCTCAGAACCGAGCCCTTGAGGCTAGGCTTGCCAAGCTCGAGTCGCAGCCCGTGCTTGAATCCCGCGCCTCCCAGCGTGCGGATCGCGCGTCCGGTGACGAGTACGCCCATCGCTGGCTCAACGCGATGATGGGCGGACGGCTCCACGAGCTCCGCGCGCAGTCCGCGCTCGGAACCGACTCCAGCGGCGCCGCGATCCCGACCGACATGGAGCGCCGCATCGTGGAGCTCATGTACCAGACCAACGTGATCCGCCAGATCTCGGTGGTCAACACCATCGACTCGAAGCGGAAGATCACCGTCGAGTCCGCTCTTCCGACCACCTACAAGGTCGCGGAATCCGCAGGCGATCCCGGAACCGGCACGGCTGCGACGTTGAGCTTTCCGACCTTCGGAACGCAGATCTCGGTTGACCCGACCACCTATGTCACGGCGGTCAAGATGTCGCTCGAGTTCATCCAGGACTCCATCGGCGCCAACGGAATCGGCAGCGCCCTCGACTATGTGGCGCGAAAGTGCGCGATGTCGATGGCGATGAAGCATGAGGAGCAGTTCACCATCGGCGACGGCAGCGGAGATCCCCAGGGAATCGCTCTCAACGGCCTCCTTACCCAGGTCGAGGATCTTGGTGCCACGGCCGCGCTGAGCACGCTCACCGCGGACAACATCATCAACACCGTCCACAAGGTCAATCCCGCATACCGTAACTCCCCGCGTTTCCGCTGGCTCTTCTCGGACGAGTTCCTCAAGACCGCGCGCAAGCTCAAGACTTCGCTCGCCGGAACGTCGTCGGCTGGTTACACCGACCAGAGCTACATCTGGACACCCGGAACGAACGCCGTCAACTCGCTCACCGGCGGCGTCCCGGCGACCATCTACGGCGTTCCCTACTCCATCTCGCCGTATATCCCGAGCGTCGCCGGGACCGGCAGCGGCGCCGCCGGCGCGATCGCCAACGGCGATGTGTACGCCGTCGTGGGAGACTTCAACTACTTCGAGATCTTCGACCGCACCGGCATCGAGTCGCTCGTCGATCCGTATAGCAACGCGATTAACCGCCAGACGACCCTTTATGTCTACAGCCGCACCGATTCGCGCTGCATGAATAAGGCGGCGTTTGCGGCGATCACGGCCTGATTCATCTCCTTTCTCCCGGCGCTCCGGGCGGGAAACCGCCCGTGAGCGTTTTCCATGAGTGTCCCGCTATCAACGATCAAGTCTGCTCTGAAGATCGAGTACGACGACGACGACCTCGAGCTGATCCGGCTCAGGGAGGCGGCGGCGTCTTTGATCGAGCGCGAGACGGGTCTTGTTCTCGCGACCGCCGACAAGACGCTGTATCTGGCGACGTTCACCGACACGCTGATACCGTTCGTTCCGTTCGTGTCGGTCAAGAATGTGAAGTACTACGACACGCTTGGCGTGCAGCAGACGCTCGACCCGTCGAAGTACTGGCTCGACTATTCGGACGGGCCCGTTCCCACGCTCCGTTTCCTTGATTCGGTTTCCATCAAGGAAGGCACGAACATTACGGCGACCGTCGAGTCGGGATACGCGGCGCTTCCGAACGAGCTCGTCCACGCGATCATCTCGCTCGTCGGTGCCTGGTACAACAACCCAGAGGCATTCCAGCCGATCGGGCTCAATATGGTCCCGATGTCGCTTCAGTACATCCTCGAGAGCCTTCGCGTGAGGAGCTTCATCCGATGATCTCGGCGGGGCTTCTCAAGTCGACGGCGTTGATGCTGGCGGCGAGTACCGCGCAGGACACGCTCGGACTGCGCTCGGACACCTTCACGGCGGGCGCATCCTTCCGCTGCGACCTCCGCCCCGTGAGCGCGACCGAGCAGCAGTACGCCGACGGTGTGGCCGTGCGGCGCTCCTGGGAGGTCCGCGCGCGCTGGCAGCGCATCGAGAACATCGGGCTCAGCGAGGTGGACCGGATTTTCGTCGACGGCCGCACGCTGCGGATCACATCCATCCTCAACCTTGACGGCGCCGACCGCGTCGCCGTCATCCAGTGCGAGGAGGTCGGCTAATGGCGGCAGTCACGATCGAGCAGGCGGTCCGGACGATGCTTACGGCCGGCGCAACGCTGAGCAATAGTCCTGTGCCAGTTCCAGATACGCGCGTAACTCACGGATATCGACTCCAGGACTCGGTGCTCCCCGCCGTGACTTATACAGTCGACACGCGCGAGGACGGGACCATCGCCGGCGAGACGCAGATATCGCAGGTGACGGTTACTTCGATCGCCGAGACGAGCGAGGACGCGCTTGTTCTCGCCGAAAAGGTCCGAAACGCGTTGGTCAAAGGAACTTACAACAGCATTCCTTTCGACGCCGTAATGGTCACTTCCGGCGGGCTTCAGCCCGAGGTGGTCGGCCTTTCCGATGAACAGGAACCATCGCAGGCGGTGACGCAGGCGACCATCTACTGGAGGCCTTGATGCCAGCTACCGCAAGACCATGTAGGGACGCAACCATTACAGTGGGCGGCAACGCGCTCACTGGAATCATCGACGCTTCCGTCGCGCTTACGACGGATACGATCGAGACAAGCGAACTTTCTTCCACGGTCCGCACCTATGTCGCCGGAATCCGAAGCGGAACCGCGTCGGCTACCGTGTTCTATGACCAGACCGACACGACCTATGCCGCTCTTGAGACGGCGTACACGGCTGGAAACACGGTCACGCTTGTGTTTACCTGGCATTCCGGCGCGACCTATACGGCGACGGCGCTTATCACAAGTCTTAGCCCTTCGGTCGCGATGGTCGACATCTGCAAGTGCTCGGTTCAGTTCCAGATCACGGGAGCTGTGACTATTGCCTGACATCCGCGCCATCCTCGCGCTCGAGCACAAGCCGTTCGAGCTTAACGGCGCCGCGTGCCTGCTCAAGCGGCCGACGCTCGCCGACCTGGTCGACGCGGTTTCGGCGAACGAACAAGGCCCGGTGTTCTCGAAGGCGTGGGCTCTCCATCGTCATCTCCTCGATCCGACGGGATCGCCCGTGTTCTCGACCGTCGAAGAAGCGATGCGCGCGCCGGCGGGTATCGCGGCGAAGGCGGTCGCAGCCATCGAGGCGCTGTATAGCGAAGGCTCGGACTGAACAGGGACGCGCGCACGCTGCTGGCGCGCGTCCTGAAGGATCACCGTGCAGCGCCGTGGCAGAGATCCGTGCTCGAGCTCATCATCGAGCTCGACATCCCGGACTACAAGGGCATCCGCAAGAGGCTCGATGAACTTCGCCGTGACCGCCAAGATCGACCCCGATAGCGAGCGCAAGCTGCGCGCGGCGCTCGACCAGTTCCCCATCGCCGTCCAGGACGCGATCGTCCGCAAGGCAATGCGGCCGTTTCTTTCGAAGGAACTGAAGTCGATCCGCGCGATCAACGGAAACAAGCTTCCCGCGAAGGATGCGAAGGCGAAGGTCAAGATCATGCCAGGCGGCGTCGTGTGGGGCGCGGTCGCGTACAAGACCGGAAGCGGCCGGAAACCACCCGACAAGGGCGGCCGCGGCCTGCGCGCGGTCTACGACTCATGGGGAACCGGATGGCGCTCGCATTTCACCGAGCTCGGGACGCACGCATGGTCGAGCGCGCTGGCCGTGCCACCGTCGGCCGGCCGCTACGGAAAGGGGTGGAAGCGCAAGCTCTACCACCGAGGCCGCGGCACATTCATCCGCGGAACGCACGCAAGCGAGGTTACGGCGCGGATGTTCCAGTCGCAGTTTCGTCCCATGGTGATCTCGGCCGTGAACTCCGCGATCGAAAGCCGGCGCGCGCCGGGATCCCGCCTTCGAACCGTGGATGAGTTCTCATGAAGCTACCGACGCTCAACATCGATGTCGCTCTCAACACGAAGACCCTGTCAAAGGGCGTCGCAGAGGCCCAGAAGCAGATCAACACAATCGGCAAGGCGGGGCTCGCGCTCGGCGGCCCGATGGGCGGCAAGTTCGGGCAGCTCGGAGGGCTCGCCGGCGGCCTGCTTGGCGGCGGCGCAGGAGCGGCGACGATCGGAGCCGGAGGCATCCTCATGGCCACCCTTGCGCCTTTCAAGCTCGCGTCTTCGATCCTCGATGGATTCAACGAAAGCGCACAGCGAGGCCAGAAGGCGCTCGAGGACTTCGCTTCCGGCAAGGGGATGACCGGCGGCATCGCGCTTGGTACGGCCGCGACGCTCGCCGCTGGCGCGCAGGCGTCGGCCGTGCGCGCGCAGTCATCGCAGGGGATGTTCGATACCTTCATCGCGTCGCTCAAGAACGAACAGGGGCAGACAACCGGCCTTGCCGGCTTGATCGAGGACTGGGCGACAGCGACGGCCGAGGGAACGAAGTTCCTCCTGGCGACCATCGGAGGCTCCCTTGCAGGCAAGGAAGCGCAGGACATCATCGACTTCGCCGACCAGGCGATCTCGCGCAGCGCCGGCGGATCACAAGCCTATATGACGCAGGACCAGATCGACCGGGCCGCGAGGTCGCAGGACAAGCGCATGAAGGCCGAGCGGGAGCAGAACACGTGAAAACGAGCACGACCTACAAGTCCTGGCGGATGACTTCGAACTATTCGCTCGGAGACATCTGGGATGTCCACACGGCGACCGAGCGATGGCACGTGGAGAGGGTCGACGGAGCCGCGATCAATCCGTCCGACGTGAGCGGGATCCTCTTCGACACGACCACCGGTGGTCCCGTGATCCCGGGAATCGGGGATCCGTTCGACTTCCCGACCCCGGGATCGGGAACCACATGGCTCGAGTCGATGCTTGTCCGTTCCCACACCTGGGCGCAACCAAGCGGCAAAGGCATCGAGGTCACGGTCAACTATTCGACGCGCTATTTCGAGACGGACGCGGCGAAGGGCCTGACCAGTGAAGTAATCGGCAGCGCGACTACGCTTGCCAAGGGTCTGTTTCTGCCGTGTGCGGTTCTCCCCGTATTCCAGAGCAGGAATACCCGCCTATTCAACGACAACCCCGGAATGACCGGGCCAAACGCGACGCTCGACATCTCGACCGCGGACATCGGTGGAACGCGGAAGGAGATCGACGCCGACGTGAGGCAGGTCGGTGTCAAGCTCCGCATGGTTCTCGACTCGACCAGCGTGCCCGTCTCGGGCGCCGGCTCCATGATCGACATTGTCGGCCAGTACCTTGGAAAGAAGAACTCCGCGGCGTTCCTTGGCTATGGGGTCGGGAACCTCGTGTGCTCTGGCGCGACGATCAACAACCTCGAGAGCGAGTTCTTTGAGCTTGTGATGGAATACCTCTATGACGAGTATTTCCACCATTCGCAGACCGTCGCGAAGGCATCGGACGGCCGGCCAGACATGAACGGGACCGCCTTCGTGGATGTCCGGTGGACGCGGCCTGTGCGCACGGCGGTCGACTTCAATGCCATCTGGCCGACAGGTGATCTCGGAAAGTCGATGAAGTACCAGGCCTTTGCGGGACGGTGGTACTGATGGGCGGCGTGAACCGCAACAGCATGGCGGCGCGACGCGGCGACGATCTCGCCCGCGTGATCGCGCAGCCCATGGAGATCGAAACGTTCTCGTCGCAGTTGATGCGGGTCGTGAGCTACAGCGTGATCGGCGGTGGAAACTTCCGGCACATCTACACCGTGCGCCGCGCGCAGGTCGGGCCTGCCGCCGGCGGCTACGTGCCGAGCACGACATCCAACACGCTGCAGGAAACCGCAGTGAGTGTCAGCGAGCTCTCGAACACAAGCGCATATGTCTCCTACGGCGTCACCAAAGCGACCATTCCCGCGGGTTTCGCGCCGCAGCCGATACCGGTGAACACATATGTTATGTGCGTGCCGCACCGCCTCACGGACGGGACATTCATCTGGCTTATCGTAAACACGCAGGCGATTGACGGAGTATGCTCATGAGCGCGGGACAACATGACATCATCATCGAGCAAGGCGCAACCTTTGCCTTTGATATTCAGGTGAACGACACTGACCTTACGGGTTATTCCGCGAGAATGAAGGGCCGCGGCAACCATCCGAGCGCGACTACGGTGTTTTCCCTTTCGGTCGGGAACGGAATCACCATTTCGCACCAGGGGAATCATTCGCACCTTCAGATCGCCATGTCGGCTTCCGTCACTGCGGCGATGGCCGCGCCCCAGTGTGGCGTCTACGACGTGGAATACGAGAACGGCGGGGAAGTAGTCCGCATTCTCGAAGGCAGCTTTTACGTCACCCCGGAGGCATCGCGGTGAGCGTGGTCGTAACCAACAACGTCACTAGCGTTGTAGTTACACCGGAGACTCCGACTCCGGTGACGATTTCCGGCGCGTCGGAGATCAACGTCGTTGGAATCATTGGCGGTATCACGCTGACCGGGGATGCCACAAAGCCGAACATAATCAACAACTCGGAAACAAACAGCATCGAGGGAGCAAGCACCGATGCTGGTGTCTGGGGAAACACCATCGCGGGAGGCGGCAACCCGGCGCAGCCGAACCAGATGTTCGGCAACGCAAGTCTCACGGCAGGCACCGGAGGAATCGTCCGCACCATCTCCGGCGGCTACGACAACATCATCGGCAGACCGTACATCACCGATCAGCTAGATAGCGGCCTCGCCAGCACGATCTCTGGCGGAGCTCACAACCGCATTCGCCGTCCGCTTACCGTCAACGACAAGGCGGGGTTGAACATCGTCGACATCCCCACGGAATCCCCGTCGGGAAACTATCCAAACCATTCTTTCATCGGTGGCGGTGGATACCACTACATCCACAATGGCATCGACAACGTGATCGTGGGTGGATTCGGCAACGCCATCTTCGCGTCCGTCATCATCGGCGGCACAAACCAGGCGCTGTACGACGGCAACAAGGCCGTCATCGTCGGCGGCTACTCTAACGCAGTCGGCGCGACATACGGTTTCATCGGTGGTGGCGAGACGAACAAGGTACTTGGCCACCACGGATCCATCGTCGGCGGCGCGAACAACACCATTTCGAAAGGCAGCGCGGAGGGCTCGGGGGCATCTGCTGGATACAGCAACGAGGGATATTCTTTCATCGGCGGTGGATCGTCAAACACGATCAACAAGTCGCAGTACGCGACGATTGCATCCGGCGCAAACAACACCATCGGAAACGCAGCGAGCGACTACGGCTCCTACTGCTCGGTCATTGGTGGCTACCAGAATGAGGCAGGTACGAGCGCGTACGGTTGGGGTGCGACGGTACTAGGAGGATGGCAGAACAAGTCGCTGGCGTTCTGCTCGCTGACCTCCGGACGCCACGCAAAGGCGCTCCACGCCTACCAGCATGCGCACGGCCACGAGCGGTTCAGCGTCGATGGCGACTGCCAGACAAGTGTGTTTGTCCTGAAGGCACAGACGCCGGACGCGACGCCGACAACCATGATGGCAAGCGGCGCAGGCGTATCGGTGCCGTCGAATGGCATCTGGGCGTTCCGCGCGTTGGTCACGGCGCGGCAGGACTCGAGCACTACCGCCGCGGCATGGATCATCCAGGGCGCCGCGAGGAACGACAGCGGAACCACCTCTGTCATGGGAACGCCGACCGTGACCTCTCTCGGCACGAACGGATCACCCATATGGTCCGTCGCCGTAGACGCGAGCGGATCAAACCTGCGCATCCGCGTTACTGGTGCGGCGTCGACGGTCGTACGCTGGGTTGCAAGAATGGATACATCGGAAGTCATCTAACAAAGGAAACACTAATGCCAAGTCAATCACTCGTTCGCGCTTTCGAGGGCAGTGGTGGAAATTACGTACAACTCGCAACAAGCCCGATCGGGGAAGTCGGCGTCCTCGTTCGCTTCGCCCAGGATGTCTACCTGATTACCGATCCCAGCGTCACTACCGCGGGAGAAGCCGCCTCAGCGCAGGCCACAAAGGGATGTTTCATCAAGGGCAACATCGATCCACTGCACTTCTTCCGCGTCGATCCCTGCAAGACATGGATCCGCGCGTTCGGTGCGACAGGTGGGAACGCATTCATCCTCTTCCAGTATTGACCATGAACGTAGAAACACTCGCGGCGATCATCGCGCCTTTCATCGCGGTACTCTCGGCCGCGGCGTGGCTGCATGGCACAATCGCTTCCCTCCGCGAACAGATCGCGGCTCTCCTCACCCGTGTCGCGCACCTCGAGGCCGAGGTCGATCGACTTAGGAAACACCGACCATGAGCAACAGAAACACCACACTCGCAGGCGTCGGCGCGATCATCGCGGCCGTCGGAGGAATCGTCTCCACGTGGCCGTCCGTGGATTGGGCCACAGCCGTCGCGGCGATCATGGCCGGACTCGGCCTTATCTTCGCAAAGGATGCGAAGAGGACGGATGCTTGAGCGGATCGTTGCACAGCTCGCGGTCGCGCTCCTCGCTTGGGTGGACAAGCGCCTCGAGCGCTCGTCTGTGGCCGTGGATGCTGACGTGGACCGCGATCGTCTTGAGCGCGCTGGCCGTCGGATCAATGAGTGGATGCGCCAGCAGGACGATTTTCGTGCCGGAGGAAAGCCCGATGCGGGTCGGCCCCCGCAGTGACCTCCGCGTGTATCACCGCGTCGGCGGCGAGTGGATCTTGAGCGAGAACGCTATCCGCATCCCAGAGGGCTGGTACCTCGTTCCGCCGAGCTTCGTCAAATGAGTTTGCATCGCGTCTGCTGCTGCGGCGCGTGCTGCGGAACGACTAGCTACTCGCTCACGGGGTTGCCGTCCATCACCTACACCCTCGCGTGCGGAAGCAACAACCGATACACGGACGGAGGCGGCAACACCTTCAACCTGAACACCCCGAACTACGGCGTGGCGGTGCAGGGGGTTTCGTCACCGATTCCGGAGTGCTTCGACAAGTGCTACTGGATCACTCCTGCGGCCAACTACCAGTACCACGGCACCTTCTACGCGACTTGTGGAGCGGCCTGCGCGAACTGGAGCTACTACAACGCTTGGTCGATCAACATCGTGACCGACAACCAGTCGCCCGGCGTTCGTTGGGCGATCGTGAACATGAGCCATGTTTGGTATAGCCCGGTGGCATCCGGCCCTTGCGTCGTCGCACCCTTCACCGTGGGCGTCAAGTACAAAAAGCAGATAAGCGGCCTATGCCCGGACGGAGCGTATTCGAGCTACACGACTACAAGCCTCACCCGATGCAACGGCACCGCGGAGACGCTCGGGGTCTACACCAACATCGCCGCCGGCGGTCCGACCGTCACATGGGGGACGCCGAGCGGCGTGCCGACCGTCGCATGACCTGCCGCCACGCCGCCGGAACCTGCACGAACACATTCGAGCTTCTCGTGAACGGCCCCGATATTTCTCCGGCGCGCTGCGCCGCGTGCCCGAACTACGAGGGCCCCGCGCGCGGGCTCGGGGACATGATCGCCTCCGCGACGAAGGCCGTCGGCGTCGAGCCCTGCGGCGGGTGCCAGAGGCGCCGCGAGGCGCTCAACCAGATTCTTCCGAATCCGTTCAAGCCTGGTTGACAGGCGCGCCGATGTGTAATACAGATCCCGCCGTGACGAGATCAAGAGCAGTAGCGGTCACGGAGCAGGCGCACGCGGAGCTCGCGCGCCTGTCTGCGAAATACGGCAAGAGCCGCAGGCAGATCGTCACCGAGGCGATCGCGGCATATCAGGCCGTAAGGGAGCTCGAGGACGCGGGAAGGCCCGCAAAGGAGACACGCCCATGGAGTTCATCGGATATCTGCTCGGTGGAGCTGCGATCGCCCTCGCAGCGGTCGCCACGCTCGCACCCCTCTGGAAGGACCTCGACCAGTGAACGCCACGAGACGAAGCCGGAACCGCGCCGTCGCGGCGGTCGATCAGCTCGACGCCGATCTGAGTGAGTGCCTGTCCCGCATGGATCTCGGCGTGCTCTGCTCGATCGTGGAGCACGCGACGATCGTCTCGGACGCAGCCGCCAAGCCTGGACCAGCGCTTACCTTCATGGGAGATCGGATGTTCTGGAGGATCGTCGCGGCGTGCGCCATGAAGCGCCTCAACGACGAACTGGTGATCCGCCACGATGCAGAGAGCGAGGCGCCCGATGTCGACTGAACAGGAAAAGCAGCGGATCGAGCGCGAGGATCCTCAGCCGGGGCGCTCCACC
>Ga0208783_10002039_pt1 | contig 11736 bp, 14 predicted proteins | sample DEB19_08_DNA_2_FD_184529 | JGI IMG/M metagenome (GOLD analysis project Ga0208783, IMG submission 184529) | Aqueous microbial communities from the Delaware River and Bay under freshwater to marine salinity gradient to study organic matter... | ecosystem: Environmental > Aquatic > Marine >... | reverse complement strand
GTGAAAGATGCCGTCAATGTTGTTCTTGATGGTGATCGTGCTGATCGCATGAGCAGCATCCTCGGGCTTCGGAAATCCGTCATTGGAGATCACCTCGATGTCAAGCGAGGCAACGTTGATGATGGATCGATCAAAGTGGATCTCGTCAGGGAACTTCTCCTGCAAGAACTGGCAGATGTACCGAGTATTCCCAAAGATCTTGAACGTGTCGATTCCCTCGTACTTCTCAATGAACTCCTTGGCATCCTTCATCGAATCAAACTTATGAGGCTCGACCGGCGTTCCGTCAAGGGCAGTCCAGGTCGTCTTCTTTAACTTAGAAGGCAAGAACAAGGTAGGCTTGAACCTGACCTTCTCCTGAACTCGGTTACCGTCCTTGTAACCACGGTAGAGGATATTCGAACCGAATCGACTGACGTTGGTGTAGAAATTCACGCTCTCAGATCCTAGCACAAAAAAGGCCGGTCGTACACATAAAAGTGCCGACCGGCCAGGTTATTTACTTAGACGAGTCAGTCCTTCAGAAAACCCTTCTTGGTCTTCACTGGAGTATTGATCTCGATTTTCTTCGGGCGTTCATCCTCCGGCACAACACGCTCGAGGTTGACGGCGAGAATTCCGTCTCCCAAGTTTGCGCCTGTGACCTGGACGTGTTCACCCAGGGTAAACGTGCGGACAAACTCACGGGAAGAGATTCCCTTGTGAGCGTATTCGCGCGTATCTTCTTTCTTGCCAGTCACAGTCAGGATGGAATCCTTTAGCTGGATATCCAGATTTTCCTGCTTGAAGCCTGCAACCGCAAGCTCGATGATGTAGTTGTCATCATCGATTTTTACCACATTGTGTGGCGGATAGTTGTTCTGAGCACCGAGCTGAGCTCGTGTAAGCTCATCGAACAGTCTATCGAATCCCACGAAATTTGCACGTGGGAAGTTAAACGAGGTTGTCGTGTATTGTGTCATCTTAGTTTCCTCCAATTAAGCGAGGTTATGTTCTGTCTCCGCTGACCCCAATCGGGCATCAACGGTTGTTAGCGGGATTGCCAACAAACTTATTTATCTGACTTTGTGTTGCCAATAGAATACTTTGGCAACAGTTCCCAGTTAGCCTTCTCCCTGTGCGGGATGATCTTGATCTGTCTCAGGGGAGCCTTATCCTTAGACTGATCTGGATTTACGATTGAAACCAGACCCCAATCAGAAAGCAGAGTAGCAATAGTGTTTCTCCGTTGGAGATCATTGACTGTGAGATTGGACGGCTTGCCATCCAATAGAAAAAGTTCTTTGAAGTGGACAATGAAGTATCTCCCTTGTTTGTGAAGGATGTGACAGGATTGGTAGAGCTTGTTCGTTTCTTTACGAGACGCCACACCGATGCGAGTGAGAGTTTCTCTAACTTTAAGAAAATCATCTGGCTCAGACAACGTGATCTCCAGCATCATAGCTGGAGTCCATTCAACTGGAGTCTCCTCGATGCTTAGATTTGGCTGTGTTGGTTTGCTGGTTTCCACCTGTGTTTAGTTTACGTTTGAGATCTTCGATTTGCGAAGCACTCAAGATCGACAGGGCAGCTTTGGCCTTTTCATTACTGTAGCCATAGTATTCCTTAACAATCAAGAGGTCATCGTGCTCGTGGGGTTTAAGCCACTTGCTGAAGCGTTTCCGCTTACGAACACTATTTATGCAGAAGTCGAATTGGAGGCGGTTATCCAGGTGATGGTTCCGGTTCATCTCATTTGCGATCAGGATGGTGTCTACGAAATAGGACAGACCTCGGTTGACCATGAATGGAAGGTATTGCTTCTCGGCAATGTCATCCACCATGATATCCTTCTTGGTATCGTTGATGCTGTTGAGGTATTCGAATGGATTCATTACCAGTGACGGATTACACCTGCCACAATAAACGCATTGGTGACCATGTAAACCACTAAGATGGCGGTGCGAATGATTGCAACTACGTCTGCTTCCTTGTTATCAGGTGATGATTTTTCCCCCAGTGCTTTAGCCCAGAGTCTCCACATGTTACTTCCATTCGACCGAAGCCATGAGCTCGGTCATACAAGCTACAGTGTTCAGTTCGTGATCGGCCACAAAAGCATCCTTGTACTGGTAGTCTGCCAGGATCAGAACGATCTGCGGGATCGACTGAGGTTTAGCATACTCCGACATGCTGTCGTAGATCTTTCGGAACAGTGTGGCCGAATCAGTCGAGGCATGCTCAACTACCCATGACCGCATGTCCTTGAAGTTCTTCTCTTTCAAGGCAGTGATAAGAGACTTAAGATTCTGGTCTCCTAGATTTGCCAGGATACCGCTGTCGATTGCTCCGCTTGCAGCATAGCGCTGGCACTCGTTTAAGATTCGGCGCCAGTCCGGAGCAAACTGAGAGATGATCTCGACCAGGACCTTAACGTCATACTGAACACCTTCAGCCTTCAGTATTCCGGTCAGGCGCTTGTGAAACTTTGCGCACAGGCCGACCAAGGTGGATTTGTCCGAATTGAATTCGATGACCGCACACCTTGAATGTATTGGTTCGATGATTCGGTTCTTGAAGTTACAGGTCAAGATGAACCTGCAGTTGTTCGAGAACTCCTCGATGAAGCCACGTAGAGCAGGCTGAGTTGACTGCGCATTGAGATAGTCAGCCTCGTCGAGGATCACGACCTTAGGACCGTCCGAACTCAACGAGACTGTCGAGGCAAACTGCTTGATCTTGCTCCGCAGGACGTCGATGCCGGATTCTTCCGATCCATTGATCAGCAGATAGTCCAGATTCAGTTCGTTGCACAGAGCACGTGCAACAGTGGTCTTGCCAAGACCGGCAGTACCGGTCAAAAGCATGTTGTGAAGCTTACCGGACTTGACGATTCCGGCAAACAACGCCTTCAGATCTTCGGGCAATATGCACTCGTCGATCCTGCTTGGCCGGTATTTCTCAACCCAGAGGAATTCAGTTTGGCTCATAATAAAGTAGAAAAACAAAAAAGGCGCGTTCTTTACAGACTACGCGCCAAAAGTCCGATCGGAAACTACCGATTAGTTAGCAGCAACGTCACCTGGGAGCTTGTCACCTGCAACGGCCTCACCATCCTGCTTTGGCTGCTCCTTAGGAGCATTGGCCTTCAGGAAGTCGGCGAAGCGAGTGCGAAGAGCGCCGATGGCGGCGAGCTCTGGACCCTCATAGGCTCCGCGGCGCGAGCAGACATCGATCATCTGCACAACGGCTGCGAGGTCGTTGAGGTTCAGTTGAGGAGCAGGAGCTGCCTGCTCGGTAGTTGTGGTTTGTGCGTTTTCCATGTTGTGTTGTACCTAGGTTATTCGACTTCATTTACCGAACGTCGAAGTTTTTTCAAGAGCGATCCAGTACTCAACGGGAGTGCTGGTGTTCTTGAAGTGGCTGATAAGTTTTGAGCTTATCGAGACCACGTAATCACCTGCCATCATTTTCAGATTGCCGATGACCATGACAAATGAAAAGACCTCATTACAAGCATTCTTCTCATCTATCACAATCGAGTATTTATTTGCCGTAGGGTTCTTTAGGTCCACAATTTGCAACGTAATTCTCCCCTTGGCACCGGTGATCTGAAGTGTCGGATGTCCAAGAACAGAGGATGCCCTCTTGATCTTGTTGATCGTATCAGATGGAAGGTTAAACACCACGTCAGGATTCGGCATATTGACGGTCTTTGTAGGTACCGTCAAGACCTCAGGGCTCGAGTAATAGTACTGGATAGAGGCGTTTCCGTCTCGGACCAGTACTGAATTCTCGGTGAATTCCAGATCAGGGTTCTCGAGAAGAGACACCGTAGATAGGAACTGTGTGAGGTCAAATATGCCGAACTCTGTCGGGATCTCCTCCGAGATCTTGGCAGATGCCATGATGTTCTTCGCCTCAGCGATCGTGTTGAGTGTGTTGCCACGCTTGAAGAGAATGTTCGGGTTGATGGCCGAAAAGTTCTTCAGGATGTCAACAGTGCTGTCGGATAGTTTCATGGTCTGCATAAAGGATTGGCCGGAGGTTTCCCTCCGGCCTTAGCTGTTCCTCAGCTGAGGTTAGCAGCACTGCGCTTGGCGTCGTAACGATAACGATAGATCGTACGGCCGGTCTTGGTGTCCTTGCGGCGGTTTGTCCAGATGACGTGACCATCCTGGCGGAGGGACGCGACAACTGCGCTCGGATTGGCGATACGGAGGCGGGCAGCAGCCTCAGCGATCGTAACCTCCTTGCCCTTGGCAAGGAAATTAACCAGACGGGTCTTCTGATTATTTGACTTAGTCATTGTGTATTGCTTCATGTGGTCCGTTGATGTTGCTGTGTGGACCTGGACCTTGATCCACACAGGCATTCTACCTTGTTAGGAGAGTTTGTAAATACAAAACTGAGGCGAGTGCTCAGTAAGCAGGAGTTGCAGCATTCGGAGTGGGCTGAGCCACAGGATCCGCAGGCTTCTCAGGCTGAACCGAAGGATCGACCTTCGTATAAAGATCGAGGAAGGCCGTCTTGGTATCCAGATCGAACCGAGAGATACACATCTGGACAGCCTTGAGGCGATCCTCGAAGATGGAGAAGGTCTGCGTAATGTGACAGAGACGGCGCGTGGAGACGAGCTCGTCAACACCACCATCAGCAAACGTCTTGCGAATGATCTCGGACCACGTGGTCAGCTTGTCTGCAAAGTCCTCATCGACCTTGCCGAACTTCTCCATGTGGCGCGAGACGATCTTGGTCTCGATCGTGCGCGACGGATACGGCTGCTCGATGGTCGAGACGAACCGCTCAAGGAACGCCTCGTCGATGATGGTGGCAGCCACAAAGCGGCCATCCTCAGAGCCCTTGCCCTTCGTGTTGGCAGTCGCTAGAACATTGAACCCCGGAGACGGATGAATGAGCTCACCGGTCTTCTTAATCAAGACAGGCTTACCCTCAAGAACACCCTGCAAGCACATGATCTTGTTGGTCGCACGATCGATCTCATCGATGAGGAGGATAGCGCCGCGCTCCATGGCCTTGATGACCGGACCTTTGGCGAACACCGTCTCACCGTTGAGAAGTCGGAAACCACCGATGAGGTCGTCTTCGTCTGTCTCCGGGGAAATTTGAACGCGGATGTACTCTCGGCCGGCCTGCGCGCAGGCTTGTTCGACCATCATGGTCTTGCCGTTACCTGAGAGACCCGCGATGTAAATGGGGTAGAAAGTGCTAGACTTGATGACCGTCAAGACATCATCGAAGGACCCCCACTTCACGTAGGTCGGATCCTTGGCAGGAACATAGGCATCCTCGTTGATCGTGGAGCTGACCTGCGCGGCAAGCTTCATCGCAGTCTTGGGGACTGCGGCAACCGGAGCAGGAGAGGCGTCGGGCTTGAGGACTGCCGAGAAGTTGTAAAGACCGCGAGCGATCTTGAAGCGATCGCCGATGAGCTCGGAAGCTCCCTTGAAACCGAAGCCGAGCTCGACGGCTACGTCGTCGATGGCCTTGCGGCGAAACTCGACTTGATCGGGGAAGCGGGACTTGAGGGTGTCCAGGATCTGGACTGACTGGGTGTTCATGATTAAGAAGGAATCAACTGTGCCACCATTCTACACTGTTCTGCGCACTTCGTACATAGATTTGTTGCGCTTTAACTTGTTGGTGGACCAATAACTTAGGCAAGCGCCTCAGCAAACTTGCTGACAAAGACTCGGTTGGTCTTCTTGGCACTGCTGTACTTCATGAACTCGCGAGCCATCTTGCCGCGCGTCATGGTCGAAGAGTCGATGTTAATCTCGTCGTCGGTATCCAATTCCATCGAACCACAGTTCGGAACCACGAAGTACTTGCTGTAGCAGAAACCTTCGTTGATCGCCACGACATCCGACCGCTTGTATTCCTGAGCCAGACCATTGGTCCATTTCGCATAGGCGACGGGCGAAGATACATTGGTTCCAGTCGTAATGGCCTTCGCAACATGACTGGCAACACCGGCCTCATTCATCGCGGCTACGAAGAAGCCGATGACCTCAGAATTCGTGGTCTGCCGCAGATTCTTGATGAGAGCGGTCGTCATTCCGTAGTAATCAGACTTCACCTTCTTGCCGTTCAGCGTGAAGGCAGTCATAGGCATCGAGTACATGCTCTTGGCAGCAAGCTTGGCCTTGGTGTGGGAACGTAGGAGGGACTGCTCGGATTCGACGGTCTTGAGGTGGTGGCCGTTACCGTCCGTCAGGAAAATGGAAATCATACGATCCGGGCTGAACTTGGCCTTCATATCATTGACGATCTTGTGGGCAACGATGAGAGTCTCGTTCAACGGAGTACCGCCAAGACCTTCGCCTCGACCGTGAGTGCCGTAGGAAGCACGAAGGAACAGCGCATAGAGCGCGTCGTCAAAGTCAGCCCGGTTGAGGTCGGAGCTGACGAGCTCGAGAAGACTCAGGTTGCTGATGAGGACTCGGCTGTACGCCGTCTCAGTCGGAACCATGAAGTAGTCCGTACGGTTGCCGGTACTAAAGGAGTTGTCCGAAGTGAAGGCATATACCTTGAAGGGGATGCCGAGGTTACGGCAGAACAGAGACAGGTTGATCACCTGATTCAGAACCGATGGAAGAGTCTTGGACATCGAACCAGAATAGTCCACAAACATTACCATCGCGTGGTTCTTGGCATTGGCCAGCTTCGTGACGCTCAGGAAAAGATCATCAGAGGTCTTGTAGGCATGCAGGCGATTCATGTTGAGCGAACCGGTCTTAGAGACCGTGGCTCGAGAATACTGATAGGCAGCCTTGCGGAGCTCGAACTCCTTGATGAAATTGCTGACCACTTTCTTGGTGTGGGTCATGAAGCGCTGATACTCCTCGCGGTAGTGCGGAGTATTGAAAAAGTGCATGAAGTGCTGAGTAGACCGTCGAAGCTTGTTCACCTCGGAATAGGGAACGATGACCTCGTCCATCTCTTTAGCAGAGGGAGCCGCAACTTCGAACGTCATCAGAGCATCATTTGAGAAATCGAGAAGGTCGTCGTTGCGAGACTCGAAGTTCTTGACGGTCTCGGGGAGCGGAAGCTCAGAAGGAATGGCATTCTGCGTAGGATCGAAGACGCCATCGGTGGTGGCAGGAGTCTCGTCCTCGGGCTTGGCTTCGGACTTCTCAGGCTGCTTGGCACTATCAGACTCGGCGTCCTTGGCGGTCTCAGACTCCTCAGCCTGCTCATCGGAGTTGGCAGAGTCGTCAGAATTTGACTCTTCAGACTCGTCCTCAGAATCGTCGGAACCGTTGCCGTCGGTCTTGTTGTCCTCGTCGGACTCCTCGTCGCCGGTCTCGTCAGAAGAATCCTGCTGCTCGACCTGCTCCTCATCTGACTGATCAGGAGCGCCGTTCTGGCTATCCAGCTTCGGTTGCTCAGGCTGCTCCTTCTCCTTGTCGGCTTGCTCCTTGAGGAACTCCTGGAGCTTGAGGGTGGCAGCGACCACGTCATCCCACGATTTCGTGGAGGCGAGCAGGTCAACGAACTTCTGCTCTTCAGCGGAGAAGGGCAGGTCGATGAGATTGCCGAGCTTGAACTTGAGGTTCAGACGGTCGGGGAAATTGAGCGTGCTAGAAGCACGAGCCTTGACTCCGAAGAAATCCTCGGAGTGAAGCTGAGCATAGGCACGGCGGAAGCACGAGATGAGGCCCGGATAGGTCTCTTGGATCATCCGCTCGATGCGAGCATCCTCGACCACATTGAGGAGCATCTTGTTGCAGCCATTCGGCTTGTCGAAGGCATCCGCCGGAGTGTAAAGGGCATGACCGACTTCGTGGCCGCAAAGGAGGTCGTAGACATCCTTGCCGCGGTTCTTCCACTTCGGAAGACCGAGGATGCGGTTCTTGACGTCAAAGAAGGCCGTCGAATAGTTGCCGTGCTGGATCTGGATGTTCTCCTTCGCGAGGAGCTTGGCCAGAGTGCCTTGGCTATTGTCCGTGCTATTCATCATGGCACAATCCTACCAAGTCAAAGTCAAAAGTAAAGATCAAAATGCGGTCAGTTTGCAGATGGTTGACCATCAACAACTTAGGCCACATTTATCATCCGGCTTTTTGCTTGATCTGCGAGAAGCTCTTGGTCTTTTCGAACTCGATCTTATTCCGGAGCTTGCCATCTAATGCGTCGGTCTTGTGGCTAATTACGAAGACCGAGGTCTTACCATCGACCAACGTGGCCAGAATCTTCAGCAGATTCTCAACGCCATCGTGGTCCATTGAGGAATCAAACGTCTCATCGAGAATCAGCAGGTTGGTCGAGACCGAGTTCTTCATCTTGGCCACCTGGCGCCACGTAAACAGCAGAGCCAGATCAATTCGCTGCTTCTCGCCTTCTGAGAAGGACGAGTACGAAAAGTCATCCCGATGACGAGAGCGAATCGTCTCCTCAAATGATTCATTGAGGTTGAACGAGACGAAGAAGTCCAGGATCTGAAGATACTGGTTAACAAGCTTGTTCATCACTGGCAGGTACTGCTTGATGACTTTCGTCTTGATGCCGGTGTCCTTCAGCATCTCAGAGATGGCCTGATTGTACGTTCCTTCTTCGTACGCCTCGGCCTTCTGCTTCGAGGACTTCTCCTTTTCCTCGAGTAACGAGGCAAGGTTAGCCTCGGCCGCCGTGAGATCCTCACTACCTGCCACAGCGGCTTCCTTCTCCAAGGTATTGATGTTAGCCTGAAGGCGTTTGACCGCCATGAACCTCGATGTGATCTGAGAGGCCAGATCATGGTAGATCCTCAGGCTCTCGCTGACCGCGCTGATATCGGTCTCGATCTTCTTGAGTTCTTCGGCGAGTTTGTGTTCGCCGTCAGCAAGTTCCTTTGCCTTCTCCTTGCAGGAGGAGATTCTCAGATCACGAAAGGCACCATCTAACTTCTGACTGCACGTCGGGCATTCGCTGTTGTTGTCGTAGAACATTGCTTCCTTGACAACCTTCTGAATGTTTGCCTTGATTTGGCCGTGGTAAACCATCAGGGCCTGACGTTTCTCGTGAAGTTTTGCCGAACGATCTCGTGCTGATTCTAGGTTCTGGTCGATGATCTTCTGGTCCTCGTCATTTTCCAGCAGCAGACCTTCGATCTCTGCGACCATTGTAGCGATCTTCTCGTTATTCTTCTTGGCAGCATCCTCGGTTCGCCGCTTCAGATCTCCGATGTACTTCTTCTGTACCGTGATGCTATGATCGAGCATCTCTGAAGAATGCTGAAGAGACTGCAGATCATCACGGTGAGCAGCAATCCTTTCCTTCAGGATCGTATTCATCTTCGTAAAGATGTTGATGTCCAGCAAGTCCTCGATCACCTCTCGACGGTGGTGCGACGGCAGCTGCATGAAAGGAATGAACGAGGAAGAACCGAGGACCACGATCTGATGAAACGACTTGTGGTTGAGCTTGAGAATGTTCTGCTCCAGAACCTTCTGGTAATCCATTGAGTGCGCCTCTTGGTTGACCAGTGTTCCATTTTGCCAGATCTCAAATATGTTTGGCTTGATACCTCGAACGATCTTGAACTGAATCTTGCCGACCGTGAACTCGACCGTCACTTCGCAACCTTTGCCGTTGATTGAATTGACGAGCTGTGGCTTGTTGATGTCACGATGCGGTTTGCCGAATAAGGCAAACGACAGGGCATCAAGCAGCGTGGACTTACCTGCACCGTTTGGTCCCACTACAAGCGTAGAACTGCCGTTGTTCAGGTTGATGGATATCGGAGTATCTCCAGTCGAAAGGAAGTTCTTCCACTGGATTCGTTCAAATGTGATTGCCATGATCAGACCATCTCAAGATTCTGAGCCTCAACGTGAAGTTCACGAAGCTTGGTTTTGATGGTATCCTTATTTAGTGATGTTTCAACAGCATCGACATACGAGTCGATCAGCTGAGATGTGTCTGAGATAGGACCTACGGTTTCATCCTGAACATTTGTGCCAGTGAATTCTTCGTAGTTCTCTGCGATCTTGAGCTCAAGTGGATTCTGCTTTTGCAGCCGATCGATGAATCGGTCAAATTTGAAGAAGTCCTTCTTGTGCATCACTACGACCTTGACGAATCGTCCGGTCGCAAAAGATACGTCAAGGCCATCCGGATCAAGAGCGATGGAATTGTCGTTGTAAAGATACTTCTCAAAGATCGTATTTGGATTGTGGATCTCTGTCAACTGTCGAGTCTCAGTGTCAAAGACGTGAAAATACTTGCTGTCGTTCACATCCGCCCACGTCATCTCGAACTGAGTGCCGAGATAGTGAATGTTGTCTTTCTTCGATTTCGTGTGGTAATGACCAGACCACACTTCCTCAAACCTGGAGAACACCTTTGGATCCATACCCTCATGAGCCGGCATGCCAGGAAGAACATCAAAGCCTTTCAGTTCGAGGTGCCCTGCCAGAATTGTGGCTGGGCACGTCTCAACGAACTTCATCGATTCTTCAAAGTTCTCCGGATTGATCCACGGTAGAAGTGCAATATTGCAACCATCGTAGCTCATCACCTTTGGCTTCATGACGATGTTGACGTTCTCCACGAAGAACCCTAGCAGTTCCTTTAGTGAACAAAGATCGTTTGTGTTCTTGTAGACCACATCATGGTTACCAGGAATGATGTCCATCGTCATTCCCAGATCACGCATTGGCTCCAGGAATGTTTTGCGGTTGTGATGAAGTGCCTTGAAGTTGATGTACTTCCGGTGGTCGTAGTAATCACCTAGGTGCAAGATCTGCTTGATCCCATGCTCCTTGCAGTACGGAAAGAAGATCTCTGAGTAGAACTTCCCGAAGTAGTCCAGAAAAGCGTCAGATGCGTTTCTGGCTCCGCAATGAGTATCGTTAAGGATGGCTATCTTCATGCAATGAAGAACTCGAGATCTGTCTTGAGTTTCTTCTTGAAGTCTTTGATCTTCTTGTCGTTGTCCTTGACCTTATCGATACGCTTCTTGATGGTCTCGATGAAGCCAGTATCCTGGAAGACTGCAGCAACTTCGTCATCGGGCGATGTAAGAAAGTTCTCAATACCTGCATGCTCGATGTAACGGAATTTGATGTCCTGCTGCTTCTTTTCCTTCATGATACGCCGAAGGAAGGCATAGTAGCAGATCTGCGTGAAGTACGCAAAGGCGTTAGGAGAACCAGTACGAGTGGCAGCCTCGATGTTGTAATTCATGATCGCCTTGATGCAGTTCTCGACGGCATCCATGACCATCTCCTCACGATAGGTGTATCGTACGAAGTTAGGCTTGTGAGAAAGACCTTCAGCAATACGAAGGAAGCACCGACCGATGTATTCGGGAATACGATCTGGCTCCTTATTCTCGGAGATGGATTTCTTCACTCCGGTGACGTAATCAACAACAGCCTGAGAAAACTCCTTGTTGTTTACGTAATGCTCACGCTCGGCCTTCGGCGTGGTCTTCTTGGGTTTAGTTGTGTCTTGTGTTGTCATTACTAATTGCAGATCATACTAACCAATCGATCTTACTTGTACATCTCAAACTTTTACTGAGCACTCATTCCCGAAGTTGTTTACATCCTCGCGGGAAGCCGTTATTTTGTTTACACTGTTCACCCAGTGGTCACAGTATACCCTAACGGTCTGGTGACGTATCGCCAAAATCGAATTGCTGTTCCCAATTAAATTTCTTATCTGGTTCAGATGGTGTGCCATCACGGTTCTCAATGATGCCGGCGTAGTTGGTCTTAGTGGCGTCATCTGGGATAGCAGCAGAGATCA
>Ga0208783_10002038_pt1 | contig 11738 bp, 9 predicted proteins | sample DEB19_08_DNA_2_FD_184529 | JGI IMG/M metagenome (GOLD analysis project Ga0208783, IMG submission 184529) | Aqueous microbial communities from the Delaware River and Bay under freshwater to marine salinity gradient to study organic matter... | ecosystem: Environmental > Aquatic > Marine > Coastal... | reverse complement strand
GCGGCGGAGGCGACGAGCGGCAGGAGCGGCTGGACGAGCGGGAGCATGGGGCAGGATTCCTGTCGGGAGGCGTCACTGGCCGGGGCCGGGCTGTGGCGGGAGGCCGGCCCGTTCGCGGACCTTGGGGTGCACGAGTTCGCCGCCGCGTGCCACGAGGGTGTCGCGGCAGATCTCGTCGTCGAGCGACACGTCGGGCAGGCCGCACTTCACGAGGTGGGTGAGAAAGGTGGCGACGTTCTTCGCGTACAGCTGGCTCGTGTGGATCGGCGCCTCGGCGGGCAGGTTCGTGGGGCCGAGGATCGTCACACCGTCGATCACGACCGTCTCGTCGGGCTGCGACCCCTCGCAGTTGCCGCCGCGCTCCGCCGCCATGTCGACGATCACGCTGCCCGGCTTCATCCGCGACACCATCTCCCGGGTGACGAGCACCGGCGCCTTCTGGCCGGGGATGAGCGCCGTGCAGACGACGATGTCGCTCTCCGCGACGACCTTGCCGAGCAGCTCCCGTTGGCGGGCGTAGAATTCCTCGCCCATCGCCTTGGCGTAGCCGCCGGCCGCCTCAGCGGCGCCGGTCTCGATCGGGAGCTCGACGAACTTGGCGCCGAGGCTCTGCACCTGCTCCTTCACGGCGGGCCTCACGTCGTACGCGCTGACCTGGGCGCCGAGCCGCTTGGCCGTGGCGATCGCCTGCAGGCCGGCGACGCCGGCACCAAGCACGAGCACCTTGGCGGGCGTGACGGTGCCGGCGGCCGTGGTCATCATCGGCAGGATGCGGGGCAACGTGTTGGCGGCGAGGAGGACGGCGCGGTAGCCGGCGATGTTGGCCTGGCTGGAGAGCACGTCCATGCTCTGGGCACGCGTGATCCGCGGCACGAGCTCCAGGGCGAAGATCGTCGCGCCTCGGTCGGCCGCCTCCCGGCAGGCCTCCGCCGAGGAGAGCGGGTCGCACATGCCGATCAGGATCACGCCGTGACGCAGCCGGTCGCGGTCAGCCGGCCAGGAGCCGCCCGCAGCGCCGCAGCCGCGTACCGCGAGCAGACAGTCGGCGGCGAAGGCTTCGTCGCGGGAAACGATTCGCGCGCCAGCCGCGCGGTAGGCCTCGTCGGGGCTGCCGGCGGCGAGGCCCGCGCCGCTCTCGACGACCACCTCGAGCCCGGACTTCACCAGTGGCCCGACGGCCGCCGGCACCAGCGCCACGCGGCGCTCGCCTGGGAAAGTCTCCTTGAGAACGGCAACCTTCATGGTCGTGATGTTTCGGGGGGGCCGGGCTTCTCCAGTGCCGCCCGCGGCAGCGGCCGGGCCCAGTGTGATTGCCGCGTTGTGGAACGGCAACAGGGGGTGCCGCGGGTTTCCTCCGGCGAATCGCGGCTGCACGGGGGCCGCTTGCTCGTCCGCGGCGCCGCTGATACTATCCGGAACTCCCACCGCGGGCGGATCCCCGCCGGTGCAGGGCGGCCGTCGCAGGTGCGTCTCCGCCGCCTTGAAGGGCGGCCGTCGCACCCGCCATGCCGGTCCAGCGGCCGAGCCGAGCCCGTCGGCGGGCTGCGGTCTGGCCAGGCAACGTGGTCGAGAAACATCCCGCACTCATTATCCCGAACTACGGATTACGGATTTCATCATGAAGACGTTTATGGCCAAGCCCGGCGAGGTCGAGCAGCGGTGGTGGCTGGTCGACGGCACCGACAAGGTGGTGGGCCGGCTCGCCAGCGACATTGCGATGGTGCTGATGGGGAAGCATCGTCCTTCGTACACGCCCCACGTCGACACCGGCGACTTCGTCGTGGTGATCAATGCCGACAAAGTGAAGCTCACCGGCAAAAAGTGGCAGCAGAAGGTGTACCGCTGGTACACGGGCTACCAGGGATTGAAAACGGAAACTGCCGAGCACCGCCGCGATCGCAAGCCGGAACTGATCGTCGAAGAGGCCGTCCGCAGGATGCTGCCGAAGTCCCGGCTGGGCCGCGTGATGCTCGACAAACTGAAGGTGTACGCAGGGCCGGAGCACCCGCACCAGGCGCAGGAGCCAGAGGCGCGCGAGCTGGGAGTCGGCTGACCCGCATCGGGGACGTTCCAGGCGTGGATGAACAGGAAGCGTTGAAACGAGGAAAATGATGGCCGCCGAGACCAGTGCGAAGAGCCGGACAGGAACAGACGTCATCGCCACGGGACGCCGCAAGACGGCTGTCGCCCGCGTCCGCCTGCGGGCTGGCTCCGGCACGATCACCGTGAACGGCCGACCGATCGACGCCTACTTCCCGGCGATCAAGGATCGCGCCCTGGTCGCTGGAGCGCTGGAACAGGTGGGGCGCCAGTCGGCGGTCAATGTGGATATCCGCGTCGACGGCGGCGGCCCGACCGGTCAGGCCGGTGCCTGCCGGCTGGGCATCGCCAGGGCGCTCAAGACGTTCGATGCCGAACTGGCGGAGCCGCTGCGGCACAACGGGCTGCTGACCCGTGATGGCCGCATGAAGGAGCGGAAGAAGTACGGGCTCCGCGGTGCCCGGCGCGGCACGCAGTTCTCGAAGCGATAACCTCGGCCTCCGGTGCGGCCGAACGGGCCTCCGGACCGGTGCAACCGCTACGATCGGGATCCGCTGGAGAGCCGTGCGCGGGGCCACGTTTCCCCGGCCGGCAACCGCAGCGCATACTGGGATTGGAGATCATCGGCGGGGCCGGTGGTCGTCTGGGCCGTGCGGGGCGTCTGCCCGTCCGTCCCTGGATTTCCGCACTCGCTGGAAGAGGCGATCCTATGGCGCGATTTGTCGGCATCCTGGTGTTCGCATCGGTGGCGTGCCCCCTGGCGGTTTCGGCGTTGGCCGCCGAGCGTTCAACGCCGGCTGCCTCGGTCTCGACGACCGACTCGTACAGCGGCGACATCTTCGATGCCGAGGCCAGCCAGCTCGTCACGTTGCGCTACATCCCCAACGACGCCAAGTCGGCGCAGGTGATCGTCGTCAATCGAACCAATCGTCCCCTCACCCTGCGGCTGCCCAACAACTTCGTCGGCGTCCCCGTGCTTGCCCAGATGGGCGGCATGGGGGGCATGGGAGGCGGCCGAGGCATGGGTGGCGGCGGTCAGGCCACCGGCGGTGGCATGGGCGGCATGGGCGGCGGCGGCATGGGCGGCATGGGTGGCGGCGGCATGGGTGGCATGGGTGGCGGCGGCATGTTCTCGATCCCGCCCGAGCGTTCGCGGACCTTCCGTGTGCCGACCGTCTGTCTCGAATATGGCAAGCCCGAGCCGTCTCCCCGGCAGACCTACAAGTTGATTCGCACCGATTCATACTCCAGCGATCCCAAACTCGGACTGGTGCTCGCGAGTCTCGGCCGCGGGGAGCTTCCGCAGAAAGTGGCGCAGGCGGCGGCCTGGCACCTCTCGAGCGGCCTGTCGTGGCAGAAGCTCGCGGCGGAGATGATCGATCACGCCGGGGGCACGCCCGACGAACCGTACTTCAGCCCGGCCGAGTTGATGGCGGCGAATCGCGTCGTCGCCGTGGCCACGGAGATGGTCGCCCGCGGGGCGGCTGGCCCGGCCACGCCGGTGTCGCCGGGTGAAGTCGCCCAATAGGCCCGCTCGGACGTTCCCGGGGCGACCCGAGATACTGCGATCGGGACGCGGTCGCGGGCCTCGGTCGACGCTCGTCAATAATCCTTGGGGACATCTTCCCCGCCGGCCCGGGTGGCGAGCGACCGCCAGAGCCGGCTGTCGACGCCATCGGCGACCGAGCGCACGCTGCCGTCCATCAGGGCCGAGGAGACGAGGCCTGCATGGTGACTGCGCGACGTGACGGCCGCCAGCGTGGGTGCGGTCGCCGATACTCCCTCCTGCATGTTCGTCCAGTCGCCGTCGTGCTGGCTGCCGTTGACGCTGATCGGCACCCGCGTGTTCGGCGGAAAGACGCTGGTGAATCCCGCATGGTGCGTCTTTCCGTCGACCCACTCGGTGTGTCCGGCCTCGGTCTTCAGCGTGCCGCCGAGGGAATCGATCTGCTGGGGTGAGGAGGGGACCGCGAAGGCGGCGAGGCCGGCGTTGCGCACGTAGGTGGTGTAAGCCTTCACCTCGGAAAACGCGAGCGTCTGCGACAGCCCGTCGGTGAAGTGGGCGGGACGGAGGCGGCGGTTGACCTGGAAAGAGCCGTCGCCGACAGACCCACCATTGGCGCCCAGAGCGGGATCGAACACTTTCCAGGTGCCCATGTTGATGCCGTAATTCAGCGGGAAGTGCTGTTCGGAGCCGCTGACTCGCGGCACGGCTTTCCGTTCGGATGGGCACACGAGAACGGGGATTCGCAGTGATGAGATGAGCGTCACGCCGTCGGAAAGCGTCGCAGTGTGGTAATCCTCACCCAGTTTGCTGGAGATGTCGGCTCCAACGGAAAGATCCTCGACGAAGGGGAGCAGTCGGGCCTGTGCCGACCATCCATAGCCGGTCGAACCCGCGACACCGTCCCAGCCACGGCTCTGGGGGTAGTCGCGGTTGGCGCCCTCGAAATTGTGGAGGGCGATGGCCAATTGCCGGAGATTGTTCTGGCAGGTCGACCTGCGGGCCGCTTCGCGGGCCGATTGGACAGCGGGAAGCAGCAGGCTGACGAGCACGCCCACAATGGCGATCACGACGAGCAGTTCGACGAGCGTGAAGCCGTGGCCGTTCGCGGACAGGCGGCAGCGGGAACGGGGGGCGCTGTGCACGGAATGGCTCCAGAAAAGGCTTTTACAGCGGACGGAACCGACGACATTGAGACTCATTCTCAAAAGTGTGCTTAGTGTATCCGGGAGCCATTGCCTGTCAAGCAACCGCAGCTGGCGAGGCCCGTTCTGGTCAGGCCGGTCGCCGAACAGCGCTCGCGCAATGCCCGCCTGCGTCGGAGTTTGCGCGGCCCCCTACACTGTTCGGCGCGGGGTTGTACAAAAGGGTCTTTGGATGGGGTTCGAGTCGGCGGTCGACCGCAGGCCGCCGCGGACTCGTCGGGCCAGCATCGACGAGCCGTGCTCGCAACCAAATCACCAGGCGGAACGTATTTCTCATTCGTAGGATCCAAGGATCCGGGAGCGAGTCGAATCCATGCATGCAGCCACCGCAGCAGGCGGGCCGGTCGAGCGTCGGCCCGAGATGGGCGAGGTGATCGTCGAAACCCGCAATTTGTCGAAGACCTATCGGGATTTCTGGGGCCGCAGCAAGAAGGTGGCCCTGAAACCGCTCGACCTGGAGATCCGTCGCGGTGAGATCTTCGGCCTGCTGGGGCCGAACGGGTCGGGCAAAACCACGACCATGAAGCTGCTGCTCGGACTGGTCTTTCCGACATCGGGCGAGGCCCTGGTGTTCGGCCGTGACGCCACCGACGTGTCGAAGAATTCCCGCATCGGCTACCTCCCCGAGGAGTCCTACCTCTACAAATTCCTCGATGCGGAAGAGACCCTCGACTTCTATGGTCGGCTCTTCGACATGACTCCGGAGGAGCGCAAGCGGCGGGCCGACGCGCTCATCGAAATGGTGGGACTCGGCCGCGACAAGCGGCGGCAGCTCCGCGAGTATTCCAAGGGCATGACTCGCCGCATCGGCGTCGCACAGGCCTTGATCAACGACCCGGAACTCGTGCTGCTCGACGAGCCCACCAGCGGACTCGATCCGATCGGAACCCGCGAGATGAAGGATCTCATCATCGACCTCAAACAGCGTGGCAAGACGGTGATCCTCTGCTCGCACCTGCTGGCCGACGTGGAGGACGTGTGCGATCGGATCGCCGTGCTTCACCAGGGCGAGCTGAAGGAACTGGGCCGCGTCGAGGATCTGCTGCGGGTCACCGACGTGACGCAGATTCGAGCCCAGGGCCTGTCTCCCGAGGCCCGCGAGGAGATCCGCGCGGTGCTCCAGCGGCACGGCCGAACCGATGTGGACATCGGCAACCCCCGGACGACGCTCGAAGACCTCTTCCTCGACGTTGTCCGCGACACGCAGGCCCGCCCGGGCAGGCGGGCTCGGACCAGCCCCGACACCGCACAGAAGGGGTGAGCCGCAATCATGGTGCTCGAAGAGGAAATTCCGAAGTTCGCCGCCTGGATCGGTCCGTCGCTCCTGTGGTATCTGTTCGCCGCGAGCCTCGTCGCCGTGGTGGCTGCCGCCGCCGCCTGGCTGACGCAGTCGATCGTGCTGGGGCCGCTCGCCGCGGGCGACCGCGTCTATCGCGGAGTGTTGACCGGCCTCGCCGATCTGGCCGGCATGTCGCCCCGCCGCATCTGGGCCCTGGCGAGGCTGGCGATCCAGGAGTCGCTGCGCCGCAACGTGCTCGTCGCGCTGGGGCTATTCCTGCTGATCGTGCTGTTTGCGGGATGGTTTCTCGATCCCAAGAGCGTCAATCCCGGCAGGCTCTACCTCGGCTTCATCCTGGGCGCGACCAATCTGCTCGTCTGCCTCGTGACGCTCATTCTCTCGGTCTTCAGCCTGCCGGCCGACATCAAGGCCAAGGCGATCCAGACGGTGACGACGAAGCCCGTGCGCACCGGCGAGATCGTGCTGGGGCGGATCCTCGGGTTCTCCATCGTCGGCGCCGGACTGTTGGCGATCATGGGGGCGATCGGGTGGGCGTTCGTGGTGCGCAGCGTCAACCACGGCCATGCCACCACCGCCGAGGACGTCGTCGAGCTCAAGGACGTGGGCGGTGCGGTGACCGGCTTCGAGGGGCGGACGACGTTCGACCGCGGACACCGTCACCGCTTCGAGCTCGACGCCGCCGGCAACGGCTGGACGGACACCCTGCAGGGGCACCGTCATCGCGTCTTCGCCGCGGCGAACGGTCGGTATGAGGTAGGGCCGCCCGAGGGCATGCTCGAGGCCCGCCGGCCGCTCCGCGGCACGCTGCGGTTCCTGGATCGCGAGGGCCGGCCGAGCACCAAGGGCATCAACGTGGGCTCGGAGTGGACTTACCGGCAGTACATCGAGGGTGGATCACTCGGCGCGGCCATCTGGCGGTTCGAGGGCGTCTCCGAACACGACTACCCCGAGGGGCTGCCGCTGGAGATGACGGTGCGCGTGTTCCGCACCTACAAGGGCGTGATCGAGAAGGGGATCAAGGGCAGCGTGCGCGTCCGCAACCCGGCCACGGGGCTGCAGAGCGACCCCTTCTACTTCACGGCCAAGGAATTCACGATCGACTCGCTGCTGATCCCGGCGAAGCTGGCCACGACGTCCGTGGACGGCGGCACGCGGCCGGTCGAATTGTTTCGTGACATCGTCGCCGACGGTCGCGTCGAGGTGATCCTCCAATGCCTCGAGCCGGCACAGTATTTCGGCGTGGCACAGGCCGACTTCTTCCTGCGGGCCGGCAACGGCTCCTTCGCCTTCAACTACGCGAAGAGCTGCCTGGGGATTCTGTTCTCCATGCTCCTGGTGACCGCGATGGGGGTGATGTTCAGCACCTTCTTGAGCGGCCCGCTGGCCCTCCTGGCCGCGCTCGCCGTCGTTCTGATCGGGCAGTTCCGGGAGTTCATCCTGCGGCTCTTCGAGAGCCAGATCACGGGCGACTCCACCATCGCGCCGGGAGGCGGCCCGATCGAGTCGCTCTACCGGATCGTCACGCAGACGGCGATCACGCTCGACTTCGAACCCACGCCGGCCGTACAGTTGATGAAGAGCATCGACACGTTCCTGCTCGCTCCCATGCGGCTGCTGGCCGGGCTGTTCCCGTCGTTGAGTTCGCTGGGCACCAGTGACTTCGTCGCGGGCGGCTTCGACATTCCCTTCGATCTCGTCGCCGAACACGGCGTAGAAACACTCGGATACCTGCTGGCATTCTTCATCGCCGGCGCATTCTGTCTGAGGGCACGGGAGGTGGCGTCATGACGCAGTCAGATTCCGCACCGCAGACCGCGGCGCGGCCGCACGCCGGCGGCCGCAGACCGGCGGCATCGTGGCTCGGCTTGCGGCCGGGCACGCTGTTGGCGCTCGTGGCCATCGCCGTACTGCTCGTCCCGCTTTCCGCCTTGAGCCAGCCCGCCGATTCGACGAGCAAGGGGGGCAAGCTCGCCCGGCTGCGCGAGACGTACGGGCTGTCCCAGGCCAACCTGGGAGAGGTCGATCCCACGAGCGAGACCATGCGGCTGGCGACACTGGGCCTGAAGAACGTGGCCGTCACGCTCTTGTGGGATCGGGCGAACCACTACAAGAAGGTCGAAGACTGGACGAACCTCTCGGCGGTGCTCGAGCAGATGACGAAGCTGCAGCCGAACTTCTACTCGATCTGGGACTTCCAGGCGCACAACCTGTCGTACAACATTTCCGTCGAGTTCGACGATTACCACGACCGGTACGCCTGGGTCATGAAAGGCATCGAGTTTCTGCGTCAAGGGATCTCCTACAACCTCCGCGAACCGCGGCTGCTCGGTCGCATGGGATGGTTCATCGGGCAAAAGGTGGGCAGGGCGGACGAGAAGAAGCAGTACCGCCGCCTCTTCAAGGCCGACGACGAGTTTCACGAGCGTGACCGGCCCGGCCGCACCCTGCCGGAGCGGGACAATTGGCTCGTGGCCAGGGAAAAGTACCGTGCCGCGCAGCAACTCGCCGACTCCGGCGCACCGCTGAAGACGACGGCACTCATCTTCCACAGCGAGCCGATGATGATGGCGATCAATTATGCGCGGGCCCTCGAGGAGGACGGCACGTTCGGCGACGCGGCCCGCGACGCCTGGAAGCTGGCCGGCGAGGAAATGGCGCGGTTCTCGAAACGTGAGATCCCCACGACCTGGGACGTTCCGATCCAGCTGTGGATGAGGGAGTCGGAATTGGCCAGAGCGGAGCGGCTGAAGGAGGAACTCGAACAGCTGTTGCCCGGAAAGTACAAGGCCCTCGAGGAGTCGAAGCGTGCGGCGCTGACGGCCGAGCAGCGGCAGGCGATCGATACTCCCCCGCTCGAGCGGACCGACGCTCAGCAGGCCGCGGCGACCGCCGCGACGGAGGCATTGAAGGTCGACTGGTCGATGGTCGTGCGCGATGCGCCCCGCGATCTGCGGGACCGCGCCAAGGAACTCCTCCGGCAATACACCGAGGCCCAGGAGACGGCCGAAATCATCGACCGCTATCGCGACATCGTGAACTTCAACGTCTGGCGGGCCACGTGCGAGGCCGAGGTCACCGACACCGCCCTGCGGGCTCGCGAGGCCGTGTGGCGGGCTGAGCGCGACTTCGAGAAGGCGCGGCTGCAGCCCGCCAAGCAGGCCTACGAAGAGGCCTTCGCGGCGTGGCGCGAGGTGCTCGACGGATCGCCGGTGCTGCGTGCCGACGACATCTTCATCGACGAGATCGGCGAGGTGGTCAAGCGGTATCGGAAGCTGATGGAGCAGCTCGACGAACCGCTGCCGAAACCGTTCGTGCTCGAGAAAATCCTGCAGCGAACCGGCGACGCATCGTGACACCGCCCCGGTGGACCCGGGGCCGGGGCTCGTGGCCTCACGCGTGCCGGCGCACGAGCAGCTTGTCGATGCGGCGGCCGTCCATGTCGACGACCTCGATCACGAGGTCGCGCCAGCGAAGCGTGTCGCCGGTGGCGGGGATGCGTTCCAGCTCGGCCAGCACGAGCCCCGACACCGTCGAGTAGTCCCTGGGCAGGGGGTCGAGCTTGATGGCGAACCGCTCGGCGAGATCCTCGATGCCGGCGCCGCCGTCGACCAGCCAGGAGCCATCCTCGCGTTGGACGAACTCCGCCGTCTCCCGCCGATGCTCGTCGTGAATCTCCCCGACGAGTTCCTCGAGCACGTCTTCCAGCGTCACCAGGCCTTCGGTGCCGCCGTATTCGTCGAGGACGATGGCCAGCTGATTGCGCTCCTTCTGGAAGAGCTCCAGCAGCCGGTCGAGCGGCATCGTCTCGGGCACGAAGAGGGCGCGGTGCATGATCTTGCGCAGCTCGATCGGCCAGCCCATCCAGTTGTGGCGCAGCACGTCCTTGAGCGACACGTAGCCGAGAATGTGGTCGAGCGATCCCTCGTACACCGGCAGCCGGGAGTATCCCGCCATGGCGATGGCACCGAGCACCTCGCCGGGGGGCGTCTCGATGTCGAGCGCGTCGAGGTCGATCCTTGGTCGCATGATGTCACGGACGGTGCGCTCGCCGAGCCGGAGGGCCTCGGACGCGACCGCCTGCTCGACCGCCTCGAGCACGCCCTCGGCTCGGCCGGCCTCGAGGAGGTGCTCGATGTCGTCCACGGACACGCTCGGGCCGTCCTGGCGATGGGCCCCCAGGAGCGTCAGCACCGCGGAGGTCGAGGCGCCCATCAACCAGACCAGCGGCCGCGTGATCCGTGCGAACAGCTTCATGGCCGGGGCGGTCATCCGCGCGAACGCCTCCGCCCGCCGCAGGGCCAGCCGCTTCGGCACGAGCTCTCCCAGCAGGAGCGTGACGAAAGAGAGCAAGGCCACGAACACCGTCAGGGCGATCGGTCGCGCGACACCGCCGAGGGCTTCCGGCCCGTGCGTCCGGATCCAGGCCGCGAAGTCGCTCACGAGACGGTCGCCGCCGTAGGCCGCGGCGAGCGTCCCGACCAGCGTGATGCCGATCTGCACCGTGGGCAGGAACTGGTCGGGGCTCGATGCCAGCTCGAGCGCGGCCTTGGCGGCCTTGTCGCCCGATTCGGCCAGCTGACGCAGCCGGCCTCGTCGGCTGGCGACGATCGCCATCTCCGCCCCCGAGAAAAACCCGTTGGCCAGGATCAGCGCTAGCACGATCAGCAGTTCCACCAGCATCGATCCCCCATCGGAGCGTTCCGGTGTCAGGTCGCGGCAGTGTCGTGGCGAATCACGGCGAGGTTGTCGCGATGCACGACCTCCTCGTAGGGGCAGTAGCCGAGCACTGCCGCGATCCGCTCGGTCTTGAGTCCGGCGATGCGCCGCAGCTCGTCGACGTGATAATTCACGAGCCCCCTGGCGAAGACCCGGCCATCCGCCGTGGCCAGGGAAATCACGTCGCCGGCCGCGAAGCCGCCCTCGATCGCCGTGACGCCGGCCGCCAGGAGGCTGCGGCCGCGGGCCAGCACCGCCTCGCGGGCTCCGGCATCGACGGTGATCGTGCCGCGCGGGTCGGCCGACCATCCCAGCCAGCGCTTCCAGGCGGGCATGGTCGTCTCGCGTCCCGGGAAGAGCGTGCCCTCCGGCTCGCCGGCGCAGATCCGCTCGAGCACGCGGTCGTCCCGGCCCGAGGCGATGATGCAGCTGCTTCCGGCCGCGGTGACGATCGCCGCCGCGGCGATCTTGCTCGCCATGCCCCCCTTCGACAGCCCGCCCAGCCGGTCGCGGGCCAACGCGGCCACCGATTCGTCGATGGCAGGCACGGTGGCCAGACGCTTCGCGCCCGGTTCTGAAGGGTGCTTGTCGAACAAGCCTTCGACGTCCGACAGCAGCACGAGCAGCGGGGCGCCCAGCAGCGTGGCGACCAGCGCCGCCAGTCGGTCGTTGTCGCCGAACGACGTCCGCAACTCCTCCACGCTTACCGTGTCGTTCTCGTTGATGATCGGCACGGCCTCGTAGTCGAGCAGCGCGCGAAGCGTGTTGCGGATGTTCAGGTAGCGGGCGCGATCCTTGAGATCGTCGGCCACCAGGAGCACTTGGGCGGCGTGTCGACCGTGTGCCCGGAGCGCCCGCTCGTAGGCCTCGATGAGGCAGCTCTGGCCGATCGCCGCCACGGCCTGGAGGTGCGCGAGTTCCTGGGGCCGCTTGGAGAGCCCCATGCGGCCCATGCCGGCGCCGACGGCACCGG
>Ga0208783_10002036_pt1 | contig 11743 bp, 8 predicted proteins | sample DEB19_08_DNA_2_FD_184529 | JGI IMG/M metagenome (GOLD analysis project Ga0208783, IMG submission 184529) | Aqueous microbial communities from the Delaware River and Bay under freshwater to marine salinity gradient to study organic matter... | ecosystem: Environmental > Aquatic > Marine > Coastal... | reverse complement strand
ACGCGCAGCGACAGCAGCACGTCCGGTTCGTCGTCCACGATGAGCACCTTCGGCCTAACGGACATCTGCGGCCTCCCGCCACTCGTCGGCGGGCACGTGCAGGGCGACCCGGAAGGCGGCACCGCCGCCCGGCGCGTCGTCGACCCACACGTGGCCACCGCTGGACTCCACGACCCCGCGCACGATCGACAGGCCGAGGCCGAGGCCCGGCTGCACCCCGTTGGGGTCCGCTCGGTAGAAGCGCTCGAAGATGCGCTCACGATCCTCGACCGGCACGCCCGGTCCCCGGTCGATGACCGAGAGGATCACGTGCTCCTGCTCCTGGGCCAGCGTGACCGTCACCGGCGCCGACCCGTACTTGTGCGCGTTCTCGATGAGGTTCCCGACCACCCGACGCAGTCCCTCCGGGTCGGCCCGCACCTCGTAGTGCTCGGGGGCGTCCACCGTGACCGGGTGGCCCGAGAGCTGCGCGTCGAGCGCCGCGAGGCGCACGAGGGCCCCGAGGTCGACCTTGCGGAGCAGCGGCGGTTCCTCGGCGGCACCGGCGGCGGCCTGCTCACGCTCCATGCGGGCCGAGGCCAGGATCTCCTCCACCATGCCCTGGAGGCGCAGCGCCTGCCGTTCGATGACGTCAATGAGCTCGGCGCGCTGGGCCGCATCCTCGACCAGGCGGGACGCCGCCACCGCACCCCGGATCGAGGTGAGCGGGGTGCGGAGCTCGTGGCTCACCGACGCCACGAACTGGCTCTTCATCCGGTCCGCCTCGACGAGTTGGGCGACGTGGGCCTTCTCGGCCTCGTAGAGCCCGGCCTTGGCGATGGCCGCGGCGACCGGCTCGGCGAACAGACTGAAGGTCTGCAGGTCGTAGTCGTCGAAGGTCGCCGGGTCACCGGCGTTCACGTTGAGCACCCCGAGCAGGGTCCCGCGGTTCACGAGCGGGACCGACATCGCGCTCGTCGTCGGCGACTCGCGGTCGTCCTCCTCCCGGAGGCCGAGGGTCGCCGCGTCACCGTTGACCAGCAGGGGCTCGCGGGTCTGGGCGACGCGGCCCGCCACCGACTCGCCCACCCGCACCCGGGCGTCGCGGTACAGGTGCCCACCGCGCACCGCCACCACACGCAGGTAGCCGTCGTCGTCGAGCAGCATCACCGAGCCGCTGCGCGCACCGAGCAGCCCGAGGGCGTTGGCGAGGATCGCATCGAGCACCTCGTCGAGTTCGAGCGCCGAGTTCAGCGCCTTGCCGGCCGCGCTCAGCGCACGGTTCATGTCGAGCCGCTTGGAGTAGGCGGCGTTGAGCACGCGCTCGTCGGTGAGCATCCGCAGGAGACGGTGCAGGTGCAGTTCCTTCTCCACCGCGTAGAGCACGAAGCCGATGCCGAGCACCGCCACCGCGGCCCACAGCACCCACTGGCTCGAACCGAGCAGTGCGTTGCTGTCCGCCATCGCCGCGAGCGCGGAGGCGCCGGCGAGCGCCACGATCACGACCGCCGTGAGCAACCACAGCTGCATCCGCCGCTTCTCGATGGAATCCAGGGTGGGGGCCGTGCGACGGGACATGCCCGCGCCCCGCGCCTCCCGCCGGATCCGCTGGTTGATCTCTCCCGGGAGCCTGTCCATCTCCCGTACCGCCTCTCGTCAGCCCGACCTGCGACCTCGTGTCGCAAGGGGCCTATCGGCCCGGCGGCGAGCGACCTTGACCCCATCTGGAGGGAAAACCCCGCCGATCCCGGCGGCGGATGGGTCGGAGGGCCCAGACGGGCCGCACCCACGGGAGCGCGTCAACCGGCCCGGCGCATCCGGCGGTGCTCCAGGAAGTCGACGAGGACGTAATCGCCGAGGGTGTCGGGGGTGGTGAAGAACGCACGCCCGCGGTTGAGCCGCGTCATCTGCTCGACGAAGTGGCGCAGCCCCCAGTCGGCGTCGAGCATGAAGGTGTTGATGCGGATCCCCTCGCGGGTGCAGCGCGCCACCTCGCGCAGGGTCTCCTCCACCGTCACCGGCGAGGCCGGGTACTGGAAGTACGCCTCACCGCCCTCGAGGTGCGAGGTCGGTTCGCCGTCCGTGACCATGAGGATCTGCTTGGTCCCACTCTGCCCGGCCAGTTGCTTGCGCGCCAGCATCATGGCGTGCTGCATGTTCGTGCCCCACTCGAAGTCCCAGGACAGTTCGGGCAGCAGTTCCGGCTTCACCTCGCGGGCCACACGACCGAACGCGACGAGTCCGAAGTGATCGCGCGGGAACTGTGAACTGATGAGTGCGTGCAGCGCCATCGCGACCTTCTTGGCCGGGAGGAAGTTGTCGCGCATCGGCATCGACATCGAGACGTCGAGGAGCAGCACCGTGGCCGAGCGCGTCACGTGCTCGGTCCGCTCGACCTCGAAGTCCTCCGGGAGCAGTCGCACCGGGGTCCCGGCCCCGCTGCGGAACACCGCGTTGCGGATCGTCTGCTCCACGTTGAGGTTGAACGGATCGCCGTACTCGTAGGGCTTGTGCTCGTAGGCCCGCTCGTGCCCGACCCCCGTGCGCTCCACCTCGTGGCGGCCCGCACGGTCGGCGAGCAGCTTGCGGTACAGGTCGCCGAGCGCCTTCTGCCCCAGTGCGCGCACCGCCCGCGGCGTGAGTTCGAGGCGGCCCTCCCGCTGGTCGATCAGCCCGGCCTCCTGGAGGATCCGGGTCATCTCGCGCAGGCGTTCGAGGGAGCGGGCCGCGTCGTCCCCGAGCAGCTCCGCGGCGCGGTCGAGATCGACCTCCGCGAGTTGCCCGGGCTGGGTCGCGTTCTGGAGGAACTGCTCGAGCTGGTCCAGGTCGCCGAGGGTCTGGAGCATCTGCGACATGTCGCCGAACCCCATCGGTTGGTCACCCTGCATCCGCATCGACTGCTGCCACCCCAGATCGGGGAAGGCGTTCTGCAGGTTCCGCCCGAGCTCATCCATCTGCCAGCGCAGATCCATGTCGTCGAGCAGCGCCTCGGAGAGTTGCTGCAGCTGCGCGCGCTGCTCCGGCGTCATCGAGTTCATGAGCTGCTGCATCGCGGCCATCGACATGGCCATCTGCTCGAGCAGCTCATCCAGCGTCTGCGGGTCGCCGGGGAAGAAGTCCCCGTACTTGTCCATGAACTCGCGGAAGTTCGGCTCCTCGCCACGCTCGCGCGCCTCGAGCATCTGGTTGAGCTCGGCGAGCATGTCCTTCATGCGGGCCATCTGCTCAGGAGTGACGTTCGCCATCCCCTCCGACAGGCGGTTGAAGGTGTTCTGGAGGAGTTGGGACCGCAGCTCATCCATGAGCTCCTCGAAGTGCTGTCTGGCCGCGTCGTCCATGAAGTCGTACTGCTGGAGCGACTGCACCATCCCGCCGAGGTCCGGTGGCATGAGGTCGAGCTCGAGGTTGCGCTGGGTCGCGAGGTCCTCGACGATCTCCTGACGCCGCTGGTCACCGCTCTCGCGGGCCTGGTCGAGCCGCCGTTCGATGCCCGCCCGCTCCTCGTCGAGGATCTCCCGCAGGCGCTCGGCGATCTCGGCGAACGGTCCGCCGAGATCCTTCGACTCGACCTCCTGACGGCGACGTTCCCGCAGCCGCTCGAGCATCTCGCGCAGCCCCATGAGCTGCTCGCCGTTGCGGTCGCGCATCCCCTGCTGCAGCAACCGGCGGAGGGCGGCGTTGAGGTCGCCGTGGTAGGTGAGGTCGTCGGCCATCTCCTCGAGCAGGGAGTCGGCGTCGAGGTCGAAGCCCCGCTGCGTCCCGTCCCACCGGGAGTAGGAGAACCCTCGCCGTGCCATGGCCGCACCCTACGCCCCCACCCGACTCGGCGCCCCCGGGGTCGCGGCGCGACGATGACGTCATGGCGTCCCGTCCCTCGATCCGCCGCATCGCCGCCCTCCTCGGCCTCTGCCTCGGCGCCGTCGCGATCGGCGGGTGCTCGCGCGGTAACGAGATGACCGACCTCCCGAAGCCCCCGGCCGACTTCTGCCGAGCCGGGAAGACCTACGAGGAGCGCATCACCTCCGGTCGCAGGGTGCCGATCGACGACCAGGTGCGCCTCGTGCGTCGCATGGATGCGGCGGCCCCGCCCGACGTGGCCGAGGACACCGCCACCTTCCTCGACGCGCTGGTGCGGGTGCAGGCGGGCGACGAGGCGGCCGTCGACTCCCCGGAGGTCCGTGACGCCGTCACGCGGGTGAACCGCCGGTACTCGCAGGGCTGCGGCGTGTACGACCGTCGCGGCGGCATCTGAGCCGGGTGGGCGCGCCCGAGGGGTTCATCTGGGGCACCACCTCCTCGTCCACGCAGTGCGAGGGGGCGGCGCCCGAGAGCGACTGGGCCGACTGGGAGCGCCGAGGTCTGGCCCCACGATCCGGCGACGGCAACGGGTTCGCCACCCACTTCGCCGAGGACTTCCGCCTGTACGCGGCCCACGGGCTGACCCACCACCGGCTCTCGATCGAGTGGGCGCGGATCGAGCCGGCCGAGGGGCGTCGGGACGACGCCGCGATCGAGCACCAACGGGCTGTGCTCGAGGCCGCCCGCGAGGCGGGCGTCGCGCCGTGGCTCTGCCTCCACCACGTCTCCCTGCCCGGCTGGTTCACCGAACTCGGCGAAGGGGCGTTCCGTGACGACCGGGCCCGCTCGTACCACTGGGCCCGCCACGTCGCGTTCTGCGCGGAGACCTTCGGCGACCTCGCGGCCGGCTGGCAGCCGATCCACGAGCCGACCGCGTACGCGACCGGCGCGTACCTGACCGGCGCGATGCCACCCGGCGAGCGCGACCCCGAGCACTTCGCCCAAGCGCTGCGCGGCATGGTGCTGGCCTGGCGCGACGCGTGGCGCGAACTGCGCGGCGGTCCCCCGGTCGCGACGGCGCTCGACCTCGCCCCCGTGTTCCCGACCGACGACTCGGTCCCGGCGGCGCGACACGCCCGGGCCACCGAGGCGGTGATCTGGACCACGTGGGTGCGAGCGCTGCGTGACGGACTGCTCGTGGTACCGGGCCTCCCCGAGGTCGAGGTGCCGGACCTGCGCGACTCGGGTGACCTCGTCGGCTTCACCCACTGCTCCGCGCTCGGCATCGCCCGCGACGGCTCGACCGCGCCGTACCCGTCCCACCGTCGGACGACCGCGCTCGGGTCGGTGCCGTGGCCGGAGGGGCTCGCCCTGGTGCTGCGACGCCTGCACGAGGAGCTCGACGGTCGCCCCCTGCTCCTGGGTGGACTCGGCCTCGGCACCGATGACGACGCGTGGCGCTGCGCGTACCTGCGCGAGTGCTTCGACGTCGTCGACGAGGCGATCGCCGACGGCATCGACCTGCGCGGACTGTTCCACCGCACGGGCGTCGACGCGTACGAATGGCTGCAGGGCTCCTCGGTGCCGTACGGACTCTTCACCCGGGACCGCGAACCGCGGCCCTCGGCCGAGGTGGCCCGGGAGGCGGCGGAGCGCTGACCGGTCGCGGCGATTGCCCCGGGTCGGCGACTCGCGTACCTTCCTGTTCGGTCGGACGGGGGGTCCGACGCCGCCCGAGGAGATGCCCGTGTTCCGCCTCCGCAAGCCCCACGCCTTCGCGCTCGCGCTCATCGTGTGCGCCGGTGGCGTCGGCGCGATCGCGCTCGGGGCTGCGGACAGTGGCACCGCCTCGGTGCTCGTGCCGATCGCACCGTGCCGGCTCATCGATACGCGCGCGAGCTCCCAGGTCGGACCGCGCTTCCTGCCGATCGGGCCCGGACAGACCGTGACGTTCCAGGTCACCGGCACGAACGGCAACTGCACGCTGCCGGCGGGCGCCACCGCGATCGCGTCGAACGTCACCACCGTGAACACGACCGCGGCGTCCTACCTGACGGTGTTCCCGGCGGACGCGACGCGACCCACCGCGTCGAACCTCAACTGGACCGCCGGTGCCCCACCCACGCCGAACCAGGTCACCGTCGGACTGTCGACGACCGGCGCGGTGAAGGTGTTCAACCTGACCGGGAGCGTCGACGTCATCATCGACGTCGTGGGGTACTACCGGGCCGAGGGCGGGACCGGCGGTGTCGGACCCACCGGCGCGACCGGGCCCACCGGCGCGACCGGGAGCCGGGGCCTCGTCGGCGAGCAGTGCGCGGCCACGCTCTCCTGGTACGACACCTCGTGCCGGGTCAACACCGTGGCGGTGGGCGCGGCGCCGGACGGCATCGCGGTCACCTCGAACCGGATCTGGATCGCCAACTCGGGGGCCGGGACGCTGACGAAGATCAACCCGAACACGAACGCGACGATCGCGACGGTGACGGTCGGCACCGACCCCGGCCCGATCGCCTACGACGGTACGGCGATCTGGGTCGGCAACCGTGGCGACGGCACGGTGTCGCGCGTCGATGCGAGCGCCAACACGGTCGTGACCACGATCGACGTCGAGGGCACGCCGAGCGGCATCGCGTCGGACGGCACCGCCGTGTGGGTGGCGGTGACCGAGCGCGACCTCATCGTCCGGATCGACCCGGCGACCAACACCGTGACCGGCACCGTCGCCGCGCCCGACGCGCCGGGTCCGATCGCCTTCGACGGCCGGTTCCTGTGGGTGGGCGGCGGGTCCGCGGTGCGGGTCATCGACCCATCGACCGGCACCGCGGTCGACGACATCGCGGTGACCGGCGGACCGGTGCGCGCCCTGCAGTCGGACGGGGCCGCGATGTGGGTCGGGGCCTCGGACGCGATCGTGCCCGTCGACCTCGCGTCCCGGGCCCCGGGAGCATCGGTCGCCCTGCCCGACGCCGCGACGGCGCTCGCGTTCGACGGGGACGACCTCTGGGCCGCGGTGGTCGGCGACCTCGTCGTCCGCATCGACCCACGCAACGGCGCCGTCCGCTCGACGTGGGCCCTCGACGCCGGCTCGGCACCGCGCGGAGCCGCCTTCGACGGCGCGAGCGTGTGGGTGAGTGCGTCGGGGAACGGCTCGATCAGCCGCTTCGTCCCCTAGGGCCGCGCCGCGGCGGTCAGCGATTGCCGGCGCGGCTGCGGTAGGTGGCGCGGCCGTCGACCGCGTCCTTGTTGAGCCGCTTGGAGAGGTGCAAGCCCTCGAGGAGGAACTCGACCGCTGCGGCGACGTTCGCCGGGGTCTCGTCACAGCCGAGGTCGGCGAGCGTCTCCCGCACGCCGGGGAGGTCCGCCACCAGCGTGGCGTAGTCGGCGGAGGGCAGTTCATCCCCGGTGTGCACGATCCGACCGTCGTCGAAGGCCTGGACGAGCGCGGTGAGGCGCTCCGGCTGCACCCGGGCGCGGAACACCTCGAGGATCGCGGCCTTGATGACCCGCTCGAGCACCTGCTCCTCGCGACCGTCGTCGAGCATCTCGATCTCGATCTTGCCGCTCGTGCTCGACACGAGGGCGTCGAGGTCGGACACCCGCGGCACGGCCTCGGTCTCGCCGGTGCGCAGGGCGCGACGCAGCGCGTTCGCCACGAGCGTCTCGTGGTTCGCGACCGAGAGGCGCACCGAGACGCCGGAGCGCTGGTTCACGTGCGGCGAACGGCGAGCCTGCTGGCTCACCTCGGCCACGATCTCGGTCATGTACGACGGGACCGTCACCGTGACCCCGGACGCGGAGATCGGCTGCGCCTCCTGGAGGATCACCTCCATCTCGAGTTCGACCTCGAGCGGGTAGTGCGTGCGGATCTGCGCGCCGAACCGGTCCTTGAGCGGCGTGATGATCCGGCCGCGGTTCGTGTAGTCCTCGGGGTTGGCCGAGGCGACGAGCATGACGTCGAGCGGGAGCCGGATCTTGTAGCCGCGGATCTGGACGTCCCGCTCCTCGAGCACGTTGAGCAGACCCACCTGGATCCGCTCGGCGAGGTCCGGGAGCTCGTTGATGGCGAAGATGCCGCGGTTCGTGCGGGGCACCATCCCGTAGTGGATCGTCAACTCGTCCGAGAGGTACCGGCCCTCGGCGACCTTGATCGGGTCGACCTCGCCGATGAGATCCGCGATCGAGGTGTCCGGGGTGGCGAGCTTCTCGCCGAACCGCCGGCTGCGGTGCACCCAGTCGATCGGCATGTCGTCGCCGAGTTCCTCGGCCAGGGCCCGGGCGTGCGCGCTCACCGGGTGGTACGGGTCGTCGTTGATCTCGCTCCCCGCGACGATCGGCATCCACTCGTCGAGCAGTTCGGTGAGGGAGCGGATGATGCGGGTCTTGGCCTGGCCGCGCTCCCCGAGCAGGATCACGTCGTGCCCGGCGAGCAGCGCGTTCTCGAGCTGGGGCAGCACGGTGTCCTCGTACCCGAGCACGCCGTCGACGAGCGGCTTGCCCGCCGAGATGCGAGCGATGGCGTTCGCGCGGACCTCGTCCTTGACCGGCCGGGAGACCCAGCCGCTGGCACGCAGTTCCCCGAGGGTGGTGGGACGGGTCATGGGCGGGACGGCTCCTCACGCGTGGTCGGACGGGCGCCGACCGGGGTCGGATCGGCACCGTACCAGCGCACCCCTCCGTGGTCACCGGGCGCGCGCCTACCCTCGGCTCGTGACCTCCGCCCGCACCCGCGCGATCCGGACACCCGACCTCGTGCTCGACGGCACGTGGCGCGCCGCGGCGTCCGACGGCGACCTGGCGCGCGAGTTCGCCGGACCCGCCTTCGACGACGACGACTGGTACGAGGTCATGGTGCCCGGGCACTGGCGAGCGCACGCGGCCCTGCGCGACGTCGACGGCCCGGTCCTGCACCGGCGGGCCTTCGACACCGACCCGATCACGCCGGGCCGGCGGCGGTTCCTCACCCTCGACGGCGTGTTCACCCTCGCCGACGTGTGGCTCGACGGCGCCTACCTCGGGCCCACCGAGGGCTACTTCACCCCGCACACGTTCGAGATCGGTCGGGAGGATCCGACCCGGCGGGAACACGTGCTGGCGATCGAGGTCGCCTGCCCGGGCGAGCCCGATCGGACCGCGAAGCGATCCGTGAGCGGAGTGTTCGCCCACTGGGACGCGATGGACCCCGGGCTCGCACCCGGCGGCATCTGGCGACCGGTGCGTGTGCGGGACACCGGCCCGGTCCGCATCGCCCGCCTCCGAACGATCTGCACCGAGGCGGGACCCGGTCGCGGGCGGCTGCTCCTCGATCTGACCCTCGACGCGCGCACCACGGACGGCCGGACCCCGGTCGTCCTCCACGCCGCGATCACGGGACCCGACGGCGCGCTGCTCACCCTCGCCGAGCGCGAGCTCGGTGTCGCCGACGGGGACAACCACCTGGCCTGGGCCGTCGACGTCGACGCGCCGCCGCGCTGGTGGCCGTGGCGCCTCGGCGACCCGGCGCAGTGCGATCTCGTGCTCACCGTCGAGGTCGCCGGGGAGGTGAGCGACGAACGCACGCGACGCACCGCGTTCCGGGAGGTGAGGGTCCGCGACTGGCGGTGGACGATCAACGGCGAGGACCTATTCGTGATGGGCACGAATCTCGCCCCGACCCGTGCGTTGCCGGCCACGGCGACACCCGAGGACATCGCCGGCGACATCGCGCTCGCCCGCGACGCGAACCTCGACCTCGTCCGGATCCACGCGCACGTCGCCCGCCCCGAGCTGTACGACGCGGCCGACGCGGCGGGGATGTTGGTGTGGCAGGACTTGCCGCTGCAGTGGGGGTACGCACGTTCGGTGCGCCGCAGCGCGCTGCGTCAGGCCCGCGACATGGTCGACCTCCTCGGCCACCACCCCTCGATCGTCCTCTGGTGCGCCCACAACGAACCGCTCGCCGTGGTCACCGACACCGCGGCCGAGCCGACCCCCGCCACCCTCGCCCGACTCGGTGCGGCGATGGTCCTGCCCACCTGGAACAAGGACGTGCTCGACCGATCGGTGGCCCGCGCGCTCCGTCGCGCCGATCCGTCCCGTCCGGTCAACCCCCACTCGGGGGTGATGCCCGGCGTGACGACCACGGGTACCGACTCGCACTGGTACTTCGGGTGGTACCACGGCGCGATCGACGGACTCGCCCCGGCGCTGCGGGCCGCACCGCGCCTCGGCCGGTTCGTCAGTGAGTTCGGCGCGCAGTCCGTCCCGAACACGAGCGGGTTCCTCCACCCCGAGCGCTGGCCCGACCTCGACTGGGAGGACCTCGCGGCGCACCATTCGCTCCAGCGCACGATCCTCGACCGCCACGTGCCGATGGACGCGTTCAGGACCTTCGAGGAGTGGCGGGACGCGACCCAGGCGTACCAGGCCGCCCTCATCACCCTGCAGGTCGAGGACCTCCGACGCCTCCGCCTCGATCCGACCGGCGGGTTCTGCCAGTTCTCCTTCGCCGATCCCAACCCGGCGATCTCGTGGTCGGTGCTCGACCACGCCCGGGTGCCCAAGCTCGCCTACGGCGCGCTGCGCGACTCCTGCCGCAGCCTGCTCCCCATGATCGAGCCCCGGGCGGGCCTGGTCCACGTCGTGAACGAGACGGGCGAGCGGCTCGCCGAGGCCCGGATCACGGTACGGATCGACGACCGGGAGCAGGTCTTCGAGGGCGACGTGACACCCCACGGGCTCACCTACGTCGGGCGGGTCGGCCCACTCGTCGGCGCCGACCGGGCCGAGGTCGTCCTCGAGCACGCCGGGCACCGGATCGAACACGGCTACGACCTGCTCCTGCCCTGGCTCGGCATCGGCACACGCTGAAGGCGCGTCCCGGGCCGTCCGGATCGTTCCCGGACCGGACACACGGGTACGGTTCGCCCCGCAGGACCCGGACACGGCGAGGGAGTCAACGGGGCATGACGAAGGTCGAGCAGGCGCCGCGCTACGACGGCGCCCCGCAGGCAGCACCCAGGAGGGCCGGCGCGCCGTTCCTCATCCAGTTCTGGCGCTCCGCCATCGGCAAGAAGTGGGTGATGGCGATCACCGGCATCATGCTGATCGGGTTCGTCATCGGGCACATGGTCGGCAACCTCAAGATCTTCCTGCCCGCCCACGACGGCATCCCCGCGATCAACGAGTACGCGGAGTGGCTGCGAACCATCGGCGAGCCCGCGCTCCCGGAGACCGTGTTCCTCTGGATGATGCGAGGCGGCCTGCTCACCGCGGTCGTGCTCCACATCTGGGCCGCGGTCTCGCTCACCCGCATGAACCATGCGGCCCGGCCCGTGAAGTACCAGTCGAAGCGTGACTACGTCGCCGCCAACTACGCGGCCCGCACCATGCGCTGGACCGGGGTCATCGTCCTGCTCTTCATCATCTTCCACCTGCTCGACCTCACGTTCGGCAAGACCGGCGATGCGTTCGTGAGCGGTGAGGTCTACGACAACATCGTGGCCTCGTTCGACCGTCCACTCGTCGCCGTCTTCTACATCCTCGCCAACCTCGCCCTCGCCTTCCACCTGTTCCACGGCGCCTGGTCGATGTTCCAGAGCCTCGGGTGGAACAACCCGCGGTGGAACGCGGCGCGCCTGAAGTTCGCGATCGGCCTGGCCGCGATCATCGCCCTCGGCAACATCAGCATCCCGCTCGCCGTCATGACCGGAGTGGTGCAGTGAGCAACATCACGCTCGACTCGAAGATCCCCGCCGGCCCCATCGAGGACAAGTGGAACAACCACAAGTTCTCGGTGAAGTTGGTGAACCCCGCCAACCGCCGCAAGTTCCGTGTCGTGGTGGTGGGCTCGGGCCTCGCCGGTGCGTCCGCAGCGGCCACGCTCGGCGAGCTCGGCTACCACGTGCAGCTGCTCACCTTCCACGACTCGCCGCGCCGCGCCCACTCGATCGCGGCCCAGGGCGGCATCAACGCCGCCAAGAACTAC
>Ga0208783_10002035_pt1 | contig 11754 bp, 13 predicted proteins | sample DEB19_08_DNA_2_FD_184529 | JGI IMG/M metagenome (GOLD analysis project Ga0208783, IMG submission 184529) | Aqueous microbial communities from the Delaware River and Bay under freshwater to marine salinity gradient to study organic matter... | ecosystem: Environmental > Aquatic > Marine >... | reverse complement strand
TGCCACCCATTCAGGCACTGGGCGGCGGAACATCTTGGACCTTGGGCGATGCTTTCCGTGCAAGAACTCCGCATGTGGCGCGACGTTCTGCAAGGTAGAACCCCCCTCAAGTGTAACAGGATCGAAGGTTACGGTGGCTTCCCAACTATCGCGGTATTCTCCACTTTGCATGTTCACGTAGTCGGCTTTTAACTTCGGACTCCCGTGCCGGATGGCATAGGGGTGATCCATGCGACGAAGTTCGGCAAGTGACTTCCGGCCCGAGGAACGAACTCTCGCCCATCGAACCATTCTCTCTCCGGTCTGTTCGTAAACCTTCCGAAGTTTCCTGGCGAGTTCGTAGCGAAAAACCTCTGATCGCGTCATGTGGTCCACTCCTCGCACCACAGAGAAACTGCGATGCCACCGGCGCGGACATTATGCCTTCTGTCGGCCAGCATTTCGTTGAATGGGAGCGAACTGGATGTAGCCAGCATCTCAACACGTTCGATCTGACCGATGGTCACGTCTGTCAGCCGGGTAATGTCGTCCAGGTAGACCTGCATATCGCGCAGTTTGTCCCGGATCGACGTGGACTTCCCTTCTTGCTTGGCTACGTAGATCAACTGGACCACGCAGCGGAAATCATCCATGTCCAAGGCAGAAGCTGCTCGGCGCCATTCGGAGACCGTGATGACCGCATAGGGAAGATCGAGCGTCTCGATCGAGGTGCGTTCGACGTGTTCTCCGTCCCAAACGTGGACGTTCCCGGAGTGGACCACATCGGTCCACACGGTGGAGCAGATGGTTCGGAACGTGGTGAAGATGTCACTGGGGGTGGTAGGCATCAGGAAACCCCAGTCGGAAGCTCGACCATCCGGTTCACGAAGCAAATCACCTCGTCAGCGGTTCGAAGATCCGTCCCGCGCACCATCTTGGGTGAACCCATGACGATCCACCCGGCGCCATACTCCGGCATGTTGGTGCCGCTGGTGTAAGTGGACTTGTTGACCAGAACCCAATCCGCTTCAATGGCGCGAACGTCGGCATCGTCGGCCATGAACCGGATCCTGTCCATGGTCATCGCCGCAATGTCTTCCTGGGAACCGACATCGGAAGGTGACATGATGGCAGCTGCCGGCTGGAAATAGCAGGCAGTCGAAGCCTGGCGCAGTGAGTAGGTGCGCGTGGTCGGTCCGGAAGCCCCGATGGTGTCTGTAGGCTCCCAGATGTCGAAGGTGTGAATGTAGGTCCGGGTCTGCCGGATGTTCACACGATGACTCGCTTGTAAGCCGCCACCACGTCGTCCGCGGCACGCATCAGGCCGGTCAGGTAGGCGTTCAACTGGCCTGCCTCACCATACCGTTCGGAAACGTCACCATGCTGCCACATGGTCAACCCGCCGCTGATCGACTGCTGAATGCTCGGACCCAGACCAGCAGCCGCCATCTGGATGATCGCCAACCACGCATCTTCCGGGATGGTAGTGGCGAAGCCCCAGTATCCAACCACGGATACCGACTTGATCTGGCTGGCTGCCAGGGGCTTGTACCAGACTTTGTAGGGGAACCGCAGTCCATGCCACGGCATCCCGCGGTCAGGATTGCCGTCCGGTTCCATCACGAAATCGGTGTTCAGGGTCTGCGCCGTGCCGCTGATGCTTACCGAAGTCAGGGTGGCGAGATCGTCCTTGAAGTCCACGAACCCCTGCCGGTTGATCGGGGGGTTGAAGGTTCGGGTGCCGGAAGTCGCCAGCATGGTCCGGGAGACACGGCGCTCGAAGAGTTTCTTCGCCGACTCCACGGCCAGGGCATTGTTCCACTGATGCGGATTGCTGAAACCCGCATCAGCAAGGAACGCTGTGAGGTCCGCCGCAACCGGATAGGCTGCGTAACCCATTAGTCAGCCCACACTCCAGTGACCTGCACCACCAGTCCAGGCTGCCAGATCCCGTCGTTGGAAGTCTCGCGACGAGCCAGGGCGGCGTCCCGGGTGCCGGCGTTAACCAGCACCAAGTTGGTCCACGGCCGGTGAATGATGGTGTTCTCGTCCTTGGGAATCTCGCGGGTCTCCTGGACCGGGATCTCTACCAGGTGGCCGTATTCGCCTCCGGTGGATACCGACTTGACCTCCTTGAGGCCAGGAACCGGCAAAAGGGTGACCCCCAAGCCATCCTTGGGCACGGAAAAGACCCGCGTGTTCTTCGGATCAACCGTTCGGGTGTTCTGTTGAAGTCCTGGAAAAGCCATGGTTGCTCCTTGCTCCTCTGAAAGAGTTGACAGGGGCGGGGAGAGGAGCGCAACCCACCCCTGCCAACCTTTAGGTTAGACCGCGGTCAAACCAGTGCTCTTGGCGAAGACGGTAGCCGCCTTCATGCGAAGCACTTCGTATACCGTCACGATGAACGGGTAGACCTGCGGTGCAGACGTGGTAGGAGCAAGTTCCTGGGCCACGTAACCCTGGATCTGGGCGTTCGGAGCCAACTGGGGAAGCTGAACCTGCGGAAGCACGTTCACGTCCAACGCTGGCTGGCCGCTCGGCAGCCGGTCGGCGCAGAACAGCATGGTCCCGGGAGGAACGAACCGGCTCACGATGACGGGCACAACCTCTCCGGAGACCGGACAGACGTAGCCGCGCACCTGACGGCCGGCGATCAGATCAGCAGGGTTCCCGCTGAACATGACCCGGTTGGTGCTGCCGGAAGCATCGAACAGGTGAGCGATCGACAGTGCTTCCTGTGCCGAGCAGAGGATCCAGCGACCCTGGGCACCCTGCGTCCACTGGCGTCGCAGTTGCGCGTCCATGTGAGCGAAGGTAAGCGCCCCCACGCCGGTCTGAACCTGCGGGGTCGGAACGCCGTTGGCGGTGGTGATCAGGTTGCGAAGACCGTTGAAGGCCATCGCCGTCGAACCATCACCCCAGGGAGATGCCGTATCGGTCAGCGAACCGTTGATGAGCGCGTTTTCCTCGTTCAGCATCAGGTTGTAGATGGCATTCGTCATCTCCGTCCCACGCTGGTCCTGGAAGTTCGCTCCGGCCGCCATCGCGAAGCCGGTGATGCTCCCGTAGGTGCCAAGCAACTTGTAGGAAAGCGACTTGGCCGCGTAGGTCGTGGTGTGGTCTGCCGGGGCTCCCGACTCCGTGAAGAACGACCGCGCCGTGGCGCCGCTTCCCGGCTGTCCCTGGGCGAACGTCACGACTTCGCTGGTGGTCGTGCTGATCGTGGCAGTCAACACTACCGTGGTGGCGTTGGTGACCGAAGAGACGATCCGCTCGGCGTTGGTGGTCTCGAAGTAGAGCACATCACCGGCCTGCATCCCCGCGGTAGACCCGACAGTCTGCGTGGCACTGGAAGCTCCGGAAGTGACCGTGGTGCTGATCCCGTATCCCCCACCAAGGGAAGTGATCTGCCTCCACGCAGTGGCGGAACCGGAACCGATGGTTCTCGGGATGCGGTTGCGAACCGGCGTGTCCAACGGGATCAGCAAGGAAGCCGGAGCCTCCAGGTTCTCCCGGATCGGAAGGTTGGAAGTGGCGGAAGTGATACCGCGCTCCATCAGGTTCTGGCGAGCCACGATGTCCGCAATCAGTCGCCCCAGATCTTCGCCGCTCTGCACCCGGGCCAGGAGTTCCTCACCCGGTTTCTCGTCGAAGTTGATGCCACGGTAAATGGGGACGGAGCGCGGAAGCGATCCCATCGACCAACCCGTTAGGTCCCCTGCCATGAAGCCGCCGTTCCCGACAAACGGCGGAGCCCAATTGCTGCTATTCACAGCGTGCCTCCATGCGCGAAGATCGCGCCTCGCTGCCTACCACTAGCGGTGAGCAGTTCTGCCACAAGGGCAGCCCTCTTTTGCGGGTCTGGCTCGTTCCTGGCAGCCTCTTCAAGCCGCTTGATCTCGCCATCCTGGTCGTCTTCCCGCCATCGTTCCACCGCTCCGCGGACGATGCCCATTGGAACCGGTTGAAGCGCCGGTTTGTCGGCCAAACGCTTGATTTCCGCTTCCAATTCCGCCTTTTCAGTCGCCCAGGCTTCCCTTTCGGTCTCCAAACGGGAAACCCGGGTCATCAAACCGTCGATTTCCGCCCGGTAAGGCGCCTTCGAGCAACTTCGTGCCTCTTCCGCCGACTCATGACCGCAGCATTCGGCGGAACCGCACATGTAGTGCGTTTTTGGCTCCAAATTCTCGCGAATCGGCAGGTCAGGGGTCTCGGAGTCGATCCCTCGCTCCAATTCCTCGACCCGAAACACCGAAAACTTGGCTCCAGGGTCCTTGGGACGGTCCACCAGGCTCGTTTCGATCCAATCCGCCTCGGTCACGACGTTTCCGCGCACAATTTTCGGCCTCACGCCGACCGAAAACCCCTTGTAGACGCCTTCCTTGACCTTCTTCCAGGCCATGTCATCGACCACCCTGACCGTGATCTCGGCGCCTTCGTCCTTCCAGTCCACGTTCAAGGCCGTCCCGGCCGCGGAATTCCCGTGCATTTCACGCACGGCAGCCCACTCCAGGTAGCCGCTGGTGGCCTTTTCCATGCAGGAACGGGTCAAAGTGTAGGGATCTCCGTCAACACGCTCGTTGACGAAAGCCATGCCGGTAACGATGCGCTGTTCATCGTCTACCCGGCTGATGTCAGCGTACCGCTGGATCACTTCCACTTGGTTCCTCCTTCACGCGGAGGGTGTCCCCACCCGCGATAGGATCAAGGCCCTCGGCTTGCCTTGCTTCATTTGGTGTAATGATACCACCCTGCACAAGAAGAGAACTTCTCTGTGCGCGGGAGAGGTCGCGTCCACCGGTTTCCGCAATAACTTCGTGGCGAAGATCGCTAAACCCGTTTTCCCGCAACAACCAATCATACAGAGCGACAAGCCATTTCAGCAAAATCGCAGTTCCAAGTTCCGAAGTCTGCGAAAGTGCGCCTTCCTGGGCGACTTTATACTGTTCGGCCGCCAACCCGAGTGCGGCAGGTTGAACTCCCATCACCGCACAGGTTCGTCGGGAAAGCCAGGTCATAAACTCCTGGAAATCCTGATCTTTTCGTGACCAGGACTTGATGCTCTGGGTTCCGGAAGGCACGAACTTGGTCCGCTGTCGCTCCGGAGTGTCTCCGCTCATCAAATTGGCCCAGTAAATGGCCCATTCGCGGACCTGTTCCGGGGTCCAATGTTCGGGAAGCGCCATGACATCGCTGACGGTGTTCCCGTCCGTGAGCCAGGACTCGTTCCATTTGTCGCTCTCCAGCGCCACGGAGACCGTCATAATCAGCCATTCGACCGGAGAAGTGGGGTAAGGGGAGTTGGAAACCCAATCCAGGCCGTCAAACATCAGGTCGCGGCGGCTGAACTGCGCCACGCACACGCCCTGCACCCACTGCTGATAGTCCACGCCATCGACGCCCAGATGACCGTAGCCGTCCATCACGGGACGGATGGTAGCCACATCCAGGGCATGAACGGCACGGATGCGTCCGCCGCGGGTGCGTTCGGTGTAGATGGCGGCATTCCCGAGCGTCAGCACGTCTTCCAGGACCTGCGACTGGAACCGAAGCCTCGGGTCGAAGGACGGATAGGTGTCGAACACGCTTTCCATCATGGCTTCCGCCTGCATGATGCGCGGGGCTAGGGTGGTTTGGTTCACGGTGTTGTCGCGGCCTACCAACCGGAACTGGACCGCGGAGATTTCCCGCTTCATGTGCTGGATGCAGGCCCGCAGCACGTCGTAGTTCTTCGCCAACCCGCGGATGGTATCGGCGGAGACCGACATTCCGGGGCGACGCTTGGGAGAAGCGGGGACGGAATAGTAAATCGGGTTGTCCAGCCCATAGAAGCCGGACTTGGGCCGTCCGCCGATCTGCGGAACGGACATGGCATCCACCAGACCACGAGCGATCTCGGCGTAGGGATTCTCCCGCTTCTTTTGGAACGGCCACCTCATACTGGGTATCCTAACAGGAATTTCCGCAATGTTTGGTCCTGCGCCCAACTTGGCGCGGCAAACGCGAGATTCAGCGCATCGGCGTCGTCCGGAGATCCTCCGATGGTTTGCTTGGTCTGTTCTTTTTTCTCCACCAACCGGCGACCGGCGCTGTCCACTTTCCACTTCGGCGCCATGAGTTGCCGGCGCAAGATGGTGAGTGATCCTTTGTTGAGCCGGGTGAAGTCCAATTCGTTCTTCCGGGCCATCTCCGCGGTGTTGAACCAAAGCTCGGAACGGCGGTTGGGGTAACGCCTGGCATCAATCGGTTTGTTGCTGGCCTGGATCGGGACGAAGTTGAACCCGCCCTTGAAGTCGATCAAACTGGACCCGAGTCCATCAGCGTCGATCTTGACGCAAACGCTCCGGGGATCCTCGCCTTTCTTGGCATACTTCCCGCACAGTTCCTTCAACCAGCCAGCCGTCTGATCGAGCGCCTGTTTGCTTCTCCGGTCGTGGAAAATGGCGCACCCGCCTCTCCTCGCCACCACCGCGGTCCAGTCATCGCCGAACCGCGCCACGTCGCAGCCGATTTCCAGCGGCAGATCGGGCATCGGCTTCTTCTCCATGCAGGCATTCCAGAGCGCCTCGGACCAGACACCGGTGTTTTCGGTGGACGGCCACCGTCCCAGGACGCGAGACTCGAACTCCGGACCGGGGCGCCACCAGTAATCGTCCCAGCGCACGTCACCGGCCTGCCGGTCATCGTTGGAGATCTGCGTACACCACTGCCTGACGCACTGACCAATCCACTCCGCCGTCACGGCCCCGGGTATCGGCCGCGGTCGCCCTTCCAGATCCGCCTGCACGTTGGGGTGGTCCATGGCGGAGACGCTGATGACCTCATAATCCCCGTTCTGGCATTCCTCATACATCCGGGAAGCGGTGTCGGTCGGGTTGCAAATCGCCAGAAACCGGCACTCCTTGCCGCCACCAGTCAACATGGACAGCGCCGCATCCCAGAACTGGGACTCGATGCCGGTGGCTTCGTCGAAGATAATCAACACGCGGCTTTCATGCCGACCCTGGAACGCACTCGCTTCCGTGGCCGTGTAACCCACCGCAAAATGGTCCGGCGCCGTGAATAACCGGCAGGCAGCCGGGGCGAAGTGCGGCTTGAGGTGTTTGGGCGCCTGGGTCCGGATCTCTTTCCACAGAACGTCCTTCACCTGGTCCAGCGTGTTCGCGGTGGTGATCGTCAATCCCGGCCGGAAGATGTCGAAGTGCCACAGCGCCAACCCGGCAGCAACGTGGGACTTCCCGATGGAGTGAGACGCCTGCACCAACACACGCCCACGGTCGGCCAGCGCCTGGGCAATCTCAATCTGCTTCGACCACCACCTCTGTCCCAAGATCTGCTCGGCGTAGATCTCCGGGTGCCTCGACAGAATCCCCAGATATTCCCTTGCCTGGTCTTCGAGCACGCTCCCTTGCTGCATTGACGGCATCTCCTAGCTGCCCCGGGTCGGCGTTCATGATGACCTGGAACAAGGTCCCGTCACCATAGAAGTTGTTGGACCCGCCCGGCGCTGCCTTGCCCAGTCCCCACAAGTTGGTCAGCAATTTGGTCGCCGGCAAGGGGTCCGCGAACTCCACCACCTGGTTCCCGTTCCGATCATAGGATATCTTCCGGATCAGGTGTTTCAATCCATGTCTCTCGACCGCTTCGAAGTCGATGGACACTTCTCCGCCTTCCACCCGGTAGCAGTCTTCCGGCAATCCACCCGCCATCTGCGTCAACCTGGCACCGATGATCTCCGGACGGGTGCCGATGTTCCGCAACTCTTCCTGGATCAACTCCCGCATCCCGCGCCGGTTCATCCAACGTGCCGCATCACAGACGTTCAACCCAATCGCCCGGGCTGCCGCAGCCGAGGAGTTGGTCTGGATAAACGCCTTCGCGAACTGCCGCATCACCTCCCGCCTGGGGTCGGACGAGGACACGGCACACACATCCCCGCCACCGGAGATCGTGTCAGCGAAGATGTCACCGAACGGACGAGGTTCAGCCACATCTTCTTCGTTCATCAATTTTGCAAGTTCGCTCACGTTTTGCGCTCCGTTTCTTGCTGTTTCTGCGTTGTTTTTCTTTCCAGATTCTCAACTCTTCGCACGAGATCGGACTTTTCTTTGTGGCATCTTTCGACCTCCATTTCGAGATGTTCTATGTGACCTCGAAGCTCTTTTGTGAGTTCGTTTTGCCAGTGTTTCGCTTCTTCCTTCAACCCGTTCTGGGCACGATCCGAAGCCAAATAACGTCCCTCAAGGAAACGAAGCAACGCAGCACAAACCGCCACTATCGACGCTCCAATTCCACCACTAACCCACGGATCTTGTTCATTTCCAGATGCCACCTCGTCACCCCGCATTTCCGCCGCTTCACAATCGTAACACCAAACCCGAAGTTGGGTGCTTTATACGCATACGTACGCACGGACGCGGGGCTGATCGCTCACGCGCTTGTGTATAAGCCCCAAAGTCTTTTCGGCCTTGCCCAAGGCACACGCGCATAATGCGCACGAACGCTGTGCGCCCAAGGCGCAATGCAGGCGCATCACACGCCCAAGAGCACACGCCTTGCGTACGCGGATGTGTGCGCATTGTGCGCCTCCGAACGCGCTTGCAGGCCCGATGTCGCCAGAATGCCCGAGAAATGTCCTCTGATGCAGGAGACCCGTTCAGAGACCACCCTGGCCCCAGATGGCCCTAGAATCGAACCACAGTGCCCATAACGTCGATTCTGGTGCCAACGGGACACCCGAAATTGGACTTCCGCTCCAATTCTGACGGACGACCGGCAAACTTGGACCCCTAAAGGGGGGTCCGAATTCGACCAGGGGTCCACCCGGAAAATTCGAAATTATGAAAATTTTGGCAACACCCACCCCGATCCGAAAAATTCATGCCCCAGGCGGAAAAATCACAACGCGCCAAATTCGAGGGGGTGTCCAGCTCTCCGCGGGATGGGACCCAATGGAAACTTTCGCGACACGTTCGCGGGTTTTGTTCGCATCGAAATCGTGGCAACACGGGCGGAGCTGCCAGGTCTCTTGGTCGTGTTGCCACAATGCACACACGAACACCCAAGTGGTGGCGATGCCATTGTTGCCACACTAGCGCGAAACGGTGGCATCGGGATAGCTGCCACACGTGCCCAAAATAGTGCAGTCGCGCCTAACGAAACACCAGGCGCGTTGCACCAATTGTCATGCTACTGGAAGTTATAACTCGCGATTTCCGTCACACCAAAACGCGAATTCGTCACACTACCACGCAGTATTACTCAAACGCTAAACAGTATGAACGCGCCTCGATTAAACGGTTTATCAACCCAGCGCCAGGCTGCACGATTAAACGGTTTATCAAACCAGCGCCGGCGCGTGATTAAACGGTTTATCAGTTCGGTCGGCGGGGCGTGATTAAACGGTTTATCAGTTCGGTCGGCGGGGCGGGAGTGGAGTGGTGTGGGTCCAAAGTGTGACGACACATCACACTTCGCTTGCCCAACGTGTTCTAGAAGACTGCGTGCCGGGCAAACTGCGCTTGAGATTTAACCGTGGTTAAGTGTTCCGACTGTTTGCGTATTCGCGGCAAAGAGAAACCCCGGCCGGTGTGGGCCGGGGTTTCGTGGTTGGTTAGGCTCTCCCTGCTTCCCGAAGCTCAGCCACGTCTTCCCGCTCAAGGTGCGGGAACGCTTCCCGCAGTCGTTTTGCACTAATTGCCATTGTTAGGACCCCTTCGCTGCCCAGAGAATCTGGTCGTAGATCTGCGTCCACCATTCCCGATCGTAGGAATCCTCTGCCACGTTCAGCAGGTCGTCCAGTCGTGGATGGTCGGAGTCGATACCAAGATCCTCGGCAAAGGTGCTGGGGGTCGGATCATCCGCCCACTCACCCGAGAAGAGAGAACGAGGGTAGATGTCTTCTGGGCCGTTGCCTTCTTCAAGGAGGCGCAAAAGGTGTTTCGCGCCTTCCTTGTCGTTCCTGGTGTAACGCCCGCCACCAGGAAGTTCCTGCGTGACCCAACTGACTCGGGAGGACGCGTGTTCGCGTCCGAACCGGATCGCCATTGCTTTTAGTGTGACTGCCACGTGTTCTTCCTTTCGTTCCTGTCGCAACGTTCGCGACAAACCACGCCAAGGACTCGAACCTTGGAGACGGCCTGGCCCGTCGTGGTTGTTGTGTTTAGTCTTCTTCTTCTTCCTCTTCTTCTTCCTCGTCTTCTTCCTCGTCAAAATGGCTTCGAATCTCGTCCCAGTCGATCTTCTCGATGGAGATGAAATCTCGAAGGAAGTCTGGGGTCGAATCGTAGGCTTCCTCGATGGCTTCCTTGGCCCACTCCACGCCTTCCAGCGTCTCTGGGTTGAACCAGGCCATGACTAGCCACGTCTCCCGACTCGGCCAACCGTTGTAACCTTCGCTCATCCTTGGATCTCCTTCGCGACACGCAACAGTTCGCTTCGACTCACTCCGTGGCGAGTCGCCACGTGCTTCGCGCTGCGGCAGTGCAGCATGAGTGACCACGGGTAGGATCGCGATGGGGAGCGTACGGTGCAACAAGCGCAACGTTCTGTCTCTGACGGATACCATCGCCCACCGCGATCAGTCTCACCCGACGGGTGAAGGGTGCGATTCTGTCTTCGCACGTATTCCTGTGCGGCAATTTTCAGTTTCTCGTTCACGTTCACGTTCCTCTCTCTTCCTAGTTGTTCCAGAACATTCGCCCCCCCCGCATTCCTGCTTCTAGGCGGTGTGGCAGTAAGGGCTATAGGGAAGGCCCAGTTCTTTGAGGAACTGTTCGGCCTTCTCGGACGGAGGTGACACCTTCGGGGGTGCAACCAGATTCCGGTCGCTGATTGCGTTGAAGAGTGCGGCTATAAGATCAGCCCGGGCGGCTACTTCAGCGGCGAAGCGGAAAGCCTCTCGGCGGCTGGGGTTGACCTCGGTCTCCGGATCATCGTTTCCGCGCTTCTCATGGAAGTAGAGACGGGCTTGCTCCAGGTTGCTCAAGTGGATCCACACGTCCAAGAGGAGTTTGACACGGATTGAATGTGGTCCGAATTCCATCCACTCGCAATTCAGTGAAGTGATCTGCCGTCCAGGGTTCTGTGTGATAGCCAGATCAGCATTTCCGGTGACGTGGAAGATTGCAATGGCGAGACGGGAGCGGCTTTCGGCAGCAGCCTTCTCGACCACGTGCCATGCGTCCTTGATGTTCCAGAACGTTTCGCAGGTTTCGGGAAGTTCGCTAAGGTAGGTCATCTGTCTGGTCTCCTTGGTTCGGTGTTTCGCGGCGTTTCCTCTCGCCACCAGCAAGGTAGCAGGCATATAAACAGATGTATATAGGCTCAACAAAACGACAATATATCTAGGCGTGGAAATCCCTTCACTCAACAAACGCCCAACAAAACATAACTACCGGATCGGCTGCAGGAGTAGTCTAGACGCGACCCACCGGTGGGATCGGCTGCCGGAAACAGTCTAAACGCGACAATCGAGACACCGGCGGAGCCGAGGATCGGAAAACGGTCTAGTTACAACAATCGAGGCAGTGACCTGGCGAAACGGTCTAATTGCGATAATCGCAATGAAACGGTCGAAACGCCTGGCGATGAAACGCAGACGCCGGCGCAAAAGTCATCTTTCCCGCGGAGCTGCCGCGGCGGCGCCTGGTTATGCGGTTTCCCGAAAATGCTCCGGGTCCGGCATCAGGACCTGGTAGGCGGCGTGGAGTTCGGCCGGGGAATCGCCGGTGGACAACTTGACCAGGTAATCGGCGCCGAACAGGAGTAGCCCCA
>Ga0208783_10002033_pt1 | contig 11756 bp, 12 predicted proteins | sample DEB19_08_DNA_2_FD_184529 | JGI IMG/M metagenome (GOLD analysis project Ga0208783, IMG submission 184529) | Aqueous microbial communities from the Delaware River and Bay under freshwater to marine salinity gradient to study organic matter... | ecosystem: Environmental > Aquatic > Marine >... | reverse complement strand
CAGTTCCTTGCGCAGCTTGTCGGGGGACTTGCCATACCAGACCGCGACATCTTCAAGGCGTGTGCCCAGCCGGTCTACTGCGGCCTGGCCGGCGGCCTGCGTCACGCCGACGTCCAGCACCGGAAAGGCGCCGCGGATCTTCTCCGGAACGCGGGACTGCGCCTCAGCCGAGGCCGAGGCTGCCGCAATCACGCCGGAGGTGATTGAGACGGAGAGCAGTCGGGCAAGCGTGGTGCTGATCGTCTTCATGGCCGGTTCTCGGATGTCTGCAAGAGCCTGTTCGGCGCTCGCGTGAGGGGGTTGTGTGAGGCAAGGCTTCGCCGGTCCGGCAAACGAGGCCGGCCTGGCGTTCAGTCGGTTCAGAGGTGAAAGTCGGATCAGAAGGGTGGGCGGTGCCGCATCAACTGATGAATGCCTTCGCGAAATGGACGAGCCAGAAGGCGACGAACAGGGCGGAACCCACCCTGAGCAGCACCGAACCGAAGAGCGGAGAGGACGACACTTCGGCATAGGCCGCCGCAAGTTCGAGCTGGACGCTGCGGAACATGGGCGTGGGTTTCGGAAGGCTGCGTGGCGCCGGACGTATCCGTGGCATTGACTTGAACGACAGGTAAGACAGTGTCATGGAATGCTCCGCGTCATCTACTCTTGTATTGCGCTTTTATGATATTAATTGCGCTTACTACCTATTCGTAAGATGCACAGAGAATACCGTATTTTTACAGCATTCCGGAAGACTTCGCCCACGGACTGCATAATCGAGATGTCAGGTTGATCATTGCTCTCCTTTTTCAAGCTGCAGGAAAAAAGAGGGTCAGATGATGGGGAATCTACTTAGGAATAAGTGTTTTTTCGTATGAAAAACGGAGCAACGGTCAAGATTTTGCGGTATTTCCGAGATGCTTTCCAAGTGCGCGTCAGTTATGCAGGATCATGGAATTCGATTTCGGGGAGCCAACCGGGCTGGCCAATCTGCGGCACTGCCATGGCTCCAGGATCAATGGGCGGGGGCCTTGGGCATGAGCGGCAGCACAATCCTGATCGTGGACGATGACCGGATCTTCACCCGGGCACTCGGCAACACGCTCACCAATTCCGGCTACAAGGCCCTTGAGAGCAACGACACCACGGGCGCGCTCATGCATGCGCGCAACAACCAGGTCGACTGCGCCATCATCGACTACAATCTCGGCGCCATGCTTGGCACCGCCGTGATGGGGCGGCTGCGCGACGAGGGGTACGAGTTTCCGGTGATCATCCTCACCGGCTTTGGCGATATTCCGACGGCCACCGCCTCCATGAAGCTCGGCGCAGCCGATTTCCTCGAGAAGCCGCACAAGACCGAGGCGCTCACGACCGCCATCGACCAGGCCATCGGCAGGGCGCGCAACCGCGCCGGTTCAGCCGACAGCATCCGCGAGGCGAGACAGAGGCTGCGGGTTCTCTCGCCGCGCGAGAGCGAGATCGTCGATGCCATCGTTGCCGGACGCACCACCAAGCAGATCGCCGAAGTCCTCTGCGTGAGCCAGCGCACTGTCGATGCCCATCGCGCCAACATCCTGCACAAGCTGGACCTGTCGAGTGCCGCTGAACTCATCAGGGTCGCGGTTCTCGCCGGGCTGGCGCCGCCGCAGCACTGAACGCAGCTACAGCTTCGTGAAGAGGCTCCTGACGGTCCGCTCGAGTTCGGCGGACACGACCGGCTTCGAGATATGCCCGTCCATGCCTTCAGCGAGACTGCGCTTCGCGTCGGTTTCGAAGGCGTGCGCCGAGCACGCCACGATCCGCACATCGGCATGGCCCCTGTCGCGGATAAGCCGCGTGGCCATGTAACCGTCGATTTCAGGCATCTGGATATCCATCAGAACAAGGTCGAAACGTGAGGCAGAAAGCAGGTGAAGAGCCTCGGCGGCGCTGGCCGCTGTTTCGCTGGCGTGGATTTCCATGTTGGCGAGCAGCTTCACCAGCACCCGGCGGTTGATCGCATTATCATCCACGACCAACACCTTGAGGTGCGCCAGCCCCGGCGCGCCCACGGGGCCTGCATCAGGCTTGGCGCCGTCCTCGACGGCGCTGTTCCGGCCCCTCGGAATCGCGCGTTGCAGTGCTTCCATGAGGCTTGATCGACTGAAGATCCCGACCACCTCATCAACCACATAGCCTGCTCTTTCCTCACCCCCGGCCCGCAGGCCCTGGATGAACACGGTGGGAATGTCCCAGCGGACCTCTCCACCGTCCGACAGCGCCTCAAGCAGCGCGCGCGCGTCACCGCCGAACCGCCGATCCACGATCGCGGCCTGGACGGGAAACGCGCGAGACCGGACGAAGTCCGCCGCGTCCTCCGGGGTGTAGAGCAGCCTGACCGGCTTGCCGAGAGCGGATAGCATCTGGCCCGCGCGGAAAATGGTCGAATACTCGCCGCCGAGAAGCAGGAAGGCGGGCTCGCCCTGGGCGCCCGGCGCGCTGGCCGGCTGTGCCAGCAGCGGCAGGCCTTGCGGCCAGACATCCGGAATACAAACGGTGACAGTGGTGCCCACGCCAGGCGTACTCGTGAGCGTGGCGCTGCCCTGCATGAGGCTGGCGAGGCGGCGCACGATGCTGAGGCCGAGGCCCGTGCCCATATAGCGCCGCGTGAGAGAACCATCGACCTGCCGAAAGGGCTCGAAGAGCAAGGCCTGGTCCTTCTCTGAAATGCCGATGCCGGTGTCGGTCACACCGAGCCTGATGCCGTTGGGCAGCCCGGGCTCGCGCAACGCTTCGACAGTGAGCGTGACCGCGCCGTCCTCGGTGAATTTCAGGGCATTGGAGAGCAGGTTGTTGAGGATCTGCTCCAGCTTGGTGGAATCTCCGTAGAGGATGGCCGGAACGGCATCGTCGAAACGCACCAGCAGGTCGATCGACTTGTCGCTTGCCAGAACCTCGTGCTGCGCCAGCACGTCCGAAGCAAGTCGCCGGATGTCGAACTGCCGCTTCATGATCGCCGCTTCGTTCGACTCGATCTTGGCGATGTCCAGAATGCTGTTCACGATCTGCAGCAGGATGCGCGACGAGCGGCGGATGATGTCGAAGGAGTCCTTGTTGTCACGCGTGAGGGAGTCCGTATCGACAAGCTGGAGCGTGCCGATGATGCCGTTGAGCGGCGTACGGATTTCATGACTCATGTTCGACAGGAATTGCGACTTGGCCCTGCTCGCCTCGTCGGCACTTGCCTTCTCGATCTCGAGCTGGAGGTTCTTGCGCAGCAGATCGGCGCTGGCATTGGCCACTTGGTTCATCTCGCGCAGCTTGCTGATGATGCGCAGCACGAAAAGCGTGAGGCCGATCAGCGCCGCCAGCAGGGCCTCAAGGATCAGAATATTGATGATCAGCCCGTGAATGCGGCGTTCGCGCTCCTCCGTCTGCAGCAGGCGGCTGACATAAGACATGGCAGTCATCACATCCCGGACGGGCCGCACGTCCTGGTGAAGCTGTTGCAGCAGGGCCTGACGGCCCTCCGGCGTAGTGGCTGCGGAGATCAGGCGATCAGTCACATCGGCAGACTGCACCAGCCTCTCGAGACCGCCGTCTTCCAGGCGGTTGCGTTCGTCGGCGAGCATGGGCGATTTGTGAAGAAGGTCGATACGATTGAGATAAATGTCGCCCCGCAGGCGGATCTCTGCAGGTGCAGCCCCGGTTTCGGCGGCGAGCAGCAGCCTCAGATGCTCATAGCCCAGCTGGTTGATGACATAGATCGGGTCGTCGCCGCTTCGCGTCTTCTTGAGCAGCACCAGGTCCGTGTAGCCCAGCAGGCCCAGCACCACGGCCATGGCGACCAGCAGCACATTGACCGCGATGAAGATGACCGTCCATAGCCTCCCGCCGGGGGCAGGGAACCTGGACGGCATGGAATCCGGCAAGGTGCAACTACTTCAGGGTGATGCGGTTGACCTGCCAGACCGACTGGGCATAGCGCGCCTCCGTCTTCAGGTCGGGATTGTCCAAGAAGGGGAAGACCACGAAGAGCGGGCCTTTGTCGCGCACCGGAAGCTCGACGCCGTTGCGCTTGCTGGCCAGGATGATGTCATACGTAGCGAAGTCCTGAAGCGGTATGTCGGCGCGGTAGTCGTTGAGGGCGGCGATCATTGCCACCTTTCCGTCCGCCTTCACATGGTCCATGAGGTCGCGAAGCAGAACGCCCTCATAGGTCACCTGCCCTTCGTCCCACGGGTTCTCGGTCTTGATGGTGTGCTGCGGCAAGGCATCGAGCATCGCCCTGTCAAAATGGACTTCCATCGTCTGATTGCAGGCATTGATCATGCCGTCGACCACGAGAATGACATCGCCGCTGGGGACCGCAATGTTGCAGGCAGACGCAGCGCCGCACAGGGCCATCTGCAACATGACAACGATCGCCAGAATGGCCTTCTTCATGCCAGAGCCCTTGTTTGCCCGCGCCGGATGCGCCGGCCGGGACGTGACACATCGGACATGAGACTAGTGACGGGCACCAAATGCAACAATTCGCACTTCCACTTAGCGTGGCAGGATGACCAGGGTGGCCCGGTTCGAAGCGACAGGGCCGCGGCCGCCGGAAGCGGCCACGGGTCGCCCGGGGGGGAAATTAGTTAAGGATGGCAGTTCGCATGGCGATGGCAACTGCCTGGGCCTTGGTCTGCGCCCTGAGCTTCAGCATGGCGCGCGAGGCATATAGGTTCACCGCGCTGGTGCTGAGATTGAGGATGGCTGCAGTCTCCGAAGCAGTCTTGCCCTCGGCGGCCCACAGCAGCACTTCACGTTCACGACCACTTAGCGGCATTGTTGGCTCCCACGTCCAGATTATCAATTGCGCTATATTGCATTTTTTTGCGCTAGATACCTATACGTAAGTCTCGCTTGGAGGTCAGGGTTTTTGCGGTGGTGTTTTTCTCCTTCACCCTCCAGCACGGCCGTTTTCACGTTGCTTCAGGTCAACGGGCCGGAAGCCGCTTCGCCTCAGCTCCTGCCGAAAGGCGGGGGGCGGCGATGTCGTGCCGATCAAAATGCAATCTTAAGTGAAAAGATGAAACCCCTACCAGACCTGTGTCTCTGCCCGTGCTTACACCGGGACGTCTGGCGTTACCAGCTTGGCCGTCGAAGGTGGCGGACGTGATCTTCACCAACGGGCTGGTCAGGACGCTGGAGAAGGCCCAACCGCAGGCCGTGGCCGTTGCCGTGAAGGACCGGCGCGTGGACCGCGAAGCCAGGAGAGTGGAATTACGTCGCCTGCGTCTCCGCCTCCGACAACAAGTTCGCCGAGAGGCGCATGCCCATCAAGGCCGGGCTCGAAGCGGCGGTGCCTGACAACCCGGTCATCCTCGGCAATGACATCCGCATGGCGCTGGCCAACTCCAAGGCACTGGCTGCGCTGGGCATCACAAAGGCGGTGGCGTGCTGCTGGGCGCCGACGGCAATCCAACAGGCATCATCACCGATGGCTTCGCCGGCATTCCCGGCTCGCCTGCTCCCAACGAGATCGCGGGCGGGTGGGGTGTGTTCACCCGGCAGTGACCCGCAGGCAGCGGAAGGGCTTGCATCGCGGCACCTTCCGGCCCGATACACTCGGGCCATGGCGGAGCGGGACGGAAACAGGCCCTCGGGCGAGGTGAGCGTGGCGGACAGGGACCGCTTCGTGAGCAAGGGTGCGGCCTTCCATGCGCTCGAACAGCCGGCCCCGATGCGCGACTTCTACTTCATGATGCTGCCGAAGATGACGATGCTGGCCTTTTCGGCCGCCGTCGAGCCGTTGCGCATCGCCAACCAGCTGACCGGAAAGTGCCTCTACCGCTGGTACCTGCTGTCGGAGGACGGGCAACCCGTGCGCTGCTCCAACGCCGTTTCCATCGTGGTGGACGGCGGGCTGACCGAGACCCGCCAGGGTGACACGGTGTTCGTGTGCTCGGGTGTCGACGGCTATCTGGCGGCCTCGCAGCGGACGATCTCCTGGCTGCGTGACCAGGCCCGGCATGGCCGCACCATCGGCGGGGTCTGCACCGGCGCCTTCACGCTGGCGCGCGCCGGCCTGCTGCAGGACAGGCACTTCACGCTGCACTGGGAAAACCAGCCGGCTTTCGAGGAAATCTTTCCGGAGCTTCCGATCAGCAACCAGCTCTACTGCAGGGATGGCCCGATCATCACCTGCGGGGGCGGCAATGCCGGCATCGACCTGTTCGTGTCGCTGATCGAGGAGCACCACGGCACCGGGCTTGCCACCAAGGTTGCCGAGATGTGCCTGCACGGCATTCCACGTGGTGAGACGAACAAGCAGCGCCTGTCGATCGCTGCTGAACTGGGGGTCAGGCACCCCAAGCTCTCCGCCATCCTCAACGACATGCGCGCCGGTTTCGCGGGGGAGATGAACGTCGAGGAACTGGCGGAGAAGCACGGCCTGTCACGCCGCCAGATGGAGCGGCTGTTCCACGACCGCCTCAAGACATCGCCCGCCGCCAAACTGCGCGACATCCGCATCGACCAGGCGCACAGCCTGATCTCGGAAACCGACATGTCGATGATGGAGATCGCGGTGGCCTGCGGGTTCCAGTCGCAGGCAGCACTGCGCAAGGCCTACCGCCAGCGCTTTGGCGTGGTGCCCTCCTTCAAGATGCGGCAGCAGCCGAAGTCGAAATAGCAGGCCCCGCGCCTGCCTTAAGGTTCAGCACTGCCATCCTGCGGGGTCTTGCCACCAATGCGGTTCGCAAGCGCCCAGCGCAGGCTGTGGATCTGGTCGACGAGGTTGAGGATCACGCCGACGCCTTCCTTGTTGACGCCGAGATCACCCTGCAAGTCGCGGATCAATCCGGCGCGGGCGAGATCGGCCTCCGAGAACTGCGGCTCCGTGTCGGCCTGCTCGGGCGATAGCCACTCCTCCTGGATCCACACTTCCAGCGTCTGCTGGTCGAGGTGGGTGCGGAGCAGAAATTCGGTCTTGGTGATGATCATGACTGCATGTCCCGGCGCGGATCATAGCTGGCCCCCGGCGTCCAGCCGGAGAGGAATTCTTCAAGCTGCGGATCGGGCGCCGCGGGCACCATGACCTTGAGCCTTACCAGCTCGTCGCCATGGCCGCCGCCCTTCTTCGGCGCACCCTTGCCCCTGAGGCGCAGCGTGGTGCCGGTGTTGGAGCCCTTCGGCACGGTGGCCATCACGGCACCCGTCGTGGTGGGCACCTTCACCTTGCCCCCGAGCACGGCCTCCGAAATGGTGATGGGAAGCTCGAGCACGATATCGTCGCCCTCGCGGGTGAAGAACCGATGCGGGCGGATGGTGATCTCCACCAGTGCATCGCCTGCAGGGCCTTCGCCGCGCGACGGGGCACCCTTGCCACGCAGGCGCATCACCTGGCCCTCCTCGATGCCGGGCGGAATGGTTACATCCAGGGATCCGCCATCGGGCAGCGTGATGCGCTTCGTCGCGCCGTTCACCGCATCGAGGAAATCAACCTCGAGCTGGTACTGCCGGTCGGCGCCCGGCGCGCGGCGCGCCTGTTCCTGGCGGCGGCGCAACAGTTCGGCGAGGAAATCATCCTGCGAGGCGAAGTCGTCGAAACCGGATGAGGCGCTCTGGTAGCGGCGACCGCCGGCGGCCTCGGCGTAGTCCTTGTAGTAGCGCTCATGCTGGCGCTCGGCACCGGACGCATCGATCTCACCCGCATCGAAGCGGCGGCGCTTCTCGGTATCGGACAGCAGGTCATAGGCGCCCGCGACCTGCTTGAACTTCTCCTCCGCCGACTTGTCGCCGGGGTTGAGGTCGGGATGCAGCTTCTTGGCCAGCTTCCGGTATGCCGACCGGATCTCCTCGGCCGTGGCGGTTTTCGCCACGCCCAGTGTTTCGTATGGATCTTTCAATCGAGCCCTCCAACGGGTGCAGGGCATCATTATAGGTCAGCGCGGCAGTGCGCCGAAACCGAATTTTCACTTGGAATGGGCCGGTGTGGAGAAGCGGCCATGCGTTTCCCTCGCCCTTTCGGGGAGGGATCAAGGGTAAGGGTGCCGCGGCCCCGTTGGTCGAAGGTGAGCCCGCGGAACGACCCCCACCCCTTCCCCTCCCCACAAGGAGGAGGGGAAACGGGTGTTCAATGCGCGGCGATCTGCGCGGCCTTTTCGACCAGCACCTGCGCCTGGCGGATCGAGGCATAGTCGATCAGGCGACCATCGAGCGAGACGGCGCCCTTGCCCTGGGCCTCCGCCTCCTTCATTGCCTCGAGGATGCGCCCGGCGCGCGTCACCTCGGCCTCCGACGGGCTCATCACCTCGTTGGCGAGTACGATCTGCGAGGGGTGGATGGCCCACTTGCCCTCGCAGCCCAGCACCGCGGCGCGCGCCGCGGCGGCCTTGAAGGCATCCGGGTCGGAGAAGTTGCCGAAGGGGCCATCGACGGGCCTCAGGCCATTGGCCCGCGCCGCCACCACCATGCGGGCAATCGCATAGTGCCACATGTCGCCCCAGTGCACCTGGCGCGAATTGTCGGCGAGCGGCTCGGTCAGCACGGCATAGTCGGCATTCGCACCGCCGATCGAGGTGGTGCGGGCGCGTGTGGACGCCGCATAATCGGCAACGCCGAAATGCAGCGACTCGTTGCGCTTGGAAGCGGCCGCGATCTCATGCACGTTCTGCATGCCGAGGGCCGTCTCGATGATCATCTCGAAGCCGATCTTCTTCTTGCGGTTCTTCGCGGTCTCGACCTGCGTCACCAGCATGTCCACCGCATAGACGTCCGACGCCGTGCCGACCTTCGGGATCATGATCAGGTCCAGGCGGTCGCTCGCCTGTTCCAGCACGTCGACGACGTCACGGTACATGTAGTGGGTGTCCAGCCCGTTGATGCGCACCGAGAGCGACTTGTTGCCCCAGTCGATGTCGCCGATGGCCTGGATGATGTTCTTGCGGGCCTGCGCCTTGTCGTCGGGGGCCACCGCGTCCTCGAGGTCGAGGAACACGACGTCGGCGGCGGATTTCGCCGCCTTCTCGAACATCTGGGGCTGGCTGCCAGGAACGGCCAGTTCGCTGCGGTTCAGGCGCGGCTTGGCCTGTTCGACATTAAAGAAGCTCATGATGATTCCAATCTGAAGGGGTCAGGCGGCCTTGCGGCGACGCAGGATTTCAGCCTGCGCGGCTTCGGGGTCGAAGAGGCCGTTCTCGAACACATAGCGCACCAGCTGGTGGCGGCGGTAAAGGCCCATCTCGCGGATCGCGCGGGACATGTGGGCTTTGACCGTCGCGCTGCACACGCCGAGCAGGAAGGCGATCTCCTTGTCGGCGAGGCCGCAGCACACGAGCTGCAGCACCAGCATCTGCATGGCCGAGAGGCGGCAGGGCTTGGGGTCGTAGCGGTAGGAGCGAAGCTCCGGCACGATGGTGATCGTGCCGGACGACGTTGAACTGCGCCCCAGGCGCATCGGGGTTTCCAGAGGCAGGTTCATGATGACCTCACGCCGCCTTGAGGACCTTCTGCGCCGTGCTGCCGATTTCGGCAGGGGTCGGCGCAATGGCCACGCCTACGTCGCGAAGCAGCTCCACCTTCTCGGAGGCGCCTTCGCCGAAGGCCGAGATGATGGCGCCGGCATGGCCCATCTTGCGGCCCTTGGGTGCGGAGAGACCCGCGACGTAAGCGATCACCGGCTTGGTCATGTGGTCGCGAATGTATTCCGCGGCCTCTGCCTCCTGCGGGCCGCCGATCTCGCCGATCATGACGACCGCATGGGTTTCAGGGTCCGCCTCGAACAGCTCGAGGATGTCCTTGAACGACGAACCGTTGATCGGGTCGCCGCCGATGCCCACCGACGTGGAAACACCCATGCCGAGCTCCATCATCTGGGCTGCGGCCTCGTAGCCGAGGGTGCCGGAACGGCCGACAATGCCGACATTGCCGGGGAGATAGATGTTGCCCGGCATGATGCCCATCATCGCCTTGCCGGGCGAGATCACGCCCGCGCAGTTGGGGCCGATCAGGCGCATGCGGTTCTCCGCGCGGTAGCGGCGCATGTAGCGCTTCACCCGGATCATGTCCTGGCTGGGAATGCCGTCGGTGATGGCGACGCAGAGGCGGATGTTGGCATCCGCCGCCTCCATGATCGAGTCAGCCGCAAACGGCGGCGGCACGAAGACGATGGAGGCCGTGGCCCCCGTCTTCTCCACCGCTTCCTTCATGGTATCGAAGACGGGAAGACCGTCCTGCGTGGTGCCGCCCTTGCCGGGCGTCACGCCGCCAACCACGTTGGTGCCGTATTCGCGCATTTCCTTGGCATGGAAAGAACCGATCTTGCCGGTGATGCCCTGCACCAGAACCGGCGTCGTGCGATCGAGAAGGATGCTCATGCGTTCACCACCTTGAGGCCAACGGTGTTGGCGTTGTTCTTCCAGGCCGCCACCGCGCGTTCGGCGGCTTCGGCCAGCGTGTTGGCGCGGATGATGGGAAGCCCCGAGCGCGCCAGGATGCGGCGGCCCTCCTCCACATGCGTGCCCGCAAGACGCACGATGACCGGCACATCGAGGGGGTGCTTCTCCAGCGCCTGGACGACACCCTCGGCAACCCAGTCGCAGCGGTTGATGCCGGCGAAGATGTTGACGAGGATGGCCTCGACGTTCTTGTCCATGGTGACGAGCTTGAAGGCCTTGGCCACGCGCTCCGGCGTGGCGCCACCGCCGATGTCGAGGAAGTTGGCAGGCTCGCCGCCCGCCAGCTTGATCATGTCCATCGTCGCCATCGCGAGGCCGGCGCCGTTCACGATGCAGCCGATCTTGCCGGCGAGGCCCACATAGGCGAGGCCGCGGTCATTGGCATGGGTCTCGCGCGGGTCTTCCTGGCTCTTGTCGCGCAGCTCGGCCACGGCGGGGTGGCGGAACAGCGCGTTGTCGTCGAAGGTCATCTTGGCGTCGAGCGCCATGACGTGGTCGTCCTCGGTGACGATCAGCGGGTTGATCTCCAGCATCGTCGCGTCGAGTTCCTCGAAGGCGCGGTAGCAACCCATCAGCGCATTCACCGCCGACTGGATCTGCGACGGCTTGAGGCCGAGCGCGAAGGCGATCTCGCGGGCCTGGAAGGCCTGCATGCCGACGGCGGGCTCGACGCTGACCTTGACGATGGACTCCGGCTTCTCCGCCGCAATCTCCTCGATCTCCATGCCGCCCTGCGAGGAGGCGACGACCATCACGCGCTCCGACTTGCGGTCGAGCACGAAGCCCAGATAGAGCTCCTTGGCGATGGCCACACCGCCCTCGACATAAAGGCGGCCGACGATCTTGCCGGCGGGGCCGGACTGGTGCGTCACCAGCTTCTTGCCAAGCAGATCGTCAGCGGCATCCGCCACCTCGTCTTCCGAACGGCACAGCTTCACGCCGCCGGCCTTGCCGCGGCCGCCGGTGTGGACCTGCGCCTTGACGACCCACAGCTTGCCGCCGATCTCACGTGCGCGGTAGGCCGCCTGTTCGGGGCTGTAGGCCAGTGCGCCCTTGGGCGTCGCCACGCCGAAGCGGGCGAGGATTTCCTTGGCCTGATACTCGTGAATGTCCATGTCTGTCTCCTCAGGCCGCGTTCTTGAGCGCAGTGGCCGCGGTGGCGCCGCGGTAATATTCGATGGCCGCACCCACGCCCACACCCGCCGTCACCGGCACGCCAAAGTCGCGCATGGCCATCTCGGAACCGGCGATGGCCTGCAGGCACATGATCTCGTTGAGATCGCCCAGGTGGCCGATGCGGAACACCTTGCCCGCCACCTTGTTGAGGCCCATGCCGAGCGACATGTT
>Ga0208783_10002032_pt1 | contig 11756 bp, 6 predicted proteins | sample DEB19_08_DNA_2_FD_184529 | JGI IMG/M metagenome (GOLD analysis project Ga0208783, IMG submission 184529) | Aqueous microbial communities from the Delaware River and Bay under freshwater to marine salinity gradient to study organic matter... | ecosystem: Environmental > Aquatic > Marine > Coastal... | reverse complement strand
AAAGCGTGTTCACAATCTTTGAGATGGATTCGTTCCGAATGCCAAATTCCGCGCCGTAGGTGCGGGCGATGGGATCGACACGATCGGCTGGAAGGCCAGTAGAGGGATCGGTAGTGATGGTCACGCCACGAGTGTCATTTGAGTGAAAGCCAAGGCCTGCGTTAAGATACAGCTCTGTTTTAGCCCAAGGGCCGAAGATCATGGCGAGCTTTGGGCTGACGATGCCTTTGGTGAGGTTGCCGTTGTTGTCCTGAAGGCTGCCGTTGCGGGAGTTGAAGTGGAACAAGTCCGACCTCAGGCCCGGGATGACACGGAACCAAGACACGGGCTTGAATTCGAGTTCCGAGTAGAGGCCGTAGGTTGCTTGGTAGATGTCGTCCTGGCGCACGGTATTCCAGCGCTGGCGGGCGGAGGTGTTGTAAAGGCCCAGCGCGTTGATGAAATCTTGGTGCATGGCAAACCCAATCGTCAGCCGTTGCTCATGACCGAGCACATCAAAATGCCAGTCCCGTGAAACGCCCGCCCCCGCAAACCAACGGCCGTCTTTCTGCTCGAATTGGTCTCCCAGCAGATCGCCACGTGCGAGGCTGTCTTTGAAGTAAGTGAAGTTCGAGAAGAGATCAAGGTCGTAGTAGCCCGCGTAGGCATTCGCCCGCGTCGTCGTGCGCCCTTCGCGGCGTTCCCAGTCGAAGCTCAGGCTGTAGCGTTGCGAGTTGCCGCCGTCGGTTGGGTCCATGGTGCCGTAGCGGCCAATAATTCCCGCATCGAGTGCCCGCTGCGGTATCTGGTCAGTGCTCATCCAATTGCCACTGTAGCCCATGAGCGTTACATTCACGCGATTCTGTGAGTCCTCCCAATGCCAGCGCAGTAAGCCGTTCCAGCGTCGTGCATCGGATGAGAGTTCCCAAGGGCCGTTGTAGAATTGATGCTCGATGGCCGTCGTGAGCACGCCCGAGCCCGCTTGAATGCTATCGGCGACCAGTGTGCGGGTGTACTCGTACTCGCCCCAGGTGGTGGAGAGAATACCCTGCGGCAGCGAGTCCATGAGCTTGAACCTTGCCGCACCGGTGCTGCTCAGGTCGCCATGTTGCGCGTAGTAATTGCCCTTCCAGTATTCTAGTTCGCCCACCAGCTCCGGGATGATGAAATTTAGATCTGCATAGCCCTGACCATGCGCATGCGTGCGGAAGTTTACCGGCATGCCATCGACGTTCATCGCGAAGTCGGAACCATGGTCGAGGTTCGTGCCGCGGAGAAAATACTGGTTGGCCTTTCCATCACCGCTGTGCTGCGTCACGATGAGGCCTGGAACGCTCTCCAACAACTCGCCACGCCGAGAGAATGGCCGTTCCATCAGCTCCTTCGCATTCGTCTGCCCCTTTGACGCGGAAGTGGCTGTGCCAATGAGTGACTCGGCCTTGCCTTCGATGACGATCTCCTGAAGTTCCGTCACACTTTGAGTCTTCGTTTGAGCTCCCAAAGGCATGGAAAGCAGGCCAGCGAAGCAAACAAGGGGTCTGAAGATCATCGCATGCTGTGACGACGGGAGTGCGGCAATCCCACAAGGTTTTAAACACTGCACACTCGCATCTTTGGAAAATCGTAAAAATTATACTTGATAAGTGGTTAACCCTTAAGCACTCTTGGGCACCCTCATGAAACCTCTCTTTCACTTCCTTGCTGTGGCCTTTGCCGTTCTTGTCGTGCCAACCACCGATGCAGCTGATTCCCCCAAAAAATCGGCGCCAAAAGAAGCGCCAGCCAAGAAGGAGAGTGGCAAGAAAGAGGCGGCGAAAAAGGCCGCGAACGCCGAAACGATTCCCTTTTATGGCAAGGTGGTCGCAGTCAGTGCCCGTAGCATCACCTTGGTGAGAAGCGACGCAGCAGATGCTCCAGAAGTCAAATTCGCCGTCAACGCTAGCACGGAATACGTGAATGGCGATAAGCCTTCCTCGATCGATTCGGTGAAGCCAGGGGCTTGGGTGGGCGGAGCTGCCAAAAAAGCTGCAGAGGGCAATGACGTGATCCTAAAGCTAAACGTGGGTGTGAAACAAAAAGCCAAAGCTAAGGCAACTGCAAAGGGCAAAGGCAAGTCCGAGAGCGAGAAGAAAAAGAGCGAATGATCGCCTGACTCACTGATCGGCCGCACGGCGTCCTTGGCCAGCTTTCACCAGCGGCAGGAGTCGGGCGGCCATTTTTTTGCTGATGCCTTTCACACGCTCCAGCTCCTCTGCGGTCGAATAAGGCCGCGAGAGGATGATTTCCCTAGCCAGAGCCGGACCGATTCCGGGGAGAAGATCCAGTTCCGCATCGGAAGCAAAGTTGATGTCCACCCGATGAACGGGCTTGCTTTCCGCAGACTCGCGTTGCTTCATCCTAGCATCACGTAGCACCGTTGTGACCACTAGCACGATGCCAATGGCGGCGAGTGCCTGCCACAGCCATGAAACGGGATCTGTGCTGGCAGGTAAAACGTTCCACGCAGGTTTTTGACGGCATTTCGATGGCTGGGGCATGCTGCATTTCAACTATAGCAGTGCAGGTGATAAACGGCAAAAAACACCTTTTCAGATGAGCAAAGCCTTGGCAGATCGTGCCCTGCCTATGTGCGTTCGTCATTTGCTCTGCGTCCTCCTCTACAGTGCTTCCGCTGTTCACGCGGAAAGGATGAGCTGGCTCCAAAATGATGCGATCAAGCTGGGTGTGGATCTCGACCTCGGCGGTTCCATCACATTTCTCGCTTCGAAGAAGGATGGTGCCAATGTGATCAACAATTACGACCTTGGCCGGCAGGTGCAGCTTTCTTTTTTTTCTGGTCCAGTGCCGTTCGAGGCTAGGGGCCAGAAGCCGGCCGAACATTGGCGGCACATCGGCTGGAATCCCATCCAAGCCGGTGATGACTTCAAGAATCCCGGCCGTGTCACCACGCATGAAAATGATGGTGAGAAATTGCATCTCACCTGCCTGCCGATGCATTGGCCGCTGAACAATGTGCCTGGTGATTGTGCTTTTGATGTGTGGCTGGAACTGGAGGGGCAGGTCGTGAAGGCACGTGCGAGGTTGCGTAACCGCCGTGAAGATTCGACGCAGTATCCTGCACGTCTGCAGGAGCTGCCTGCCGTGTATGCAAATGCCAGATTTCATCGTGTGATGAGCTATCAGGGTGCTCATCCTTTCACCAGAGAGCCTGCCACCCTCACACCTAAGGCTCATGGCATGCATCCATGGTCGTTCTGGACCGGCACGGAGGGTTGGGCAGCACTGCTAGATGAAAATGATCGAGGACTGGGGTTGATTACGCCGGGTCGCGTGCACTTCACCGGTGGCTTTGCGGGTAAGCCCGGGCCGAATGATCCGCATGGCAACAGCACTGGCTATCTCGCTGGCCAAGGACAGGAGATTCTCGATCACGACATCGAGTATGAGTTTCGCTATGAGCTCGTGCTGGGATCGCTGCAGGACATTCGCCAGCGTGCTGCGGAGTGGCGACCGAAAAGTCCACCCTCTTGGGTGTTCGCTGCGGATCGGCAGGGTTGGCATTATCAACATGCCACAGACACCGGCTGGCCTGTCAAAGAGCATCTGCATGTGCGGCTCGAACAGGATGATCCTCAAGTATTAAGCCCTCACGTCTTTTGGAAGGCGGATGAAAGCCCCTTTCTGATCATCGATGCCGCCTTTCACGCCACACAAAAACAAGCCGTGGTCATGTGGCAGTCTCATGCGCAGGCTTCCTTTGCCAACAAAGCAGCTTTGAACTTTCCCATTCAGACGGATGGGGAGTTTCACACCTATGTCATCCGCTTGGCGGATAGCCCAGAGTATCGCGGTGGCATGATCCGCCTGCGTCTGGACCCGGTAAGCCAGGGGGAGCCGGGTGCTTGGATGAAGCTGCGCAGCGTGCGGCTGGCTCGATCTTCCTCGTTTGCGGATTGATGGCAAAATACGCATCGAGTAGTCGTTTGCACGACTCTGCTGACGGTTCATAGTCCACCTTTACCAGCTACCTCCCCCAACCCGATGGCCCATCCTTTCCTCACGCAGGACTTTCACATCCGGTGGTCCACCTTGACCCCCGAGCACATTGAGAATGACATCCGCGAAGCCCTCGCGCGAGCGCAAAAGCTGCTTGATGCAGTGATCGACCAAGATCGTGGTAAAATGAACTTCGATAGCGTGGTGCTCGGTCTTGATGAGGCCACGCGGGAGCTGAATGAAGGCTGGAGCCTCGTCGGACATCTCGACTCACTTTGCAATTCGCCCGCTTTGCGTGAGGCGCATAATGCCATGCTGCCGGAGGTGAGCGCCTTCTTCGCCAAAATACCTCTCAATGAGCATCTCTGGGACCTGCTTGTCACTTACAGCAAGACCGAGGAGGCAAAAAAACTTCCGCCTGTGCGCAAACGCGCCCTCGATGAATGCATGCAGGGATTCATTGAGGCGGGTGCCGACCTCCCGCCGGACAAGAAGACGCGCATGGAGCAACTCGAGTCCGAACTTTCCCAAGCTACTCAAAAATACTCAGAAAACGTCCTCGACTCCACGAATAGCTGGGAGTTGCTCATCGACGATCAAACCAAGCTCCAAGGCCTGCCGCAGTCTGCGATTGATGCCGCCCGAGCCGATGCAGCTGCAAAGGGGCTTGGCACCGAAGGCAAGCCCGTTTGGCGTTTCACCCTCAAGGCGCCCTCAATGATCCCGGTTATGGAATACATCGAGGATTCAGCCATCCGCCGCCAAGTCTGGGAGGGCACTACCTCCATCGGCCGTGGGGGTGAGCATGACAATACAGCGCTTGTCTGGAAAATCCTTGGTCTTCGCCATGAGAAGGCGCAGATCATGGACAGGGCGAATTTTGCCGATCACATCCTTGCCCATCGCATGGCGAAGACTGGACGTAGCGCTCTGAGCTTTGTGGAGGATCTTAAAAACCGCGTACAGGATGCCTTTCAACGGGAAACCATCGAGTTGCAGGAATTCCGCGCCGATGTGGAGCATAAAGCCGCTGATCTCTTTGAACCTTGGGAGGTCGCTTTCTGGTCTGAGAAACAGCGCAAGGCCAAGTACGATTTCGATGAAGAGGAGCTCCGCCCCTACTTCCCGCTCGACAAGGTTCTTAGTGGCATGTTCCGCCTCGCGGAAATGGTCTTTGACCTGCACATTGTGGCACGTGAGGTCGTTTACATCGAGCCCGGCAAGACCGCTGAAGGTCCTGCGACTAGCGCGCAGCCTGACAAGCCCGGCCCTGTCGAGGTCTGGCATCCGCAGGTTAAATTCTACGAGGTGCGCAATGAAAAGAGTGTGCATATCGGCTCCTTTTACGCCGACTGGCACCCACGTGACTCGAAACGTGGCGGTGCGTGGATGAACTATCTTAAGATGGGGGTGCCGCCGATTGGCGACCAAGACCGCCGCCTCCACCTCGGGCTTATCTGTGGCAACATGTCACCGCCCGTGGGTGACAAGCCAGCGCTGCTCACGCATGACGAGGTTTGCACGGTGTTTCATGAGTTTGGCCATCTTCTTCATCTGCTCTGCGGTAGCGTGGAGGTGCCCTCGCTCAACGGCACAAGTGTCTATTGGGATTTTGTCGAGCTGCCCTCTCAGCTCCTAGAAAACTTCTGCTGGGAACGTGAGAGTCTCGACCTCTTCGCTCGCCACCACCAGACCGGCGAGACCATTCCCACCAAGCTGTTCAAAAAGATGATTGCTGCCAAAAACTACCGTAGCGCCAGCGACATCATGCGCCAGCTCAGCTTTGGAAAGCTTGACCTCGAGCTGCACATGCATCACGCCAAGGCTGAGGGCAGGGACATGGATGTCCTTTCGCGCCAAATCCTCGATGGCTACCTGATGGCACTGAAAACCGAGGCTCCTACCATGGCCCGCCGGTTCGGCCACCTCTTCAGCAGCCCCACAGGCTATGCAGCTGGTTACTACAGCTACAAATGGGCCGAAGTGCTGGATGCCGATGCCTTTACCCGTTTCCAAAAAGAAGGAGTGCTCAATCCCGCTGTTGGCCACGATTTCCGCGATAAAATCCTCAGCAAAGGCAACAGCGAGGACCCCGCAAAGCTCTTCCGCGATTTCATGGGCCGCGATCCTGATGCGAAGGCGCTTCTTGTGCGTGCCGGATTGGCCTAAAGCATGGCTGAAGCTGTCTTGTCTTTGGATAATCACACCCTGATGTGTCTCGCGGCTATCCGCCGCGTTGATAGGACTCATGATTCAGACCACCACTGTTGGCTCCTATCCCGTTCCCGAATGGCTGTCTGCTTTGCCTAGCGAGCAGGCCATCATCGATGCCACGCGGGTTGTCTTTGATACACAACGCCAAGCAGGCGTCGACTTGCCAACGGATGGGGAGCTGTATCGCTTTGATGTGAACCATCCGGATACGAATGGTATGATCGAGTACTTTGTTCACAAGCTTGGTGGCATCGACCATCGCGTGGGCCGGGCAGACATGTCAGCCTTTCGCGCAAAGCACGAGATGGCTTTTCGCAGCAAACCTGCTGCTGTAGTGCGTGGTCCGATCACTGAGGGTGTGCTAAATCTGGCCGAGGACTGTGCCCGTGCCGCGAAGGTGGCCGGCGGTGACTTCAAGTTCACTCTCACCAGCCCCTACATGCTCGCCCGCACCCTGTTGGATATGCATTATCACGACTTCGCCGCGCTGAACATGGCCATCGCCGATGCACTCGCCGCTCAAGCTGCAGATTTGCAATGTGCCTGCGTGCAGGTCGATGAGGCCAATATTCCTGGAAATCCCGCCGATGCACCCATCGCCGCCGCAGGCATCAATCGCGTGCTGGATGCCGTAAAAGGCCGCAAAGCCGTTCATTTTTGCTTTGGGAACTACGGTGGCCAGACGATCCAGAAAGGTGAATGGGCCGCGCTGATCCGTTTTTTGAACTCACTGCATGCTGATCATCTTGTGATGGAACTTGCGCACCGTCCGCAGTCTGATTTGGATGCCTTGAAAGAACTCGATCCGAAAATCAGCATCGGTCTCGGTGTGGTGGACATCAAGATCAACCATATCGAAACCGCTGACGAGATCGCGCATCGGATTGAGGTTGCAGAAAAGCAACTTGGCGCCGGTCGTGTGAAGTTCATTCATCCGGATTGCGGCTTTTGGATGCTCAAACGCAGCATCGCTGATCGAAAGATGGAGGCTCTCGCGAAGGGCCGTGATCGGTTTGAGGGGCGGTGACACTCACCACAGTCTCCAGGCCACCAAAACCTTATCATCTCTCGCGATCAGCATCGAGCCTGCGAAGGCCGGATGGGCCCATGTTTTGCCGATGATCTGCCAGCGTGCAAGTTCCTCGCGTTTTTCGGGCGTGATCTTCACATAGACGAGTTCGCCACTCGCGTTGAGCAGCGCGGCGAGGTTTTTTGATTCGCCCATCCACACGAGGCTGATCTGCGGATTGCGATCTTTGGGCGTGAGCGTGTTGTCATCACTCCAGAGGATCTTGCCGGTCTTCAACTCAAAGGCTTGCAGGCCGCGGTTTTTGTCGAGCATGTAAACCACGCCATCTTTAAAGAGCGGAGCAGACATCAGGCCGCAGACATCGGATTCGTTTTCCCACAACAGCTTCGCGCCGCGTCTGTCGGGCCGTAGCGCTTTCGCGCCATGCCAGTAGCCGGAGACGAGCAGCACACCGTCTTGATAAAGCGGCTGGGCGATACTCACGCCGTAAGTGATCTTATAAGGATAGGTCCAAAGCACCGCACCGTTGATCGGGTCCAAGCTTTGGATGTGTTGCGGGCCCCAAGCAATGAGTTGTCGTCGGCCTTCATGCGTGATGATCTCCGGCGTGCAGTAACCGGCCGGGTCAGGACCGCCACGCCAAACTTCCGCGCCTGTTTTGCCATCCAAAGCGATGACACTGCCGTTCTTCGCGCCCACATGAAGCAGCACGCGCCCGCCATCGAGCACAGGCGAAGCTGCAAAGCCCCACATCGGCACCTTTGCACCACAGATCTCCACCGTGTTCACTTCCCAAAGTGCCTTGCCGCTGACTGCATCGAGGCACCAAGCCATGCCGGTGGCTCCCAGTGCATACGCACGGCCCTCGCTCACATTCACTGAGGCCCGTGGGCCGGTGCCGTAATCCATCCCACCGTAGCTCACCTCCCATGCGTGCTGCCAGAGAAGCGTGCCATCTTTCGCGTCAAAGCAAAGCACCCGTTCCACCTCTTTCGGCTGTTTCTGCCGGTCCATGATGTAGACGCGCCCTTCGCTGACTGTGACACCTCCAAAACCGGCTCCGATATCCGCTTTCCACAGTCGTTGAGGTTCCTCTGAAACGACATCCGCGGGTAGGTCCGGCGGATTCCACCGCCCATCCGCGTTCGGTCCACGCCACCGCGGCCAATCTTGGGCATAGCACACGGGGAGGGAGATGAGAATGTAGATCAGGTGTTTCATAAGGCTGAAATACGCTTCGAGTCAGGAAATTCAAACTGGCGGCATTTTCCGACCTCCGCTAACTTTGATCACACTTTATCCTCCTCTGTTATCCTGCGTTTCATGGCCACGCCCACCATCATCTTTGAAGACGGCCAAGAGATGGTCTTTTCCGGTTCGGAACGTATGACCATTGGTCGAGCGGAGGATAATAATGTGATTGTCGAAGACTTGCAGATGTCTCTCCACCACGCGGAGATCATTTTGCATGCGGATGGCTCGGCGGAGATCATCGACCGTGGGTCGGAAACTGGAACGTTCGTCAATGACCAGCGTATTGTAAGCCAATTCCTTCGCAATGGTGATCAAATCAGCATTGGTCCACTGCACGCCGTATTCCGCTTCAAGCGTTCCACGGCACCGACTTCTACGACACGCATCCCGGTGCGCACCAATGAACAAAGTCACAAATTGCTTCAGACGACCTTTGAGACCCTTCAATCCAAGCACAATGATGCGTCGGAAGAACTCGCAAAGATCGAGCACTCCATTGATGTTGCTCGCGAGACGTTCAAGGGACTCCAGCACGAATCAGGGGTTCAAGAGAAGACGCTTGCCACCCTTCGCCAGCAAAGCGCCGATGCGGAGGCGAAGCTCCAAACATTAAATCGAAAAATCCTTGAGGCACGCAAACGCTTTGAAACCTTCAGCCACGACGAGGCTGCTCTCAGGCAGCGGCTGGATCAGCTTCAACAGCAAGCTGCCAAAGCCCGACTGACTGCAGACGACGAATCCAAACGGCTCGAAAAGCTGCAGGGTCAGTGTTTTGAGGCGGAGGAAACGCTGGTCCAACGACAAGATATGTTGCTGAAGGTTGAGAGTCTCATCGCCTCCCTCGCTGCCCAGCAAGTAGAAAAGACCGCATCCTTAGCCAAGATCATTCAGCAGACTGAGGCGGCCCAGAAGCTGGTTGATGATCTGACTAAGCGGAAGGCCGAGGTGGCCGCGCAATCTGAAGTTCTTTTGCGTGAAGCGGAGATAGCTCGCTCCGAGCGTGCCACCCTGCATGAGCAGGCGAGCATGGCTGCGGAATTGCAGAAAGAGCGTCAGAGTGCTGTCGATGCCTTGAACGCCACATATGTGCAAAAAAGTGCTGAGGTTCAGGAGGTCCAAAAACGCCTTGATGACCTCATTGCCCGAGAAGAAGAAGCCAAGATTCGTCTTCGTGCTTTTGATAAGCAGAGCACGCAGAAGCAAAACGAGATCACTTCCAGTCTTTCGGATCTCGATCACCACATCGCTACCAAAACAGCCAAGCTTGCCGACATTGATAAAGCTATCGAAGCCGGAGCAAGCGAACAAGAGAAACTGCAAGTCATCAAACAGCAACAGATCACTGTGGAGGAGCAGATCCTCGCTGCCCGTCAACGCCTCGCCATTGAGATGGAAAGGCTCGAAGAAACTGTGGCAGAGCGTGAGGCGGCCGAATTCGAACTGGAAGAAATTCGGCAACAAGCAGCGGCTGCATTCAGCCAAGAAAGCTCCCACACGATCCAATCTAAAATCTCCCGCCTCAGCTTCAAGTTGCGACTGCTTATCATGCTCGTGCCTTTCTTGGTGCTTTTGTTGGCATTGTGGGCGGCCCAGCAGTCACGTCTGGTGCGCTCGATGCGTGCTGAGGGCGTGGTGGCGATGCTTTCCGATCCGAAACCGGCGTTGCATCCCTACGCGCCGCGAACGGAAGCCGAGCGGCAGATCATGGACCTAGTTCACGAGCCGCTCATGCGTGTGGGCAATGATGGCACCCTCCAGCCGGCTCTCGCAGAGCTCTGGCGCTGGTCACAGGATGTGACGTGCTGGTTTGTCGATGAAAAAACCGCAAAGCAGGCACAGGAGCGTCTTCAGGCCCAGCTCAGCGAGAGCAATCGCTGGGCGGAATGGCATCTTAGCACGGTTCACCTCGTGGCAAACAGCCTCGTTCTCAATTTCAATGACGTAGCGCATGCTGACACGACAAAGGCGCTCAAAGTCATCGCTGATCTTCTGCCGCAAACCATCTCTTTCTGGCGGTTTGAGTCTCAACAATCGCTGCAGGGCATCGCGCAGCGTTTTCTCGCCGAGTCTCCAATGGCGAAGCAGATTCGCCGCGTGTGGTTTGATCGTGATAATGCCTTCGAAATTGTCACCGTAGGCCCGGCGCAGCGCTTGTTGGACGAGTTTCGCAGCCACTTGGCCGAAAAAGTGTCCGCTGAGGTGCGCATCGGCCTGTTGGGTGAGGTCTCCGCGCTGAACGAGCCTGTGTTGGCACTCGACATGCGGCAAGGCCAGACCTGGCATGACGGCACGCCGGTGACCGCATGGGACGTGAAGACCACAATTGAGCAGGTGACTCGGCGCCCTTGGCTGCTGCCAAACCGCGAGGCGCTGCGTCACATCCAGGACATGGAGATCCAAAGCGGTGGCAACCAGCTGCGCGTGGTCTTTCGGAGCCGCTATGGTCCTGCGCTTTGCGGATGGGCGGGCCTGCCGGTTCTGCCTGCCTCTTGGTGGAAGGCACATGGAAAGGATGATGACAACGCCTTCACCGTCTCACCGCCGCCCGGTGCGGGTTCATTTCGCCTTGCGCATGTGGATTCACGCACGCTGTCGCTTATACCACTGAACACGCGCCAGGATTTACCGCGTTTTTTGTTCCACTTCAATGCCTCGCCTTTGTTAACAGAAGTTGGTCTCGGAACCAAAACCACGAACCTTGTCTGGCCGGCGACCCTTGCGGAAAATCACGATGATTTTGTCACCTGCCTTGCGCCACCAAATCGTCGCCTTGTGGTGCTTTGGAACACTGAAAGCCCAGCACTAGCCGATGTGCGCACGCGTGAGGCGTTGGCTACGATCACGGATGCGGCCTCGATCATCGCCGCGTTGCCGGGCCAGCATATCCTTTCTGATGCAAGCTTGTTTCCGCCGGGTATGTGGCTGCACACGAAGGCACAACGCGTCCAGCGGAACTCCGCGAACGCCAAGCGTTTGCTCGCCGATGCAGGCTGGCTGCCCGGCGTTGACGGCATTGGGCGAAACGCCGGTAGAAAGTTCGAGTTTTCCCTGCTGCTTGTGGCTAGTGATCCGGTCGTCTCTCAAACGGCGCGACAGCTGGCTATGCAGTGGCATGAGCTCGGTGCAAGCATCCGACTGGAGACGCTCGAGTCCTCCGATCTGCTCGCGGGCCGTCTCGCGAGTCGTGAATTCGACGCGGTGATACTCGAGCAGCGTTTTGAGATCTCGTGGGATCAGTTTCCTTGGTGGCACTCCTCGCAGGCCAAACCTGGCGGCACGAATT
>Ga0208783_10002029_pt1 | contig 11783 bp, 9 predicted proteins | sample DEB19_08_DNA_2_FD_184529 | JGI IMG/M metagenome (GOLD analysis project Ga0208783, IMG submission 184529) | Aqueous microbial communities from the Delaware River and Bay under freshwater to marine salinity gradient to study organic matter... | ecosystem: Environmental > Aquatic > Marine > Coastal... | reverse complement strand
CAAGGAGGGCTTGTCGATGCAGTGGCTCGGACGGACTCTCGCCCGCGTGCGCGCGGGCCTCGCCCTGCGGGGCGGCTCGATCCGCGACGTGGCGGCAGTGGTGGGAATCGTGGTGGCCTGCCTCGCCTGGAGGCTCCTGGCCGGCGGGGCCGCGGCCGACGCCGCCCCGAAGGCCCCCGCGCGACCCGCGAAGCCTGGCACGGCCGAGCATGCATCTGCCGCTGCGCCCGTGCCCGACAAACTGATGGCGATGGTCAATGGCGTGGAGATCGGCGAGCGGGCCCTCGCCGCCGAGTGCCTGGCCCGGCACGGCGCGGGAGTCGTCGAGACGCTCGTCAACAAGGCGATCATCGACCAGGCCTGCCGCCAGCGGGGCGTGGCGATCACGCAGCAGGACGTCGATGCCGAGATCGACGCCATGTCGCGGCGGTTCAACGTGCCACGCGACAAGTGGATCGAACTCATCCAGCAGGAACGCGGCATCTCGCCGAAGCAATATGCGGAGGAGATCGTGTGGCCGATGCTGGCCCTGCGCAGGCTCGCCCATGCGACCATCGAGCCCTCGCCCGAGGAGGTGCGCCACGCCTTTGAAAACCAGTTTGGCCCGACGGTGAAAGCCCGGATCATCGTCGTGAAGACGCGGCAGGAGGCGGAGCAGCTGCACGCCAAGGCGGTGGCCGCGCCCGATGAATTCGGCGCCCTCGCCCGTCAGCACTCCGTCGATGTGGGCAGCGCGAGCGCCAACGGCTGGGTGCAGCCGATCCGCAGGCACTCCGGGGAGCCTGCGTTCGAGGCGATCGTGTTCGGCCTCGCGTCGGGAGAGATTTCACCGGTGGCCCAGGTGGCCGACCAATTCATTCTTGTGAAGTGCGAGGGGCACCTGCCCGGCGCCGACGTGAAGCTTGCCGACGTGCAGCCGCGGCTCGCCGAGGAACTGCGCGAGAAGAAGAGCCGCGCAGCCTCCAGCGAGGTGTTTCGCACGTTGCAGGGAGCGGCAACCGTGGAGAACGTGATGAACGATCCCGCGAAGGCCGCCGCCCAGCCGGGCGTGGCGGCCGTGGTGAACGGGCAGCCGATCCCGCTCGATGCCGTGCGGCAGACGTGCCTCGACCGGCACGGGGCCGAGGTGCTCGAGATTCTCATCACCCGCGCGCTGCTCGGGCAGGCGCTCGAACGGGCCAAGCAGCAGGTGTCGCAGGCCGACATCGATGCCGAGATCGCGCGGGCCGCCGACCTGATGGGCTTCCGCAAGCCCGACGGCTCGATCGACACGGCCGGATGGCTCGAACGGGTCACCCGTGAGCAGAAGGTGCCGATGCGGCACTACGTCGAAGACATCGTGCAGCCGACCGTGGCCCTCAAGAAGCTCGTGGGCAAGGTGGCCGTGACGCAGGAGGATCTCGACAAGGCCTACGCCGCGACGTTCGGCCCCCGGGCCCGCTGCCGCGTGATCGTGCTCGACAGCCAGCGCCGTGCGCAGGAGGTCTGGCAGCTGGCCCGGCAGAATCCGACCCCGGAGGCGATTGGCGAGCTCGCCGAAAAGTATTCGGTCGATCCCACGAGCCGCACGCTCCGAGGCGAGGTGCCCCCGATCCAGCGCTACGGGGGCCAGCCGGCCCTCGAACGCGAGGCCTTCGCGCTCAAGCCGGGAGAGCTTTCCGGCGTGGTGCAGATCGCCGATCGCTTCATCGTGCTGTTCTGCGAAGGCTACACGCAGCCTGCCGCGGTCGATCCTGCCGAAGTGCGCGACGAACTCTACGATGACATCTTCGAGAAGAAGCAGCGGATCGAGATGGCCCGATCCTTCTCCCACCTGCGCGAGGCCGCCACGATCGACAACTTCCTGGCCGGCACCAGCCAGTCGCCTCCCGACACGGCCGCGGCCCGCGCCGGCTCCCTGCCGAAGACGACGATCTCGCAGCGCGAGGCCGACGAACTCACTTCGCCGCGGGCCGGGAGCCGCCGCGCTGGCGCCGCGGGCTCGGGCGTTGTTCCAGCATCGCTCGATGCTCCGGGCGGGCCGGTTCCGCAGGCTCGGTAGCGAGCGCATGCGGCTCGGCGATAGAATCGCGGCTTCCCCGGATGCCTTCGCGATGACGCAGCCCACCGACCAGACAGCCACGCAACCCCAGGTGCCCGACCCCACGGAGACGGCCGACGGCCCCGCCGAGGGGGAGAAGCCGTTTGAATTTCGCGTCGCCGATCGGATCTCGCAACTGCCGCCCTACCTCTTCGCCCGGATCAACCAGGCGACCTATCAGCGGCGGCGGGCCGGGCACGACATCATCGACATGAGCATGGGGAATCCCTCCGATCCCCCGGCCCAGTTCGTGATCGACAAGCTCGCCGAGGCGGCCAACGACCCCCGCAACCACGGCTACGCCCCCGCGCTCGGCATCATGAGCCTGCGCCGCGAGGTGGCATCGCGGTATCTGAAGAAGTGGGGCGTGCGGCTCGATCCCGAGACGGAGGTGATCTCCACGCTCGGCTCGAAGGAGGGCTTCGGCCACCTCTGCCTGGCGATCATCGGGCCCGGCGACAGCGTGGTGGTTCCCGCCCCCTCGTATCCGGCCCACGTCTACGGCGTGGCGCTCGCCTCGGGCAAGGCGATCCTCATCGACACCACCGATCCCGACCGCTATCTCGCCGACATCGCCCGTACCTGCGAGCGCGAGAAGCCGAAGATGGTGATCGTGAACTTCCCCCACAATCCCACGGCCACGGTCGTGGGCCCCGACTTCTACGTCGAGGTGGTGAAGCTCGCCAACCGCTACGGCTTCATGCTGGTGTCGGACCTGGCCTACGCCGATGTCACGTTCGATGGCTACGAGACGCCGAGCATCCTCGCCGTCGAGGGTGCGAAGCGGCTGGCCATCGAATTCACGACGATGAGCAAGGGCTTCAACATGGCCGGCTGGCGGGTGGGCTTCGCCGCCGGCAACCGTGACATCGTCCGCGCCCTGGGCACGATCAAGACGTATTACGACTACGGCATGTTTCGCCCGATCCAGATCGCGGCGATCATGGCCCTGCGGAACGGCGAGGCCGACGTGGCGGCCCAGTCGAAGGTGTACGAGAAGCGACGCGACGTGCTCTGCGAGGGCCTGGCCCGGATCGGGTGGCCCGTGACGGTGCCGAAGGCGAGCATGTTCGTGTGGGCCAAGATCCCCGAGCCGTTCGCGAGCCGGATGTCGAGCATGGACTTCGCAGCGATGCTCCTCGAGAAAGCCGACGTGGCCGTGAGCCCGGGTGGCGGTTTTGGTGTGGCCGGCGAGGGCTATGTGCGGCTCGCGCTCATCGAGAACGAAAACCGTCTCCGCCAGGCGGTGCGCCAGATCGGCCGGGCACTGGGCGAGGAACTGAAGCTGGCCGCGACCGCGTAGCACGAAGGAGGACAGGCTTTAGCCTGTCGAACTCCCGTAGGATAGGCTTTAGCCTGTCGAACTTCACGACAGGCTGAAGCCTGTCCTACTCTTCGAGTTCGGGCAGGACGGCCTCGGCGGCGGCGGCTTCGCGGAGCTTCTCCAGGGCCTTGGCCTCGATCTGCCGCACCCGCTCCTTCGTCACGCCCAGGGCCGAGCCGACTTCCTTGAGTGTCTGCGGCTCGTGCTCGTGGTCGAGACCGTAGCGGCGGATGATGATCGTCTGCTCGCGGGAGTCGAGCCGATCGAGGAACTTGCCGACCTGCAGCATGCGGTCGCTCTCGGCGATCCGCTGCTGGTATTCGTCGGCCCGCCGGTCGGTCGCCGACTGGAGCATGTCCATGTCGGCCGCCCGGAAGCGGTCGCGACGCTTGTGCTCGTCGGGGATGGTGCGGGCGTAGTTCTTCATGATCGCCCACGAGGCGTAGGTGCTGAACTTGTTGCCCCGGGCGTAGTCGAACTTCTCGACGGCCCGGATGAGCGACATGTTGCCATCGCTTACGAGGTCGAAGAACGCGTCGCCCGGAGCCACGCGCCGCTTCGCGATCGACACCACGAGCCGGAGGTTCGAGCGCACCAGCCGGTTTTTGAGGGCCACGATCTCTTCATAGAGCTTGTCGATCTGGTCCATGAGCCGGGTGCTCGGCCGCTCGGGGTCGAGCTGCTCGCGAAGCTGCGAGGCCTTGTACTTGAGGTAGTTGAACTTGCGGAACAGCCACACCTCCTGCTCGCGGGTGAGCAGCGGCACCTCGTAGAGGCTCGCCAGATAGGCCGGCAGGCCGGACGGCCGCCGCACCTTCTTCACCGGATCGTGCTCGCCCGGGAACGGCTGGTTGACCACCTGCTCGGCGCTCTTGCGGGCGAACAGGGCATTGGGAATGAAATCGAGCGGCAGCTGCATCACGTGCTCCGCTCGCTGCGCGAGGATCACGCGGTAGATGCTCGCCTTCGACCGCCGATACCGCTTGGCGATCGACTCGACCGGCTCGCCCTGGGCGTAGAAGTGGTAGATCCGCTCGCACGTTTCGGGCCGCAGGCGACCGTCGCTCGGGCCGAACACCGCCACCTCGGGATGATCGTGGTCGTGCTGCTTGATCGTGTAGCGGATCGTCTCGACGCTGCGGTGGAGACGGCCGGCGATGCGGCGATGCACGTCGGCCGGGCAGGCCCCCGCGGCGGCGAGCCTCCGGGCCCAGGCGATGATCCGGTCGTGCTCCTCCTGGGAGAGCTGGCTGAACCGCGCGCCCCGCTCGATGCGGCCCGGGTTGGCCGCGATGAAGCGTTCGACGGCACTGGCCAGAAAACCCACGCGCTTGCGGCCGCCGACTTCGTAGCGTTGGGCCACGAGGCCGTGCTCGCGCCACCGGGAGATCGTCTTGGTCGAGACGTTGAAGCGCTTCGCCAGATCCTCGATCGAGAGCACCTCCTCATGGGCGAGGGGGGCGGCCGGCGAGGTGGGATTCGTCACCGCCTCGGCATGCTCTGCCGCGGCGTGGTCATCGGAAAAAAAGGACATGAAGGGGCCCGTCGAGTTGGAACGCATGACTGTCCTCCTTGCCGGCAATCCTTTGCCAGCCGTGTTGTGATGTTCGGAGCGAAACGACGCCTCGGAACCACTTTTCCGCGCTCGAGGGGGGCATCCTCGCCCCCCTGCCACCATGCCCGGGACGCCAGAGTTATACGAGCGTGGGTCGCGGCCGGTTCATCCGGCGACGGCGTTCTTGAATATTTTCCGCGATGCCGGCATGGCCGGCATCGCGCTTTGAAGGCGCAACTCCTTCGCTCCATGGGGTTTTCGTTCGCCGCAGGGCCTTGACTTCGTCGCACCGGAGAGTCTCCCTAATGCGTAAACCTATTCAAAACAGTGGTTTTCTCACAGCAGACACTTGGTTTTTGTGAGGCCTGGCCGGGCAAAGTCAGCGGATTCGGGCGGAGAAGCCGAAAACCTCTGTGGGGAGTCGGAAACGCGGGAGGGAGCGTGTCGTGAATTGGAATGCTGGAATCAGGGCCGTGGTCGTGGGGATGAGCCTGGGCATGGCCGGGGGCCGCGTGGCCTGTGGCGATGAGGCCGCGGCGGACGCACGGCCGACTGTGCGCCGCGTGGAGATGGCGATCTCCGCCGCGGGGCAGCTCTTCGGGCCCGTGACTGGAGCCGGCGAACCGGCCCGGCAGCCGATCGCGATGAAGGGGGCGTTTCTCTTCGACGAAGAGGTGCAACCCGTGGCGGCCGATGCCGCCGCCGTGCGGCGGTTTGCGCGGGCCGACGCCACGATCGAGGCCGACGGAGCCGAGCAGTCGCTCTCGCTCGCCGCCGACGCCCGCGAGATCGCCGTCGCCCGCCTGGGAACGACCCCCCTGCCCTATCTGGCCGATGGCTACCTCTCGCGGGATGAACTCGAACTGCTCGAGACGCCCTTCGATTCGATCCTGCTCGAAGACCTGCTCCCCGGCCGGCCGGTTGAGAGCGACGATCGCTGGACGCTCGGTGGGGATCTGGCCGCGGGCCTCCTGGCCATCGACACCGTCGAAGCCGGCGCCATCGAGGCCCGAATCGTGGACGTGGTCGACGGGGTCGCTCGCATCGCGCTGGCCGGTGCGGTGGATGGGGCCATCGACGGTGTGCCCACGCATGTGGTCGTGGAGGGAGAGTTCACGGCGGCGGCAGAGCCCGACGAAGACGGCTTCACGCTGGCCGGAGACGTGACGCGGCTCGACGCCACGGTCAAGGAAAACCGGCAGGCGAGCCACGTCGCGGCCGGATTCGAGATCGAGGCCACCGTGGCGATCAGGCGCGGGCCGGTGCCCGACGCCACAGCCGAGGAAGCCGCCGCCGCAGACCCATCTGACGAGATCGCCGCCGAGGCAGCCCCGCGCGTCGTGCGCCGGCGCGGGCCAGGGAAGCCCGGCCAGGTGTGGCATCGCGATGCGGAAGGCCGCTACGACCTCGTGCACGACTCGGGCTGGCGGGTCGTCGAAGACGATGCCGGCGGCCTCGTGCTGCGGCTGCTCGACCTCGGCGCGCTCGTGGCCCAGTGCTCGATCACGGCGTTGCCGCGCTCGGAGGATGCCGCGCCACCGGCCGTCGAAGAGGTGAAGCGGAACGTCGAACAGTCGCTCTCGGGGCAGTTCAAACGGTTTGACGGGACAGGCGAGACGACGCGGGCCGAGGACGGCGTGCGGATCGTCCGCGTGGCGTCGGAGGGGAGCGCCGAAGGGCTGCCGTTTCGCTGGGTGCACTACGTGCTCACCGACGGCGACGGCCGCCGCGTGAACGTCACATGCATGTGCGAGGCCTCGCTCGAAAAGCGGTTTGCCGATGCCGATGCCCGACTGGTGGCCGGCCTGCGGTTCCTGGCCGAACCCCACCGCGAGGCCCGCCTGCCACGGAAAACCGGGATGCCTTGACGCCTCCCCCGGCGGGCAGGAATATGGTGGGACTTTTCCCGGGGAACTGCGGCCTTCGACGTCAGGTGGCCGCCCGGGAAGCCGCGCGAGGAGCTGTGCTGTTGGCAAGTGCCGAGGCCACGACTGCATCCCCGCCGTCGGCGAGCAGTCAGTGACCGGAGGCGCGAGCCATCGAGAAGCAGCATCGCATCAACGAGCAGATCCGGATCACGCCGATCCGGGTGATTTCGGCCGAGGGCGCGCAGCTCGGCATCATCCCCACCGAGGAGGCCCTCTCGCTCGCGCGGGAAGCCGGGCTCGACCTCGTGGAGGTGGCTCCCAACGAGAAGCCGCCGGTCTGCCGAATCATGGACTTCGGCAAGTTCAAGTACCAGCAAAAAAAGAAGCAGCACAAGACCCACGTTCACCAGACGAAGATCAAGGAGATCCGTCTCCGCCCCAAGACAGGCGAACACGACATCGAGTTCAAGGTGAACCAGGCGAAAGGCTTCCTCCAGCACAAGGATAAGGTGATCGTGTCGGTCGTGTTCCGTGGCCGCGAATTGGCCCATATCGACGAAGGGCAGCGCGTGATGAAAAACATCCTCGTGCAGCTCGACCCGGTGGGCAAAGTCGATTCGCCGCCGCAGCAAATGGGCCGCCGGCTGGTGTGCACCCTGTCTCCCAGGTAATTTTTCTCCATCCCCGTACAGCAGGAGTTTCCCATGCCGAAGCAGAAGACCCACAAGGGCGTGAAGAAGCGTTTCCGAGCCACCGCCAACGGCAAGGTGAAGCACCGCCGCGCCGGCACGAGCCACCTCCAAGTGCGGCTCACCGCCAAGCGCAAGCGCGACCTCCGCGGCACGGGCGTGCTCGCGAAGGTCGACACGCCGAAGATCATCGAAGCGCTCGCCCATAACAGTTACTAGCGTCAGGTAGCTTTTGGCAGCTCGATCCGCCCGCGCCGGCTCGTGACTGCCCAGACCCTCTCGCTGGACGTTCGCCTCAGCCCTCCAAGCATGTCGCGGATAAAGCGGCGCCGGCTCGGGATTACCCCGTACCGTCTCGCCGGACGTTCGCCTCCGCCCTCCAGGCTCCGGCTCACTCGGATTTGCCTGCGCTGCGCCATCCATGGCTGCGCTGGTCAAATACGCCGTCTCAACGGCAGGGGTAACCCCGAGCCTCCTCGACTGGAATGGGAGGCTTCGGGGGAGTCGGCGAACGCTTCCCGAACGAGGGCCGCGGCGGCCTGAGTGAGGAGACTTTTGCCGCTCCCCCGAAGCCGGCTTGGGCGAGTTGGCTGAGTGCTCGATCGCTCTGCCGATTGCTGGGCGGCGGGAATTCCGGCTGCCCTTGCATTTCGGCGGTTTCAGGCGACATTAAGGGGCTTCCCGGATTCACGAAGGCAGAGAGTCATGCGTACCAAGAGCGTCGTCCCCCGGCTGCGGGCCAAGAAGCGGTTGTTCAAGCGGGTGAAGGGTTCGGTCGGCGGTCGTCGCCGGCTGCTCCGCACGGCCAAGGAATCGATCATCCGCGCCGGCGTCTATGCCCGCCGCGATCGGCGGCGCAAGAAGCGTGATTTCCGTCGCTTGTGGATCGTGCGGATCAATGCCGCGGTCCGGGAGCGGGGCATCCGCTACAGCCAGTTCATCGCCGGCCTCGAGAAGATCGGCAGCGAGCTCGACCGGCGCACGCTCGCGGAGATGGCCGTGCTCGATCCCACCGGCTTCGACGCCGTCGTGGAGCAGGTGCGGAAGGCGCTCGGCCTGCCGGAGCCGGCCGCGGTCGCGTAAGGCAGTGTCCACGGTCGCGCTCGATTCGTTCGTGGCCGAACTCGACCGCCTCAAGGCCGACGCGGTCGGATCGCTCGCTCTTGCGACCGATGCCGATGCGGTGGAGCGGGCGCGGGTCGAATTTCTCGGCGCCAAGAGTGGGCGCCTGAAGGCGATCCAGAAATTGCTCGGTGGCCTGGCGGGGCCCGACAAGCCTGCCGGGGGCAGGCATTTCAACGAGGCGAAGGAGGCCGTCGCCGCCGCACTCGAAGCCGCGCAGGCCCGCGTGGCAGGGGCCGCAGCGGCGGCCGAGGCGCTCGATGTGACGCTGCCAGGCGAGCCGGTGCGGCTCGGGCATCTGCACCCGATCACGCAGACGATCCGGCGGGTGCAGGAGATCATGGGGCGGCTCGGGTTCGAGAGCGTCGATGGTCCCGAGGTCGAGGATCAGTGGCACAACTTCGACGCGCTGGCGATCGGCGCCGAGCACCCGGCTCGCGACCCGCTCGACAACTTCTACCTGGCCGTGGCCCGCGGAGCCGATCCGCTGCTCCTGCGGTCGCAGACGAGCACCGTGCAGATCCGCGTGATGGAGCGGCGGAAGCCACCGCTGCGGATCGTGTCGCTCGGCCGCGTGTATCGCCCCGATACCGCCGACGCCACGCACTATCCGATGTTTCACCAGGTGGAGGGCCTGTTCGTGGAGCCGGGCACGACGATGGCCCACCTCAAGAGCGTGCTGCGCCTGTTTGCCTCGAGCTTCCTTGGCGGCGACGTGCACGTGCGGTTTCGGCCCTCGTTCTTCCCGTTCACCGAGCCGAGCGTGGAGGTGGACATGGAGTGGGGCGGCCGCTGGATCGAGATGGGGGGCGCAGGCATGGTGGATCCGGCCGTGCTCGCGGCCGTGGGCTACGACCCCGACGAGGTGTCGGGCTTCGCCTTCGGGCTCGGCGTCGAGCGCATCGCCGCCCGTCGCTACGGTGTCGCCGACATCCGCGACTTCTACCGCAACGACGTCAGATTTTTGGAGCAGTTCTGACGCCATGATCATCTCCCTCAATTGGCTCGCTGATTACGTGCAGATTCAGGTGCCGACGGAGGCGCTCGTGGAGCGGCTTCTGATGGCGGGGCTGAATCACGAGTCGACCGAGATGGTCGGGGCCGACACGGCCGTTGATCTCGAGGTGACCAGCAACCGGCCCGACTGCCTCGGGCACATCGGCGTGGCCCGGGAGGCGGCGCTGTTGTTTTCGCGGCCGCTCCACGTGCCCGATCCGCGGCCGCTCGAGGGGGCAGGGCGGGCCGCCGACAGCGTGGCCGTCGAGATTCGGTCGCCCGACGTGTGCCCGCTGTATTCCGCCCGCGTGATCCGCGGCGTCAAGATCGGGCCGAGCCCGCAGTGGCTGGTTGATAGGCTGGCGACGGTGGGCATCGAGAGTGTGAACAACGTCGTCGACGTGACCAACTACGTGATGCTCGAGTGCGGCCAGCCCTTGCATGCCTTCGACCTCGCGAAGCTCCGCGGTGGACGGATCGTGGTGCGCCGGGCGATCGATGGCGAGCCATTCACGGCGATCAATCACAAGACCTACGCGCTCACCAGCCAGATGTGCGTGATCGCAGATGCCGAACGGCCCGTGGCGCTCGCCGGCGTGATGGGGGGCGCCGACACGGAGATTTCCGCCGACACCGTCGACGTGCTCCTCGAATCGGCGCAGTTCGCGCCGCTGGCCGTGCGGGCCGCGGCCCGTGGGCTCGTGCTGCAGAGTGCGTCGTCGTATCGGTTCGAGCGCACGCCCGATCCGGCTGCGGTCGACTGGGCGAGCCGGCGGGCAGCCGCGCTGATTCTCGAAACCGCCGGCGGAACGCTCGAACATGGCGTGGCGACGGCAGGCACCCTCGCCGGTGCACAGGCCACGATCTCGCTGCGGCCCGGCCGGGTGGCCGAGGTGCTCGGCATCGACATTCCGCAGGCGCGGCAGCACGCCATCCTCACGGGGCTCGGATTCGTCGACACCAGCCGGGGCGACCCGACGCTGGAGGCCGGCCGCTGGCGAGCGCCCACGTGGCGCCGCGACGTGTTTCGCGAAATCGATCTTGTGGAGGAGATTGCGCGCATCGAGGGCTACGACCGCGTGCCCGAAGACCGTTCGATCACCGCGCGGCCGGTGGAGCTCTCGGCCCGCGAAGTCACGATCCGCGCCGCTTCGAGCACGCTTGTCGAAGCAGGGTTTTGCGAAGCGATGACCCGGAGCGTGGTCAGCGAAGCTCTCGAAGTGACGGCCAGCCCGTGGGGCGGGGCGCCGCCGCTCGCTGTGCAGCCGGCGCTCGTGCGCGGGGCCGATCGCCTGCGCCGCACGCTCCTGCCGAGCCTCGTGGAGGCCCGGGCAGGCAATCTTGCCGTGGGGTCGCCGCATGGCGAACTCTTCGAGGTGGCCCGTGCCTACATGGCTCGTGCTGCGGCCGAGCGCAATCATGAGTCGCCCGTGGAGGAGCCGCTGCTCGCGTCGTTCGTGACCGGCGGCGGCTTCTTCGCCGCCAAAGGCGTCGTCGAGGCGGTGATCGAGCGGCTGGGTGTGGTGCGGGCCGGCGGCAGGATCGCGTGCCGACCACTCGATCTTGATCTCTTCACCCGAGGAAGGGCTGCCGAACTCGTGCTCTCCCGTGACGTGGGGGCGGCCACCCGCATTGCAGTGATCGGCGAACTCTCGGCGGCAGTGTGCCGGGCCGCTGGAATCGCGGGCACCGTGGCCGGCGGCGAAGTGCGGCTCGATCGCCTCGAGTTCGCCGTTGGTATCGACCGCACGCTGCGGCGGCCGAGCGACTATCCCGCCGTGGAGCGCGACGTGAACCTCGTGGTCGCCGAGACCGTGCCCTGGGGGGAGATCGCCTCGGCGATTCATGCCGCCGCGGGATCGATGCTCGAACAGTGTCGCGTCGTGCAGGTGTGGCAGGATGCCGAGCGGCTGGGCGCGGGTAAGAAGAGCGTCGTCGTCGCGCTGCGGCTCCGCAGCGATTCGAGCACGCTCTCCGGCGAAGACGCCAACCGCATCGTGCAGGCCGTGATCGAAGCCTGCCGCCGCGCCGTCGGTGCCACGCTCCGCGCGTAGGACAGGCTTCAGCTCGGTGTCAACTCGCCCAATCCGGCGTCGGAGCCGGCGGCACGCTGCTCCATCGCCGAGGGCGATCGCTAGTCCCTTCTCAA
>Ga0208783_10002028_pt1 | contig 11785 bp, 10 predicted proteins | sample DEB19_08_DNA_2_FD_184529 | JGI IMG/M metagenome (GOLD analysis project Ga0208783, IMG submission 184529) | Aqueous microbial communities from the Delaware River and Bay under freshwater to marine salinity gradient to study organic matter... | ecosystem: Environmental > Aquatic > Marine >... | reverse complement strand
AGTAGCCGACAAGCACCCTGCAGGCTTTCGGTGTCAGGGGCGTCGTCTTTCAGAACTCCTGGCCAGCGCAGCACATCGAGAGGATCAACCCGCGCTGAGCCTAAGAGCGCGCCGAAAATCGTGCCGCCCGGAAGCCGCTGCGCGATGTTTTCTGTGCGCGTTAGCAGGCGCTGCAACGCTGCTTCGTCGATCCTCAGTTCTCGCTCAGCGAGATGCGACCCGCGAAGATGGATCGTGCAATCGAGTTTGCCGCGGCGAAGTTCCTTGGCGAGCAGCTGCCGCAACTCGCCCTCTAGTGAGCGCAACTCTTCGGGCAGTCGAAACCCGGGCTCTAGGTAGCGGTGGTTGACGCTACGCAGTTCGCAGGTGAGTTCGCCGAAAGAGCCGCTCACCTCGCGTCGCGCGAAGCCCGTCATGCTGCTGATCATCGAGAGTCCTCTGCTCGCGGCCGCGGCTATCGTGCGTCCAGGCCGGCCGGGGTGTATAAAGCGCGCAGTTTATCCCACTGGTCTGCCAGACACGGAAATCAAAGATGTTTCAACGTCCGAGCGGTCGTCGCCCCGACCAACTTCGCCCCGTCAGTTTTCATCGTCATTACACCCGACATGCCGAGGGGTCGGTATTGGTGGAGTTCGGCGGTACGAGGGTACTTTGCACGGCCAGTATCGAAGAGGGCGTCCCCGGATTTCTTCGCGGCCGAGGCCAGGGGTGGGTGACCGCAGAATACGGCATGCTGCCGCGATCGACTCATACTCGATCGGCTCGCGAAGCGGCGAAGGGAAAGCAATCGGGGCGCACCCAAGAAATCCAGCGACTGATCGGCCGCAGTCTGCGCGCGGTCATCGATATGGCTGCGCTCGGTGAGCGCACCGTCACGCTCGATTGCGACGTCTTGCAGGCCGACGGCGGCACACGCACTGCAGCGATCACGGGAAGCTATGTGGCGCTGGTCGACGCCTGTCAGACCTTGATCACCCGCGGCACGCTTGCACGCTCACCCTTGCATGGGCAGGTCGCGGCGGTATCGGTCGGCATCTGTGGCGGTGTTCCCGTGCTCGATCTCGATTACCCGGAAGACTCGCAGGCGGAAACCGACATGAACGTCGTCATGAAGGATGACGGTAGTTTCGTTGAGATTCAGGGCACAGCCGAAGGACATGCCTTCCGTCGCGAGGAACTCGACGTCATGTTGGCGTTGGCCTCCAGCGGAATCTCGCAATTGCACGAACTGCAGCGCGAGGCGCTGAAAACGGGTAAGCCCTGAGTGATGCGAATCGTACTCGCCACCGGTAATGCCGGAAAAATCCGCGAGTTTTCCGACATGCTCGGGCCTCTCGGCTTCGAGTTCGTACCGCAGAGCGAGTTTGGAATCGAGCCGCCCGAAGAGACGGGCGATACTTTTGAAGATAACGCGATACTCAAGGCTCGCTATGCCTCGGCCCGCAGTGGTCTGCCGGCGATGGCCGACGACTCCGGCCTCGAGGTCGATGCGTTAGGCGGCGCGCCTGGGGTGCGCTCTGCGCGCTATGCGGGCGAGGGTTCTGGCGATCTCGCCAATATCGAAAAATTGCTCGAGGCGATGACGCTCGTGCCAGACGCATCGCGATCGGCGCGCTTTCGGTGCGTGATTGCTCTGGCTCGCACTGCCGATGATCCGTCACCCGTGTTTGGTCGCGGTGTCTGGGAAGGCGTCATCTTGCGCGCGCCGAGAGGTCATGGCGGTTTCGGTTACGACCCGGTGTTCGCGCCTCGAGGCGAGACTCGCAGCGTTGCCGAACTCCCCGCCGCAGAGAAACACACCCAGAGTCATCGCGGCTCGGCCCTGCGCGATCTGCATGCACGACTCCGTCGTATCTGAACTGCGGCGAACCATGAACCATGAGACGCCCCTCAGCTTGTACATCCATTTTCCGTGGTGTGTCAGCAAGTGCCCTTACTGCGACTTCAACTCCCACGCGCTGCGGGAGGATGTGCCTGGTCGCGAGCGAGTGCCGGAAGAGTCGTACGTCGCCGCGCTAGTCGGCGATCTTGCACACCAATGTGAGTCCCAGGCGACGCTCATCGGTGAGCGTCGTATCGCGACCGTCTTCATGGGTGGTGGTACCCCGAGTTTGTTTTCGCCCGCTGCCATCGGCCGCGTGATCGATGCAGTTCGAGCGGGGCCCGGCCTCACGGCAGATGCCGAGATCACCCTCGAGGCGAATCCCGGCACCATCGAGCGAGGACGTTTTGCCGAGTACGCCGCAGCCGGCGTCAATCGCGTTTCGCTCGGGGCTCAAAGTTTTAATGCACAGGCGTTGAGAAAACTCGGACGAATTCACTCATCCGACGAAACACGAGCCGCTGCCGCAGAGCTTCACGCTGCGGGGCTTACGAATTTCAACATCGATTTGATGTACGGATTGCCCGATCAAGACGAAGCGGGCGCCCTTCGAGATATCGAGGACGCGCTTGTCCTTTCGCCAGCGCAGATTTCCCACTACCACCTGACACTCGAGCCGGGCACGCCTTTCGCAGCCCGCCCGCCCTCGGGTTTGCCCGTCGACGATCAGGTGTCGCGCATGCTCGAGATCACGAGCGGCCGACTCGCAGACGAGGGCTACCTTCGATATGAGGTGTCGGCTTATGCGCGCGAGGGATTCGACTGCAAGCACAACCTCGGTTACTGGGGCTTTGGCGACTACCTGGGTATCGGCGCAGGAGCACACGGCAAGCTGTCTGCAGCGCGTGCCGAGGGCGGCATCGCCGTCGTCAGAAGCGTGCAACCTCGCGAGCCACGTCGTTATCAACGCGACCCGCAGGGTGCGCTCGTTTGGCAAACCGTCGAGGAAGATCAGCGGCCGTTCGAATTCATGTTGAATGCACTGCGGCTGACCGCGGGCTTCGAGATCGAAATCTTCGAGCGGCGCACCGGGTTGTCCTGGGACGCGGTGAGCCCGGTCGTGCAGCGACTGCAAGGTCGCGGACTACTGTCCGTCACGGCATGCCCTTCGGGCCGAGGACGGGTCACGCCGACTTCCGTCGGATTCCAGTTTCTCAACGAGGTATTGCTGGAATTCCTCCCGGAAGAGGGGCCAAAAAGTATGCACAGCGCACAAAAAACCTCGCCGTAGTCATGAATTACGCGATTTTTTCAGTTTTACTACAAAAAGTAATCTCTAAGTCCATGTTTTTAATAAAAAAAGCTCCATAACAATTTTTTGAAGAAAGACCAAAAAAGGCCGAAATGATGGATTTGGGGCGCGGGACAGTCGCGCTATTCCACAGACTTATCCACAGTTTTCATGGACTTGAGCCTCGAAACCGGTCTCAGGGCTGGCGCGGCGGCCTTCGGCCCTTGTCGAAACCGGGTTCCCGCGCTTAGACTGCGCGCCCTTTTTCGTCCTGCCCGCTAATTTGGAAGGTCGGTCATGAAGCCCTCGATTCACCCGGAATACCACGAGATCAAAGTGTCCTGCTCCTGCGGTAACACTTTTCAGACGCGCTCGACCCTCGGCCAGGATCTCTCGCTCGAAGTCTGCTCGAGCTGCCACCCGTTCTACACGGGCAAGCAGAAAATCGTCGATACGGCCGGCCGCGTCGACAAGTTCCGCAAGAAATACGCTTCCGCCGCTGCGCGTTGAGGCTGCCAAGGCCGCTGCCTGCGGCCTTCGCGATGAATCGACCAAGCGCCCGAAAGGGCGCTTTGTCGTTTTGGGTAGACGGTATCCGTATTCACCGGAACTTCTGCTAGCGTCTGATCGTCGAATTTTCGTGAATTCCGGAATCGCTGCATGAAAACCTCGAGAGTGTTCGCCACTCTGTGCGTCGCGTTAACCATCGCGTCAGCGCCCTTGCATCTCGATGCCCAATCTTCGGCAGGCAAACAGGTCGAACGTAAATCGCAGGAGAGCTCGAGCTCGCGCAAGGCACACGAGCAAATCCTCAAAGCCTACGGGGTCTACGACAACCAAGCCCTTCAAGACTACGTCAGCGAAATCGGTCAGCGCGTGGCTCGGCAAAGCAGTCTCGCCGACGAAGAATGGAAATTCGTCGTACTCGATGACGACTCCATCAACGCGTTCACGACCGGCTGCTGCTACGTGTACGTTCATCGCGGTTTGTTGATCCAACTCAACTCCGAGGCTGAGCTGGCTTCAGTGCTTGGGCACGAGGTCGCCCACGTCACCGCGAAGCATCCCCAGAAAAGAATGACCCGCGGCGTACTGGCGACGCTTGCAGCCACCGCCGCGGCGATCTACACCGGCTCTAGCGCCGTCGCCGATCTCGCGAATCTCGGGGCGACCGCATGGATGCGCGGGTACGGTCGAGAGAATGAGCTCGAAGCCGATCGTATCGGGCTGCAGTACGCCGTTCGTGCGGGCTATCGACCCGAGGCGATGGGCGAAGTCTTCGAGATGTTCAGACGCGGCGAGCGTTTTGAAATCGATCGGGCTCGAGCGGAGGGGCGAGAGCCGCGCGTGTACCACGGCATGTTCTCGTCGCACCCCGCACCCGATGCGCGCGCCGTCCAGGCGGCCAAGGCCTCGGCCAAGCTTGAGGCGGGCCCGACGGGGGGATGGATCGACAACCGCGAGCGCTACATGAAAGCGATCGACGGTCTAACTTACGGGTCGAGTCGAGCACAGGGTATCGTTCGCGGAAATCGCCTCTACCACGCCGAGCTCGGCATCACAGTTGCCTTTCCGAAAGCCTGGACCGTCGATAACCAGCGGGACGCACTCATCGCTCATACCCCCAACAAAGACACGTTGATGCAGATCACGCTGCGCGACTATCCACCGACGATGGGGCCGCGTGAGTTCCTGCTCTCGCAACTGCGGGGGGCCACGTTATCGGGGGGCAAGCCCATCCAGATCAACGGAATGGAGGGGTACACGGTACGCACGACTTCCGGCTCGCCTCTCGACAACGGGGCAGGGCCCGTACGTTGGACGGTTCTCTACCGAAATAAGAGTGCCTATTTGTTTGCCGGTGCGAGCCGGTCGTCGCGAGGAGCCGTTCCGGAGTCCGATGGACTCTTTTTATCCGTCGCCGAAACGCTTCGCCCGCTCAAACCCTCTGAGTTTCCGCTAGCGGAGCCGTACCGATTACGAATTCGAACGTCCACGGCCGACACCCGACTCGAGGACTACGCCGAAGACATGCCCGTCGAGAAATACCCGCGGGAAGAGCTGATGCTCATCAACGGTTTGTATCCCGACCGCAAGTTACAGCCGGGTACTCTCTACAAGGTGGTCGAATGAAGATGGCTGAATAAAAAAATCAGCCGCGGCGCCTTGATTATGAACGCCCGCCGTGTCAATTTCGTCACGATTCGTCGCAATTCTGCGACGAGCTTCAAGACGACGATTTTCACGCCATGACCACCAAGAACTTCGAACTCAAAGATCTTTCCTCGGGCAAAACGAGCGCCTTGCCGGTGCGCTCCGGCACCATCGGTCCGGACGTCGTAGACATCGGTGCTCTCAATAAAGACCACGGCGTCTTCACCTTCGACCCGGGCTTCATGGCCACGGCCAGCACCGAAAGCCGCATCACCTACATCGATGGTGATCAGGGCGTGTTGCTTTACCGCGGTTATCCCATCGAGCAGTTGGCTGCCCAGAGTTCATTCATCGAAGTGGCCTATCTCCTCAACAACGGAGAGCTTCCCGATCAGAAGCAGCTCGCCGATTTCAGTGTGAGCATTCAGCGTCACACCATGATCAACGAGTCGCTGCTGCGCATGTACAACGGGTTTCATTACGATGCGCACCCCATGGCCATGGTCAGCGCGATCGTCGCCTCGATGTCCGCGTTCTATCACGACTCGATGGACATCAATAACCCCCGCCATCGCGAAATCTTCATGCATCGCATCATTGCGAAGATGCCGACGATTTCCGCGGCCGCCTACAAGCGTTCGGTAGGCCAACCGTTCGTCTACCCGCGCAACGATCTCGATTACTGCAGCAATCTGCTGCATATGTTTTACGCCGTGCCTTGCGAGCCGTATCACGTCGATCCGCTTGCTTCGCAGGCCCTCGACCTGCTGCTCATCCTGCACGCCGATCACGAGCAAAATGCGAGCACCTCGACGGTACGCCTCGCGGGCTCCACGGGCGCGAATCCCTATGCCGCCATCTCCGCGGGCGTTTCCGCGCTCTGGGGTCCGGCTCACGGTGGAGCGAATGAAGCCGTACTCGAAATGCTCGAAGAAATCGGTAGTGTCGACAACATTCCAAAATTTCTCGCGCAGGTCAAAGATAAGTCCAGTAACGTACGTCTGATGGGCTTCGGTCACCGGGTCTACAAGAATTTCGATCCGCGCGCGAAGATCATTCGCGAGATGTGCCACAAGGTACTCGCGAAAATGGGCCGTGCCGACAACCCGCTGCTCGAGCTTGCCCAGCGACTCGAAGAAATCGCGCTCAAAGACGATTACTTCATCTCGCGCAAGCTTTATCCGAATGTCGATTTCTACTCCGGCATCATCTACAGCGCTCTCGGTATCCCGCGCTCGATGTTCACGGTCATGTTTGCGATCGCGCGTACGGCAGGATGGGTCGCGCACTGGCAAGAGATGATCAGTGATCCGGCCTACAAAATCGGCCGTCCGCGCCAGCTCTATACGGGCCCTGTGAAGCGCGACTACGTGCCGATCGCCAAACGCGCCTGAGATTCAGCCAAGGGTCGATTCTTTAGTCATACCCTGCGGCGACTAGGGAAGACACCTCATTCAGGTCGGCGCGCCGCATCGGCTTGCCATCGACCGGACTGATGGGTGCTTGTCTGATGCCATCTACCGGAAAGACAACAATCTCCACGGACTGACCATCGACGTCCAGCCGTAGAGCCGGTTGCTGCACGATGCGCTCGGCATTGAGGCGTGTGCGGCGCTCGCCGACTTCAAACGGCACGCCCTGATCCATGAGGCGAAACGTCACCGACTCGGCGCGATCCGCAAAGACATGGAGTAGGACGTCGTCGTGCTCGGTCGCTGTTCCCTGCAGCACTGAGCCCACGAGCCGCGGCTGAAATTGTTCGAGACGCCGCATGACCTCGAGCGCGACTTCGCGTTGCGCTTGCAGTGACTCGAGATGCGCATCGCCGCCGAACAGGCGTTGATACTCCTGCAGTGCTTCTTCTATTTCGGTGTTGCGCGGCAACACTGAACCATCGACGACGCCGAATCGTTCAGCCGCTTTGCGCTTGGCGAAAAGAAAATCGCGGATGCCATGCTCGGCCATGACTCGAGCGGCCTCTTGAGCAAGCGCGCGTCTGAGGTTTTCGGCACGAGGCGGAAGCTTTTTCATGACGGCGAATCAAAAAATAGGTTCAGCCGGTGGATCGTTTGGGCGCCTCGGATCTGCTGCAGAGCTTCCAGGGGCGCTGCCTTCAGGCAGGCGATCGATCATGAAGGTTTCGAAAATCGCATCCGGATCATCGGCTCCCGCGATTTCTCCGGTGACGGGAGAGATTCGTACCTGCATGAGTCCGCCTGGCATCGACCAAGAACGATCAGGAACGCCTTTCAATGCTTCGGCCATGAAGTCGACCCAAATGGGTACGGCCGTTCGACTACCTTCTTCGCCCTCGCCGAGGGGGCGTGACTGGTCGAAGCCCACCCAAACGGTCGCTACGAGCGACGCGTTATAACCGTTGAACCACGTGTCGCGTGCTTCGTTGGTGGTGCCGGTCTTGCCCGCGATGTCGCTGCGCCCGAGCGCCAAGGCACGACGCCCGGTGCCGCGAGTGATGACTTCGCGGAGCATATCGGTCATGAGCCAGGCGTTTTGCGGACTGATCACGCGAGGAGCCACTTCAGTCGCCGGCAAAGCGCAACCAGCAGGCACGATCGCTGCGCCTTCGGTCTCTGCCGTCGGCTCGTCGGTTGACGGATCGGGCGCATCGCACTCGGGCGCCACTCGACGTGGCTTTGCTTGAAATACCACTTGCCCGGCGGGATCTTCGATACGGTCGATAAACCAGGGCTGGATTCGATGTCCGCCATTGGCAAAGACGGCGTAGCCTGAGGCCACCTCAAGCGGCGTGGCGCTCATGGTGCCGAGCGACAATGTGAGGTTGCGCGGAAGGCTCGCACGCTCGAAGCCGAAGCGCTCCGTATAGGCGATGGCCGGTCCCATGCCGATGGCTTGCAGCACCCTGATCGAGACGAGGTTGCGAGATTTGACGAGCGCTTCGCGAAGCCGCGTTGGTCCCCCGAAGTCGCCACTCGAATTCTCGGGACGCCAGGCTTCTTCCATGTTCGGATCATCGATCACGAAAGGCGCATCGAGCACCACGGAGGCCGGCGTGAAGCCGTTCTCGAGTGCTGCCGAATAGAGGAACGGTTTAAAGCCTGAGCCCGGTTGCCGTTTTGCTTGAATGGCGCGATTGAACTTACCGGCGTTCGGATCAAAGTAATCGAAGCCGCCGACGAGCGCGGTAATCGCACCATCGATAGGTGAGAGCGCCACGAGTGCGGCGGCCGCTTCGGGAATCTGGGCGAGTTGCGGCGTCGGGAGCAGCGTGACGTGGATGACGTCGCCGCGCGCCAGTAGCTCGCCTGCCGTTTTCGGCGACTTACCGAGGCCGCCATTGAGTTTAGGCCTCGCCCAAGAGAGCCCTTCCCAAGGTAGGGTGACGATACCGGTATCGCGTACGTATACGCGGGCTGATTTTTCCTGAACGTCGATGACGACCGCCGGAAGCACGGGACCACTGGCGTCTTGATCGGCGATCAGCGCTTCGAGCTCACTCTCGTCTTTGATGCTCGGAACTTCGACGCGGGTCGTGGGGCCGCGCCAGCCATGCCGACGATCGTAGTCGAGAAGACCCTTGCGAACGGCTGCATTCGCTGCGGTTTGCATGCGCGGATCGATGGTGGTGTAGATCTTGTAGCCTTCGTTCTGCGCCGATGCCCCGAGCCGCTGTACGAGCTCGAGTCTTGCCATTTCTGCAATGTACGGCGACTCCACCTCGAATACTTGAACGTGCTCACGGGCAGACACCTTCTCGGCAGCCGCGCGCTCCTCCGTTTCACGATCGATGTAGCCGAGTTCTCGCATGCGCCGCAGTACATACCCACGCCGCTGCGCGGCAGCCTCGGGGTTGTTGATCGGGTTATAGCGAGACGGCGCCTGCGGTACTCGGGCAAGCGTAGCGGCCTCGGCCAGAGTCAGTTGGTCGAGAGTTTTGCCGAAATAGAGATCGGCGGCTGCGGCGATACCGTAGGTGCGTTTACCGAAGTGAATGACATTCAGATAAAGACCAAAGATTTCTTCTTTGGAGAACTCTTTTTCGATGCGATAAGTGAGGAACATCTCCTGCACTTTTCGGCGCCAGGTGCGGTCTTGGGTCAGGAAAAGATTTCGAGCCGTTTGCTGCGTGATCGTGCTCGCCCCCTGCAGTCGGGAGCCCGGAAGCAGATTCACCGCGAGCGAGCGCAGGATGCCTTGATAGTCGAAGCCAGAGTGTTCGAAGAAACGATCGTCCTCGGCTGCGATGAATGCCTGACGAACCATCGGCGGAACATCGTCGAAGGTCACCGGGATCCGTCGTTGCTCACCGATCTGTGCGATGACCTGACCGTCCCGTGAGTACACCCGCAGCGGAACCTGTAGCTCGATCTGGCGCATCGCCTCGACCGTCGGCAAGGAGGGCTGCAGATAGAGATACGCGCCGGAGATCAGCGCGGCGATGGTGAGAGAGCTGATCGCGAGACCAGCTGCAGCCAGAAACGCGATTTTCGGCAGGTAACGCTTCACGACCACGGCATGTTACCGGAATGGAGATGCCAGGTGCCTCATCACCGCAGGCGCCGACCTTCGGTTAGGCTTGGGCCGTCAGGGCGGTTTCTCGCTGAAGATGAAGGAAATACGAAATCTCATTCTGGTGGGGCCGATGGGCTCGGGAAAGTCCGCGGTGGGTCGTCAGCTGGCCCGCGCGCTCCGGCGGCCGTTTATCGATTGCGATTCGGAACTCGAAAAGCGAACGGGCGTCGACATTCCGCTCATTTTCGAGAAGGAGGGTGAGGCGGGGTTCCGCGCACGCGAGCGTGAGCTCATCGCGGAGCTGGTGGCTCGCCAAGGGGTCGTTTTATCGACCGGTGGCGGTGCGATTCTGCTGGACGAAAACCGTCAGCGATTACGCGAGGGTGGGATCGTCATCTATCTCGAGACGTCGATCGAACAGCAATTAAAAAGAGTCCGCCAGGGGGAGCGTCGACCGCTATTGGCGGGAGCGCCCGATCTGGAGGGGCGATTGATCGAACTGATGACGCGGCGTGCGCCGCTATACGCCGAAGTGGCCGCCCTAACGGTGCGTACCGATGGGCATCGTGTGCGTGAAGTCGTCGATCAAATTCTGAAACAGTTGCCGTCGGACTGACTCGCGATACAGCCGCGTATACTTCGAAGGCCATGACGCTGCTCCATTCCATGACGGTGCCGCTCGGTGAGCGGTCCTATCCGATCTACATCGGAGAGGGGTTACTGCGTGATGCGGCATGGGTGGGCGAGCTCTTGAAGGCGCGCAAGACCGCCGTCTTGAGTAACGACGTGGTGGCGCCGCTTTACGCCGATGCCATTCACGCTGCGCGATCTGGCGCTGAGACGCACGACATCATATTGCCGGACGGCGAGGTACATAAAACCCTCGCCACCGCGTCAAAAATTTTCGACGAACTCATCGAACACCGCTTTGCACGCGATGATCTCATCGTCGCATTGGGGGGCGGAGTGATTGGCGACATGGCAGGGTTTGCTGCAGCCTGCTATCAACGAGGTATCGCCTTCGTACAAATTCCGACGACCCTGCTGTCTCAGGTCGACTCCTCCGTGGGCGGCAAGACGGGCGTTAATCATCCGCGTGGCAAAAACATGATTGGGGCATTTCATCAGCCGCGCGCGGTCATCATCGACATCGCGACGCTGAGCAGCCTGCCACTACGCGAATTGCGTGCCGGGCTCGCCGAGGTCGTGAAGTATGGACTGATCTGCAATCCAGCCTTCTTCGAATGGTTAGAGTCACACGCCGAAAAACTCGTATCTCGCGATACCGAGACACTCGCGTACGCCATCTATCACTCCTGCCAAACCAAGGCCGCCATCGTCGCTCGCGACGAACGTGAGCAAGGTGAGCGTGCACTCCTTAATTTCGGGCACACTTTCGGGCATGCCATCGAGAGCGTGACGGGCTATTCGAGTTGGTTACACGGTGAGGCGGTTGCGGCAGGCATGCTGATGGCCGCGTCGCTATCCGAGCGCTGCGGTTTGCTTTCGCGAAGCGACGTGGCGCGAATTTCGAGCTTGCTCCAGCGTTTGGGCCTTCGCACCGACGCTCGCGGCGAACTGAGCGCAGAGTCTGCTCGTTTGGCTATGAGCGTCGACAAAAAAGTTCAGAAGGGTCGAATCCGACTCATCTTGTTGCGTAGCCTCGGTGAGGCATTCGTGAGCGATGACTATCCCGCCGACGCGTTGACGTCGACACTCGAGGCTCATCTCTCGTGACGGCTATAGCGACTCAGGATGCAAGTCGCGGCGTGCTCGCGCCGTGGGCAGCTCACGATGCAACGTCGCGTGGGCGGGTTTATCCAGAGCCGTCACCTGAAATGCGAGGCGAGTTTCAGCGTGATCGCGATCGCATCGTGCACTCGAACGCCTTCCGTCGCTTAGTCTACAAGACGCAGGTTTTCGTCAACCACGAAGGCGATCTCTACCGAACTCGACTGACCCACTCAATGGAAGTCGCACAGATCGGACGTACGATCGCCGGAGTACTCGGGCTACACGAGACGCTT
>Ga0208783_10002022_pt1 | contig 11801 bp, 9 predicted proteins | sample DEB19_08_DNA_2_FD_184529 | JGI IMG/M metagenome (GOLD analysis project Ga0208783, IMG submission 184529) | Aqueous microbial communities from the Delaware River and Bay under freshwater to marine salinity gradient to study organic matter... | ecosystem: Environmental > Aquatic > Marine > Coastal... | reverse complement strand
ACCGTTCGGCTCGGCCGTCGCCGTCGGTATCTTCCACGAGCCTGATCCGATCGTGCAGCGGGCCGTCGTAGCCCTCGGGCCGCTGGTGCGTGTGCGACTCGATCACGAGCAGCCGCCCGCGGTGGTCGTGGGTGCAGCCGACGGGCGTGACGACGTCGGTGACGCCGGTCACCGGCTCGATCGAGTAGCGGGGGTCGAGCACCTCGGGCGGGCCGGCGGCGATGAGGCCGCCAGAAAACAGCAGCGCCACGATCGGGCCGGCGGTGCGCGTCGGCAGAGTGTTGCCGCGACGACGGTCGGAATCCCACGAGCCTGCCATGATCCCCTCCGCTTCGATCACTTCACGCGATAGACCTTCACGTCGTCGATCCAGGCCGACGGGTTCATCAGCAGGCTGAACCACCGCTTCGTGGGATGGGCGAATCCGGCCGAGCGGTGGCTGCCGAGCGGGCGGCCGTCGAGGGATGCCCGCATCTCGTCCCCCTCCGTCACGAGGACCAGTTCATGCCACTCGTGGTCGGCCTGCCAGGGCAGGTCCTTCGTCTTCGTCGCTAGGAGCTTTTCGAGGTCGGCGGGCAGCTTCTCCCGCGCCTTGAGGAACGGCTCACGCCGCTTGCGGATCTCCAGATCCATGACGCCGGTCTTGTAGTCGGCCAGCTGGACGCGAGGTGGCTTGTTCGACACCAGCGCGTAGCAGAGGTGTCCCGCGTGCACGCCCGGGCACTGACGGTCGACGAAGCCGACGGTGAGCGTCTCGCTCGGCGCGAGCCCCGGCAGTCGGAACCGCACGATCGCGCCGCCGTCGGCGAAGCCGGCGTCGTGGTGGATGTGGGCCTGATGGCCCGCCTCGGCCGCCGACACCACCTTGAGCACGCCACCGTCAAGGTCCGACTGCTTCTTGTCGGGAACGCGGTCGGCAGTCGCGCTCGTCCAGCCGTTGCCGATGGCCGCGGCGCGGGTGCCGTCCTCCTCGCGATCGAAGGCGTCCTCGAAAAGGAGAGTGCCCCGCTGGCGGAGCCAGGCGGCGTCATCCCGTTCGGCGGCATTCGAGTGGCTGCCGTGTGATGCCACGAGGGCGAGGGGCACGACGAGCAGCAGGGTGGGAAGCCTTCGAACGGGCATCGAAAATCCTCCGGGCGGTGAGTCGCCGCATGGCGGCCGTGAAAACCGTCGTCCGCCGGCGGCTGGGGAGAGCCGCGGGCGGCTGACCGCGTCGGCTCCCGTGCAGCCGGGCATTGACACGCGCTGCCGCGGGACCATCATCGGGCTCTCGTCCGTCGGCGCCGAGCGGCCGGCGGGACGGACGGTCATGATGACGCACCGGCCCCGCCGACGCCAGGCGGGCACGGCGGTGCGGGAGACTCCGGCAGCATGATCGACCTGCTCGTCCACCTCTCCTGCTTCCTGACATTCGTCTCGTTCTGGGTGCGGGACATCCTCTGGCTGCGGCTGTTTTCCATCGCATCGAGCGTCGTCTGGATCGGCTACATGGCCAGCGGCGACGGCCGGCTGATCGGCGCATCGCTCTTCTGGAACATCATCTTCATGTCGATCAATTCGATCCGCATCGCGCAGCTCGTGCTCGAAAGGCGCGGCGTGCGGCTCTCCGACGAGGAGCGCGACCTGCGCGAGCGGCTGTTTCCCCACCTCGAACCCCACGAGTTCGCCCGCCTCCTCAAGGCAGGGCAGTGGCGCGACCTCGCGGCGGGTTCGGTCCTGCTCCGCGAGGGCGATCCTCCCGCCAGCATCTTCCTGCTCACCAGCGGCCAGTTGGACGTGGTCAAGGGAACGCGGGAAGTGACGCGGTTCGGTCCGCCGCGGTTCGCCGGGGAGCTGAGCTACTTGAGCGGCAGCCCCGCCAACGCCACCGTCACGGCGGTCACCCCTGCCCGCTGCCTCGTGTGGGACAAGGATGCACTGACGCGGCTTTTCCGCGCGCATCCCTCGCTGCAGTTCGCCCTGCACGCGGTGATGACCCTCGACGTCACACACAAGCTCCAGGAACGGTAGGGAATGAGCGACGGCGAGCCCATCGACATGACGGCGGTCGAGCAGGCACGGCTCGTCCGCGTGGGCGACGTGTCCAGCACCGAGCTCGTCGCGCGGACGCTCGACCGGATTCATGGCCGCGATCCGGCTTGCCGGGCCTTCGTGTCGGTGTTCGACACCGCGCTCGCCGTCGCGCAGCGCAAGGACCGCGAACGGTGCCGAGGCCGCGTCGACCTGCCACCGTTCCATGGCGTGCCGATCGGCATCAAGGATCTCAACGTGGTCCGCTGGAGCGTGACCAGGTTCGGGTCGCGGGCGGTGCCCCCGCTGCCACTGCCCGTCGACGACTACACAGTCGCCGCGCTGCGCCGCGCCGGGTTCGTCATCGTGGGAAAGCTGGCCACGAGCGAGTTCGGGACGATGCCGGTGACCGAGCCCGACATCCATCCGCCCACGCGGAATCCCTGGGCGCTCGGGCACACGGCCGGCGGGTCGAGCGGCGGCTCGGCGGCCGCCGTCGCCGCCGGCATGCTCGCCGTGGCACAGGGATCCGACGGGGCCGGCTCGATCCGCATTCCGGCCTCGTTCTGCCAGCTCTACGGACTCAAGCCTGCCCGCGGCCGGCTGCCAAACCAGTTCGGCCTGCCCGACAGGCGGCTGCTCTACACGTCGGGGCCGATCACCCGCTGCGTCGACGACGCGGCCGCGATGCTCGACGTCATGGCAGGCCTCTGGGGCGGCCGGCCGCATTGGGCGCCGCCTCCTGCGGAGCCCTTTCGCGAGCGTCCCGCCCGCTTCCCGCGACGGCGGATCCGGTTCCTCGTCGACTCGCCGCTCGGGCCCACCGATCCGGAGATCGTCGCCGCCCTGCAGCGGTCGCTGGGCGTGCTCGTCGACCTCGGGCACACGGTCGAGGAAGGAGCGCTGCCGGATGGCGGGCTCGACGACTTTCTGCCGCTGTGGCAGCACCAGGTGGCGCAGGTGCCGCTCGTGAGCTGGCGGCGGACGCAGCCGGTCACGCGGTGGCTGGGCGAGGCGGGCCGCAGGCTCGCGGCCGCCGACGTGCAGCGGAGATTCGACGAGCTGCATGCCCGGTTCACGCCGGCGTTCGCCGCGGCCGACATGTGGGTGATGCCCTCGGTCGCGCTGCCGCCGCCACGGATCGGCGCGTTTCGCGACCTGCCCGCCGCCGAGGCGTTCGCCGCCGCGGCGCGGCTGGGTGCCTTCACGGCGATCAGCAACCTCACCGGCCTTCCCGCCGCATCGCTGCCGATGGGACGCACCGCCGCCGGGCTGCCGATGGGCCTGCAGATCGTCGGCGGGCCATTCGCGGAACAGGACGTGCTCGCGCTGTCGTGGGAGCTCGAGGAGGCAATGCCCTGGGAGCGGGTCGCGCCGCCATTCGGGTGAAGGTGTGATGCACCGTCGGACCCGCAGCGCCCGACGCGGGAGGCCTGCGGCTACTGCGGCTTGGCCTTCAGGTTCTGCAGGATCGAATCAGCCACCTGTCCACCGAGCCTGTCGTAGCCCTGTGGCGTGAAATGGACGTCGTTGGGCGGCTGCACTTCGGCGAGGTGTGGTGTGATGAAGCCGAAGAGGTCGTCGACCGCGACGCCATGCCGCTGCATCACCGCGGCCGCGGCAGCGTTTCGCTCGACGATCGAGGCGGCGGTCTGCCGGCTCTCGGCCACATCGGGGATCGGCGTCGTCGTGGCCCACACCAGCCGCGCGCCGGTCTTCTGCATCCGTTCCACGAGCGTCTCCAGCCGTGCGACGTAGTCGGCGATCGGCGTGTTGCGGTCGTGGATGCCGAAGTTGAAGTGGATGAGATCCCAACGGCCGTCGCCGAGCCAGACGTCAAGGTTCTTGATCCCGCTGGCGGTCGGGCCGCAGTTGGCCGGCGCCCGGTGCACGTTGGCCTTGCCGGCGAGCGCCTTGCGGGCCGCCTGCGTGTAGCCACGGGAGACGGAGTCGCCGATGAGGAGCACCCGCGGCAGGGAGGGGTCGTCCTGGACGAAGTCCCAGGCGTTGCCACGGCCCGCGACCTTGTCGGCCTTGTGAAGCGGCAGATAGAAGCTGCCCAGCTGATCCTGGAGGACCTGCTCCCACGCCTGCTCCTCCGGACTGAGGCGGGCGACGAGCGCCGCGTACTTTTCGCCGACGGCGGCCTCCTGCGCCGCCTTTTTCGCGGCAGCCTCGGCGGCGTTGGTCGGCTCGGCCTGCGTGGCAGGCGCGGCGGCCGAGGCCACGAGCGGCGGCCGCTGCCATGCGCAGAGCGTCGTGACCGTGAGGACGACGGGAACGATGAAGCGTGGCGGATTCATGATCGCTCCTGCAGGGCGTGAGACGCCGGGGTCCGGTCGGCGGAACACCGGCGGCGAAGGTGATTCCGGGACGAGTTCTATCACATGCACCCGCCGGTACGGGGCCGGCGCTGGCGTCCCGGATGGTGGCCCGCGACGGTCGGCGAGTAGCATGCAGCGGGGTCGCGGCAGGCGATCGACGGGCAGGGCGGGTCACACGTTCCCGAGGCGGTGCGGCATGAAAATCTCGTGCCTGGCCACGACGCTGGTCGGCCTGGTCGCGTGCGGTCTCGCCGCCGCGACCGCCGCCGAGACGGAGGCCGGGAAAGCCACGCTCCCCGCGAACCTGCTGCGCGAGGCGCACGCCATGGCACGGGAGCGGAGCGATCATGGCGACCAGCGGACGACGGCGCTCCTGAGGCTGGCCGCCACGATGGGGCTGGCGGGCATGCGGTCCGAGGCCGTGGCCACGCTCGAGGAGTGCCTGGCCGTCAACGCCCGGGACGGCGACGGCGACGTGGGCGAGGATGAGGTCAAGACCGAGCTGGCGCTCCTGTTCCTGCGGCTCGGCGCGGTGGAGCGGGCGCGGGCGCTCATGCGCGAGCTGCGGTCGCGCCAGGCCGACCTCGTCGGCCAGATGATGCTCGCGCAGGCCGCGGTCGAGATGGGCGATCGCGAGGAGGCGATGCGGGCGATCCGCACGGCCGCCGAGATCGCGAAGCGTCCCGACCGTAAGCAGACGCCGATGAGCCATGCCGCGCTGTGCCGCCTCGCCCGTCTCGCGCTCGACTGTCAGGCGGCCGATCTCGCGGAGGAGGTGACGGCGACCGTCACCGACGGAACGTGGCGGTCGGTGACGATCGGCGACCGTGCCGAGTCGCTCGCCCGCGCGGCCGCCGTCGAGGAGGCGATGCGGCTCGTCAACGAGGCAGCCGATCCGCACATGCGCGTGCTCGCCCTCGCTCGGATCGCCGCGGCCCGGCCGCGGCCGGACAGCGGCACCGATGGCGTGGCGGCGATCCTCGAGACCGCCGACAGTCTCGCCGCCGAGCCCCGGGACTTCGCGCTAAGGGTGGCGTCGGGGAAGCTGCGGGCCGCAGCCGCCACCGAAGCCGCGGCCAAGCTCGTCGCGGCGATCCGCGACCCGGTGACGCGGATCGCCGCCGCCTGTCCGCTGGTCGACGCGGCGTCGTTTCCGGCCCTGCGCGACGCGATCGACGCGTGCCCGCCCGCGGAGCGGTCGGTGCTCGCCGAGCAGCTGGTCGTCGGCTGCGGCTCGAACGGCCTCGCAGGCGAGGCCGTCGCCGCGGCTGCGCTCGTGCCGAAGGGCTGGCCGCGGGTCCGCGGGCTCTGCGACGCCGCGGTGCCGCCGCGCGGCGGTGCCCCGGCGGACGGCCCGGCGCGGCTTCTGGCCGCGGCTACCGCGGAGATCGACCGCATCGAGGAGGCCGGCTGGCGGTGCCACGCGCGGACGCAGATCGCGCTGGCCGCGGATCGCTGCGGCCTCGTCGGCGAGCGGGACCGGCAGCTCGAGGAGGCGTGCCGCGAGGCGGCCGCCGTGCCGACGGCCGACGAGGCCCGCACCGCGATCGTCCAGGCTGTCGAGGCGGCGCTCGCCTGCGGCCGCAAGGATCTCGCGGCCCGCTCGCTCACGGCGGCGCTCGTGCGGCAGCCGGACGAGGCGACGCGAAACGTCCTCGTGCCCATGCTCGTCGAGGCGGGCGAGCCCGACGCCGCGGTGCAACAGGTCGCCGAGTCGCCGCTCACCGACGACTTCGCACGGCGGTTCGTCGTCTGTCGGCTGGCCCGGGCGGGCCGGCTCGACGCCGCCGCCGCGGCCGCCCGCAGACTGCCGACACGGTCCCGCGACGAGGCGCTGGCCGACGCGGCACTCGCGCAGCTCGATCCAGTGCCGGCCAGCCCGCGCGGGCCGCGAAAGGTCGGCCTTTCGCTCCACGGCGGCTGGTATTCCTGGGTGGGGCAGCTCGAGCACCTCGGCATCTCCTGGGAGGTGATGCCCTTCAGCCTGCCGTACCTGGAGGCGGCGGCGGGGATGACGGCCCGCTACCGCATGCTCGGCTTTCCGGGGGCCGGCGACCACCACTTCCAGGTGTCGGCCGCGGGCGACGAGCACGTCCGCGACTACCTGCGAAGCGGTGGCGGGCTCTTTGGCATCTGCGCCGGGCAGCTGTTCGCCGTCGGTCATCCGACAGGGCACCGCTTCATGCCGACCGACTTTCACTACCTGCGCGGCCAGGGGCCGCATCAGGTGCAGATGGCCCCTGGGCATCCGGCGGGGCTCGGGCTGCCTCCCGTCGTGATCATCAGCCGCAAGAACGGCGACTTCCTGCTGCCGCGAGCCGGCTGCGACGTGCTCGGCTGGTACGACACGCAGGGAATCTGCGCCGCGGCGTCGACCGCGCGCTACGGGCTCGGGCGGGTCGCCGTGTCGAGCCCGCATCCCGAAAGCGGCCGGGGGCTCGCGGCCGTCGACCGGGTCTTCATCGCGCTGACGCTTTGGGCGCTGGGAGACGGCGAATGAGAAGATCGGAAAGGTGGACTCGCGCCGTTCTCGCGGTGCTGGCCTGTGCGACTGCGATGGCCGGGGAGCCGATCGTGCTCGACGGCCCTGACACACACTTCACGCGCGACGCATTCGCGCGGCTCGGGATCCCCTTCGATCGCGCGGCGACGCTCGACAAGACGGCGCTCGAACCGGGCCGCATCCTCGTGCTCTCCGGCAGGGAGCCGCCGCTGAAGGCCGGCGAGGCCGCGACGGTCGGCGGCTTCCTCCGGCGCGGCGGCCGTGTCCTCGCGCTGGGGGGCGGTGCGCGGTGGATGCTCGAAGCGAAGCTCTTCGACGCCGGCGGGTACTACCCGACCGGCACCACCATCCATCAGTCAACGTTCGATGGATACCACCCCGTCACGTCGGGGTATCCTCTCGGGAAGCCCCCCGAGGGCTGGTACTTCGGCGTGCCGATGCTCCTGCGGGCGACGGACGGTCCGCTCATGCTGCCTGGGCCTGCGGCGATCTCCATTCTCGGTGCGGGTGGGCCGTTTTCCCTGGCGGCCTTCCAGCGGATCGGTGCGGGGATCGCCCTGCTCATCGGAGCCGATCCGCAGGGGGGCGACGAATACCTCGCGCTCGACAAGCCGACTCCGCGGCTGGGCTCCGAACTGGGGACTGATCGGCTCCTCGCGAACGCCATCGGCTGGCTCCGCGACCCCGGAGACAACGCGATCCCGAACCCAGGATTCGAGCACGACGCCGACGCGGGAGGCGACCGGAGCCACTGGGAGTTCACGCTCCGCAACGGCGGCTCGGCCGTCTGGTCGAAGGATGGAGCCGCGTCGGGCGACGCGTGCCTGCGACTCGCCGGCGGTCGGTCGAATTCGGTCGCGCGGGCCGCGCCGTTCCGTCCGCTCGTCGTGGAGCCCGGCCGCGGCTACGTGCTCTCGGCCAGCCACAGGGGCACGGCCGCCTGGGCCTGGGAGGTGGCCTTCGTGGCCAGACCGACCGACGATCCGCGCCGGGCCGCGGTGACGCGGTCGGTCGCGGTCGCGCCGGCGGACCGTTGGCAGCGGTCGGAAGTGCCGATCGAGATTCCCGCGGGGGCGGCCTACGTGGCCGTGGCGGCACGGCTCGACGGCACCGGTGCGCTCGCGCTCGACGATGTCGCGCTGGTTCCCCATAAAGAAGCGGCCCGCTGATCATGTTCGGCGGCCGCGGGCCAGCGCCGTGTCCGCGCCGGCGGTCGACGTCGGACCTTCACCGTGCAGCCGCGTGCTTCAGGATGAAAGCCACGACCGGCCCGGGATCGTCGAGGCCGTGGGGATGGTGGCCGCAGTCGGGCTTGCGGAAGACCTCGATCGTGCCCCCGAGCTTTTTGTAGCGGTCGATGACGAGGTCGGCGTTCTCCGCCGGCGGCACGACGTCGTCGGTGTCGCCCACAACCTGCACCAGCGCGATTCCGGCCGCGGCGAGCGTCGGCAGCGTGTCGACCGGATTGCCGCGCCAGGCGAGGGCCGCCGTGTCGTCGGCGAAGCCGTAGGCTTCGAGGCACGCCGCCCAATCCTTCGGGCTCCCCCTGCCCTTGCCCTTGCCGCCGGGCCAGCTCTTGAAGTCGCAGACCGCGGCGTCGTCGTAGATCACGGCCACCTTCTCCGGGTGCTCGGCGGCGTAGCGATGGGCGTAGAGGCCGCCCCGGCTGAGGCCGACCAGCGCGGCCCGCGGGGCGAGCCCGCGGCGGACGAGCTCGTCCCGGAATGCGTCGAGCTTCGCTACCGCGGCAGGGCTGCCAAACGTGTTGCCCACGTCCAGGAAGGCGTGGTGGAACCCGGCTGCCACCAGCTGCGGGGCGGCGCACCGCTGCACGAAGGCGTCGGGAAACATCATGCACCACGACCAGGGATTGCCCGGCAGCGGCGTGGCCGGCTCGACGACCCAGGCGTCGCGGCCGTCGAAGCGGAAACGGTGCCGGACGTGGCCGTGCCAGCTGTCGATCGTTTCGTCGGGGAACGCGAGGGCGGCCTTCGCGGCGGACGCAGCGACGGCTTGTTTGGAGGCCGGTTCGGCGGCGTGGGTGTGGATGCTGGTGAGTGTCGTGAAGAGGATCGCGAGGAGAATCGCGAGGCTCGTGGCACGGGAGGGAGCGTCTTGCGGAGTGGCCCGGCTCGGGGACGGCATGAGGTGCGTCGCTGACGGCCGCACGCCACGCTCCGCATCCTCACGCCGATCCCCTCGCCTCGCGTCTTCATGCGGGGCGCGCCCATGCCGGCCGTGGAGCGACATTCGCGATGCGCGAAGTGCACCGGCATGCATTCGTCTTGAGGCACCCTGAAGCCGCGGGGCGGAGGGGCGGCCTCGCGGGGCATGCCTGGGTGATGTGGCTGGCATGGTCATGCGCCGATGTCCTTCGGGGTGACGGCGGTGCCGCGGGAGACTGCCTCCCGCATCATGAGGCAGGTGAGCACCGCCTCGCGGCCCTGCTCCGGGCCGGCGATCGCGGGAACCCGCTCGCGGACGCTCCGCAGGAAGGCCTGGAAAGCGAGCGTCGTGTTGTCGGGCCCCTTCTCCGGGCCCACCTTCCGCTCCGCCCTGCCGGTCGACTTGCGGTAGGTGATGATGCCCGTGTTGAAGTCGATGCCTCCCTGATCGCCCACCAGCTGCGTGTACTCGCGGTCGAGGCCGGGCGGCGACACCCACGAGTGGACGATGTTCACGATCAGGCCGTTCTCGTACTCGAGCACGCCGCTGTAGTAGTCGTGCACGTCGCGATCCGGCTGCTGGTCGGTGAAGAAGCCGCTGCGGCCCATGCCCAGCGCCCGCTTCGGCCTCGAGCGCGCGGCCCAGTTGAGCACGTCCCAGTTGTGGACCGCCTGCTCGAGCATCCAGTCGCCCGACCGCGCCCGCTTGCCGAACCAGTCGTAGAGCGGCCCCCAGGAGTTCGACCACATCACGCGACCCTCGAGGAGCCGGCCCAAGTCGCCGCCGTGGACGAGATCCATCGCCTCGAGGAACTTCGGGTCGCTCCGCCGCTGGAAGCCGATCTGCACGATGCGGTCGGGGGCCGCCTTGGCCGCCGCGACGAGCGTGTCGCACTCCGCGAGCGAGAGGCACATCGGCTTCTCGGCGTAGAGATCCTTCCCCGCATTGAGCACGTCGAGATAGCAGCGCAGGTGCAGGTCGACGGGCAGGGCGCTCGTGACGGCCTGGATGTCGGGCCGCGACAGGAGCTCCTTCCAGTCGGCCGTGCCGAAGGGCTGCGGCTGGCCGGCCTGCACCACCTTCTCCTGGGCCGCGGCCACGCGGTCGGGCTTCACGTCGCAGACGGCGACGACCCGGACGCCAGGCTGGGCGAGCAGCACCTTGAGGTGCGTGGTGCCCCGGTTGCCCACGCCGATGATGCCGACGTTCACGGGCCGGTCATCGGCGGCCTGTGCCCGCCGCGAGGTGACCAGGGGCAGGGCGACCGCCTGTCCGGCGGCGACGCCTGTGGCGGCGAGCATCCGGCGGCGGCTGGTACCGGATGCCCGGAGCGCTGGAGTTTCTGTCATTGGCGTGTCGTCGCGCATGGAAAGGGCTCCAGAAGGGTGGCAAGAGTGGCGGTGTCAGTATCCCGCGATCGGGGGCGATCCGGCGACACCGGCCGGGGCGACGTCGACCGCCGGGCGGCCGAGCCTGCGGTTGAGCTCGTCGAGGATCTCGCGGGTGCGGCTCGTGCCGCAGCGGCTCGCGCCCAGATCGCGGAACCGCAGCAGCCCGTCGAGATCGCGGATGCCGCCAGCCGCCTTCACCTGCACATGCGGCGCCGCGTGCTTCCGCATGAGTGCCACGTCGGGCTCGGTGGCGCCGCCGCTGCCGAAGCCGGTCGACGTCTTCACCCAGTCGCAGCGGAGGTCGCCTGCGATCTCGCAGAGGCGGATCTTCTGGGCCTTATCGAGAAAGCAGTTCTCGAAGATCAGCTTCACCATGCGGCCGGCCGAGTGCGCCGCGTCGGTGACGCCGCGGATGTCGGCCGTCACGTCGGCCCAACGGCCGCTCCGCACCAGCGAAACGTTCACCACCATGTCGAGCTCGACGCCGCCGTCGGCGATCGCCCGCTCGGCCTCGGCCACCTTCACCGCCGTGGCCTGGCCGCCGTGCGGGAAGCCGATCGTGGTGCTTGGCCGCACTGTCGAATCGGCCAGAAGTTCCGCGCAGCGGGCCAGCGCGTAGGGCATGATGCAGACGCTGGCCACGCCGTACTTCCGCGCCAGCCGGCAGCCCGCCTCCAGCTCGTCCCACGTGAGCGTGGGAACCAGCAGCGCGTGGTCGATCGTCGCGGCGACATCGTCGTAGCGCAGGCTCACGCGATGATGTCCCCGACCACGGACCCGTAGACGTCGGTGAGCCGGTAGTCGCGGCCTGCGTGGCGGTAGGTGAGCCGCTCGTGGTCGATGCCCAGCTGATACAGCAGGGTGGCGTGCAGGTCGTGCATGTGCACCTTGTCCTCGATCGCCTGGTGGCCGAACTCGTCGGTGACGCCGTGGGCGTGGCCCCGCTTGAAGCCGCCGCCGGCGAGCCACACGGTGAAGCCGCCGGGGTTGTGGTCGCGGCCGGTGCCGTTGTTCTCCGCGTAGGGCGTGCGGCCGAACTCGCCCCCCCACCAGACGATCGTGTCGTCGAGGAGCCCGCGCTCTTTCAGGTCGTCGAGCAGGGCGGCCACCGGCCGGTCGACCGCGGCGGCGTGCTCGGCGTGCTTGGGCATGTCGCTGTGCTGGTCCCAGGCGGGGTTGGAGCTGCTGCCGTTGCTGTAGGTGACCTGCACGAACCGCACGCCCGCCTCGCTGAGCTGCCGGGCCATCAGGCACTTGCGGCCGAAGTCGTCGGTCGGCTTGCGGTCGATGCCGTAGCGAGCCAGCGTGGCCGGGGATTCCCTGGCCAGGTCGACCACGCCCGGCGCCTCCTGCTGCATCCGCCAGGCGAGCTCGTAGCTCTCGACGACGGCCTCCAGGTCCGGCTCA
>Ga0208783_10002021_pt1 | contig 11802 bp, 9 predicted proteins | sample DEB19_08_DNA_2_FD_184529 | JGI IMG/M metagenome (GOLD analysis project Ga0208783, IMG submission 184529) | Aqueous microbial communities from the Delaware River and Bay under freshwater to marine salinity gradient to study organic matter... | ecosystem: Environmental > Aquatic > Marine > Coastal... | reverse complement strand
TCGGCGCCGAGGTCGGCGAGGTGGGTCGTGAGGTTGCCGGGTCCGAGCATCGAGACCTCGACGACCCGGAGGCCTGCGAGCGGGGCGTTGTTCGTCACGGAGGCGGACGGTACCGAAGGGGCCCGCACCGGGCGAGTCGGAGCGACGCTCCTACGCTGGGGCCGTGCGCCCGCTCCGATCGCTGTCGAGCCTCGCCGCCGTTCTCCTGCTGGGGGCCTGCTCGGCGGGGGGAGCCGATCCTGCATCCCTGCGCCGGGGTCTCGAACGAGCGGGGCTTTCGGCGAGCGCGGCGGAGTGCGTCGTGGACGGCCTCCGGGCCGACCTCGCGCCGGCGGTGCTCGACTCCCGCTCCGACCCGTCGGCGGCCGACCGGGCGGCGGTCGAGCGGGTCCTGAACCGCTGCGGGGTCAGGCGACCGACGCGTTGAGCTCGGTCATCGTGAACAGCGAGGACAGCGCGAGTCCCGCGGCGGCGAGCTTCTCGACTCCCCCCGACTCGCGGTCGATGACGCAGATCACGGGACCGAGCTCGGCCCCCAGGGGGCGGAGCTCCGCCGCGGCGTCGAGGACCGCGCCGCCCGAGGTGATGACGTCCTCGACCAGGCACAGTCGGCGCCCCGCGAACTCGCCACCCTCGGCGAGACGGCAGGTTCCGTAGGTCTTCGCCTGCTTGCGCACGAACAGAGCGGGCAGCCCGGTGATCTGCGAGCACATGGTGACGAGCGGGATGCCGCCGAGCTCCAGGCCCGCCAGCGCGTCGATGCCGTCGGGGACGAGCCCGGCCAGGCCCTCGGCGATGTCGCGCAAGAGGACGGGATCGGACTCGAAGCGGTACTTGTCGAAGTACTCGTGGCTCGTCACGCCCGAGCGGAGGGTGAACGTGCCGGTGAGGTGGGACGCCCGGTGAATGCGGCGGGCGAGGTCGGTGCGATCCATGGGCGGAAGGTATCCCGCGCCGGCAGACGGTCGGCCCATTGACCGCACCGCGGAGTGCCCCGTATGGTCAGCGGTGCGGAGTGGGGGCTCCACCGCGCCGTGCGGATCCGGCTCGCCGGATCCGGTGCCCACGAGACGGTGGTGAGGTGCGCAGGGCGGCAGTCCTGGGGGGGAGCTGCCGCCCGCGCGCCCCCCTCCCTCGCCGGTCGCCGCCCCCGAGTGCGAGCCGCCCGTCGGTGACGGTTCAGACGATGCGGCTCGGCCCGTCGCCCCAGTAGCGGTCGCGCAGGAGTCGCTTGAACAACTTGCCCGTGTCCTCGCGCGGCAGGGTGCGCTCGAAGTCGATGGCCCGCGGGCACTTCTGGCGCGAGAGGTGGGCTCGGCAGTGGGCCAGCAGCTCGTCGGCGAGTTCGGGGCCGGCCGTCTCCCAATCCTGCGGCTGGACGACCGCGTGGACCCGCTCGCCCAACTCGGCGTCGGGGATCCCGAAGACCGCGGCGTCGGCGACGGCGGGGTGCGCGGCCAGGAGATCCTCGATCTCCTGGGGGTAGATGTTCACCCCGCCGGCGACGATCGTGAAGCTCCGCCGATCGGTGAGGTAGAGGTACCCGTCGGCGTCGAGGTAGCCGACGTCGCCGACCGTCGACCAGCCCCGCTCGTCGGTGGCTTCCCGGGTCTTGTCGTCGTCCTTGTGGTACGAGAAGCCGGGCCGACCGGGCGGAGCCTCGAACCAGACGGTGCCGATCTCGCCGGGAGGCAGATCGATTCCCTCGTCGTCGAGGATGTGGATCGGCGCGAGCAGCGTGCGCCCGACCGACCCCGGGTGCTCGAGCCAGTCGGCGGCCGAGATGTAGGTGGCGCCGATGCCCTCGGTCGCCGAGTAGTACTCGTCGATGATCGGTCCCCACCACTCGATCATCCGGCGCTTGACGTCGACCCGGCACGGAGCGGCGGCGTGGATGGCGACGCGCAGCGACGAGAGGTCGTATCGCTCGCGGACGGCGTCGGGGAGGCCGAGCATCCGTACGAACATCGTCGGTACCCACTGCGAGTGGGTGACGCCGTAGCGCTCGATCGCCGCGAGCGCGTTCTCGGGGTCGAAGTGCTCGAGCACGATGCAGGTTCCGCCGAGGCGCATCGTGCTCATGCAGTAGAAGAGCGGGGCGGAGTGGTAGAGCGGCGCGGGAGAGAGGTAGACGGTGTCGGGGCTGAAGCCCCAGAACCCGGTCATCATCCCCATCTCGGCGGGCATCTCGCCCACGGCCCGGCGCTCAGTCGTGTAGCGCACTCCCTTGGGGCGACCGGTCGTGCCCGAGGAGTAGAGCATCCGGTTGCCCTCGATCTCCTCGGCGAGGGGCGTCGGCGGATGCTCGGCGATGGCGGTCTCGTACTCCTCGTGACCGGGCACGGGGGCCGGGCCGACGCTCAGGCGCCGTTCGACCTTCGGGGTGCGGTCGATGATCGCGACTGCGACGTCGGCGAGGGTGTCGCTCGTGAACAGCACCCGGGCGTCGCAATCGTCGACGATGTACGCGACTTCGTCGGCGGTCAGGTGCGAGTTGATGCAGGTGTACGTGATGCCCGAGCGCTGGGCCGCCCAGCAGGGCTCGAAGTACTCGGCCCGGTTCTCCATGAGGATCGCGATGTGGTCACCGAAGCGCAGGCCGGCGGCGTGGAGCAGCTGCGCCACCCGGTTCGAGCGTTCGTCGAGCCGCCCGTAGGTGACGACCTCCCCGCTACCCGCCATGACGTAGGCGGGATGGTCGGGCCGTTCCCGCCCGTGCCGTCCGGGCCACACGACGGTCAGTGCCCCCCGGCCCCGGACGCGACGACGGCCGGGGCGTCGCGCGAGCCGGATCGGGATCCGGTCGTCGCGGCGCTCCGGCCGTTCGCCATGAGCGTCGGGACTAGAAGGTCGTGATGACCGAGCGGATGACCTCGCCCCGCTCCATCGCCTCGAACGCCTCGTTGACCTCGTCGAGCTTGATGGTCTTCGAGACCATCGAGGAGGTGTCGAGGCGGCCGGTCTCGATGAGGTCGACGAACCGCTGGAAGTCGCGGCGCACCTGACCCGACCCGTACTTGCAGCCCTTCAGCGTCTTCTCGTTGAAGAAGAGGTCGAAGGTCGAGATGGTGAGCTGGGCTTCGGCCCGGGTCATTCCGACCATGACGGCCGTGCCGCCCTTGCGGATCATGTTGTAGGCCTGGAGCGTGGTCTCGGGGAGTCCGATGACCTCGAAGGCGTAATCGACGCCACGGCCCCCGGTGAGCTCCTGCACCTGGGCGACCGGGTCGCCCGCGCTCGGGTCGACGAAGTCGGTGGCGCCGAGCTGGCCGGCCGTCTTGCGCTTCATCTCGACCATGTCGATCGCGATGATCCGCGAGGCGCCCGCGATGCGGGCCCCCTGGATCACGGCCTGACCGACACCGCCGCAGCCGATGACCGCAACGGTCGCGCCGGGGTGCACCCGGGCGGTGTTGAGCGCCGCACCCACACCGGTCGTGATGCCGCAGCCGATGAGGGCGAGCTGCTCGTCGGGAACCTCGCCGGTGATCTTGACGACCGACGACTCGGCGCAGGTCATCGTCTCGGCGAATGTTCCGAGACCGGTCATCGCCATGTACTGCGAACCGTCGGACCGGTTGCCGCGCATCGACATCATCACGGCCATCTCGGTGTCGCACAGGTGCGACTCGTCGTGGAGGCAGAACCAGCAGTCACCGCAGGCCGGAATGAACGAGGCGATGATGCGGTCGCCCGGCTTCACGCTGGTGACCTCGGCGCCGACCTCGAGCACCGTGCCCGCGCCCTCGTGACCGAGGATGGTGCCGGGCATGATGCCGACGTAGCCGTTCTTGAGAGAGAGGTCGGAGTGGCAGACGCCGCTGGCGCCGAGCTGCACGACGACGTCGCGGGGACCGGGCGGAGCCGGCTCCACGTTCTCGATCGTGAGCGGTCCCCCGGTCTCGGTGAACATTGCGGCCCGCATGGCGGCCTCCTTCTGATCGACTGCGCCGGTCAACATACCGCCCGGCCCGCCGGGCGTGCCCCGGAACCCGGGAATGCCGTCGGGGCCGCGGGGGCGGGTGCCGTAACCTCTGGCCCTTATGCCGGTCGCGTACTTCGGCCCGCCGGGCACCTTCACCGAGGAGGCGCTGCTCAGCCAGGCCGACCTGGCGGCGGCGGAGAGGGTTCCCTGCTCGGGCGTACCCGAAGTGCTCGCCATGGTGGAGCGGGGCGACGCCGACTGCGGGGTCGTACCGATCGAGAACATGATCGAGGGGTCGGTCTCCGTCACCCTCGACACCCTCGCCCACGAGAGCGACCTCCTGATCCAACGCGAGATCGACCTCCCGGTCACCCTCAACCTGTGCGCCCGCCCGGGCACCCGGCTGGCCGAGGTCGACACCGTCGTCTCCTTCCCGCACGCGATCGCTCAGTGCCGGGCCTGGCTCGGCCGCGAGTTGCCCGCGGCCCGGACCCGGCCGTCGCACTCGACCTCCGACGCCGCGCGGGAGGTGGCCCGCAGTCGTCGGTCCGGTATGGCGGCGATATGCAACACGCTCGCCGCCGGGATGTACGGCCTCGAGGTGCTCGCCACCGACATCGAGGACCATCCCGAGAACGAGACCCGGTTCGTCGTGGTCGGATACGGCGTGCCCGCGCCGACGGGGCACGACAAGACGTCGATCATGTGCATGCAGCGCCACGACCGGCCGGGGTCGCTGCTCTCGATCCTCCAGGAGTTCTCGGCCCGGGCGATCAACCTGACGAAGTTGGAGTCGCGACCGACCAAGCAGGGGCTCGGCGACTACTGCTTCTTCATCGACGCCGAGGGCCACATCGCCGACGAGGTCGTCGCCGACGCGCTGCGCAACCTCGCCGCCCGGGTCGCCGAGGTGAAGTTCCTCGGCTCGTACCCGGTAGGGGGTCCGGCCGGGTCGGGAGTCGAGCGGCGCCGGGCCGCGAGCCGGGCCTGGAAACAGGCCGCCGCGTGGATGGACGACCTGCGGGCCCGGATCCGGGACGACGCGTGATCGACCTCAAGCGCCTGCGCGACGAACCTGCGTATCGCCTCGGCATCGAGCGCAAGCGGGTGCGGGTCGGCCTCGTCGACGAGGTACTGGCGCTCGACGAACGGCGGCGGGCGGTCGCCCGCGAGGTCGAGGAACTTCGGGCCCGACAGAACGCGGCGTCCAAGGAGATCGGCCGGGCCGGTCCCGAGGAGCGCGAGGGCAAGATCCGGGCCGCCGGCGAGTTGAAGGCGGAGCTGACCGCCGCGGAGGGTGTGCTCCGCGAGGTAGACGAAGAACTTCGGTCCCGGGCGCTCGAACTGCCCAACCCGGCCGCTCCCGAGGTGCCCGAGGGCGGAGAGGACGACGGTGCCGTCGTGCGGGTCGTCGGTGGCACGCCGCCGGCGCCGCCGCTCGACCACGCGGCGCTCGGCGAGGCGCTCGGCGTGGTCGACACGGTGCGCGCGGCCGAGGCGAGCGGATCGCGCTTCGCCTACCTGCTCGGCGAGGCGGCGCTGCTCGAGCTCGCACTGGTCAACTACGCGATGGCCACGATCGTGCGCCACGGGTTCGTTCCGGTGATCACCCCGGCGCTCGTGCGCGAGCGCACGATGGAGGAGGCCGGTTTCTTCCCGACCGATCGCAATCAGGTCTACGAGGCCGATGACGACCTCTTCCTGCTCGGCACCAGCGAGGTCGCGCTCTCGGCGCTGCACCGGGCCGAGACGATCGCGGCCGACCGGCTCCCGCTGCGCTACGGAGGCTTCTCCACGTGCTTCCGCCGCGAGGCGGGTACCTATGGCAAAGACACGCGCGGCATCTTCCGCGTCCACCAGTTCGACAAGGTCGAGATGTTCGTCTTCGCCTCACCCGAAGACTCGCTCGCCGAGCACGAGCGCATCCTGGCGATCGAGGAGGAGATCCTCACCGGGCTCGGCCTGCCGTACCGAGTGGTCGACATCGCGGCGGGCGATCTCGGACCGGCCGCGGCGCGCAAGTTCGACCTCGAGGTGTGGTTGCCGTCCGAGGGCCGCTACCGCGAGGCCACCTCGTGCTCCAACTACCTCGACTACTCGGCCCGACGTCTCCAGACCCGGGTCAAGGGCGACGGCGGTTCGGCGCTGGTGCACACGCTCAACGGCACGGCCTGCGCGGTGAGTCGCACGCTCGTGTTCCTGTTCGAGCACCACCAGCAGACCGATGGCTCGCTGACCGTGCCCGCCGCGCTCCAGCCCTTCACCGGATTCGCGACCGTCGGCCCGCGCTGAGCGGTCGCTACGCTCGACAGCCGGAGGGATGCCGGAGCGGCCGAACGGGGCGGTCTTGAAAACCGCTGTGCGCGAGCACCCTGGGTTCGAATCCCAGTCCCTCCGCTCCGTGATCGGGAAGTTGCTTCGAGCCATCGAGGACGCCTCATGAGTACGACCAAGCGTCGGCTGGACCTCCAGGAAGTGCGAATCTCGGTGACGTCGCGTGACGCGGCGCTTCGCGTCGTCGAACGCCTCACTCGGGAGCGAGAGGAACTCGCGGCGCAGTGGGCGACGGCAGTTCGGCTGGCGAAGGCCAACGGGGCCTCGTTGCGTGACATCTCCGAGGTGGCCGGAGTTTCGCCCCAGACGATCGCCAACGTCGTCATTGAGTGACGCTCGGGAGCGCTGTGCGGCGCCGAGCCGGCCGACGGGAGTCGGCCATGTGGGAACATGGCCGACGTGCCCGACGACCGCCCCGGTGACGACCTCGGTGCGATCTCCGCGAGCGTGCCCGGGTGGGAAGGCCGAGCCCGGGTCGTGGGCGAGCTCGAGGGCGGAATCACCAACCGCAACTTGCTCGTAGCGGTCGGGGCGGAGCGCTTCGTCGTCCGCCGCTGCGGCCGGGACACCCACCTGCTGGAGATCGATCGGGACCGGGAGGTGGAGGCCTCGAGCCGGGCCGCATCTCTCGGGATCGGACCGGAGGTCGTGGACTGGCTCCCCGAGTCGGAGGCCCTGATCACCCGGTTCGTCGAGGGTGAGCCCGCGACCGCGGCCGACATCGCTCGGCCCGAGGTGCTCGCAGTCGTCGTTGCGCGGCTCCGGCGGTTCCACGACTCGGGCCCGCTCTCGGGGGACTTCGACGCCTTCCGGATCCCGGGACGGCACGAGGCCGTTGCTCGCGAACGGGGAGTCGTCACACCGGAGGCCTACCGCCGAGCGGCCGGCTTCGCCGCCGAGATCGCGGATGCTTTCTCGGTCCGCCCCGACCCCCGGGTGCCGTGTCACAACGACCTCCTGAGCACGAACATCATCCTCACGGCGGACGGGGTCCGCATCCTCGACTGGGAGTACGCGGGCAATAACAACTGCTACTTCGATCTCGCCAACCTGGCGGTCAACAACGGTTTCGGCCCCGATCTCGAGGAGCGGCTCATCCGGGCGTACTTCGGGGCGGTGGATCGTCACCGTCTGGCCCGACTCCGACTCATGCGGATCATCAGCGACTTCCGCGAGGCGACCTGGGCACTCGTGCAGCAGGCGGTGAGCACGATCGCCTTCGACTACGCGGCCTACGCCGAGGAGCACTTCGATCGGCTCATCGGGGCGGCGACGACCGAGGGCTACCGTCGTGCTCTCGTCGACGCTGTGCAGGAGGGGTGACCGTGCGCGACCGGGCCCGGTTCGTGATCGTCGGGGCCGGGGTCGCGGGCGCGTCGATCGCCTGGCACCTGGCCGAGGCCGGCGAACGCGACGTGCTCGTCGTCGATCGGGCCGAGCCCACGAGCGGAAGCACGTTCCACTCCGCGGGCCTCGTCGGGCAGTTGCGCTCTTCGCTTCCGCTCACGACGATGATGGTCCACAGCGTCGAGGTCTACCGGCGACTGGAACGTGAGGCGGTCGAGACGGGCCGTTCGCCGGGGTGGCGTGAGGTCGGGTCGATCCGCTTGGGATCGACCCCCGAGCGTATGGAGGAACTCCGGCGGCAGCACGGCTGGGCCGAGACCTTCGGTCTCCCGACCGCGATGCTCACGCCGGCGGAGTGTGCGGAGCGCTTCCCGCTGATGAGCCTCGATGGTGTGCTCGGTGGCCTGCTGCTGCCCACCGACGGCTTCCTCGATCCGTCCGGGCTCACTCACGCATTCCTGGGCGGGGCGCGGAGCCGTGGCGTCGAGGTCGCGACCGGGGTGCGGGTCACCGGCTTCGGAACCGAGGGCGGCCGGATTCGCACGGTGCAGACGGACGCCGGTGCCGTCGAGTGCGAGGCGGTCGTGCTCGCCTGCGGGATGTACACGCCCGACGTGGCCGCGCTCGCCGGGGTGAGCGTGCCCATCGTTCCGATGAGCCACCAGTACCTGATCACGAAGTCGGTGCCGGGGGTCACCGAGGAGCTCCCCCAGCTCCGTGACCCCGATCTGCTCGTGTACTTCCGGCGCGAGGGCGACGGCCTGGTGCTCGGCGGCTACGAGCGCAATCCCGCCCCGTGGTCGCTGTATGGCATTCCTCCCGACTTCAACAACCGATTGCTCCCGGAGGACTGGGAGCGATTCGCGCCGCTCATGGCCAACGCGTGCCGACGAGTGCCCGCGGCGGAGTCGGCCGACATCGTGACCCTGCTCAACGGTCCCGAGGGTTTCACCCCCGACAACGAGTTCGTGCTCGGTGAGAGTGATGTCGCCGGACTCTTCGTCGCGGCCGGATTCTGCGCCCACGGGATCGCCGGCGCCGGTGGGGTCGGGCGGGTGATGAGCGAGTGGCTCCTCGACGGCTCGCCCTCGATCGATTGCTGGAAGATGGACATCCGTCGGTTCGGCCCGCAGTACCGGTCGCGCGAATACGCTCGCGAGCGGGCCGAAGAGGTGTACCGGACCTACTACGACATCCACTATCCCAACGAGGAGCGCACGGCGGGTCGCCCGCTGCGGCGATCGCCGGCGTACCCGCGACTGGAGGCGCTCGGTTGCGTCTTCGGCGAGAAGTCGGGGTGGGAGCGACCCAACTGGTTCGCGCCGAACGGAACGCGCGTCCTGCAGGTGCCGAGCCGTCCGCGGGGGTGGGCCGGGCGTCATTGGAGCGAGGCGATCGGCGCGGAGGCGCTCGCGACTCGGGATTCCTGCGCACTCTTCGACGAGTCGAGCTTCGCGAAACTCGAACTGGCGGGTGCGGGCGCCCTCGACTTCCTGCAGACGATCTGTGCGAACGACGTGGCGAAGCCGGTGGGCACGGTCACCTATACGCAGATGTGCAACGACCGCGGCGGCGTCGAGTGCGATCTCACCGTGACCAGGATCGGAGAGGAACGGTTCCTCCTCGTCACGGGTACCGCGCTCGGGAGTCACGACCTCGGCTGGATACGCAAACAGCAGGAACGTCTCAGTCGCGAGGATGTGACCCTGAGCGACGTCACCTCGGCGTGGGCGACGTACGGTCTCTGGGGACCGCGGTCGCGCGAGGTCCTCGCCCGAGTGACCGACGCGCCGCTCGACGACGCGACGTTCCCCTACCTCACCGCCCGCGCGATGAACGTCGGCGCGGTACCGGTGCTCGCGTTGCGGGTCACCTACGTCGGCGAACTCGGGTGGGAGCTCTACTGCCCGACCGAGTTCGGCCTGACCCTCTGGGACGAGGTGTGGTCGGCGGGAATCGAGGTCGGCATGGCTGCGGGTGGCTATCGCGCGATCGAGGCGCTTCGCATCGAGAAGGGCTACCGCGTGTGGGGTACCGACGTCACCCCGGCCGACACTCCGTTCGAAGCCGGTCTCGGGTTCGCGGTTCGGCTCGGGAAGGGCGGCTTCATCGGCCGGGACGCGTTGAGCGCCGAGCGCGAATCCGGCTCGACGCGTCGATTGCGGACCCTCGTGCTCGACGATCCCGAGGTGGTGTGTCTCGGGGGTGAGCCGGTGCGGATCGACGGCCGGGTCGCCGGCCGGGTGACCAGCGGCGGCTACGGCTACCGAGTGAGCGCTTCGATCGCTTTTGCGTTCCTGCCCGCGACCCGACCGGTCGGAACCCGAGTCGAGGTCGAGGTGCTCGGTGAGGTGTGCGGGGCGACGGTCGCGACCGACGCGTTGTGGGATCCGACCGGGTCCCGGATCCGGGCTTGATGCGCAGATCGCGGCGGCCCGGAGCGGGTCAGGTGCCGCAGTAGGTCCGGTAGCCCTCGGTGAAGGCAGCGGGGGCCGGCTCGGCGTAGCGAGCGGAGTCGGCCTGTTCGGTGTACGGCGCTCGCAGCCGGGCCACGAGTTGTTCGAGGGGGTCGAGATCACCCTCGCTCCCGGCCGCCAGCGCCTCTTCGACGAGGTGGTTGCGGGCGATGTAGAGCGGGTTCCGCGCGTCCATCGCTTCGGCAATCGCAAGCGGGCCGATGGCTCCGGTGTCGGTCTCCAACCGCGCCCGCCACCGATCGGCCCAGGATTCGAACGCACTTCGGTCGGTGAACCGGCGGGTGACGGAGCGGTCGTCGTTGCGCAGCAGATCCGCGAGGGCGCGGAAACTTCCCGTGAAGTCGACCCGCTGCTCGCCGAGTAGTCCGCAGTAGTCGTCTACGAGGGCCCGGTCGTGATCGGTGACAGGACCGTTGTGTGCGACACCGAGTTTGGCGACCATCCCGCCGTACCACTGACGCTCGTAGTGGTCGGCGAAGCCGTGAAGCGCCTCGGTCGCGAGCGCGATGGCCCGGTCGGGGTCGGGGTCGATGAGCGGCAGCAGGGCTTCGGCGAGGCGGGCCAGGTTCCACTGCGCGATACCGGGTTGGTTGCCGTAGGCGTAGCGACCCCCGTGGTCGATCGAGCTGAACACCGTGGCCGGGTCGTACGTGTCCATGAACGCGCACGGTCCGAAGTCGATCGACTCGCCGGAGATCGTCATGTTGTCGGTGTTCATCACGCCGTGAGTGAAGCCCACCTCCATCCACCGGGAGACGAGGGCGGCCTGCGCGGCCGCGACGCGGCGAAAGAGTTCCAGGTAGCGGTTCTCCGCCCCGGCCGCGTCGGGGTAGTGCCGGGCGATCGCGTAGTCGGTCAGCCGGACGAGCAGATCGCGGTCCCCGGTCGCCGCGGCGAACTGGAACGTGCCGACCCGGAGGTGGCTGGCGGCGACCCGGGCGAGCACGGCGCCGGGGAGGGTCTGTTCCCGTAGGACGGGGTCGCCGGTGGCGACCACGGCGAGAGCGCGAGTTGTGGGAATACCGAGCGCGTGCAGGGCCTCGCCGATGACGTACTCCCTCAGCATCGGCCCGACCGCCGCCCGGCCGTCGCCGCCCCGGGCGAACGGAGTGCGGCCGGACCCCTTCAGTTGGAGGTCGAACCGCACGCCGTCGGGTGCGATCACCTCGCCGAGCAGGAGGGCCCGACCGTCTCCCAGGCGGGGCGAGTACCCGCCGAACTGGTGACCGGCGTAGGCCTGGGCGATCGGCTCGGACCGCTCGGGCACGGCGTTCCCGGCGAGCACGGCCACGCCGCTGCGGGTGCGGAGCGAGGCGGGCGCGATGCCCATACGCACGGCGAGGTCGTCGTTGGCGATGAGCAACTCGGGCGCCGTCGCCGAAGCGGGTCGCCACGGCTCGGCGAGGCCGGGCAGCTCCCGAGCGAACGACGCGTCGTACCCGACGGCGTCCAGGTCGGCGAGCACGCTGTCGCTCTGGGGGGAGACCACGGCCGCACGGTATCCCCGGGTCCGGGTTCGTCCCGGAGCGTGGTTGTCGGGGAGGTTCAGCCCCGGGCGATCGATACGACCCGAGCGACGAGCACGAGCAGCAGGGCGAGCGACATCGCCGTCTGCAGCATCATCAGGGCCTTCACCCGCCGGGAGACGACCGACTCGGTCGTGGGTCCGAAGGTGGCGTTGGTGTTGAAGGCGATGAACACGTAGTCGAGCAAGCGCGG
>Ga0208783_10002019_pt1 | contig 11813 bp, 11 predicted proteins | sample DEB19_08_DNA_2_FD_184529 | JGI IMG/M metagenome (GOLD analysis project Ga0208783, IMG submission 184529) | Aqueous microbial communities from the Delaware River and Bay under freshwater to marine salinity gradient to study organic matter... | ecosystem: Environmental > Aquatic > Marine >... | reverse complement strand
GGTGGAGGCGGCGGTGAACGCGCTCGACACGATCGTCGTCGCGACGCTGCCGCTGCCGCCGTAGGCCACGATGTCGATGTTGCCGCCGTTTTCCTTGCAGAACAGCGCGCATCCACGCGAGCCCGCCGTGGAGTCACCGAGGGCTCCGAGGCAGTAGACAGCGCCGCCGCTCATCGTGCCCGAGGGCTTGAAGAGCACGACCATGGTCATCGCGCCGATCGCGTAGGCGCTGAGGTTGATCGAGCTCGCGTAGAGCACGCCCGGCTGCAACCCGCAGCGGTCGGGGCCGAGGCGCGTGGGCAGGTCCTGCACCCACCCGCTCGCGTCCACTCCAGCGCTCGCGGCCACGCCCGTCGAGATCTGCACGGAGAGGTCGTCTTGCGAGAGGAAGCGCGTGCCCGACGCGACGCTCTCCGGGGCGGGGCGGGACCAGCTTCGATCAATCGTCATCGTGTCTCCTGCGGCGGCAGCAAATTCCATGGCCGTCCCAGCGGCGTTCATCCGCAGGACGTAGAGCGCGGTCGAGAGCGCGGGGAAGCCGAGGGCTGCGCGAGCCGCTGCGTTGTTGGCCGCAGCGAGCACCGCGCTCACGTCGGCGCTGGTCTCGGTGACGCCGCCGAGGCCGTCGCCGACGATCGCCTGCCCCGCGACAGCGCCGACGACGGAGGCGATCGCAGCGTCTACGACGTCGCCCGCGGTGGTCGCAGCGTAGGTGGTGCCCGCGCCCGCGGAGACAGGGACCTGGCCCGCGCCGGATGCGGTGGGGAGGGCGGTGCCGCCCGTGCCGCCGATCGGCGTTCCGTTCTTGACGTAGCTCACGGCGACACCGCCCGGAAGTCGCAGTTGACGGCCGCCGTGGTGGCGCTCGCCTGCCCTGTGACGCGCATCGTGGCGTTCGCTTCGTCGGCGAACTCGAGCGTGAGCGGCGCGGCGCTGGTGACGACCGTGGTGAGGGTCGACAGGAGCGTGAGGCCCACGTTGACGCCCGCCTTCTTGTAGACGCGCACGGTGACGTCCTGGGTGGTGCTGACGACGAGGCTCCATCGGGATGCGCCCGCAAGCGCAACGCCGTTGGCGGAGTAGGTGGTGGTTCCCGAGACGTTGACGCCGAGGAGGTCCACCTCAGCGGCGGACGTGACGGCGCGGGCGGATGCTCCCGCAGTGACGATGACGGTCATGGGCGATGCTCTGCCGCGCGAGGCGGCGACGGGGGACAGCGAGGCGAGGGAGGCAGCGGAGGGGGGAGAGCTACAGGGCGACGCCTTCGACGACGATGGCGGCGACGTACACGGTGCCCGCCGAGGTCTTCGCCTCGAAGGTGAGCCGCGCTACCTGATCGGTGCCATCAGTCGGGAGCGCGCAGGCGGTCCACGCAGACCAGGCCCACGCAGCGCCCGTGAGGCCCGCCACGGCGTAGGGGGAGCCCGTCGCGCCGGTCTTGATCTGCACCTCGGCGGTGCCGCCGCCCGCGACGTAGTAGAGCACCCGGAAGCGCGCGGCCTCACCCGCCGCCGTGCCCGGGGGCGCGACGACGGTCATGGGGCGCACGCGCACCCGGAAGACGGTCGCGACGCCGGCCGACTCCTCGAGGTTCGTCAGCGGGACGAACGCCGCGCTCGAAGTCTTCGGGACGGTGGCGGTGATGTTCGCGGGCCACGTCAGCGAGAGGTACTCCGGCGGTGCGGCGATGGCTGCTTGTACCGTGGCCATGAGGCGCTCCCATCCGTCCGTGGTGATGGAGCCCGCAGTGATGGCGTTCCCAGGGCTGAACGGCCCCGCCAGCGAGCCCGCCGCATCAGCGTCGGAGATGGTGCCGCGGGGCACCTCGAACCCCTCGATGTGGTCTACGTAAGCCGCAGCCGCAGCGGTGATGACGAAGGAAAAGGACCAGTCGTCACTGGCGGTGAGGACAGAGGCGAGCCCGTTGGCCGAGTCGTCGAGCACGATCCACCCGTCCCCGCCCATCACCATGCGGGCGGGGTTGATGGGCGCCGCGTCGGCCATGATCGTCGAGGTCAGGTTGCCTTGGAACGCGGTGGGAATCTTGGTGCTGACGGGACCGACGATGGTCACGCCGTCTGTGACGGTCAGCTCGACGGAGAGTTGATCGCCCGACGAGTTCCCGGCCCTGTACCACCACGACAGGTAGAGCATCGTGGCCCCGGGCGTGCGGGTGAATCCAGCTTTGTACGTGCCAGCCCCGGAGCTATCTACTCGAATGGTTTTCGTCGGTCGCGCAAGCGCGAGGATGTCCGCGGCGTGCGCCAGCTTGATGGCGAAGGGTCCGGTGATGGTGCGCCCCACTTGCGCCTCGACGTAGTGAATTCCGGGGAAGCCCAGAGGCATCTGCTCGGTGCTCATAGAGAGGACTCCAGGGCGAGTGGTACGCTGCGCGGCATGAAGCGATGGCTCATGGTGGCGATGGTGGCGTTTGGGTGCGGCACGGCGGAGGGAGGTCCGGTGTCACCGGGCGACGCAGCGGTGGACGCCGGTCGGAGCGTGGCCGAGTGGCAAGGCACCTCCGCGGCCGAGTGGCGCTCGGAGATGGGCAACCGCGCGGCCGAGATGCAGGGCGTCATCGACCGCGGCTCGCCTGCGGACTTCAACCCGATGGGCTTGGAGATGTTCCGGCCCGCGCTCTTGGCTTATCGCAACGCAGACCGCAGGGTCGACGCCGATGCTGGCCTCGCAGAGCGTCGCGCGATGGTCGTGCGGAACACCACGGACGACATCGCCCCCGCGTACTGCCGCGTGGCCGATGCCTTCCGCCTCGCGGCCCTCGGGCACCCGCTCATGCAGCCGGAGCCGCGCGTGCGGTGCAGCGAGCTCCCGGCCACCGACGCGTCGCGATGGTGGGAACGCTGGCCGTAGGGCGCACCTGTGGCGTCGCGGCGAGAGTACGACGCGCGGGTGTTGGGTGTCGAGAGGGCTACGGCTCCAGTCCCACGGTGATCCCGTAGGCGCTCGCGAGCAGCCCGACTCCGAGCGCGTTCCAGTTGGATGAGAAGCCCACCCAGAGCGTGCACACCATCAGCCGCACGGGTGCCCCGATGGGGGCGACGCCCGACGTGGTGCTGCCCGTCGAGGGCGACGTGACCAGTGGCGCGAGGTCGGACTGCGAGAGGGAGATGGACATGTCCTTGTCCACTAGGGTCGACGACGAGATGACCGCCGACGCCCGGTTGCTCGTGGACGTGGGGAAGGTGCGCCCCGGCGTGACGGCGAAGAAGATCCCCATCGAGCTGCTGAGCTTCGTGCCGCACGCGACACGCGCCCGTAGCACCGCGCGAGGCAGCGTGTCGGAAGCGCCGATGGGGACCACCCACGTCCCGCCGCAGCACGCGTTCGCCGTGCGCCCTGCGGTGCCGTAGAGCGGCCCGGTCCAGTCGATGTCCGCCACGTTCGGAGCGGCGACGCGGCCCGAGGGAGCGCCCGCCCAGAAGTCCGCGAAGCCCGGGTGAGCCCACGTCCTGCGGCACGCGTACTCGTCGCCCATGTGGTTGAGGTCGCTGACGAGCAGGTGCCCGGTGGATGCAGCCAGGGCGCGCTTCGCTTGCTGGAGATTGCTTCCGCTCGACGTGCCCGCGGCGACGCGCTTGAGGATGCGGCCGAGGGTGTCGCTCATGCGTACACCCGGGCGCGCGTCGACACGGCGCCGTCGACCAGTTGGTTGCTGGTGTTCGCGAGGTAGGCCCAGCCGGGGAGCTGCGCGTCGACCACCACGTCCCAATCATCGAACATGAGCACCACCTTCTGCGCTGCCGCCGCGAGACCCTCGAACGTCGCGCCGGCCACCGCGGTCAACGTCACCACCGCACCTGCGACGGAGAGCACCTCGCGCTGCAACGCGGTCGCCGGAGAGTCGTTGTCGATCTCCACCAGCCGCACCTTGTCGCCTGCGGTGAAGAGCGAGGCGCCGCCATCGGTCCCGGTCTGCGCGCAGCCGGTCGCCCCGAACGTCGTCGTGTCGAGGGTGACCGCCGCGCCGGTGATGCCGCCCGCGGCGACGAACGCCCCCGGCGCCCACCCCTGGAGGTTCGTGGGGTTGAGCCGCAGGGTGAAGCGCACCAGGCCCTGTGATCCTTCGCGGAAGAGCACCGGGGAGCGCTCCATCACCTGCGCGGTGCGGTCGACGATCCCGCGCCCACCGCTGCCGTCGGGCACACGCCATAGGGTGAGGCCCACGAGGTCGCCCACCGCCAGCTCCGCGTGCCGCAGCGAGCACTCCAGCGACACGGACTCCGCCGGTCGGCGCAAGGGCCCAATGGCGCTCATGGCGACCGCAGCGATGGTGGACGTCATCAGCGCGCCGTCGATCGCGCGGTCAAAGAGGCCCGCGGGGACGGTGACGTTGATGCTCTCTCGCGATGGCCCGTAGGCTGCGCGTGAGGTCTGGTCGACGAAGTTGAACTTCGTCCGCGCCTCGGGGAAGTCCACGATCATCGTGTTGACGACGCCGTCCATCCCGCGGTCGTAGCCCGGGATGGTGTCGGCCGTGAGGTCCGCGCTGGTCAGCTCCGCGGCGCGCGTCTCGGTCGCCGCGAAGTCCCCGATGCGGGCGATGGCGATGCGTCCGCGGTAGGGCACGAGCGCGAACCCCTGGAGCGCGCACTCGTTGGCGACGAGCCCGAGCACGGTGGTATCCGCGTCGATGACGTACTCCCGCCGCCCCTGGATCGTGGGCGCGTAGATCGTCGCAAGTTCTGCGATGCGGTCCCAATCGAAGACCTGCGCCGCGCTGTCCCCGAGGTCGTCGGAGAAGACGGTCACCGCCGACCGGAGCGCGGGCACCCACGACTCGGCGTTGACGTAGAGCACCACCCGCGCCGTCGTCGGCGTGGTGACGAGGATGCCCTGACGCTGCCGCAGGCCGATGCGCCCGAGGCCCGAGGTCGGAGGGATGTACCGCGCGCCCACCAGCGGCACGACCGTGAGGTAGTTCACGCCGCCGCTCGACGTGCTGCTGCTGACGTAGACCGCGCGCTTGACGGGCGTCGAGCCCTCCGCGCCCTGCTCATCCCAGACGAGCGCCCAGCGGCAGAACGCATCGGACGGTGCGGGCGACGGGACCGGGGGCACCGTCGCGTAGTCGGTATCCGACAGGTAGATGCGTGAGCGGCTACCGACGATCGGCACCCACGCCTCGGGCATCGGCGCCGTGTGCGTCGTGTGCGTCGTCGAGGCGTCGACGGTGTAGCCGGTAGCAGTAACAGTCCACGCCCACCCGAAGGTCGCGCTGCGGGCGGCGGCGAAGGTGGCCGACACCTGCAAGCGCCCATCGGTGTCGAGGACGTAGGTGATGGAGTCGCCCGCTCCCACGGTCGCCGCGATGGCCGCGTTCAGCCCGGCGACGTACTCCTCCCGCGACGCGTGCCAGCCGCCGTTGTCCGGTGCCGCCGCGTCGTCAGTGAGCGCCACCACGTAGCGCGTCGCGGATGATGCCGTGTCGCTGTAGGTGTCGACCACCGGGGAGAGCCCGTCGCGCACGAGCCCGCGCCCGTAGGTCGTGGTCGCGCCCACGGTGTACGCCGCGCGAGCGCCGCTGTTGCCGACGTGGGCGTAGCCCGCGATCTGCACCGTCGGCGCGCGGGGCTTCTGCGAGAGCCTCTTGACCGCGTGGTCGATGGAGAGGCTCCACCCTTCGCCGTCGCCTTCGGGGAGCATGGGCCCGGTGCCGATGTGGCCGACGAATTGGAGCGAGAGCGCGGTCAACGCGGCGCCTTCCCGCTGCACCATCCACAGGGTCGCGAGCCGCCCGACGATCTCCACCGGGCGATCGGTGACCTCTGGGTTGCCGAGGCCGTAGCCGCTCGACGCGCTGAAGAGGTGACGCTGTGCCTCCGAGCCGAAGGCCCCGCGGGTGCAGCCGGTGAAACTGGTCCCGGTGACGCCGGTGTACGTGATGGCCTCGCGCCCGAGGTAGATGACCCCGCTCGCGGCGAACCCCGTCGTGCTGACGACGGAGATGGACGTCGCGGCGGCGGTGACCTCGGCGGTGATGAACGTGCCCACCGCGAGGTCGCGCGAGGCGAACATCAGCGTGGCCGCGTCGTCGAGGTCCGCGATGCGGGCGGTGAGGCTCGCGAGGTCGAGCTGTGCGGAGTCGACCGGGTTGGCGCGCTCGGTCCACGCGAAGCCCTCGCCGTCGAGCGAGAGCCACGGCTTCGCGTAGGTCGAGAGCGTCGCGGCGGAGGTGCCAGGCCACCAGAGCGCATCGGGTGACGTGAAGGTCACGTTCGCGGCGGCGGCGGTGTAGCCCTCAGGGAAGAAGACGCCGGGGAGGCCGTGGATGAGCAGTACGGGCAGCACGACCTTGCCGTCGGAGACGTCTGCCCAATCAACGCGCGCCATCGCTCAGGCCCTCGTTCCGGTGGGGGTGCTCTGTCGGATGAGCGCGGTGGTCCATCGGCGGTAGGCATCCCAGCCCGCGCGAAGGCGAGCGAGACGCGGGGCACCGCACTCGCGCCCGGGGATCGTGACGAGGTGGTAGCGCTCCGTGGTCGACGTGCGGAGTGCCTGGAAGTTGCCCGCCGCGAACGCGCACGTCTTCCCCATCACCGTCGAGAGCAGGTCACTCACGCTGTACGCCCGCGCGCCCACGGTCCCGAGCGCCGTGAGGTACGCCGCGTCGGGCTCCCACGGCGTCTGCGACACCCCGAGCGACGTGCCGAAAGTGGGGTCGCGCGGGATGAACCCGAAGGTGAGTTCGTCCTGCCATCGGGTGATCCCCGACGTGACGCCGTAGCCCACACCGCCCGCTGTCTCCGCGGAGGCAACGGCGGTGCGCTGCTGCCAATCAGCAGAGACGCGCTCGGCGAAGGTAGCGAGGTGCCAGACGGGACGCGTGCCGACGATGGCGAGGTTGGCGTCGAGGTCGATGCTGTTGGACGCGAGGCCGAGGCGCTGCCACACGCCGCTGGCGAAGGTCACGCTCGAGGAGAGCGCCGCCGCGAAGGTGATGGTCAGGATGCCTGCCGCGGAGAGCGTGAAGGCCACGGTGTTGCTCGATCCCTCAGCGAGCATCGCAGCGTTGATGGCGGCCTGCGAGGCGCGGAGGAAGTCGGTCGCGACCGGGGCGAGGCACATCCGGTAGGTGCCCGTCGTCACGTTGCAGGGCGTCGGCACCCCGAGGGTGTCCGCAGGGAGCAGGTCGTAGTCGGCCGCGGGGCCGACGCTCTCGACGTGCGTGAAGTTCTCTGCGATGGCACAGGTGAGCGTCGGCGGCATCAGCGCGCACCCATCACGCGCGGCGAGAGCGTGACGCCGCCCTGTCGGTTGCCTTCGTTGAGCACGTTAGCGATCTCGCGCGCAGCCTGTCGCGAGCCGCCCGCGCCGATGATCGTGGAGCCGCCGAAGTTCACGTTGATGACCGTCCCTCCCCCGCTGCCGTTGTCCCTGCGCTGCGGGCTCACACTCGCCGCGCGCTGGCTCTCGCCGCCGCTCGACGCCCGAGCGCTCCCGCTCGCCGCAGCCGGTGCGGTCGCAGCCGCGAGGCCGCCCGTTGCTGCCGCCGCGACGCCGTAGAGCGCCGCTGCGGTGAAGTGCGCGGGAGCCGCGGCCGGGTTCGTGAAGAGCGACGCGAAGCCCGCGCCGAGCTCGACCATCGCGCGCTGTGCGGCGATCTTCGCCCACGCGCTGAGGGTGTCGTGGACGAAGCCCTGGAGGGCCGCGCCCGCCGTCTCCTGTCCGGTGACGAGCGCCTCGAAGTGGGCGCCCGCAGCGCCCGTCATCGCGCCATAGGCGTCCTCGACGGTCTTGCGGAGGTCGACGGCCGCGTTCGCTTGCTCTGCGAAGAAGCTGCGGATGCGGCTGCTGTTGGAGCGCTCCTCCGCAAGCCGGTTGAGCCGCGACTGCTCCGCGCCCTTGCCGCGCTCGTTGTCGTTGGCGGCGGTCTGCTCCGCACGCACGCGAGCCACGTCGGCTGCGATCACCGCGGCGGTCGAGGCGGCGAGGCGGTGTTGCTCCTCGAGGTAGCGCAGCCCCTCGGCGCGCTCCTTCTCCGCGAGCGCGAGCGCCGAAGCGCGACGCGTCTCGTCGGTCTGCTGAAACATCGTCTCCCCGCGCGAGCCACCGCGGCGGCGGTTGCGCCCGAGGATCTGCGTGGCCTCGTCAGCACCGAAGGTCATATCGCTCCCGCGCCCGGTGCCGCCCCCAGCGGTCGCAGCCGCGGCTTCAGGGGCTGCGGTCGTGCGCTCGGTGTTGCTGGCGTTGTAGGCATCGCGGAAGCCCCGCAGCCCATCGCCTGCGAAGCGGAGCGCCTGCGATGCGCGGCCTTCCTGCGCGGCGGCTGCCATCGCCCGGGCGGCAGCGGCAGGACCATCGCTCGACAGGGCCGCGATGCCCGCGGCTGCGACGTCGAGGCCGGTGAGTAGCGGGGCCATGGCGACGCCGATCACGCCGACGACGACCTGCGCGACGTTGCCGACCTGCGTCAGGATGTAGGCCGCGGTCGACCCGACAGCCTGCATCTTCACCTTGAGGTCATCCGCGTCGGAGGTCGCCCCGCGCGTGGCCGACGAGAACGCCTGGATGCGCGCGAGCTCCGTCACGAAGGCCGTCGCCGCCGTGCGCTGTGCGTCTTCGAGCGAGTCCTTGTAGCGTTCGACGGCATCGGCGGCGCTGTCCGTCGCGGCGGCGGTGCGGCCCGCTTCGGCGACGACGCCCGCGAGGCGCTCTTGCACCGTGTGCCCCTCGCCTGCGAGCTCGGAGAGCCCTTGCCCGAAGCGCTGCAAGCCGCCCTCGCGACCACGCACAAGCGCGTCCGTGAGCATCTCGGCGGCGCCCTGGACAGTGGTCCCGAGCTCCCGCGCCTTGGCCCCGGAGAGCCGCATCACGGCGTCGAGCTCCGTCTGCGTCAGCCGGATGTCGGACGCCGCAGCGCGACCCGCTACGCCCATCGCCACCGTCTCATCGGCGAAGCGCCCCGCAGCCGAGCCCGCGCGGTCGAAGTCGAGCCCGAGCCGCGCGCTCATCTCCTGGAGCGCCTGCTCCTCGGAGGCGAGCGCCGACACGCGGTTGACCGCCGAGTCGACCATTCCGGCGAGCGCGGAGAGGCTGGTGTGAATCTCGTTGAAGGTGTTGGCCGCGCGCCCGAGCGCGTCGAAGGTCTGCGAGAGCCGCGCCGTGCCGACCGCGCTCCGCTCTGCCGACGCGCCGATGCGGTCGGAGGCTTCGGCCACGCGCTCCAAAGCGGACGCCGCAGCCGGTGCGCCGGGGGTGTGGACCGGGATGTCGAGGCCGTCATTCATCGCGAGCCTTGAGCGACGCCATCGCCGCGAAGTAGTCGGCCACGGTCACACCCTCGACGATCAGGTGCTGCACAGCGCCCACCGCCGCCCCGCAGTCCGCGTGCAGCCGGTGGCGCGTGACCTGCGCCAGCCGCGTCAGCAGCGCCTCGACGGCCTCGGCGTCGCCGCCGGTGAGGTCGAGCGCGAGTAGCGCGAGGCGGGGGGCGTCGGGGGTGGTGCTCATGGGGTGCGTTGCTTGCGCGCGGCGGCTTCGGCCTCGCGCTCCTGGCGGTCGATCTCGCGGTCGGAGGCCATCGCGCCGCCCTGCGCGGACTTGAGCGCCGAGAGCGCGGTGAGGTCGGCGGCGGTGAGGTCGCGGCCGAGGGTGGTGTCGAGGGGGACGTGCCAGTCGCTCGCGAGCGCCACGGCCTGCGTCACCTCGAGGAGCCACGGGGAGGCCCGCTCCACGCACGCGAGGGGGCACGTCGAAGCGACGGGCGTCCCGGTCACGCGGGCGACGTGGCGCGCCTCGCTGGCAAGGTCGCCGTCGAGTGTCGCGGGTGGCGTGTGCCCCGCGGCGGGACAGCCCCACCGGCGCTGGTACTCCTCGGCGTGCGCGACGAGGGAGGCCCGCGTCGCTTCGTCCTCGGCGCGGTTGCCCGACGACGGAGGGGGGCAGCGGTCGAGCTCTCGCAGCCGGGCGCACCCGCACTGCGAGCGCGTCGACCTCAGCGCGGCAGCATCAGCCCAAGCGGCAAGGCGAAAGGGGCGACGGCCGACGGCCCCGCCTCCGCGCGCAGCACGATGACGCTCCCGAGTTCACTGATCGCCTTACCGCCGAGGCCGAGCTCCATCGTGATGAAGTCGAGCCACTCGTCGGAGGCGACCGAGAGCTTGCCGAAGGTCTGTAGCCCCCCGTGGTCGGAGGCCTTGTGCGTGACGCCCTTCGCGTCGGTGACCTCATGGCACGCGACGAGGACGGCGTTCTGGAGCCGGCGGATGCCCGTCGCTTCCATCACCATGCGGACGCCGGCCGCGGTGAGGGGCTGGAGTCGGAAGAGCATCAGCCGCCCATCGGGCACCAGCGGGAGCGCGAGGCGGTCGGCATCGGAGCGGGAGCGCTCGTAAGCCGACAGCAGCGCCGCCGCGTTGGGCGCGTTGAGGTTGATCGCCGGGTCGCAGTTGGATGCGCCGGGGGTGACGCCCACCAGGGCGACGTCGAGGAGGGTGCTGGGGTTCATGCGGGGGGGCTCCGAGGCGGGGCCGCAGGGTGCGGCGGGTGGTCAGCCGAAGCTGTAGCGGAGGCAGCTCTTCACTCGGTCGAGGTCTTCGCCGGTCTCGCCGTCGTCGACCGTGGGCGTGTCGGGGTAGCCTTCGAGCATCAGCTCCATGTGCAGCCGCTCGCCGATCTTCACGCGCTTCGGCGACGCGACGATGCGGGCGACGGGCATCTCCCAGATGTGGAACGTGCACGTCGTGCCGGTGCCGATCTTCTGCACCACGACGAAGCGATAGGCCGTGTCGGCTGCGAAGGCCGTGTCGTAGGCCGAGTCGAAGCGCACCTTGACGTTCGCCTTGCAGGCTACGGGGCGACCGCCGGTCCGCACGACGCTGTTGATGGTCGACGCCGCGCCCGGGTCGCGCACGAGCTCGACGGCCTCGACCTGCTCGATGGTGATCCCCTCGTTGACCAGGCGCGTCGCCCGCGCGAGGGAGGTCGAGAGGTACACGGACGGCGCCCACGCGAAGGCAGCGCCCATCTCGTCGGAGGCCGCGGCGACGCTGAGGGACTGCGCGCCGAGGGTGTAGTCGCTGACCGTCGCGCCGAGGGTCATGGTCGGGAGCTTGCCGACCTCAGGGATGTCGAAGGTGAGCGAGCCGTAGCAGCCGTTCGCGGTGTGCTGCGCGGCGGAGTCGCCGACGAACGCCTGCTGCACCGTGAGGGTGCGGCTGTTCGTCTCGGCGCGCGTGTAGTTGTAGAGGTTGCGGACGATCGTGCCCGCCGTGGTCGGCGCGGCGGAGAGCGCGGGGGAGATGGTCACCTCGTCGGGAGTGGCGCTCGTGTCGATGTCGTCGACCCGCGCCCACTCCATCTCCGTCCCGACCTGCACCGCGATGAAGGTGCCCTTCTTGAGCACCGTCGCATCGGTCACGCGAAGCAGCGTGGTCGTGCTGGTGGTGCCGCTGATCGTGGTACCGACCGCGGCGTGCTCCGCACCGAAGGCGTGGCGGCAGAGGATGCGCGAGGCCAGCGACCCGAGAGCGCCGCCAGCGTCGAGCTGGCTCGCAGTGGGGACGGCCTTGAGGTGCACCTTGAGCGGGTCGAGCTTCGACGCGATCTTGAGCCCATGGACCTTCGTGGGGTTGTCGTCGCGGCGCACGCGCTCGTCGGCGACGTCGAGCATCTCCTGCGAGAGCCCACCCACGACGAACTCGCCCGTCGCCATCACGCGCATCATCGCGTTCGGGAAGCTGCCCGAGGGGGTCGTGCCGAAGGTCGTTTCCTCGCCCACATAGGTGGCGCGTTCTCCTCCGAGAATGTTCGTCTGGCTCATGGAATCTCAGGGGCCGCAGGGCGCGGCGAAG
>Ga0208783_10002017_pt1 | contig 11818 bp, 18 predicted proteins | sample DEB19_08_DNA_2_FD_184529 | JGI IMG/M metagenome (GOLD analysis project Ga0208783, IMG submission 184529) | Aqueous microbial communities from the Delaware River and Bay under freshwater to marine salinity gradient to study organic matter... | ecosystem: Environmental > Aquatic > Marine >... | reverse complement strand
ACTCTCCAGCAATAGCAGTAATCTTATTCCCAGATACACCACCAAATATGCTACCTGAAACCAGTGCATTAAAAATGTATGAACCCGTATCAACATAAGTCTCAGTCTCGTCAATATCAGAAGCAAGTTGTGTATACTCACCACCAATTTCTTTTACAATATCTTTTAGAAAATCCATTATGCTACCATCCCATATTCTTCACGAAGTATTTTTTTATAAGGCAAACCTTGTTCTCTAAGTTCTCTAACTAATTTTAGTTTATGATAAAGAGCTGCATCTCCACCAAAACCAAGTGCTTTTACAATAGTATCTAGTTCTTTATCGTTAATAGGCAAATCCATCAGGCAAAAAATGATTCAAGGTTTACAGTTTTTTCCACTTTCCATCCAATAGAATCAAGAATGATTTTAAGTGGTTCTAGAAAGGATTTTTCAAATTGTAGTTCATAATCAATGTATTTGTCAAGATTCAATTCTTTCGGAAACTCTTGAATAAATGAAATAACATTTTCATGAATAGTATTTGGTTTTTTCAAAAAAATAAACTTAATCTTCTCCCCATTTTGAATGAGAGAATATTTTTTAGTAAGTTTATTTTGCTTGATATAGTAGTTAAAAAGTAGTGCTCCACGAACATGAATGGGGGTTCCTTTGGCGTAGATATCAGAAGAAGATGAATACTTTTGAACGTCTGATGCTGAACGAGGAAATGAAATTTCTTCCGGAGATAATTTTTTAAAATCAGATCTACATTTTTCAATAAACTCAATCAATTCACCCTCAGTCTGACTCATCAAAATCTTAAAGGAGTCTTTCAACATTTTACGACAAGGTGCTGGAGTAGAAGACTTGATTGCTTCAATACCCTTAATTTTCAGTTTTGGTTCTTCATAACGCACACCCTCACTATCCCAAACACTAAGAATATATCGCTTCTTTGCAGTCCAGATACCACGCTCTGCAATACACTCACGCTTCATATACATTTTCTGCTCATAGGCATTTACATAGTCAGCCAGTTCTTGGTAAGAACTCTCAATATATTTTTCAAATTCCACTTGACACACCTTATCAAGGAACGAAACAATGTTTTGAGTAGTTTTCTCTCTTCCGGAGAATACATTTTCAACCAGAGGACCCATATTAATATACAAAGAATCAGTATCAGAAGCAATAACATAATCTACATCTCCACTTTTCAAAATCTTGTTTAGATAAGAATTAACCTTATTCATAATCCACTGAATAGAAACTTGTCCAGACAGTGTAATTGCCTCAGCATTTGCAAGTTTGTAATAACGAAAATACTGATTACCAATGGCACCATAAGCGGAGTTCAATTGGATTTTACGTGCCATCTGAATATTATTGCAGCGGGCAATCTCTTTAATCAACTCTTTATTCTTTGTCTTTTCATATTCTTGCTCGGCAGCAAGCATCTTTTTCTTAAAGACGACACGTTCATTGTAAATCTTCTCCATTAATTCAGGAAGAAATCCACGGACATCCTTACGGAACATTGCACCATTAGCACATACAGCGTAATCTTTATACATTTCAAAATTCAATTCTTGATTAAGAATTTTGTCCACATTAACTGTTGGATGCTTCTCATCCAGAAGAGTTTCTGGTGAGATATTGTATTGCATAATGAGGTGAGGATATAGTGAGTTGAGGTCAAAACTCACAACCCAATCATACTTACCTGGAATAGGTTCCTTTACATATGCACCAGCATATTTTTCATCTTTTGCAGATCGTTCTTTTGGCGGAATAACAATATTTCTTTTTTTCAAGTAGTTGTAGATAATAGTATCCCACATTCTAACTTGAGAAAAAACATCTCCGTAGTTTACTTTGGCGTCATATGCCATTGTAAGAGCAAGTTCAATTAGTTTCATCTTGTCTTCCAGACGGTCAACAAGTTCTACGTCAACAATGTTATACTCAATAAACTTTTGCCACCCTTGAGTGTAAAAGTCCTTGAATGTGTCAAACTCAGAGTGATCAAGTTTTTTCTGACCCAGCTCAACCTCAGCAATATAGTCCAGACGATAAGACTCCTGTGCCTTATAAGTAAACTTCTTGTAAAGATCAAGATAGTCGAGAAGAGTTACCCCACCAACTTCAAATGAAGTGTGCTTTCTCCCACTAATATAAATTTCTCCCTCAGTCACAAGACCCCAAGGAGACATTCTCTTCATCAACTTTTCACCAAGAACACGATTCAAGCGTTTACAAATATAAGGAATATCATAAAGTTGAATATTCCATCCAGTAATTACATCAGGAACATCAACCATCCAATAATTAATGAAGTTACTAAGAAGTTCATATTCACTTGGGCAATAGTGATATGTTACATTGCTTTGTTTGTTATTGAATGGTTTGACTCCCCACGTAATAATTTTTTTAGTAGCATAATCTTGAATTGAAATTGAGAGAATTTCTTCGGAACAAGATTCAACGTCAGGGAATCCTTCCTCAGAAGCAACTTCAATATCCAGAGTTACAAGTTTGATCTTGTTGATATCAAACTTAATTTCATCTTCTGGATATTTTTCAGAAATATATTGATAGATGTATCTATCATTTCCATAAATTTCAAATCCATCAACATCACTATACTTGCTAAAAAATTCTCTACAATCCTTTACAGTTCCTGGTCTTACTGCTTCTACAAACTCACCATTTAATGTTCTATATTTGGACTCTTTCTTGGTTTTTACAAAAAATGTTGGGTAAAATTCATCCCTGGTTTCAAATCTTTTACCATTATCAACTCCACGAACCAGAAATTGATTTCCAATCAATTGAACATTAGTATAAAATCTCATTCTTTAATCAAGTCCTCATATTTTTCAAGTAAGGTTGGTGTCGGATCTGCAAGAGTTAGAATCTTATCAGAACTTATCATAAAAGTGTCTTGTTTTGTATATCCCATTAAAAATGGTTCTAAAGTTTGATCACTTTTTACAACAAACGGTTTAATTAACTTACAGTCAGGTTCTCCAATATCAGCACCAACCTCTTCAATCTGTGTTACCAGAATCAGGTTGTTCATCAGTGTTAGTATTTTTGTCATTTTCTTTTCCATAATTAATAACGTCCTCAACGTACATTTCTTTTAATCTAGCAGTTGGTTCCACCATAGTAACTAACCAGTCTGCAGGAACTGGAATTTTTTCATCTGCGGATAGTGGAATCCAAGGATAAAGAGAGACTTCAAATCCAGTTTTCTTAGTCTTTTCTTCACTTTCAATCATGTTAGGATTTCTCATCCTAACCAAACATGGTTTATTTAAATAATAACCAACAACTCTTTGATTTTCTTCTTCGCCAAAGAGCATTTCTGATACATCAGCAATTAAATCTTCTCCAGATTTAAGAAGCATCAATTTAATAGTCATAAGTTTTTTCATACCTCTTAGTATTCTACCAACAAAAAAAGGAGGAGTCAACCTGGTTTTGCCAGGTGCTCCTCGCGCCGACGATAGTTCAATTATTATTTATTCTCCACCATCTCCTCCGCCACCATCTCCACCACTTCCATCACTACCACCCCCAGCACTTGAACGACTTCTTACGGGAACTGCCTTTCCTTTTGGAATTTGTTTTTGTTTTCCCTGAGAGTAAACGGTATGGGGAACTGCATTTTTATATGCAATTGATTTGAACTCATCAAACGATTTCATACATTTTTTTCTTTTGATGTTCTGGAATAACTCTATTTAGTTTAATAGTGAGCAATCCATCAACAAAAGAAACATCACCAACAACTACATCATCGGATAGTGTCCAAGTGCGCGTAAATGCTCTTCGAGCAATTCCATTATGCATATACTCATATTCTGTAGGTGCTTTCTTACACTCTACAAAAAGTTTGTTCCATTCAGATGATACTTCAATGTCTTCTCTCTTATATCCAGCAAGAGCGATCTCTAAAGTAAACTCTGTGGAACTTTCTTTAATCAAATTATATGGCGGATAATTGGTAGAAGATTCGTGTACCGTTCCAAAACGGCTGAGCCACTCATCACCTCCAATAAAATTCTTTTCCAAGTCTGTCAAAAACTTTTCAATATTTCCAGTATTATACTTTGCAAGAGTTGTGTACATTTTAGTTCTCCTTAAAAAGCGAGTGTTATTTTACATTACGGATCCTAAGACTCCGTTTTAGCGTATGAGGGGTTCAAAGAACCTCTCCTCATCATTATTAATTATACTAGAAAAGAAAAAAAGAGGAACGGTAAAACCGAACCTCTTTTTAGGGTGTTCCGACTTTTGTAGAGACCGCACGAAAAGTGTCTCAAGTTTATTTATCTTCTTTTTCTAAATTTTAGATTTAAATACAGATTTGTATATGCGGCAATGACTAAAAGAAATAAGCAAATTGCATTAAACATCTTCCTGCGTTTTACCCTTCTTACCAATATTATATTTCTGCTCCAGAATCCAATCACCCTTGTCCTTGTACGCAAGAACTTTGATTTGATTCAATGGTGCAATATCATTCACACTGTCTGGTTTGACAACGGTAATCAGTCCCCAATCAGCAAGAAGACGAACAATACGGTTACGACGTTGAACGTCATTTACAGTGAGATTAGCGTGCTTGCCATCTAGAGCAAATAGCTCTTTGAAGTGAACAATGAAGTATCTACCCTGCTTATGCAAAATATGGCAAGATTGATAGAGTTTTTTCTCCTTTCTCGATGCAACTCCGATGCGTGTCAAAGTTTCACGAACTTTCAGAAAGTCATCAGGTTCATTAAGAATCACCTCTACCATTTGGTCTTGAGACCATTCAACAGTAGGTTCTACCGTAGTAGTCATTTTTTTCCTCCAATATCAAGTCGTTTTTTAATGAAAGTAAGTTGTTCTTTTGTCAGGATTTTCAGTGCTTGGGATGCTTTTTCATTACTATATCCATAGTATTGTTTAACACATTCTAAGTCCGTGATTTTATCCTTACGGAGCCAGGGAGAAAATCTCTTCCGTTTCCTAAGAGTATTTAGATAAAACAAATATTGCATATCTTTATCCAAATGATGATACCTGTTCATTTCATTGGCATACATCAAACAATCAATATGACCAGATAGACAGCGGTTGACAATATAAGGAGCATATTCCTTTACCAATTCTGGATTTTCTTCAATCAGATTTTCCTTCGTCTGATTGATCGAGTTTAACCAGTCCTTCAATTCCATAATTAAACAGCAGCAGTTCTTTACGTTGTTTTTGCTCTCGCATATATTCGCCCACAGAACGCATCGTATAAGTCAAATCAAACTCAGCAGCGTTCCAGTTCTTAAACCTGTCCTTCACAAGTTGATCAGAGTTATAACTTACCAGCATATCCATATCGTTGGAATCGCAATCAGTAACAAACTTATCGTGATCAAATCCTTTGTGCATCGATCCCTTGTTCCCATAGAGATTATCCTTAATGTCATAAGGAGGATCGAGATACATAAAAGCACTACGGTCTCCATCCATCAAATAATCATAAGAATAATTTGTGATACGCCACTTCCCAATCAACTTAGAGTATTCTGGGAGTTTCTCAATTCCGCGCACACTAAAGTTGGAATTAGATGCCTGAGGAGAAAAAGAAGAACTTGCAGTAAGACCACTAAAAGAACACTTATTAACGATATAAAACCTAACTGCTCTCTCAAAATTACCAGTTACGGGATCTTCAAGAATAGTTTTTGAAATATCAAACAGTCCCCTAGCAGACTCAGGATCAGGGCAAGTGCTCTTAAAATGGAGAAGATGCTCTTTGAGTTCTGGACCAAACATCTGGAGTTGTTGCCAGAAGTTTACCAGAGGTTCATAAAGATCATTTACCCAAATTTTTATATCAGGATATTTCTTTGTAACATGAATTGCAACGGAACCACCACCCAAGAATGGTTCACGAAACTCATCGTAGTTACGAAGATCTGGAAAGTAGGGATCCATTTTGGCGACTGCTCTACTTTTGCCGCCAGGATACCTTAAACAAGTTTTTAGTTGTTTTTGACTAATTGCCATTCAATTTCTCCATAATCATTTCATACTTTTCTCGGCGTCTTTTTCCAAGATAAGGTGTCATCAATTCAGTCCATCTTTTTGCCGCTTCACCCTGAAGACTTATACAATAAACTGGTTTTTGTCCTGCTGCAATATGAACAGGACCACCATCACTATGAGTTATTTTTCTACCGTCCATTATAGTAGCAACTCTCTCCATAATGTCCTGGTCAGTCATAGACATATTCATAGAGACATAATCTTTCTCAGTATAAGTTTTTCCATTAGAAAAAGTTCTTGTTCTTCCTTTTTTATAAGTCCAAGATCCTTCACCTTCCCAAATACCAGTCAACCAAGCAAGTTCTGTTTCTGATGGTTCTCTGCGTTCGTAAATAGTTCCTTTAGCCATAACTTTTAAACTACTCCACTTCTATTTAGTAAAGGAGTTATTTCATTTGAATTCACACTCCACCATAATTTCAGTTAATGCTGCTAAGAGGTTAATTTCTTGATCAGCCACGAACGCACATTGGTATTGATACTTAGCAATAACAAGAACGGCAGCAGGAATAGATTGGGGTGAAAGGCAATCAAAACAGGCGTCATACACCCTACGGAGTAGACTAGAAGCATCGTTATCCAGGTTGGAAACGACCCACTTTCTGACTTCAGAAAAGTTTTTATCTTTGAGATTTTTGACAAGTTCATTTACAGAGATGTCTGAGAAAGATGCAAGAATGCCCGTGTCAATTTTTCCTCCCGTAGAGTACCTCTGACACTCGTTAAGGACTCTACGAAAGTCTGGGAAGTGCTTTGTAACAAGTTCCGCAAGGACTTTTTGATCATACTCAATCCTTTCTGCATCAAGGATAGTTTGAAGGCGTTGGAAGAAACTTGCTGCAAGTTGCTGTTTCTGTTTTCCCCTAATTGTAAAATCGATGACGGCACATCGGGAGTGAAGAGGTTCAATAATTTTGTTCTTGTAATTACAGGTGAAGATGAATCGGCAGTTGCTATAAAATGCCTCAATATTCGCCCGCAGTAGGAGTTGTACGTCGTTGCCTGTGTTATCTGCCTCATCGATGATGATGACTTTGTGTTTAGAAGATCCCGTAAGTGAGACGGTCGAAGCAAAGTTCTTCGCCTGGTTCCGTACAGTATCCAAGAAACGTCCTTCGTCGGATCCGTTGATGACATAATAATCTGCCCCCAGTTCGTTACATAATGCTTTTGCGATTGTAGTTTTACCAATACCAGGAGGTCCTGCCAGAAGAAGATTAGGGATCTCTCCTTTCTCTACAAACTCCTTAAAAGTTTTTTTAGTATCATCAGGAAGAATACAATCCTCAATCACTTGAGGACGGTACTTCTCCACAAAAAGAAATTCACTTGTCATAATTTAGTTCTTTTTTAAGAAGATTGAGATTGTTAAGATGTTTTTGATACGAAAGAATATTATTATCCACTTCTTCCTTTGTCACATCGTTAAATGTACCAAATTTAGATTCAAAATATAGTTGATTATCTTTTACAGATTTCCAACTTTTAAGTTCACTTTGAATTTGATTTATACATTCATCAATAGTTTCAATAAGTTTCATAATTTAGATCCATTCAGGTTTTCGTTCTGGCATACGAAGATAATTAGATGCAACCCAAGGTTTGGATGCGATATACATCTTGTAAGCAGTAAAAGTGTCAATGCTTGTGTCAAATTTATATTCATCTGGCATAGCACGAGCAAATGATGTTACTTCAATAATCTTCCCCTTAGGAAAAAGGTAATAAGCATCTACAAGGGTCTTGTAGCAAGCGTGAGTCTTATTATACCGCAGAGTGTACTCATCACACAAGTTGAGACCGTGTTTAATCAACCAGTAAGCGTTGTGGATACTTTCCAGTGCCCATTTGGTACAGGGATGATTACGAAACGCACCTTTCTCAGTTCGATATGGTGTGTTATCAGTCTTATAAAGATTGCCATACCCATGACCCCATTTCTCAGATGCCACGATGGAGAGCATTTGGCAGCACTCCAGAGGCATTTTGACCACATGTTTATCAGGAAGGCAAATAGCACTCTCAGCAGGCCAAGGGGAAGTTACAAAGATGTTCATAATCAAAAGCAATACTTTCTAAGTACATAATTCACTTTTTCTGGTTTGTCCTCCATCCAATATGCTTCGTGTTCCATTCTAGCAGAGGCAGTTGACAATTTTATTGAATTTTTAACATCTTGAAGTTTTTCTGGAGGAAGAGGCATGTCTTTTAAGTCAATATAAAACGGTTTATATTTATTACACATGTGTGCAATATGTGTTGCCTCATGATAAACGGTTTCATTAATATAATGATTTAAGTCATAACCACCATCTTTGATGTTTTTGGTGCAAATAACTAGTTTGTCATAATCACCATATCCAAAAAAGTTTTTATCTTTACAAAATCCAATATTTTCTTTAACTGGATATCCCGCTTTGATTACATTATTGATAATATCACGCCCAATAGGAGTCAGATAAAGAAGAAATTCCATCACCCAAAAGTACTATCTGGTTCTAGAGCAATATAGTAGCATAGATCATGGTTCTTACTGGTAAAACGTGACAAAAGTTTTTGTGACACAATAACTTCATAAGTACCAGGAAGAATCTTAATATTCTCCACTTTAAAATTGAAGACAAACTTAGAATCAGTTTCACCAACAACTTCTTCATGTGCGTTAGAAGTATCATTCTTTTTGTCGCGCACAACAAGTTTCACAACACCAGCTTCACCAACTGCAGAAATATCAGGAAGTTGATAAACAGATGCTGCCTTAAGAAGTTTATCAAGAACTTGAGTACTCAGTTCAAAACACACATCTTCTGTGGGAAGACTGATTGCTTTATCTGGTGGTGTGATAATTACATTGGGATCAGCAAAGAAATACTTAGAACGTGACTTACCTTCCCGAATAACAACATATCCTTCATTGGCAAAATCAAGTTCAGGACTTTGATGAAGTCCAAGGCCATTAAGAAACTGATTTAGATCGTAAATACCAAAGTCCTTAGGAAGTTCTTCAGTAATAGTTGCTTCAGCAAGAATATTCTTCATCACGCTAATAGTGCGAAGTTTATTACCAGACTTGAAAAGAATGGACTGGTTAATAGAAGAAAAGTTTTTGAGAACAGAAATAGTTTTATCAGAGAGTTTCATAATAATCAGTAGTTATAACGGTCAGTCTTGTTTTGGTGAAGTCCTGCAAAATGATAAAGAAGAACACAATAATGAATTGCCTTCAAAATATCTTGCTTAGATTTACCATTTTTTTTACCAAACCGAGAAAGATATTTGATAGCATTTGAGCGAGTAAATGGTTCAGCATCACCAATACTCTCAATCAAATCCAGAGTTTGAGTTTTAGATTGTTCAGAAGTGTAGTGAGATTTGTAAGTGCTGACAAGATACTCCTCAACTTCTTTCAGAGTTTTATCTTCTTCGTACTTCCAAAAACCATTTTTGTTTGTATTTTCTGGCATGTTCAAATTAAAAGTAATAGTATCAGAGTTTGTCGTAGACAAATAAAAGTCTTGTGCTGGTTGCGCTGCTCCAAAATAAATTGTATCAGTTCCAGATCCACCAGAAATCATTGTATCTCTAAGCATTGAATCTCTATAAGTGCTCTCAAAGTTTTCAGACATTGTTTTTCATAGTAAAAGGACAAAAAGAGGAGGCACATTTACCTCCTCATATTCTATCAGAAAGGAGTAGGTTGGTCAATAATTACTGGGCATTTGTTCGGGGAAATTGGAAGTTGTTTTTTCCTCAACAGGCATAACAAAGTCAGCATCAACTTTGTCATACAGTTCCAGGAATGCTTGCTTGGTTTCATCATCAAAACGGTTCACACAAACTTGAATTGCCTTTGCCTTGTCTTGAAAGATGCTGTAGGCACGAATGATATGAACCAGTCGTCGGGTGCTGATGATTTCCTCAATACCACCATCGTAGAAGGTCTTGCGGATGATATCGCCCCAGTCCACCAGACGCTTACAGAAGTCGCGGTCTTCCACACCCAGATCCAGAGCAACACCCTCAAGGATCTTTTGTTCCACAGAGGGAGCGGGATAGGACTGCTCAAAGGTCACAGGAAAACGCTCAAGAAATGCTTCGTTGAGAACGTTAGTGCCAATAAAGCGCCCGTCATCAGAACCCTTACCCTTCGTGTTTGCGGTGGCAATCACGTTAAAACCAGCAGCAGGTTTAACGAACTTACCAATCTTCTTCAGGAAGACACCTTTACCCTCAAGCACAGATTGCAAACAGAGAATTTTGTTAGAAGCAAGGTCAATCTCATCCAGCAGCAGAATAGCACCACGCTCAAGTGCTTCAATCACAGGACCATTGTGCCAAGCGGTTTCACCATTCACAAGACGAAAACCGCCAATCAGATCATCCTCATCAGTTTCAATTGTAATATTCACACGGATGAGTTCGCGCTTAAGTTGAGCACACGCTTGTTCCACCGAGAACGTTTTACCGTTACCCGAAAGACCCGTAATGAACGTAGGATAAAAAAGATTGGACTGAATAATTTTTTTAACGTCGTTAAAATTACCAAACTTGACGAAGGTATCATCTTTATCAGGAATGAGGTTTTGATGTACTTCAGGAAGAACAGCAACGGAATTAAAGGAACGTTCAATTTCTTCCACTTTCTTTTGCGTCACTTCCAGGTTCCACTTACCACGACCAACTTTGAACTGCTCCAGTCGCTTGGTAACAGTTTGATAGGAAATGTTTTTAGAAGCACAGTATCCCCGAACATCAGCGGCAGTGAATTCTTTTCCAAAAGTATTTTTGAGGTCTTCAAGGATTTGATCGTTGGTCATTTTCGTGCGAGTCATGATGTGAGTGGTTTGTTTCACTGAAGTTATTATAGGACAAAAAAGGGGTCTCAAGGACCCCCAGTGGTCAGTTTGCCAACTGGTTCCGCAACTTGACCAGATGTTCTTCAGTTGCAACTTTTGCTTTATAACCAGGATAATACTGATTTACAAGATTAGGAAGTCCCATAGCAGTAATACTACTATCACACTTTACCCAAACTTCTTGAGTATCATACTTTAAAACGTGTTCAAATGGAAACTTTTTCATAATGAATAATTTAATCAGTTGTAATAACTTTCTTTGCTCTCACTGCAAGAGTGTCAACTTTCTTACCAGTTTTTAGTTTGCGATTTGCTTCTGGTGCTTCGGGTTTTGATGAAGTTTGAGTTACTGCTCCTGGTTTTGCAGTCTTCTTCATTCCAGCGAGTGCCAAGTCTGCCTTGTGTGCCAGTTCTTCTTTTCTCTTACGGGCAAGTTCCTGCGCCTTTCTCTGTGCTGGAGTAATGGCATTCTTGGTTCTTTCTGAGGCAGGGCGAAGGCCTTTGATTGCTTCACCCAACTCATAATCTTCTTTTTTAGTTTTAGCAACGTCAGCAGCAGGGTCCTTTGCGTGCTGCATTAAACGAATGAGAGTTTCTACTTTTTTCTTTCTTTTTGCGTCTGCTCTCTCTTCAGGAGATTTTCTTGTAATGAATAACTCCTGGACATTCTCTTCACTTGCTGCTTTACCACTATACTTCTTCTTTTTATTCTTTTCACTATCACTCTTAATCTTACCTATTATGAGTGCTTGTTTTAATTTCATTCTTTTGCTCAATGGTGGAGGATTTCCTAAAGCAGAAGCAACAGTCATTCCAATTCCCTCTTCAATTTCATCCTCTTCCTTAAGTTTCTTTACCTTTGTAGCAAGTCTTTTTCTGGT
>Ga0208783_10002015_pt1 | contig 11820 bp, 15 predicted proteins | sample DEB19_08_DNA_2_FD_184529 | JGI IMG/M metagenome (GOLD analysis project Ga0208783, IMG submission 184529) | Aqueous microbial communities from the Delaware River and Bay under freshwater to marine salinity gradient to study organic matter... | ecosystem: Environmental > Aquatic > Marine >... | reverse complement strand
GCCGATCATGATCCACCGGGCGCTCTTCGGGTCGATCGAACGCTTCTTCGGAGTTCTCGTCGAGCACTACGCGGGGGCGTTCCCGATCTGGCTGGCGCCGGTCCAGACCGTGGTTCTCCCGGTCAGCGACCGGCACGACGAGTACGCGACGGCGGTGGCGGAACGGCTCCGGCGCGCCGGTTTGCGGGCCGAGGTCGTCGACGGGGCGGGCGGTGCCCTCGGCGCTCGGATCCGCCGGGCCAAGACCGAGAAGGTGCCTTACGTGCTCGTGGTCGGCGACGAGGACGTGGCGGGCGACACGGTCGGAGTGAACCGCCGGGGGAGCGACGAGCCCGAGCGGGGCGTTGCCGTAGACGGGCTCATCGAGCGCCTGCTCGACGAGGTCGCCACGCACGCGTGAGGCGGCCGTGAGCCTCGAGCGGATGTGGGCGGGTTGGCGAGCCGACTACCTGGCCAGCCCCGCCTTCGGGCGCACCGACCACGGGTGTGTCCTGTGTCGGCTCGTCGACGCGACCGATGACGCGGAAGCGCTCGTGCTCGAGCGCACGGGGCTCACGTTCACGGTCATGAACCTCTACCCCTACGGCTCGGGTCACGTGATGGTCGCGCCCCGGCGACACGTGGCCGGACCGCTCGAGTGCACCGACGAGGAGAACCGGGCGATCACCGATGCCCAACTACGGGCGGTGCGGGCCGTGACCGACGCCTACGCACCCGAGGGGATCAACCTGGGGGCGAACCTGGGTCGGGCTGCCGGAGCCGGGGTGCCCGACCACCTCCACGTGCACGTGGTTCCCCGCTGGAGCGGCGACACCAACTTCATGACGACCCTCGTCGAGACCCGGGTCATCCCCGAGAGCCTGGCCGTGGGCTACGAACGGCTCCGGGCGGTCTGGCCCCGGTAGCGTCTTCGGAGATGGTCGGCGCCGAAGACACCGCAGCCGGAGCGGGTCACGAGGGGGACAGGCTCCCCGAGGACCTCGACGTCACGGCGTACGTCGGCCCCTACACCTTCCCCGATATCGCCCGCCGGCGGATTCCGGCCGCGATCTACGCGGTGGCGGGCGTCGGCGCCCTCTGGGTCGGAGTGGCGTCGGCGAACTCGGGCCTGATCGCGGGCGGCGCCCTGCTCCTCGCCGCGGCGGCCTACCACGTGCTCGCGGGGTGGCCGCTGCGGGTGGATCAGACCGCAGCCCTGGCCGCGGCCAGTCGGGCCGCCGGATTTCCCGTTGGTCACGCCTCGGCCCAGCTCGGCTGGCGGGGTCTGCGGTCTCGGCCCTCGTGGCGCATCCTCGTCTACAGCGCGGAGGAGCCGCCCCGGCAGCGCGGGCTCGTGGAGATCGACGGTGTGGATGCGACCGTGCTCGGGCAGTACACCGAGGACAACCCCGAGGACTGGGGTCGGCCCGCCGCCTGACGACGTCGTGCGCGAGCATCTCCCGGTCCGGCGTGTTCCGAGGAGGGGTCACCGTGCGCTCGATCATCCGTGAGTTCCGTAAATTCGCGCTTCAGGGCAACCTCGTCCAGGTCGCCGTCGCCTTCGTCATCGGCCTGTACTTCAAGGACGTCATCGACAAGCTGACCAACGGCATTCTCCTCGCCGTCGTCGCTGCGATGTTCGGAAAGCCCAACTTCTCCGACATCGAGTACTCGGTGAACGGTTCGCGGTTCCTCGTCGGGTCGTTCCTCAACGCGCTCATCAACTTCGTACTCGTGGCCTTCCTGCTCTTCCTGGTGGTCCGGGCTTGGGAGGCGATGCTCGAGCGGATGCGGCTCGAGCCCGACGAGCAGGAGCCCACGCCCGACCAGGTGCTGCTCACCGAGATTCGCGACCTGCTGGCGGCTCGGTCCGAAGGGTGAGCCGGGGCGGGCCGGTCGGTGGGTTCGGGTCGCCGGGGACGCGGGGGCGGTTTGGTACCGTGAGTCGTTCGGTCCGAGCGGGCGGGACCGTTCCGCCCGCCTCCCGAGGAGCCCCCGAGGAGCGCCATGCTCGATCGCCGATGGCGTAGTGGAGTCGAGCGCGTGCTCGGCCCGCTCGGCGACGGTCTCGGTCGCATCGGGGTGGGCCCCGACGCGCTCACGGCCTTCGGGCTGGCCTGTTCGATCGTCACCGCCGTCCTCATCGGCAGCGGTCACCTCTTGTGGGCGGTCGTCGGGGTCGTCGTCTCGGGGGTGAGTGATCTTCTCGACGGAGCCCTGGCCCGCCGGAGCGGTCGAGCGGGGCCGCGGGGAGCCTTCCTCGACTCGGTGACCGACCGAATCTCCGATGCGCTGTTGTTCGGCGGGGTGGCGTGGTACCTCGCCGATGGTGCATCGCGGCTCCCGTTCCTCGCGTTCGCGGTCGGAGCGTGCTCGATGCTCGTCTCGTACGAGCGGGCCCGGGCCGAGTCGCTCGGTTTCGACGCTCGGGGCGGTCTGATGGAGCGGGCCGAGCGGTTCGTGTTTCTCGGAGTCGGCCTCGCCTTCGACATCCTCGTCCCGGTGCTCTGGGTGATGCTCGTGCTGACGGCATTCACGGCGGTGCAGCGGTTCGTCATCGTGTCTCGCCAGGCCTCGGCCCCCGCTCCGGCTCCGCACGGGCGTCGGCCGCGGCCGGCGACACCTTTGCGCGAGTGGCTCGCGACCCGGCGCACCGAGGCGGCCCGTCCGGCCGTGCGGCCCCGGGCCGAGCGGCGGCGTACCCGCCCCTAAGGGCGCGGTCGTGAACAGTCGGCTCACGGTCTTCGCCTACCGCGCTGCGGCGCGCGTCTCCGGGCTCCTGCCCGGTGCGCTCGTACCCGTGATCGGCAGCGCGGGCGGACTCCTCGCCGGTTACCTCCTTCCGGGCCGGCGGAGGATGGTTGCCCGGCACCAGACCCGGGTCCGGGGTAGTTCGGGCCGGCGTTCGGTCGACGATGTCTTCGCCTCCTACGGCCGCTATTGGCTCGAGCTCTTCCACCTCCCGGCCGATGCCCGACGCGGTGAGGTGGCGGCCAACTTCTCGGTCGAGGGCTACGAGCGGATCACCGACGCGCTCGCCGAAGGGCACGGGGTCATACTCGCCCTCCCGCACCTGGGGGGTTGGGAGTGGGCGGCCGCGTGGATGGCCGAACGGGGACACGAGATGCTCGCGGTCGTCGAGGCGCTCGAACCCCCCGAACTCCTCGAGTGGTTCGCCGAGCAGAGGGCGGCGATGGGGCTCGAGGTGGTTCCCCTGGGGCCCGGTGTCTCGTCGGCGTTGTTGCGGGCGCTGCGCGCCAACCGCATCGTCTGCCTCCTCTGCGATCGCGATCTTCCCGGCGACGGGATCCCGGTCGATTTCTTCGGTGAGCAAACGACCGTTCCCGCCGGACCGGCGCTGCTCGCCCTGCGCACCGGGGCCTCGATCCTGCCCACCGCCGTGTACTTCGAATCGGGCCGCCGACACCGGGCCGTGGTCGGCGAGCCGGTACCGGTGGACCGTGAGGCAGACCTGCGTTCCGACACGGCCCGGATCACGCAGGACCTCGTACGGCGATTGGAGCAACTGATCACCGCGGCGCCGGAGCAGTGGCACCTCCTCCAGCCCAACTGGCCGAGCGATCGGGGCGAGGCTCCGGAGGGTGACGGGTCGTGAGGGTCGCGATGGTGTGCCCCTACTCGATGTCGCGTCCGGGTGGGGTCCAGGGCCAGGTTCTCGGGCTGGCTCGGGAACTGAGGGCGATCGGCGTCGACGCCCGGATCATCGCGCCCTGCGACGGCCCGCCGCCCGACCCGGCGATGGTCAGCGTCGGCCCGACGGTCGAGTGGGAGTCGAACGGCTCGGTGGCGCCCATCGCGACGAGTCCGGCGACGGCCCGGCGAACGGCCGAGGCCCTTCGCTCGATCGAGCCCGATGTCGTGCACCTCCACGAGCCGGTCGTCCCCGGGCCGTGCCTGAGCTCGCTGCTCGGTTTCGAGGGACCGATCGTCGGCACTTTCCACTCGTCGGGTGACGCCCCGCTCCCGTGGCTCCGGCCCGTTGCCCGTTCGGTATTGGCCCGACTCACCCTGCGGGTCGCGGTCTCGGATGCGGCGCGGGTGACTGCCGAGCAGCACTGGGGCGGTGACGAGTACGTCGTACTCTGGAACGGGATCGAGATCGATCGCATCGCGGCGGTCGCTCCGGCCCGTTCCGACCGTCCGGCGGTGTGTTTCGTGGGTAGGCACGAGCCCCGCAAGGGACTCGCAGTGCTGCTCGACGCGTGGGCCGGACTCGACCGCGACGCCGTGTGTTGGGTGGTCGGCACCGGACCGCAGGGGGAGGAACTGCGTCGGCGGCGGACGCCGGGGGTCGAGTGGCTCGGGGCGGTGACCGAAGCCGAACGCGACGCCCGCGTGCGAGGCGCAACGTTGTTCTGCGCCCCGTCCCTCGGCGGAGAGTCGTTCGGCATCGTTCTGCTGGAGGCGATGGCCGCGGGAACGGCCATCGTGGCCACGGCCATAGGCGGCTACGCCGACGTCGCCCGCGCCGGCCGCGAAGCGGTCCTCGTTCCTCCGGGCGACGCCGACGCTTTGCGGGCCGCGCTGCGGGCTCTCCTCGACGACGCCGACCGGAGGGCCGCTCTCGTAGCCGCCGGGCACCGGCGGGCCGAGGGATTCTCGATGCGGGCCCTCGCCGAGCGTTACCTCGAGTGCTACGAGCGGGCTCGGGTGTCGGTGGCGTGACCGACGAAGCCGTCGAACGTCTGGCGCTCACGGTCGCGGCCCGTGTCCGTTCCGTCGTGGCCCCGGCCCTCGGACGGGCCGAGGCCCGGGCGGGGGTGGGCGTCGCCCCCGGCGGCGACGTGACCATGGCCATCGACGAGATCGCGGAGGAGGTCGTCGACGAGGTCTGCGCCGCGGCGGGCGACATCGCCTACTACTCCGAGGACCGGGGGTGGGTGGCCTACGGCCGCCCACGGGCCGTTCTCGTCGTCGATCCCATCGACGGGACCCGTCCGGCGGCGGCGGGGCTCGAGTCGTGCTGCGTCTCGGTGGCGGTCGCCCCGCCCAGCGCCGATGCCCGCCTCGGGGAGGTCTCGTTCGGGGTCGTGCACGAGATCAAGACGGGACGGGTCTTCGCGGCGCAGCGGGGCGGGGGAGTGCGGGCCGACGACCCGATCCGACGCTCGACCAACACGGATCTGGGTGCCCTGTTCTGGACTGCGGGTCTGCGGGGTCGTCCGGCGGTTCCCGTCACGGTCGCGTTGGAGGCGCTCATCGACGGCTCCTCGATGCGAGGCGGGTTCTTCGACCTCGGGTCGGCGACGTTCAACATGACCCGGATCGTCACCGGCCAGCTCGACGCCTACGTCGACATCGGGATGCACGTCGTCGAGCGTTTCCCGCAGACCGAGGCTCGATTCCGGGCCGCCGGCGACGGAGCCATATGCACGAACTTCCCGTACGACGTGGCGGCCGCCGCTCTGGTGGTGACCGAGGCGGGGGGCATCGTGACCCGACCCGACGGCGCCTCGCTCGACGACCATCCGGCAGTCGGATCGGGCGACGGATTCGGGGTTGCCGTCCTCGCCAGCGCATCCCCCGCCCTGCACGATTCGCTCCTCGCCGCCGTGGCGGACGGGATGGAGCGGCTCGGTGCGTGGCTGTCCGTAGACTGACCCCGTGGTCGCCGTCCTCGTCATCGTCGCCGTGGTCGTCGTGGCGGTGGCGCTGTTCGCGGGCCTCTACAACGGTCTCGTCACCCGACGGAACCGCGTCGATCAGGCGTGGTCCGACATCGGTGTTCAGCTCGAACGCCGCCACGACCTGATCCCCAACCTGGTCGAGACGGTCAAGGGCTACGCCGAGCACGAACGACAGACCTTCGAGGCGGTCGTCGCCGCCCGCAACGCCGCCGTGACGGCCCAGAAGACGGCCGGTCCCGCCGACCTGGCCCGGGCCGAGGACGCACTATCGGGGGCGCTCGGTCGGCTGTTCGCCCTGGCCGAGGCCTACCCCGACCTCAAGGCCAACGCGAGCTTCCTCGGGCTTCAGGAGGAGCTGACCGCCACCGAGGGGCGCATCGCGTACGCCCGGCAGTTCTACAACGACAGCGTGCAGCGTTATCAGACCGCGATCCAGACCTTTCCTCGCAACCTGATCGCCGGGATGTTCGGCTTCGGGCCGCGCGAGTGGTTCCGGGCCGACGAAGCGGCCGCCGCCGTGCCCCGCGTCGAGTTCTGACCGGTCCCGTGTACGAGCAGATCGCCGCGAACAAGCGCCGTACGGCCCTGCTCGTCCTCGGCTTCGTCGTATTGCTCGTCGCCGTCGGTGCCGCGATCAACCTTCTGCTCGCGGGTGGTTGGATCGGCTTCGTCGTCGTCGTGCTCATCGTGGCGGTCTCGTCGTTCCTCTCGTACCGCAACAGCGACCGGGTGGCGCTCTCGCTCTCACGGGCGGTGCCGGCCGATCCGGTCGAGTACGCGCGCTTCCACAATCTGGTCGAGGGTCTCTGCATCGCGAGCGGGATGCCCAAGCCCCGACTCTTCGTGGTGGTCGACGACGCGCCCAACGCCTTCGCCACGGGTCGAGACCCCAAGCACGCGGCGATCGCTGTGACGACGGGTCTCCTGACCACGATGAACCGGGTGGAGCTCGAAGGGGTGCTCGCCCACGAGCTGAGCCACATCCGCAACTACGACATCCTGGTGATGACGATCGCGGTCACGATGGTCGGCATCACGGCGGTGGTCTCCGACATGCTCCTCCGCTTCGTGTTCTGGGGCGGGCGCGGGCGTAGCGACGACGGCGGCGGCAACAACCCGTTGGCCGCGATCCTCGCCGTGTTCGGGCTGGTGCTCCTCGTGTTCGCCCCGATCATCGCGACCCTCATGAAATACGCGGTGAGTCGCAATCGCGAGTACCTGGCCGACGCCTCGGGCGTGCAGATGACCCGATACCCGCCCGGCCTCATCGCGGCGCTGGAGAAGCTCCGCGACGATCGCACGGTCGTCCGCACCTCCTCGAAGGCGACGGCCCACCTCTGGATCGAGGAACCGCTCGAGGTCGACGACGAGCGGGGCCCCAACCGACTCAACCACATGTTCGCGACCCACCCTCCGATCGAGGACCGCATCCGGGCCCTCCGGGAGATGTGAGGCACGTGGCCGGGCGACCCGATCGCCGGACCGTGGCCCTCGTCGGTGGTGTGGTGGTGGTCGTCGCCGCCGTGATCGTCGTGCTCGTCCTGCGTTCGGGGGGATCCGACGACGCCGGTCGCCCCACCCCGTCCACGACCACGACGACGACCACCGTCGCCCCGGTCCTCGCCCCGCTCACGGGGGCTCCCGGTGACCCGGCGGCCCTCGACCGCTGCGTCGTGACGGTCAAGATCGACAACACGCAGGCGGCGCGTCCCCAGAGCGGACTCGACGTCGCCGACGTGGTCTACGAGGAGGTCGTCGAGGGCGGGATCACCCGTCTGGCGGCGATGTTCAACGGGCGGGCCCCCGACCGCGTCGGCCCCGTCCGCTCCGTGCGCAAGACGGACCAGAGCCTCGTGCGGCCGGTCGGTGGGGTGTTCGCCTACTCGGGGGGTGCGCCCTACGCCGTGGCCTCGATCGCGACCGCTCCGGTGGTGCGCCTCGACGAGACGGCAGCGGGCGATCTGATGTTGCGCGACGGGGCTCGGCAGGCGCCCCACAATCTCTACGCGCGCGTCGACGCGATGTACGGGCGCTGCGGGCCGAAGGTGCCGCCCCCGCCGCTGTTCGCGTATCGGCCCCGGGGCGTTACCCCTACCCGCGGCGTGCCGGTGACGAGCGCCGTCGTCGGTTTCCGCAGCGGATTCGCGGTCACGTGGACGTGGGATCCCGGCCGACGCGCTTTCGCGCGTTCGATCTTCGGCGCACCCGACTCGGTCGAGAGCGGGACCCCGATCACGCCCCGAAACGTCGTCGTGATGTGGGCCCGATACACGGGAGGCACGGCATCGGGTTTCGGGGCCGAGGCCGAACTGACCGGCACGGGCCGGCTTCTCGTGCTCACGGGCGGCCGTCGCATCGAGGGGTCGTGGACCCGGCCCGACCCCGACCGTCCGGCCCGGCTCCTCGACGCGAACGGGAGCGAGATCCTGCTCTCGCGGGGCCAGACCTGGGTCGAGTTGCCCGAGGACTCGTACCCGGTCACGACGCAGCCCTGATCCGACTCCCGGCGGTGCGGAGCGTCGGGGGAGCGGTCGGTACACTCGACTCATGGCCGACGAGCGCACCACGGGCACGGCACGAGTCAAGCGCGGGCTGGCCGAGATGCTCCGCGGCGGCGTCATCATGGATGTCGTCGACGCCGAGCAGGCCCGCATCGCCGAGGACGCCGGGGCGGTTGCCGTGATGGCGCTGGAGCGGGTTCCCGCCGACATCCGGCGCGACGGCGGCGTCGCCCGCATGAGCGATCCCTCGATGATCGAGGGCATCCAGCGGGCGGTCACGATCCCCGTCATGGCCAAGTGCCGTATCGGCCACTTCGCCGAGGCGCAGGTGCTCCAGGCCCTCGGCGTCGACTACATCGACGAATCCGAGGTCCTCACGCCGGCCGACGAGGCGCACCACGTCGACAAGTGGGCGTTCACCGTCCCCTTCGTGTGCGGCGCGACCGATCTGGGCGAGGCGCTCCGACGCATCTCCGAGGGTGCCTGCATGATCCGGAGCAAGGGTGAGGCGGGCACCGGCAACATCGTCGAGGCGGTTCGGCACCTGCGTTCGATCCTCGGCACCGTCGCCCGACTCGGCGCGGCGCGGCCCGAGGAGCGCTTCACCTGGGCCAAGGAACTCCGGGCGCCGATCGACCTCGTCGAGGAGGTGGCGGCCCGGGGCGAACTGCCGGTTCCGCTGTTCTGCGCGGGAGGCATCGCCACCCCGGCCGACGCGGCCCTCGTGATGCAACTCGGGGCTCAGGCCGTGTTCGTCGGAAGCGGGATCTTCAAGTCGTCCGATCCGGCCAAGCGCGCAGCCGCGGTGGTCGAGGCGACCACTCACTTCGAGGACGCCGAGATCGTGGCCAAGGTGTCGTGCGGGCTCGGCGACGCCATGCCCGGCCTGGAGATCGGCGGTCTGGAGACGAAGCTCGCCGATCGCGGTTGGTGAGTCGGATGGGCACGAGGCCGCCAGGTGAAGATCGGTGTTCTCGCCCTCCAGGGCGCGTTCCGCGAGCACGCCGAGGCGCTGGCCGCTCTCGACGCTGAGGCCGTTGCGGTTCGCCGGCCCGAGCAACTGAGCGGGATCGACGCGGTCGTTCTCCCCGGCGGCGAGTCGACCACGATCAGTCGCCTCCTCGACTCCTCGGGCCTCCGCGAGCCGCTCGCGGCCGCCATCGCCGACGACCTGCCCGTCTTCGCGACCTGCGCCGGACTCATCCTCTGCGCGGCTGAGGTGGTCGACGGTCGGCCCGACCAGCGCTCGTTCGCCTGCCTCGACCTCACGGTCCGCCGCAATGGTTACGGCACTCAGCGGGAGTCGTTCGAGGTCCCGCTCGCCGTCACGGGTCTGACCGGAGCACCCTTTCGCGGGGTGTTCATCCGGGCGCCGGTGGTCGAGCGGGTCGGCCCCGTCGTCGAGGTACTCGCCGAGCACGCCGGTGCGGCGGTACTCGGTCGGCAGGGCAACCGCTGGTTCGCATCCTTCCACCCGGAGCTGGCGGGTGACCTCCGTATTCACCAGCGCTTCTTGAACGGGGTCGGCTGATGTCCGGACACTCGAAGTGGCACTCCATCAAGCACAAGAAGGGTGCCGCCGACAAGGCGCGGGGCAAGCTCTTCGCGGTTCTCATACGTCAGATCGAGGTGGCGGCCCGTCAGGGCGGGGGTGATCCCGAGTCGAACTCGACCCTGCGCACGATGATCGGCAAGGCCCGTGACAACTCGGTGCCGATGGACACCATCCAGCGGGCGATCAAGCGAGGAACGGGCGAGGAGGAGGGCGTCGCCTACGAGTCGGTCACCTATGAGGGCTACGGACCGAACGGCGTGGCGGTGATCGTCCAGGCCCTCACCGACAACCGCAACCGGACCTCGGCCGAGGTCAAGAATCTCTTCAGTCGCAACGGCGGCAACTTCGCCGAGCCCGGGGCCGTCGCGTGGCAGTTCGAGCGGCGGGGGGTCGTGCACGTCGACCGCTCCGTCGACGAGGACGAGCTGATGCTCGCAGCCGCCGACGCGGGAGCCGACGACGTCTCCGACGGGGGCGACGTCTGGTTCGTCACGACGCCGCCCACCGAACTGCACAATGTCCGTACGGCGATCGAAGCGGCGGGATACGCAGTGCGCACAGCCGACCTCACGATGGTCCCGACCACGACCGTCGCCCTCGACGCCGAGGCCGCGGCCCGATCGGCCCTCCGCCTCGTCGATGCGCTCGAGGATCACGACGACGTCGAAGCCGTCTACGCCAACTTCGACATCCCCGACGCGATCCTCGAGGCGGTCACGGCCTGAGCCGGACCCCCGGGCCTGCCCACGGGAGGCCGCGCTAGCGTGCCGTTCGTGCAGGTGCGCATCACCGTCAACGGTTCGGAGCAGGCGCACGCCGTCGAGCCCCGCACCCTCCTCGTCCAGTTTCTCCGGGAGGCGTGCGGCCTCACGGGCACCAAGGTCGGCTGCGATACCTCGTCGTGCGGGGCGTGCACCGTGCTGGTCGACGGCGAGTCGGTGAAGTCGTGCACGATGCTCGCCGCCCAGGCCGACGGCGCGGCGGTGACGACGATCGAGGGCCTCGCGGCGGCCGACGGAACGCTGCACCCCGTCCAGCAGGCCTTCCACGAGCATCACGGCCTCCAGTGCGGCTACTGCACGGCGGGAATGGTGATGGCGACCGTGTCGCTGCTCGACGAGATCCCCGATCCGAGCGAGGACGACGTTCGCCTCGGCCTCGAGGGAAACCTGTGCCGTTGCACCGGGTACCACAACATCGTGGCCTCGGTTCTCGCTGCCGCTCGGGCCCGCTCGTGATCCCCGCGGCATTCGAGTACCAGCGGGTCGGCACTGCCGACGAGGCGTTGGCCCTCCTCGTCGAACACGGCGACGAGGCGAAGCTCCTCGCCGGCGGGATGTCGCTGCTCCCGCTCATGAAACTCCGGCTCTCGACCCCGACCGTGGTGGTCGACGTCGGCCGGGTCACCGATCTGTCGTACATCCGTGACGAGGGAGACCACCTCGCCGTCGGGGCCCTCACCCGCCATCGCGACCTCGAGACGAGCGATCTCCTCGCTCGGGAGTGCGCAGTGCTGAGGGCCGTGGCCGGCCAGGTCGGCGACAACCAGGTGCGGCACCGGGGCACGATCGGCGGCTCGGTCGCTCACGGAGATCCGGCGTCCGATCTTCCCGCGGCGCTCCTCGCCCTCGACGCCCGGTTCGTGGTCCGGGGTCCGGAGGGCGAGCGGATCGTCGGAGCCGCCGACTTCTTCCTCGGGTTCCTCGAGACGGCACTCGGTGCCGACGAGATGCTCGTCGAGATCCGGGTACCCCGGGCGGGTGCGAGCGGGTTCGGGTTCGAGAAGATCAACCGGCGCGCCCAGGACTACGCGATCGTCGGTGCGGTGGCCGCCCGCGTCGCCGGTGGGATACGCGTCGGACTCGTCAACATGGGGTCGACGCCCGTACGGGCGCACGCCGTCGAGCACGCGCTGGAGCAGGGCGCGTCGATCGAAGCGGCCGCTCGCGAGGCGGCAGTCGGACTCGATCCCCCCGGTGACCTCAACGCGTCGCCCGAGTACCGGGCGCACCTCGCGCAAGTGGCCGTGCACCGGGCGCTCGCCTCGGTCTGACGGTGGCGGTCGCGGCGGCGGTGCTGGCCGCGGGCCGCGGTGTCCGCTTCGGGGCCGGAACTCCGAAGCCCCTCGCTCCGTTCG
>Ga0208783_10002013_pt1 | contig 11833 bp, 10 predicted proteins | sample DEB19_08_DNA_2_FD_184529 | JGI IMG/M metagenome (GOLD analysis project Ga0208783, IMG submission 184529) | Aqueous microbial communities from the Delaware River and Bay under freshwater to marine salinity gradient to study organic matter... | ecosystem: Environmental > Aquatic > Marine >... | reverse complement strand
GTCCTTGGCGCCGTGCTACCGGGGCACGAACCAGTTCTGGTTCGGCATCCAGGAACACGGCGCCAAGGACGGCGGCTTTGAAATTGACGGCGACGCGCCCGTCACCGGCGTGCAGCCGACCTCCGAGTGGAAAGTCTGGAACGCGACGATCCTCGGCTCCGGTTCGGCAAACGGCCAGCAGGCGGGCACCGCGTTCGTAATCCGCGAGTTTGCCTCGCCGAGCTTCTTCAACGGCATCTTCGGCGACTTCGCCCGGCGCGGTCTGAGCATTGACGCCAACTCCACGACGCATATCGCCTCCGGCAAGCTGGACATTGCGAACAACATCTTCTTCGGGTTCGGCACGAACGACGCGGTAACGAACATTGGTGTCACCGCCAGCGCGCAGGCGTTCCTGAGCGACGCGGCGAAGACGAACCTGATTGTGAATCCGCAGTTGGCCGGCATCAGCCGTGTCAACGACGGCGGCCTCGACCCGCGCCCCGTCGCCGGTAGCCCGGCGCTCAACCCGGCCAACGTGAAGGTGGCGGCCCCCGGCGGCTTCGTCGTCCCGACCAGCTACCTCGGTGCATTCGGCCCGGACAACTTGTGGATCGCCAAGTGGACCACGCTTTCCCAATACGGCATCATCCGCCCGAACGGAAACTACGGCCAGAACATCGTCACCATCTCCGGCTCCCTCACTGGCACCAACACCTGGTCCCGCACGAACATCTACCACCTCGTCGGCAAGGTGTATGTGGAGAACAACTCGGTGCTGAACATTGAGGCCGGCACCATCATCAAGGGCACCAACGACACCACCCAGTTCGGCGCGCTTTTCGTCACCCGGGGCGGCAAAATCTTCGCCAACGGCACCGCGCAGAACCCGATTATCTTCACCTCCACGGCGGACAACCTCGGCACCACCAACGCTTGGCCCAACCTCGGCATCTACGACCGCGGCCTGTGGGGCGGCGTTGTGCTGTTGGGCAATTCCTCGCTGAACAGCGGCGTGGATGCCACTGGCAACGGCTCCTCGCCCAAGTATGACATCTTCGAGGGCCTGCCCGACACCGTCATCAATGGGCAGAACGTCCACCGCTTCGGCGGCAACAACGACGCGGACAGCTCCGGCGTCATGCGCTATGTCTCCATCCGGCACGGTGGCAAGCGCCTGGAGTCCAACAAGGAAATCAACGGCCTGACCTTCTGCGGCGTCGGCAGCGGCACCGTGATCGAGTTCATCGAAGCCTACGCGATTGCGGACGACGGCTTCGAGTGGTTCGGCGGCACGGTCAACACCCGCTACCTCGTCTCCGCCTTCAACGACGACGAGGCGTTCGACACCGACCAGGGCTATCGCGGCCAGAACCAGTTCTGGTTCGGCATCCAGGAGCACGGTGCGAAGGACGGCGGTTTCGAGATTGATGGCGACGCGCCCGTCACCGGCGTGCAGCCGACCTCCGTGTGGAAAATCTGGAACGCGACCATCCTCGGTTCCGGCTCGGCCAATGGCCAGCAGGCCGGCACCGCGTTCGTCATCCGTGAGTTTGCCTCGCCGAGCTTTTTCAACGGCATCTTCGGCGACTTTGCGCGCCGGGGCTTGAGCATTGACGCCAACTCCACCACGCACATCGCAGGTGGCGGGCTGGACATCGCGAACAACATCTTCTTCGGATTCGGCACGAACGACGCGGTGACGAACATCGGCGTGACGGCCAGCGCACAGACCTTCCTGAGCGACGCGGCGAAGACGAACCTGATTGTGAACCCGCAGTTGGCGGGCATCAGCCGCATTAACAACCAAGGCCTTGATCCGCGCCCGGTGTTCGGCAGCCCGGCGCTCAATCCGGCCAACGTGAAGCCCACGCCGGCCAACGGGTTCTTTGTTGACGCTCCTTACATCGGTGCCTTCGGCAGCCACAACTGGGCCGCTGACTGGACCACGCTCGGTGCCTACGGGGTGATGACGGCCAACGGCGCGCGCATTCCGCAGACCACGCCGCTGCAGGCCACTGCCCCGACCGTCAACGTGCAGCCCCCGGCCAGCACCGTTGCCAACGCGGGTGGCACCGTGACGCTCTCCCCGAACGTCACCGGCGCGACCTCGTTCCAGTGGTATAAGAACGGCGTCGCCATCCCCGGTGCAAACGGCGCGACCCTTACGCTCAACAACGTGCGCGGCAGCGCCGGCCTCGACCACACCGGCCCCAGCAGCAGCCGCCCGCCCTTCCAGGAGACGGTGGATTCCGGTTACGCGCTCATCGCGCTCATGTCCGTGGGCGACACGGTCAACAACAAGGCCGACGGCACGCCGCACCGGCTCGTGGGCCTGCTCGACGGCCTTGGCGCGTTCGACAATGGCGACGGCACCTTCACCGTGCTGGCCAACCATGAAATTGGAGCCAGCCTCGGTGTCAACCGGGCGCACGGCACGAACGGCGGGTTCGTCAGCAAAATCACCATCGCCAAGAGCAACCTCGCGGTGCTCAACGTGAGCGACCTCGCCACGAACATCCAGGTTTGGAACGGCAGCAGCTTCGTTCAAAGCAACACGTCACTGGCACGTCTTTGCTCCGCCGACCTGCCTGCCGTCTCCGCCTTCAACTTCCCCGGTGGAAGCGTCGGCACTCCCAACCGCATCTTCATGAACGGTGAGGAGAACGCCAACGGTCGCGCCTTCGCCTGGGTTGCCACCGGCCCTGACGCGGGCAAGGCGTGGGAACTCCCCTACCTTGGCAAGTTTGCCTGGGAAAACTCCGTCGCCAGCCCGTTCCCGCAGGCCAAGACCATCGTGATGGGCCTCGACGACGACGGCACCACCGACTCGCAAGTCTATGTCTGGATTGGCCAGAAGCAGGCCAACGGCCTCGACATCGAGAAGGCCGGCCTCCAGAACGGCAGCCTCTACGGCCTGCAGGTCACGGGCCTCGCGCAGGAAGTCGCCGCCACCACGGCGGTCCAGCGGAACTTCACCCTGTTCAACTTCGGCGACGTCCGGGCGTTGACCGATACGCAGTTGGAGGCTTTCGGCAACACGAACGGCGTGACTGCCTTCCAGCGCGTCGAGGACGGCGTGTGGGATCCGGCCAACCCGCGCGACTTCTACTTCGTGACCACCGCTAGCTTCACCGGCACCAGCCGCCTGTGGCGTCTGCGTTTCACCGACATTGCCAACCCCGAGGCGGGCGGCGTGATTGACATGCTGCTCGACGGCACCGAGGGGCCGAAGATGATGGACAACATCACCATCGACCCCGATGGCAACCTCCTCATCCAGGAAGACCCCGGCAATCAGGCCCACATCGCCAAGACGTGGAAGTATGTCGTCGCGACCGATTCGCTCGTGCTTGTCTCGCAGCACCGCCCGAACCTGTTCACCAGCGGCCAGCCCGGCTTCCTCACGCAGGACGAAGAGGCCTCCGGCATCATTGATGTCAGCGGCATCCTCGGCTACCGCGCCTACCTCATCGCCGACCAGGTTCACTCGACCAACGGCATCCCGGCGGGCTTGAACACCACCGAGCTGCGCGAGAACGGCCAGCTCCAGCTCATGGTCGAGGTCGCCAACGGTGCTTACACGCTCGTTGCGGGTAATGCCAATGGCTCGGTGACCAGCTCGGTCGCCAATGTCACCATCACCGCGCCGCCGGCCATCGCCGACACGCTGTTCCGCAACGCCTTGCCCGGTGCGACCGTCAGCAGCGGCGGCACCCTGATCCTGAACGTTCCGACCAATGCCGTCGCCGGCACCGGTCCGTTCACCTATCAGTGGTTCCTCAACAACGTGCTCATCCCCAGCGCGACGAGCAGCACGCTCACGGTGCCCGGCTTCGTGCCCGGCAACGCGGGCAACTACTCGGTGCAGATCAGCAACGCCGCTGGCCAGTCGGTCAGCGTGAGCGTGCCGGTCAGCACCGCGGACATCGCCTTCTTCGGCGGCGTCAGCATCGACGGCCCGGTCAATGCGAAGTATCGCATTGAGTTCCTGGCGGACGTGAGCAACACCAACTCCTGGACCACCCTCACGAACGTTGTTCATGCGGGCGGCAAGCAGTTCTACATCGACACGACCTCGGATGGTCGCACCCGCCGGTTCTTCCGCGCGGTGCCCACCCCGTAAGGCGCATCACTCAAGGGGCCGCCGGGGAGAAATCCCGGCGGCCCGCTTCCAGAGTTCCCTCGTGTGAGGGGACGGCAGGCTCCAGCAAGCGTCGTGTGCGGCTGGGGCCTGCCTTGTTTTTCCACCCGTAGGTGACGACGCGAGAAAAAATCCGTGAAGTGCCCGATGGCGCATTGTCCGGGCGCTGCTATGCTCGCCGCCACCTGACCGCCATGAACACCCCGCCGACCACACCGCCGCCGATTGAATCGCTGTCCCAGGGCTGCGTGTCGTGTATGCAAGCGCGGAAGCACGAACAGCCGGAGGCATCCAGCGGGGGCCGGCGCAGCTTCCTCAAGGCCGCCGCCCGGGCCGTGCTGCTGGTCGAGGTATCCGGCGTGCCGTGGCGCGAGCTGCTTGCACCATCCGCTCATGCGGCAAATCCCGTGGGCGTCGTCCGCGTGGTGTTATCGGACTTTCCGGCCTTGGCCACGGTGGATGGTTCAATCCACCTCAATGTGGCGGACCCGCAGTTTCAATTTTTCCCGGTTATTCTCACACGCACGGATGCGCAGACTTTTGTGGCGGTGAGCTCTGTCTGCACTCACAGTGGAACGCGGGTTGAGCCCTATTCATCGGCTGCGGGCGGGCTTTTTTGTCCGAACCATGGATCGCTCTTCTCTCCGCAAGGCGTGGTCCTGCGAGGCCCGGCAGGGTTTGACCTGACGACCTATACCGCGCGAATGGTGAGCGCGGGCGTCGTGGAGGTGGAAATCCCCGGCATCGGCTTCGCGCTGGCCGGCGCGCTGGTGAACACGACGGTCGGCCGTCGGATGCGTCTCTCCTTCCCCACCACCAGCGGCCTGCGCTATGAAATCAAGCGCCGCGTCTCCATGACCACACCGCCAACCACCGTGCCCTTCAGCCTTACCGAGACAGGTTCGGCGACGCAGACCCAGCTCACTGGCGACGGCGCAACCACCACGCTCTACGTCGAGGCCGATGCCGCAACGGGTTTCCTCTCCGTGTCGCGCTTCTAAGTGCCTCGCATCTGGCTGGGCGCTTTGCGGTCGCGGAGAAGCTCCAGAGAGAAGCAAATCCCAAGGTGGAAGCGAACTCAGCAGCAGCCGCTGGGGCCGCAACTGCCAGCTTTGGTGTTGCCGCCGGCCTTGGGCATGAACACCCCCCAGCCACCCAGAATCACGCGCCGAATTGGCTCGCCGGTTTCAGGGTGTCGGGTGAGCGGGGCGTCGTTCATGCTCTGCTGAATTTCGTAATGCTTCACCTGGTCGCCTTCGTTGGCCGGGATGGTTGCGTAGAGGTAGGTCATGGGAGCGATGCGAGTGAGACACAGGAAGCGGCCAGCCGCGCCAGCGCCTCGGGGCCGATGGGTTCTTCCGCCTGCCATGGCAGCCAGGCAGTGCGGACTGATTGTTTTTCCACCACTTCGCGCAGGTAGCGGTGTTCGGCGGCCTCGCGGCACTGGAGCAGCGGGTCACAGGAGCCGCTGTGGAGCAGGCTTTGATTGATGACCCAGGCGAACGGCTCGATGTGCGCGCGGCGCAAATCTTCCTGCAACGCCGCTGCCTCATGCACCGGCGTCGCTTCGGGCAAGGTCACCAGCAGGATGCGTGTGAAGGCCGGATCGCGCAGCCGTTCCAGCAGGCGCATCACTGATTCAGGCTGGGTGCTGCGGGTTTGCCGCTGCAATTCCCGGTTGTAAGCCTCGCTGGCATCCAGCAGCAGCAGCGTGTGGCCGGTCGGGGCGGTGTCGAGCACGACAAACCGGTCTGTGCCAGTCCCCACTTCCCGGGCAAAGGCGCGAAAGACCGCAATTTCCTCCGTGCAGGGCGAGCGCAAATCTTCCTCTAGCAAGGCTCGTCCCGCCGCATCCATCTGCATGCCTTGGGCCTGTATCACTTCGGCGGTGTAGGCTGCCGTCTCCGCCGCTGGATCAATTCGGCTCAAGGTCAAACCCTCGACCTGACCGGCCAGCGTCTGGGCCACGTGCGCGGCGGGGTCGGTCGTGCTCAAATGCACCGCTTGACCGCGCCGTGCCAGCATCACCGCGATGGCGGCGGCCACCGTCGTCTTGCCCACGCCGCCCTTGCCCATCGTCATGATGACGCCACGGCCGCTTCGCTCGATATCGGCCACGAGCGCTGCCAGGCTCTCCATTTCTGGCGGCGTCCATGCGTCCATGCGCTTAGCCACGCAGGCGGGCGCGTCATCACTGGCGAGCAGGACGCGCAGTCCGGCGAGGCCGAGAATGTTGATGGGTCGCAGCGGCACGATGAAACTGGGCAGGCGGACAATGAACGCCTTCGCTGCCTCCAATGCCGCCAGACCGCGCCGCTGCATCGCCTGCGAGGTCACGTCCTCCGGGCATTTGGTTTGAAACGTGCCGTTGATGACGAGCTGTTGATTGCCTACGCCCAACGCGCGCAGTTCGCCCGAGGTCCGCTCCGCTTCGTGGAGCGCGGCCAGCTGCGGACGGCTCACCAGCACCAACGTCGTCGCGGCAGCGTCCGCCAGCGTCCGGACCGTTCCCTCGTAAATCGCGCGCTGCTTTTCCAAGCCGGCCAGCGGGCCGAGACACGACGTGCCGCTGGTGTTGTTGTCGAGGAATTGATCCCACGCCTTCGCGAGGCTCATCAGCCGCAGCGTGTGGCCGGTCGGGGCGGTGTCGAAGATGACATGATCATATTGTTTCGCGGCCTCGGGATTGCCGATCAGGCCCGAGAATTCATCAAAGGCCGCGATCTCCATCGTGCAGGAGCCGGAAAGCTGCTCCTCCATGCTGCGCAAAGCCGCTTCCGGCAGCAGACCACGCATTGGCCCGATGAGCCGCTCGCGATACGCCGCCGCCGCCGCGACCGGATTGATGTTCAAGGCGTGCAGGCCTGGTGCGCCGGGAATCGCCGTCGGCTGATTGTTCAGGGAAACTTCCAGCACCTCGTCCAGGTTCGACGCCGGGTCGGTGCTCACCAGCAGCACGAGCCTCCCTGCCTCGGCCAGCATCAACGCCGTCGCACACGAGAGCGAGGTCTTGCCCACCCCGCCCTTGCCGGTGAAGAACAGATAGCGGGTCGCGGTCGCGGCATCGGGTCGGTAGAGCGGCAGGTTCATGACGCCACCCCGGCCTTCTCGCCGAGTGCATCACGGGAAAGCGCCTGGCGCTCGTCGTCGGTCAGGTAGCGGCCCTTCAGCCGCATCTCGCCATCCACGAAGAGCAGCGGCAGCACGGCCACGCCTTCCTTGTCTAGCAGCGTCTTGACCGCCGGGTTCTGGATGAACGCCATCGGCTGCTGGCCGAGGTTGTAGCGCTCCACCTTCACGCCCCGTTGACTCAACTGCGTGAGCAGCGCGGCAAAGCTCACCAGCGCGGGGTCAATCTCATTGCCGCAGAGGCCGGTGGAGCAGCACATCGGCGGGTCATAAACTTGGATGGTCTTCATAGCGAGGTTCTCCGGTTGAGTTGATGCGGTGAAATTGCGTTTGCTGGTTGCGATTCGCTAACCCCTGTTTGGCCGAAGCTGACTTCCGCTGATGTCTGCGGCAATGGGGCGATCCACCCTCCATTGCGCATGAATGTTCCCGTTCATTTGCGCGCCTTGAGCTGGTCGCGGCGACCGTCGGCGTAGGCGGTGAACACGCGGCGGATTTCATCCCGAACCCGGCGGAACATGGCGAGTTTGTCCTCGTCCGTCCCGGTCGCATGTGCCGGATCGTCGAAGCCCCAATGGTGACGGTTCAACTGACCGGGAAACATCGGGCACGCCTGGTCGGCGTTGCCGCAGACGGTGATGACCGTCTCGATGTCCTGCTGGAGAAAATCGTTCATGTGCTTCGAGCGATGCGCCGAGATGTCGATGCCGATTTCCTGCATCACTTGAATGCCGAGTGGATGCACGTAGCCGGCAGGCTTCGAGCCGGCGCTGTGAACGTCGAGGATGTCACCGGCGACGGCGCGCAGGATACCTTCAGCGAGGTGGCTGCGGCAGGAATTGCCGGTGCAGAGGATGAGGATGGCGGGCTTGATCATTTGGTTGTGGTTTGGGTTTTGGAAGCGCGTTTGCCTGCGACTGGCGTCACCTGGGTGATTTCGGCTGCCCAGCAACAATCCGATTGCCGGGCTTTCAACCGGCGGAGGTCATCCCGAAACACCGGATGCGTGGGCAGGCAGTCCTGAAGGCAGCGCAACTGCCAGTCCAGCTCACGCGGAAGCTCGGCGGGGAGGGAGTAAATCATCCACTGCTCGTGGCGCTGTGCCTCCACCAGCCCGCGCTGGCGCAGATATGCCAGGTGTTTCGAAGCGGCCACCTGGGTCAGCCCGAGAATTTCCTGCAGGTGGCAAACACAGAGCGGCGACTGCGCGAGCAGGTGCACGATGCGCAGGCGCGTCTCGTCGCAGAGGCAGTTGTAAACCTGGATGAGTGGCGGCGGTTGCATACCCGTTTGAAGGATATGCTTGTATAGGAATAAGCACAAGCGCCCGAATGATCCGCCGGGCTGGAAGGCTGGTGGTGCCGGCCGGCCGCCAAGCTACAAAGTCCGGAAGGCGTAGCCGGCGTTGCGCACAGTGCGGATGCAATTACGGGCGCTGCCCAGCTTGATGCGCAGCCGGCGGATGTGGGTGTCCACGGTGCGCTCGGTGGCGAACTCTGCCCCGGGCCAGGCGGCTTGGAGCAGCCGCTGGCGCGTCCAGACCTGGCCGGGGTGCTCCAACAAGGCGCTGAGCAGTTTGATCTCAGTGGGCGTGAGCGGCACCTCCCGTCCACGCACGACGGCTTGATGAGCTTCGGCGTCCACGACGAATTCGGCGGTGGTCCGCCTGGGCGGGGCGGGGCTATCCGGGTGCAGGCGCTTCAGGAAGTTGCGCACTCGGGCGCCTAGCTCACGGGGCGGGAAGGAGCGCAGCAGAAACTCGTCCGCTCCGAGCTCAAAGGCCAGCAACCGGTCCACGGGATTGTCATGGGCGCTGAGGATGAACACGGGCACTTGGGCGGTGCCGGGTTCGCGACGCAGCTCTTTGCAGATGGTCAGCCCGTCCAGACCGGGGAGCTGCAGGTCCAGCAAGACCAGGTCCGGCAGATGAGCGCGGGCGAGGCCGAGAGCCGTCTCGCCGTTGCTGGCCGGCAGGATGCGACAGCCCAGCGCGCGCAGCGCAGCGGTGATCCCGCCGTCTTCGTCCGTGGTCAGCGCCACGAGGATTTGCGCGTCTGCAAGTGACATTTAACTGGGAGGCAAGCATCACGGATGCGGGTGGCGGGCGTATTACACTCAGGTTAAAACGAGGTGAACTGCCGGGCTGCAACGTTGCGGGATCGTGACCTGGCAGGCTGGAGAACGTAACCCAAGCGGTTAAAGGTTTGCCCGCTTTGCTGCGTGGCGAAGCACGGGTTCCGGCGCTTTTAATCCCGCGTTTACGTCGGAACCCGTTTTTACTTTCTGACGAGCTGGTCCGACCCTGTGGCAGCACCTGCGGCGGAGTGCAGGGAGGGGCCACCTCAACTGCGGTGCCGCGTCAACCGCACGCTGACGTGGCGGGCTTCGGGGATAATGAACTTCTTCACCTCAACCGTGACCGCACTCGCGCCGAAGTCCGCCAGCACCACCGCCGCAATGTCCGCCGCGAGCTTCTCAATCAGCTTCCAGCTGCGGCCCTCGCCGAAGGCCAGCAGGCGGCGCGATACGGCGTAGTAGTCGATGGTCTCGCGCAGGTCGTCACTGGCGGCGGCGCGGGTGAAGTCATGCTGCATCTCGACGGTCAACAGCAGCCGTTGCGGCTGCGCGCGCTCCGCGTCCGGCACACCAACGCGGTAGTGAACTTCGAGGTCGGTGAGGGAAATCGTGTCCATGTTCAGATGGTGTTTACCACTTCTTCCAGCAGCACGCGCGTCGGCTGGTTCAGCTCCATCCCCATCGCCTCCGCCACCGTCACCCAGCGGAACTCCTGCGCCTCGTCGTTCAGCGTGACCGGGGGCGCGCTGCCGAAGGCGCGGCAGGTGTAGTTGAGCAGCAGGAAATGCGCGTCGCGGTAAAACTCCTTCGAGTGGATGCAGTCCTGCACCATGACGAAACGGATGTCCGTGATGTCGAGACCGGTCTCTTCCTTCAGCTCGCGGCGGAGCGCGTCCTCGGAGCGCTCGCCCCACTTGATCTTGCCGCCCGGAATGCCCCAGAGGTGCGACCACTTGTGCGTGCGCAGCATCAGCACGCGATCGTCCGCGTCGAGGATGAGGCCGCCGACGGTGGAGATGGGAAGCGGTTGAGAGTTGAAAGTTGAGAGTTGAGAGTTGAGTGCCATTCCGTTCCGCGTCATCAGGTCGCGCAGTTCGCCGAGGTGCTCGACGATCAGGTCCGGTGCGGCGGCGCGGAGTTGCGGGAGCTTGTTGTAGCCGGTCAGCACGGCGACCGAGTGGACGCCGCCGTGCTTCGCCGTCTCGATGTCGTGCGCCATGTCGCCGATGAAGACCGTGGCTTGCGGGTCAAGGCCGTTCTCGGTGATTAGCTGCTGGATGACCTTCCGCTTGTCCCAGACGCCGGTGTAGGGCCGGTCGATGAACCGCCCGAAATCCGAGCTTGCGGACTGGGTCTCCCAGTGGTCGGGATGCACCGTGCTCAGCAGAAACGTGCGTATCCCGCGCTCGCGGCAGAAGACCAGGAAATCGCGCGCGTGCGGCAGCGGCTCGACGAGATCCTGCACCTCGCGGAAGCGTTCGTGAAACCAATGTTCCAGTTGGGCCATCGGCACACCGGGCAGGTGGCGGTCATAGAACGGTTGGAACGGCAGGCAAAACTCCGAGCGGAATTGGTCGAGGGACATCTCCGGCTTGCCGGCGGAGGCGAAGCAGTGGTTCGTTGCGCGCAGGACGGCGGGCAGGTCATCCACCAAGGTGCCCGACCAGTCGAAGATGATGTTTCGAATCATGCGCGCGGGAACTTTGGAGCGATGTCGCGGGGATGCAACGGAATCTTCCCATCCTTCCACCCGTAGGAGGCGACGTGAGGAGCCTCACTTCAAACGCGGAACCTGGAACAAAGTCAGAGACTCCTCACGTCGTCCCCTACGGGTTATGGGACGAGGAGCTTCTCGAAGCACACGAACGGGCCTTTGCGCATGGTCGCGGTGCCGGTGCGGCGGTAGCCGAGACGATCGTAGAGCGCGAGCGCGGTGGGGTTCGCGGTGAAGCAATCGAGGTGGATGGAGCGGAAGCCCTGCGTCCGCGCGAGCGACTCGGCGTGGGCCATGAGCCGCTTGGCGAGACCACGTCCCTGCGCCGCCGGATGCACCATGAGCCGATGCACCGCGGCCGCCGGTGCGCCCGCTGCGGACCAAGCCATGCCTTGCCAGAGCGGATCGTGCGTGGTGTCCAGCGTCACGCAGCCAAGGATGCCGTCGCCCTCGCGCAAGACGTGCAACGTCCCCGCCGCGAGGTCGCGGGCGAAGACGGCGGCGTCTGGATACACCTCGTCCCACTGCTCAATGCCATCGGTGCGTATCCGGGCGATGCAGGCGTCTTTCAGGGCGAGGAGCGGTGCCAAGTCGTCGTCGGTGGCAAGTCTCAGTGCCATGTTGGGCTGCTTTCGCTGGAGGTTAAATGAGAGCCTTCCGGACTCACTTCAGTTTCATCCGTGATGCGAGTTCCCGGTGTTTGTTGGCGACAATGCAAGAAATCCAGAGGGAGGTGTTGGTCGAACTCAAGTCATCAAACTGAGCTTCGATTTCGTAGACTCGTCCCGGCA
>Ga0208783_10002012_pt1 | contig 11834 bp, 10 predicted proteins | sample DEB19_08_DNA_2_FD_184529 | JGI IMG/M metagenome (GOLD analysis project Ga0208783, IMG submission 184529) | Aqueous microbial communities from the Delaware River and Bay under freshwater to marine salinity gradient to study organic matter... | ecosystem: Environmental > Aquatic > Marine >... | reverse complement strand
ACGAGCGCAGCGCGCCAACCGTCGCCAACCACAAACCAAACCACGCGGCAACGCCGCAAAGCCAGAGCGGCGCATGAGAGGATCCATGCCGCGATGCGTGCCATCGCCGCGGTCCATTTTCCCCTCTCTCCTCTCCCCCGCTTCCGAAACTCCGACCGGCACGGCACGAGCGCAGCGCGCCAAGCGTCGCCTCGCCCACGACACTTCCCCCGCGAAGGCGATGCCACTCACGCAAAAACACAAGCCGCGGCCTTCGCCGCGGCTTGGTTCACTTGACCTTGAGATCGCTCAGTTGCCCGTGATGAGCTTGACGGCCTCCGCCGAACCGCCATCGAGCGAGCCGTAGAGACGGCCGGCTGCGTCGGCGACTGCGCCCTCGCTCGAGCCAATGAGCTCGCGAAGCGCCGCCATCTGACGCGCCTGGGCCTTGCCACCCGTCATCCGCGACGCCTGCGCGGCGAAGTCGCACAGCGCGACCTGCTCCTCGCCTGAGGCGGCGAGCGCCGCATCGATGAGCGCGCCCTGCGCGCGCACCGAGTTCGAGACCGAGAGCACATCGGCGACCATCAGGCGCAGTCCGCCCGACTTCGTCTCGAGCGCCTTGAGGAGCGCGGGCTCCGCATCGGCGATCGACAGGATCTTCGAGTTGCTGCCCGCGATACCGCGGAGCGCACTCGCCGCAGCGGCCGCGTACGACATTGCCTCGTCGTCGCTGAGGGCGCTGCCGCTCATCGAGCTCATCGCGGCCGTCGCAGCGCTGCGGAAGGTGTCGGCGGGTGCTCCTTCAGTCCAGACCATCACGCCGCGGTCGTTGCCAAAGGCGCGCCGGACTTCGCCATCCTCAAGGGCGCCCGCGATGACGACCACCGGGGTCGCCGCAGTCAGCCCGCTCGCACGAACGCTGCCCACATGGCCGGCAAGGTCCGCGACCGCACCGCGCACGATCACGATGTCGACGCCTTCGGCACGAACGACATCGTTCTCGAGATCGGCGAAGCTCGCGCCCGAGGCGACCGGCGCGAAGCCGGCCTGCGCGAGCTGCTCCGAGATCGCGCGTCGGTCATCGTTGCTGCCTCCGAGGACGGCTGCGCGGGTCGCGCTGCTGTCACCAACCGCAGACGCCAGCGTCGGAACCACACGGAAGTCGCCGGCGAAGCTCTGCGTCGGCGCGCTGGCGGCAAGGGCGAGGGCCGCATCGATGCGCACGCGGCGATCGCTGAAGCCAAGCGCCTCGAGGATCGGGGTGCGACCACCGGTCGAGACGAGGGCGTTGCCGCCGGCGGTCTGCGAGAGCACCGCGATCGCATCGCGGATGAGCGCGCTGTCGCGAGCGTCGATCGCCATGCCGAGCACTTCGTTGCAGATCGACGGACCGCTGGCGGTCGCGAAGAACTGCGGGCTGTAGCGGCCAGCCTTGAAATCGGAACCAAGCGTGTTCTCGCGGCGGAGATCCGAGCCGACGAAGATCGCCAGAGCCGATGCGTTCGCGGCATCGGCCGCCAGGGCCCGGCGCGCAAGCGCCATCGCCATCGAATCGGCGTAGATGCTGGTGGCGACCTGCTCGGCGACCAACGAGCCGAAGCCTGACGCGTCGTCGTGGCTCCAGAGGTTGTTGACCGAGTCGTCGGCGTACGGAATGAGCGAGGTCTCGCGGTCGAAGTACTTGCGGGCAAGCGCGGTGTACTGCGCGGTCACATCGCGGGTCGTCCCGCCGAGCTGGTTGTACGCGGCATCACAGGCAGCCTTCACCTCAACGGAGGTCGAGGGACGCGAACCGAGGTCGACGATGAACGGCAGCGCCGTGGGCCAGCCGATCTCGGCGAGGACACCGACGACCTTGCGCTGGCTGACCGGGTCGAGCGAATTGAGCGCCAGACCCAGCGGAGCCACTGCGAGGCGCTTCATCTCGACGAGGCTCTTGCTGACCGCGAGTTCCATCGAGGGATCCTTCGCGTCGACGAGCACCTTGAGGAGCTGCGGCACGGCGTACTCGCCGGCGGCGGCGAGGCGCTCCTCGCCCAGGCGCTTCTCGCGAAGCGACTTCGAGAGCATCTCGATGGCCTGGCCGATGCGCTTCGGGTCGCGCGACAACGCGCGGCGCCCCTGCTCGACGCGATCCTCGATGCGGGTGGCGATGTCGGACACGCCGCCCATCGCGCGGCTGCGCGAGACGGCACGCGCGAGGCGCTCGCCCATCTCGCCACCGTCGACGACCTCCGCGAGATCGCCATCGGAGACCGACGCCGACAGCACCGCCTCGCCCGCGGCCTGGGCGAGGTCGGCCTTGCCGATCAGCACATAGTGGATGAAATCGGACAGGCTCTTGGCGACAGCCGAGTTGTCCTTGCTGGCTTCGGACGCGCCCTCGTCATCTTGGGCGAGCGCGGTCGGGGCGACCGACAGTGCCGCAGTCGCCACGAGCATGGCCGAAAGCGGAAGGCGGGCGCGGGAGATGAAGGACGCTTGCATGACGGACAACACGGACATCGAAGTCTCCTAGGAGGAGCGAGCTACGCGGGGCGAACCGCCGACAGTCCGCGCACCAAACCTCGGGTTGGACCTTCGGTTGGGCAGTTGCGCGGAGTGGCGCAATGTATCGGTTTTATGCGGAACCCGTCAACCGCAACACGGCTTATACTCGGAACCGCCTAGGCGCCCGAAGAGGATCTTCGGCGCTGCCCCGCGAATTGCTGCGTGGCAGTGAGGGAAGGCGGTGAAAATCCGCCGCGGTCGCGCCGCCGTGACAGGTGAGGACTTCCCGAGTTCGCGGGCATTTCGCCCGACAAGCCTCTGGGAGCCCTGCGTTTGATGGCCCGCACGCGCGGGCAGCCACTGGTCGCATCCCGCGGCCGGGAAGGCGTCGGACGCCCGAGTTTCCGCCAGTTCGGCGGACTTGGACCTGAAGTCGGAAGACCTGCCTAGGCACCATCGGCATCCGTCGGATGCTGCTGTGCGCTCCCGGACGGGGCGCGATCTGGCTTCGGGCGCGAGCTCCCGAAGGAGTGCTAGGCCATGCGCATGACGCGCGCCGCTGCGGCGGTCACGACCATTTTCATCGTCACGGCAGGCGCGCGCGCGGAGACTCCGTTCGCAGCCGAAGTCGTCTACTACGCGGCCGGTGTCGGCGCCGCCGCGGGCTTCACGAATCCTTCGGTCGCGCTCGGCTCGCCCGAACGCTTCAGCGGCGAAGGGCTCATTCCTGGCTGCGTGACGCCGTTCCAGCCCGCGTGGCGTCCGAACGAGCTGGTCTCGCTCGGCGTCGGCGGCTCGCTCATCGTGCGCTTCGACCATGACGTCACCGACGACCCGCGCAATCCGTACGGCATCGACCTGCTCGTCTTCGGCAACGCGTTCTTCACCGACGCAGGCTCGGGCGCGGGCGTGGTCGGAGGCCTGATGTCCGAAGGCGGCACGGTCTCGGTGAGCCTCGACGGAGCCGCCTGGACTGCCGTGCCGGGGCTCGACGCCGACGGGCTCTTCCCGACGCTCGGCTATCTCGACGCCGGTCCATACGCGACGGCGCCGGGCATCGTCGAGAGCGACTTCCTCAAGCCGGTGAATCCCGCGCACTCGATGGGCACGCTGGTGTCTCTGAACTACAAGTCGCTTGTCGCGATGTACGACGGCGCGGGCGGCGGCGCGGGCATCGACCTCGGGGCGCTCGGGCTTCGCGCGATCCGCTTTGTGCGCATCGAGGGGCCTGCGTCGGCCGGCTTCTCCCCTGAGATCGACGCATTCGCGGATGTCGCGCCGGCGGCGGCGTCGCCGGACCTCGACGGAAACGGCGCGGTCGACGCGTCGGACCTCGCGCTGCTGCTCTCGGCATGGGGCGCGCTGCAGTCGCCCGCGGACCTCGACGGCGACGGCGTGGTCGCGTCGTCCGACATCGCACTGCTTCTTTCCGCGTGGAGCGGCGGAGGCAACGGATGAAGCACCGCGCGCGCGCCTTCACCATCGTCGAGATGCTCACCGTGATCGCGGTCATCGGCATCCTGCTTGCGATCACGCTGCCCGCGATCTCGAGCGTGCGCGGATCCGCGCGCGCAGGACGCTGCCAGTCGAACCTGCGGCAGCTCGGCGTGGCCGCCAGCAACTACGCGCTGCAGAACCGCGACCGCTATCCCGCCGCGATCCTCTTCGAGATGACCACGGCGGGGCTCTCGACCAAGTGCTGGGACTACGAGCAGCTCCCCGGCGGCGAGGTGCGGGCAGGCATTCTGTGGGCATTCATCTCGTCGCCGGCCGATGTGCAGCAATGCCCTGATTTCCTCGGGCCTTCGACCTTCGGAAACGACCCGCACACGGGCTACAACTACAACACCTCCTACATCGGCGCCGAGGGACGGTTCCCAGAGCTTGGCGAGAACGGCCAGTGGCTCGACGGCTGGAAGGTCGCGCGGCAAGGGCTGCCGTCCGCGCGCCACCGCCGCACCACCACCACGGCGCTCTTCGGCGAGGGCGGCTGGCGCGGCGGCGCGAACAAGTTCATGCGCGCGCCGTCGAACACGGTCGAAAACGACCTGTCGACGATCTACGCAGGAACGCAGGCCTACCGGCATTCGGGCTGCACGCATGTGTGCTTCCTCGACGGGCATGTCTCGGGCATGTGCGGATGCCACGAAGGTCCCCAGGCAACCGCCCCGCTCCTCGAGGGCGTGGCCGATTTCCCGCGAAACGGTTTTCTATCCCCCGACGACACGAACTACGATCCGCGCTGATGGGCAAGGAACTCTGCATCGACCGCTGCATCTGCCACGACCGGACCTTCGCGGAGCTCCGCGCGGCCGCCGTGGCGGACGATCTCGACATGGACGGGATCACCAAGCGATTCGGCTGCGGAAGCTGCTGCGGCATATGCCGCCCGTACATCGAGCACATGCTCGCGACAGGGCAGACGGTGTTCCACCAGATCATCCTGCCGCGCGAGGAAGCGAAGCGCGGGCAGTCGCAGCGCGCCTGACGCGCACGCTCACGACCGTCCGAATCGGCGCTCGAGCTCTGCACGGGGAATACGGATCGATGTCGGCCGGCCGTGCGGGCACGCCGTCGCGCGCTCGACGGACTCGCGCATCCGGAGGAGGTCACGGATCTCCTGGGGACCGAGCGAGTCGCCCGCCTTCACCGCCGCCTTGCAGCTCATCATGTCGACGATCTCGTGCAGAGCCGCCTCGAGCGAAACGAGCGATCCGTGCTCGACGGCCTTCGCGAGCAGGTCGCATAGGAACTCGCCTGCGTCGGCGTTGCGGGAGTGAAACAGCGTGGGGACGGCCTCGACCGCGATCGCGCGCGGACCGAATGGCCGCGCGCTGATTCCGAGCCGCGCGAGCAGCGGCTCGATCTCGGCCATGATCTCGACCTCGCGCGCGCCGCGATCGAGGACAATCGGAACGAGCAGCCGCTGCGACTCGAGCGCCCCGCGCTCGATCCGTTCCATGAACATCGCGAACATCGCCCGCTCGTGCAGCGCGTGCTGATCGACGATCACGACGCCGTCTGCGTCCTCGGTCACGAGGAATCCGTTGAGAAGCTGGATGTAGGGGAACTCCGCGCCGAGCGCCGCGTCGTCGCTCGTCGATGCGGGCTTCGGCTCGGACAGCGTCGTCGCGGCAAGCGCGGCGAAGTCGGTGAAGTCGCTGGCAAACGCCGGCGCGCGCGCGGCTGCGGCCAGCCCGCTGCCGAAAAGCGGCGCCCGCGGCGCGACGGCCTGCGCCTCGCCCGCGCCCTTCAGCGCATCGGGCATGAAGTGCGGCACGAGGTTCGCCGCGCGCAGCGCGCGCTCGATCGACTTGCGCACCGCGCCGTGGATGGCCGACTGCGCGCGGAAGCGGACCTCGCTCTTCTGCGGATGGACATTGACATCGACCTCGTGCGGGTCGAGCTCGAGGATGAGCGCCACCGTCGGCGTGCGCGCGGGATCGACGAGTCCGCGGTAGGCCTCGCGCACCGCGTGCAGGACGGTGCGGTCGGCGATTGGCCGGCCGTTCAGGTGGATTCGGATGGCGCGCGCAGTCGGCCGCGCGATCGAGGGCCTGCCCGCGAAACCGCGGACAACGAGCCCGCCGAGCTCGGGGTAGCGCTCCTCGAACTCGAGGAGCTCGGGCTCGAGCTCCTTGCCGAGCACATCGAGCGTGCGCTTGGCGGGTTCGTCGGTGGGCGCGAGGTCGAGCAGCTTGCGGCCGTTCGAGCGCAGCTCGAACGACACATGCGGATGCGCGAGCGCGACCGCCTCGATGGACTCGGTCACACGCGCAGTCTCTGCGCCGTCGCTCTTCAGGAACTTGCGCCGCGCGGGCACATTGAAGAACAGCGTTCGCACCTCGATCACCGTGCCCGGTCGCGCTGGCGCCGGCCTCGGCCCGCGGATCGCGCCACCCTCGACTTCGATCTCGGCGCCCGCATTCGCGCCGTGCCGGCATGAAAGCATCCGGAAGCGCGAGACGCTCGCGATCGAGGCGAGCGCCTCGCCGCGGAATCCGAAGGTGTGGATGGCGGAAAGATCCTCGCTGGTCGCGACCTTGCTGGTCGCATGGGCCGCGACCGCGAGCGGCAATTCCTCGGGAGGAATGCCCGAGCCGTCGTCGGTCACGCGCACGAGATCCGCGCCGCCACCCTCGATCTCGACGAGGATGCGGCGCGCGCCGGCGTCGAGCGAGTTCTCGACGAGCTCCTTCACCACGCTCGCGGGACGCTCGACCACCTCGCCTGCGGCGATCTGGTTGATGAGTTCTGCTGGGAGGACGCGGATCGGCATGTCACCATCCCCACCGCTGCGCGATCGGATAGCGGCGCCCGCGGCCGAAGGCGCGCGGTGCGAGCTTGAGGATCACGGCCGCCTGGTCGCGCTTGAACTGCGCGCGATCGAGCATGCGGGCGATGCGGAGCACGAGTTCGCGCGGGCTGCCCGTCGCGCGGACGGCCTCGTCGACGGAGCCCTCGGCATCGACAAGCACGCGCAGCACCGCGTCGAGCTCCTCGTACGGCGGCAGCGAATCCTGGTCGGTCTGGTTCGGCCGGAGCTCCGCGCTCGGCGCCTTCTCGATGCTGGCTGCGGGAATCGGCGGCTGCGCGAAGCCGAACTCCGCGAAGCGCGCGTTCAGCATGCGCGCCATCGCGTACACCTCCGTCTTGTAGAGGTCGCCGATCGGCGCGAGGCCGCCGTTCATGTCGCCGTAGAGCGTGGCGTAGCCAGCGGCATACTCGCTCTTGTTGCCGGTGGTCAGGACCAGCGCGCCCGTCGCGTTCGACGCAAGCATCACGAGCAGTCCACGCGCGCGCGACTGCAGGTTCTCGCCCGCGAGTCCGTCGGTCGAGAACGCGGCTGCGACCGTCTGCTCGACCGCGACATGCATGGCGTCGATCGGAAGCGTCTCGATGCGGCCCAGACCCAGCAGCCGCGCGGTCTCGCGCGCGTCGGTCAGCGACCCTTCCGACGAGTACCGCGACGGCATCAGGATGCCCGTCACCTGCTTGGCGCCGATCGCGGCGGACGCGACCGCGGCGACCAGCGCGCTGTCGATGCCACCGGAGAGCCCGAGGAGCACCGACGCGTGCCCTGTCTTGGCGAGATAGTCGCGGGTTCCGAGCACGATCGCGTGGAATCGCTCGGCGTCCCCATCCATCGGCGAGATGGCGTTTGCTGCGGTTGCCTTGGAGTCGGCGACGCACAGGTCTTCTGCAAAGCGCGCGCATCGCCCGATCACGGTCCCGGCGGGCGACACCACGCGCGAGCCGCCATCGAACACGAGATCGTCCTGTCCGCCGACCGCGTTGCAACTCGCGAGCACGGCCTTCGCGGCGCGCGCCCGCGCGGCAAGCAGCTCGGTGTGGCGCGCGTCCTTCCCCGCGACGAACGGACTCGCGCTGGCGATGGCGACGACCGTCGCGCCCTGCTCGCGCGCGTCCGCGAGAGGATCGCGCACATAGGCGCGGACCTGACCCGCATCGCCGGCCTGCCAGAGATCCTCGCAGAGGAGCGCCGCCACCCGTTCCCCCGCGTGGTCGACGACGCAGGTGCGGTCGCCCGCCGTGAAGTGGCGGTCTTCATCGAAGACGTCGTAGCTCGGCAGCAGTTGCTTGCGGGCGAAGCCCTCGATGCGCCCGCCGCGCAGCAGCGCGAGCGCGTTCGCGAAGGGCCGGCCGCTCGAATCGACGGGCAGTCCGGCCAGCGCCAGCATCGTCGGAGGGACCGCCCTGGCGAGGCGCTCCGCCGCGGCGAGGCACGACTCCGCGACGCCGCGGCGCTCGACGAGGTCGCGCGGCGGATAGCCGAGCAGCGACATCTCGGGAAACACCAGGAGTTCCACGCCCTCGGCGACCGCGCGCGCGATGGCCGCTGCGTGCTTCGCCTCGTTGCCGGCGATGTCGCCGACGGTGGAATTGATCTGGGCAAGTGCGATCTTCAACGAGGGATTCCTGCAGACCGCGCAGGATAGCCGCCTGACAGGTGCATGCCGAGCAGCGCTGCGAACGGGCACAGGACCAGCGTGGCCGCTGTGATCCACGGGGATCCAGCTACGGCCGCCTCGACGAAACCCGAGTAGCTCGTGAAGCCGCCGCAGAATCCGACGAGCAGGAAGGCATCGAACGCAGCACCTGCACCGCCAGCCGCCTGCTCGCGCTCGAGCAGGCCGCGCAGGAATCCAGCGAACAGCGATCCAGAGAGGTTGACCGCAAGCAGTGCGGGCGCAGCCCACTGGGGCGATTCGACGGCACGGACCAGCAGCACCGCAAGCAGCGCGCGGGCGACTCCGCCCGCAGCCCCACCCGACCCGACCAGCGCCCACCGTCGCGCAGCGGTCATGCTGCGCCTCCAGTGATCGCGCGTGCAGCAAGATACACGCCGAGCGCGATCGCAAACGCACCAGGCACATGCAGCAGGACGCGCGTCCAGCGAGCCTCGCGCATCGCGCCCGCGACCTCGATTGCGAGCCCGCTCCAGGTCGAGAGCCCACCTGCAAAGCCGACGACGACGAACGCATGCAGCGGGCTTCCGAGCACCGCGGTGCAACCGACGACCGCGCACGCCAGCAGGTTCGCAGCGAGCACGCCAAGGTCTGCGCGGCCCGCGCGCGAGCGGAAGCGACGCACCAACCCGTCGCGGGCCACCGATCCGAGCGCGCAGCCAGCCGCTGCGAGCAGCAACACGACGAGCGTCTCGGTCTCGAGGATGATGTCGCCGACGGCGCAGATCACGCGCCGAGCGTAGCAAACATCCCGCGCCGCGAGACGCACAACGCTCCCCGCCTCCAGAACGCGTCGTCGGTGCTTGTTGACCGTGAAAACGCACAACGCTCCCTGCCTCCAGAACGCGTCGTCGGTGCTTGTTGTCCGTGAAAACGCACAACGCTCCCTGCCTCCAGGGAGCGTTGTGCGTGCTTGGGGCGGCCTTCGCCGCCTCTCGCTTGTGCCGGCCTCGCCGCGAGGGACTCGCGACGGGCCGAGATGTGTCTTGCTTAGGCGACCAGCGCGTGCGCGTGCTCGATCGCCTCGATCACCTGACGGACGGTGAAGGGCTTGCGGAGCACCGAGTCGTAGCCGCGGCCGACGAGCTGGGCGATCTGGCCTTCGGTCAGGCGGTTCGACATGCCGATGATCTTGGTCATCTGGAGCTCCTCGTTGCCGCGGACGAACGCGCAGAACGCGCCGCTCTCGGCCTCGGGCATGTGGACATCGAGCAGCATGACATGCGGGCGGAACTTCTCGCACTCGGCGCCCGCGGCGAACGCGCCCGAAGCGACATGCACTTCATAGCGGGTCTGCTCGGCGAGCACCTTGCGGAGCGTCTCGGCGGTCGCAGGGTCGGTGTCGACGATGAGCACGCGCGGCGCGCCGCTGTGGAGCCCATCCATCGGGATGTTGTGCTTCTTCATGAAGGCCATCAGGTTCGACACGGGAATGCGGCGATCCTTCGAGCCGGGGATGCGGTAGCCCGCGAGCTGGCCCGAGTCGAACCACTTGCTCACCGTGCGGCTGGCCACATTGCAGATGCGGGCGACTTCGCCGGTGGTCAGGACATCCTTCTCGTTGAAATTGAAACCGTCACGCATGGCTTTGCTCCCTTGAAGCCGACCACCGCAGAAAGTCCTCGCGCAACAACCCTCCGTTGCTGCGGGGAAACCTGATCGACCACTGCATCGGACTGCAGGCGGCGCGAGTTCATGCAACTGCGCGGAATGTGCCGCTGTTGAGCAGATTGCCGCGCGTCAGGCCTGCAACCCTTGGTCCGAGTGTGTGGATTGGTCCGTTCTCGGACAATTCTCGCGTTTATGCACGCGAGCTCGCATCCTGCTGCCAGCGGTCGGCGCCCCGCTTGCCAGCGACCTTTCGTGACTCGAGGCGCTCGATCAGCTTGAGCCATGTCCAGACGACCAGGGCCGGCCACCTGAGCGGATTCGGCGCCAGCCGCGAGGCGACCGCGCCGAAGGTCCCGCCCGCGCCGCGCTGGTCGGGCCGGAGCGGAGAAATCCTGTCGAGTTCCGCCGTGCCAAGGCGCACGCGCGCAGCCACGCGGCGGAGCGCGGCGATCGTGCGCGGGACGCGCACGCGGGCGGAAGCGGGAACAGTGGCGCGCTCCGACGCCGAGAACAGGCGCTCCACGAAGCCGTCATCAGCAAGGACCTCGGGAAACTCGCCCCAGCGGATGCGGCCCCCTGCATTCACGCAGTAGGTGCCGCTCCCGTTCGGAGCGCCCGAGAAGTGATAGGGATTGAAGCGCTCGGCGGCGTAGTACAGACGCACAGGGAGGGAGCACGCCGAGGTGTCGAAGTCAGGCGTCGCGGCCACGACGCGCGGTTCCGCGACCGACGCCGCCTGCACCAGCGCGCGAAGCGTGCCCGGCGCGAGCTCGATGTCGCCGTCGAGGAAGAGCCGAGGAAAGACATCGAGGCCCTGCTCGCGCAGGTGGCGCTCGCCGAGGTTCATCGCGTTTGTCTTGCCGCCCTGCTGCGTCTCGACCACCTGCACCCGTCCTCCGAAGGTGCGCGCGCGCGCGGCCGTCTCGTCGCTGCACGCGTTCGCCACGACGACTACCACAAGGCCCGGCACCTCATCGGCCAGCACGGCGCGCAGGCAGCGCTCGATCCCGTTCGCCTCGTTGTGTGCTGGGATCACGACGCTCGGCATGGCGGCTCCGTCAGGCCTGCACCTGCGGGCGCACGCGCTCGTGCACTCGGATTCCCTTGGTTCGCAGCGCTTCCTGCAGTTCATCGGCGTGGCGGGCGTCGCGCACCTCGACGATGCACGAGACGCGCACGCGCGAGACATCGCTGCCGCCGAAGATGCGCTCGTGGCGGATGTCCTGCACGCTCGCGCCCGTCGATGCGATGGTCGCGGCGAGGTCGGCGAGTCCGCCGGGGCGATCGCTGATGGTCGCGGAGAACTGCACCAGTCGTCCGTCGACCGCGAGCGAATGCTCGATCACGCGGGCGAGGACGAGCGGATCGATGTTGCCGCCGCAGAGGAGGAGCACGACCTTCTTGCCGCGGAGCTTGAGCTCGCCCGAAAGCAGCGCCGCGAGCGGAGATGCGCCCGCGCCCTCGACGACGCCATGCTGCATCTCGACGAGCCGCAGGATCGCGAGCGAGATGAGGTCCTCGTCGACGGTCACGAGTCCATCGACCACGGGCCGCGCCAGCGCAAACGCGCGCGCGCCGACCTCCGGGACGGCGAGGCCGTCGGCGAGCGTCGGGTCCATGACGATGCGCTTCGGCGCACCGCAGCGAAGGGCCTCCGCGAAACTGGCAGCGCGGCGCGGCTCGACGCCGATCACCTGCACCGACGGCTTGCGCGCCTTGATCGCGATGCCCACGCCCGCGAGCAGGCCCGCCCCGCCGCCG
>Ga0208783_10002011_pt1 | contig 11837 bp, 21 predicted proteins | sample DEB19_08_DNA_2_FD_184529 | JGI IMG/M metagenome (GOLD analysis project Ga0208783, IMG submission 184529) | Aqueous microbial communities from the Delaware River and Bay under freshwater to marine salinity gradient to study organic matter... | ecosystem: Environmental > Aquatic > Marine >... | reverse complement strand
TTTTTTATTTGGTGTATATTGCAATCAATCCGGGCTTTCCGGTGTATCAAACAGTCCCGGCTGACGACATGCAGATTGATACGCCCTAACTTGCATGTAAGGAAAAAACATGGCACGCACTACATTCCAAGGCCCAGTACGATCATTGGGCGGTTTTTATCAACAAGGCCCAGCTACTACTGTGGAAATCACAGCTAGTACTACGCTGAACCCAGTGGATCACGCTGGTCGTTTTATCAGCGTTGGTGGCTCATTGGCAGCAAACGTCGTTTTGACTTTGCCCACAATCAATACATCGGCTAACCCCGTAACATCTGGCCCCGGCCAAGACCCCAGCACGCTGAACAATGAAGGCGTGGTGTACACAATCTGGGTGCCCACAACAATCTCCACAAGCTCTTTGAAGATTGGTACAGACGGCACTGACAAGTTTGTTGGTTCTTTGTTGTCTGTTGACACAGACTCTTCTGGCGCTATGGTCGGCTTTACTGCTGCATCAAGCAATGACTTCATCAACTTGAACGGCGGCACTACTGGCGGCGTGGCAGGTACATGGATTCAGATTGTTGCCCTTGCAGCTAACAAGTACTTGGTGACCGGCGTTGTTCTGGGCACTGGCGTTGTGGCTACACCTTTCGCTGATTCCTAATCAACCCATGGGGCTTCGGCCCCGTTTTAAAGGAGATTGATTATGACGATGCAATATGACGTAAAGTCGGCGCACCTAAACGCGTCCGGCACTGTTTTCTCTCAACCAGCCCGTATTAAAGGCTTTTCAATTTGCGCTACAGCTAGCGCTGCTGGCACACTTCTGTTGAAAGACGGCGGTTCTGGTGGTTCGACTGTGATTGAAATTGACATTCCTTCCAACTCAAACCCCAACTCGTTCTACGTTTTGGTGCCGGGCGAAGGCGTTCGTTGCTACACAAGCATTTACGCAACGTTGACAAACATCGCGTCAGTGACGGTGTTCTATGGCTAAGTCCCCAGCATGGCAGCGCAAAGAGGGCAAGTCCGAGAAGGGCGGCTTGAACGCCAAGGGACGGGCCTCGTACAACGCAGCAAACCCCGGGAAACCGGGACTGAAGCGCCCTCAACCAGAGGGCGGCAAACGCCGCGACTCTTTCTGCGCCCGTATGGAAGGCATGAAGAAAAAACTGACCGGAGAGAAGGCCAAAAAAGACCCGAACTCCCGCATAAACAAGAGCCTTCGGGCTTGGAATTGCTGATATGAGTGAGCACCACGATAGCTTAAAAAACTTGCTAGATGTTGTGGCAGTGTTCACAGCGCTTGGCTCTTTTTTGGAAGTGATAACACCAGTGTTTGGACTTATCGGTGCGATCGTTGGTGTCATGCGTATCTACGAGATGGCCACAGGTAAAGAATTTCACACTCTTTTTAAGAGGAAGAAAGACGATGCCGTCGACAAGTAAAAAGCAACACAACTTCATGGCAGCTATTGCGCACAGCCCTGCGTTTGCCAAAAAGGTTGGAGTACCGCAAAGTGTTGGTAAAGACTTCACTGCTGCGGATAAGGGTAAGAAGTTTAGCTCTGGGGGTCGTACAGATCTTCAGAAAATTAACCGAGCCAAAACCAATCACGGAAAAATGGCTCTTTTTAAAGAAGGTGGTACTACCATGGCTACAAAAAACAACGGCATCACTACTGCCAAGATGGGTTCAGTTCGTACAGCGGCTCCTAGCCGTGACGGTGTTGCTTCTAAAGGCAAGACCAAAGGCACGATGATCTCCATGAAGGGCAGCACCCCCTTGGGTATGAAAAAGGGCGGCTCTACAAAGAAGATGGCTTACGGCGGTAAGTGCTAAATCATGATGGCCAGCCGTGGGATGGGAGCCATCTCTCCCAGCAAAATGCCCAAAGGTAAAACGATTGCCCGTAAGGATGATCCGAACAAAGTCAGCATGTACGCCAAAGGCGGCATGACGGCTAAGTACATGAAGTTTTCTGACCAAGGCAAGCCCGTTGGTATGGCCAAAGTGCAGAAGGCTAAAAGTGGCGGCAAAATGGCTTCTTGCGGGTGCGGCGGTTAAGGTATGGCCACCAAACCGGGTTTATACGCAAACATCCATGCCAAGCAAAAGCGAATAGCTGAAGGCTCGGGGGAGAAGATGCGCAAGGTTGGCAGCAAAGGTGCCCCCTCTAAAGCTGACTTTATAAAGTCAGCAAAAACAGCAAGGAAAAAGTAATGGCTACAAAGAACTGGATTGCAGGCGCTATCAAAAAACCCGGAGCCCTGCGCTCTGCGCTTGGTGCCAAAAAGGGTGAGCCTATTCCAGCTAAAAAGCTGGCAGCAGCCGCCAAGAAACCCGGCAAAATGGGTCAGCGTGCACGACTGGCGCAGACACTTAAAGGCATGAAATGACAACTTCAGGACTCACCTCTTTCAATCTTGACCTCAACGACATGGTTGAGGAGGCTTTTGAACGGGCGGGTTCTGAACTTCGTACGGGCTACGATTTGCGTACTGCCCGTCGCTCATTGAATCTTTTGTTTGCGGACTGGGCAAACCGTGGCGTGAACATGTGGACGTTCGAGCAGAACACCATCACGCTTGTAACTGGCCAGCCGACTTACGCGCTTCCTGACGATACGGTTGACCTACTTGACCATGTGATCCGAACAAGTGCCAATGTGCCTACAAATCAGGCCGACTTGACGATTACACGGATTAGTGTGTCCACCTATGCCACCATTCCAAACAAGTTGATTCAAGGCCGTCCTATTCAGGTTTGGGTGCAGCGTTTGACTGGTGGTTCAAACCTTTTGACAGGCACGCTGCAAGCTAACATCTCAGCCACGGACACCACGATTCCTGTGACGTCTTTGGTGGGCATCCCCACCGCTGGCTTTATTCAGATTGGCTCTGAACTGATTGGGTACAACGAGACCGCGCCAGCAACCGATAGTACCCCTGCGTACCTGTACAACTGCACACGCGGTCAGGATGGCACGACTGCGGCTTATCATGCGTCTGGTTCTGCTATGAGCTTGGTTCAAAAGAACAGCATCACAGTGTGGCCAACACCCAATCCCGGACAGACATACCAGTTTGTGTACTGGCGCATGCGCCGTATTCAAGACGCTGGTAGCGGTACGAAGACCATGGATGTGCCGTTCCGTTTTGTGCCCTGCTTGGCCGCTGGTCTGGCTTACTACATTGCGCTTAAAGTACCCGAAGGCTTACAACGTTTGGACGTGCTGAAACAACAGTACGACGAGGCTTGGGAACGCGCCGCAGGCGAAGACCAAGAGAAAGCGGCAGTGCGCTTTGTACCTCGTCAGATGTTCATTGGAAGCGGTACGTAAATGGGCAATCGGTTTGCGTCCGGCAAGAATGCGATCTCGGAGTGTGATCGCTGCGGCTTTCAGTTTAAGCTGACGGAGCTACGCAAAGAAATTATTAAAACCAAGAACTACAATCTCTTGGTTTGCAGAACATGTTGGGATCCAGATCAGCCGCAGTTGCAGTTGGGTATGTATCCAGTGGATGACCCACAAGGTTTGCGTGATCCGCGTCCTGACACAACGTACTACCAAGGCGGAACGACCGGCTTGCAGATTTCAAATACTGGCAGTACGTCAGTGGATGCTGTTGGATTCCCGTCTGGCGGTAGCAGGGTTTATCAGTGGGGGTGGAACCCTGTTGGTGGCGCAAGTAATTTTGATGATGCTTTGACGTTAAATTACTTGGTGGTTAACGTAGAAGTTGGTACAGTAACGGTTGAAACGACATAAGGAGTCGAACATGGCTACAAAGGAAATGCACTCTGAGAAGGGTGAGATGAAAAAAGACTTGGCGCAAGACAAGAAGATGATTAAGTCTGCGTTGGCTAAGCACGAAAAAGCTAAGCACCCCGGTCAACCCTTGACCAAGCTTAAAGCTGGCGGCAAGACTAATAGCGACATGCTCAAATATGGCCGCAACATGGCTAAGATTATGAACCAACGTTCTTCTGGTCGCGGAGGTTAATATGCCTACATACAAACAACCAACTAAGAAGCCTAACGTTGTTGTTGGCGAAATGCCTGTGAAACAGGCGTTGAAAGCCAATCAGTCCTTGGCTAACGAGCGTAGCAACCCCTACCCCGGCGTTAAAACATCTGGCATCAAGATTCGTGGCACAGGTGCTGCGACTAAAGGTGTCATGGCACGAGGCCCGATGGCATGAATTACACTGAACTCAGCAACGCTATTCAGGCGTACACGGAGAATACCGAAGCGAACTTTATCGCTGAGATACCCGTGTTCGTTCAGCAAGCTGAGCAACGTATTTACAACAGCGTACAGTTCCCCTCACTTCGCAAGAACGTGACTGGTGTGACTACCGCAAACAATAAGTACTTGCAGTGCCCGTTAGACTTTTTAGCGGTGTACTCTATGGCAGTTGTTGATGGAACGCTGGAGTCAGGTACGTATGAGTACCTGCTCAACAAAGACGTGAACTTTATCCGTCAGTCATATCCGCAGGCAGATGACACGGGCCTTCCACGTTATTACGCTTTGTTTGGGCCTCGTTCAGACAACGAAGACGAACTGACTTTCATCCTTGGTCCGACACCAGACACAACGTACAACGTTGAGTTGCACTATTACTACTACCCAACATCTATTGTTGACGCCGAAACATCGTGGCTTGGTGACAACTTTGACTCTGTTCTGTTGTACGGTTCTTTGGTTGAGGCTTACACCTACATGAAGGGTGAGCAAGACATGATGCAGCTGTACAACGCTAAATACATGGAAGCGCTTGCGTTGGCTAAACGTCTGGGCGATGGTATGGAGCGTCAAGACGCCTACCGTTCTGGTCAGTTCCGTCAGAAAGTAACTTGATATGCTGACCCAAGGTGCAACAAACACTTTCAAAACAGGGCTAGCCAACGGCGCGTTTGACTTTAGCGACGTCTTGGACACCTCGTACAAGATTGCCTTGTACACAGGTAACGCTAACATCGGCCCAGACACTACGGCCTACACAACAAGCGGCGAAGCCTCTGGCGGCAGTTATGTCGCTGGCGGTGCAACGCTGACCATTACACAGATACCAACGCAGGGCAACCAGACAGGTTCAACTGCGGCAACGTATTGGTCGTTTGCCAACGTGTCTTGGACTGGCAGTATTACTGCCCGTGGTGCTTTGATTTACAAAGATTTGGGCGGCGGTAACTCGCTGTCTGTCTGCGTTTTGGACTTTGGGTCGGACAAAATTTCAACCAACACTTTCACTGTGCAGTTCCCAACCGCTGCATACAACACCGCGATTCTTCGCATTGCTTAAGGAGCTAACATGTCTTTAGATAAAATTTCAGCCTCAGATAAATGCGAAGCATCTACTGGCTACAACACTGCCCCCTCTGACACCGCGACCATCGAAGGCCGCTACTATGCCGTTTGCTATGACAAAGATGGCAACGTAAAGTGGGAAGACGCTATTGAGAACTTGGTCACGACCGTGGGCAAGAACCTGACTTTGGACACAATCCTTGGTAACTCAGCCGCTGGCGCAGTGGTCATGGGCTTAAAAGGTACAGGTACTGCTGCTATTACTGACACTCAGTCTTCACATGCTGGCTGGTTGGAAGTTGGTTTGGCTAACGCCCCCACATACTCCGGTAACCGCAAGACTCCTACATTTAGTGCTGCGGCCTATGTAAGCGGTACGACTTGCACCAAGTCTACTTCTTCAGCCTCCACATTTGCCATCACATCCACAGGTACTGTGGCTGGATGCTTTATCAACATTGGCGGCTCTGCAACAATCGACAACACTACAGGAACTTTGTTCTCTGCTGGTGACTTTAGTAGCTCTAAAGCGGTTGTTTCAGGCGACACTATTGCAGTTTCGTACTCTTGCTCATTGACATAAGATGGCTTACGCATGGGGCGACGGCACTTGGGGGGCTGCTGGTTGGGGTGGTGTAACTGCCTTTGACGACAGCGTATCCGAGTCCGTTGCCGCATCGACTGCTGAAGATCCAGCGGCTACATTTGCCGTTAGCCGTGAAGAGTCGATCTCAACGGCAAACTCATGGGGTGAAGGTGCTTGGGGCGATTTAAGCTGGGGCGGCCTTGGCTCAATATCGGATTCTGAGACAGTTGCAGCAACGTTTGCCTTTGTAGTAGCAGATACTGCGGCGATCAGTGAAACTGAAACGGTTATTACTGGATACACTGCTAGCGTAAGCGAGACGTCAGCAACAACTACAACAGAAACAGTAGCCGCCACATTTGCCAATTCTGTAAGTGAAACAGCGGCGACATCGACAGATGAGACAGTAGCGGCAACTTTAACAGGCACTGTGGCGGAAACGGCTGCCACCTCAACCGAGCAGTTTGTAGGTTCATTCTTCAATGCATCTGTTGATGAGACAGCAGCAAGTTCCACATCAGAGACAGCGGCAACAGCCTACACAGGCTTGTCTGTAAGTGAAACTGCTGGAACCTCTACGGCTGAGACTGTAGACGCAACTTTTGCGGTGTTCTTGGAAGAGCTTCTTGGGGCAATTCAGGACTCTGAGTCGGCGGCCACTACTTACTTATCGACTGTGACTGACACAGTGGCAATTACTTCATCTGAGTCAATTAGAAAAACTTGGGAAATAATTGATGACACGCAAACAGCAAACTGGCAGAATATTGGAAATACCCAAAATGCTGGTTGGACAAACATCACAACCACACCATAGGAGCTTTAAATGGCAGCTACAACAGGACAACTAGGGCTAGTCACCCCAACGCAGGGAACGCTCTCTGGCACGTGGGGTAACACGGTCAACAACGGTATTACCGAATACACCAATATTGCTATTGCCGGAACAACCACTTTTAATGGTGACGGCGCAGTAACTCTGGTCAATACCACAGGCGATGCTACTGCCACAAACATTGCATCGACATCAGCGCAGTACATGATTGTGCGCGTTACAGGCACTTTAACCACAACGAAAGTCATTACATTTGGCTCTGCCGGTTCCGCTCCTTACAGTAAGCTTTACTTGGTTGATAACGCTGCAACAGGCGGTGATGTAACTTTCAAAGCTTACGGGCAGACTGGTGTCACAGTGTCTGTTGGTGAAAGGTGCTTTGTATATTACAACGGCACAGACATTGTAAAAGCCGTTTCCAACACGGCTGACGGTGTTACAACAATCAGTTTTGGTACAACGGGATTGACGCCTTCTACGGCATCATCAGGTGCGGTTACAGTAGCTGGTACGTTGGCTATTGCAAACGGTGGTACTGGCCAAACAACGGCATCTGCCGCATTGAACGCGCTAGGTGGCGCATCCACAGGTAAAGCGATTGCCATGGCAATTGTCTTCGGTTAATTTAAGGAGCTAACATGGCAAATCCAAACATCGTTAACGTATCCGTTATTAACGGTAATACGGCGTATGTAATACCATCGACCACAGGCGCTACAACGTCTTGGACGTACAACGGAACAACATCTTTGACTGGCCTTACGCCAGCATCAGGTACTGTGAATAAGATTGACTCGATTGTGGTGTCTAACACTACATCGACTGCGGCTAACTGTACTGTGGCTATTGCCAACAACGCAACGTTTGGTAGCGGCACTGTGATTGCATATCTGGCCTACCAGATCAGCGTCCCGCCTAATGCTTCCTTGATTGTGACGGACAAGACCACTTCGTTCTATGTGACGGAGAACCAGTCTGTTGGCGTGACATCAGGCACAGGCTCTGCCTTGACTTACACAGCTAGCTTTGAAGTAATTACTTCACCATAATTAGGAGACTTTCATGTCTCAACGATATACGGGCGCTTACGTATCTAACGCCATCACTGGTATTAACTACCCTGTCACAACGGTAGAGTACCTTGTTGTGGCTGGCGGGGGTGGTGCTGGAGGCGCTAATAGTAGTGGCTCTGCTACAGGCGGGGGTGGTGCTGGCGGCGTTTTATCTGCTACAGGTTATGCTGTAACTGCTGGCTCTAGTATCACTGTTACCGTTGGTGCTGGCGGTGCAGGCGGCGCGGCTTCCAATTACACCGTTGGATCAACTGGCAGTAATTCTGTTTTTGGCTCTATAACTGCTACTGGCGGTGGTGGTGGTGCTGGAGGTGTAAATCAAGGCGGTACTGGCGGTTCTGGCGGTGGAAGCGGGTACAACAATAACTATGCTGGCGGCTCAGGTACGGCTGGTCAGGGCAATAATGGTTCGGCAGGGCCGAGTGGTGGCAATGGCTGGGAAGCAGGAGCTGGCGGCGGCGCTGGCTCTGCGGGTACTGCGTCATTTCACAGAACAAGTGGAAACAATGGCTATTCAGGTGACGGTGGGACTGGAATAGTTTCTTCAATATCAGGCGCACAAATTCAATATGCTGGTGGAGGCGGTGGTGGAGCAGACCCCACATATGCACGATCTGGGCTTGGTGGCGGTGGCGGTGGTGGAAACGGTTCAAATGTTGTAGTGACTAGCGGTCAATCTGGTTTAAATAACACAGGTGGTGGTGCTGGTGGTTCTGCTTATGCTGCTGGTGCTGCTGGCGGTTCAGGCATAGTTATCGTCCGTTACCCTTCATACTTGGCCAAAGCTGCATCAACAACTGGATCACCAGAAACATATATTACAGGCGGATGGCGCGTGTATAAGTTCACTGCATCCGGCACAATCACATTCTGAGGTTTTATGGCACAAGGTCTATTCACACTGAAGCAAGTTAACCAAGCAATCAATCAGGGTGCATGGTCAGGCTATATTGCGCCTAAATGGGTTGAGTACCTTGTAGTTGCTGGCGGTGGAGGCGGAGGTTATGTGGCTGCGGGTGGTGGCGCAGGTGGTTTGTTAACAGGCATTGTGACTGTTACGGCTGGCACTTCTTACACTGTTACTATTGGTACGGGCGGTGCTGGAGGTACGAGTGGTAACGCTGGTGCTTCTGGTACTAATTCTGTTTTTGGCGCTATATCTTCCACGGGAGGAGGCGCTGGCGGCTCTTATGCAAGTACTACTGGTGCGGCAGGTGGTTCCGGCGGCGGTTCAAATAACAGCATAACTAGTGGTGGTATTCAAGGCATAGTTGGACAAGGTATTGCTGGTCAAGGTAATGCTGGTGGACGGTCTTACGCAGGTTCAAACTTTACTGGCGGTGGTGGTGGCGGTGCTGGAACGGTTGGTTTAACCTCAGTAGGGGTAGACAACTCCGCCGCAGGTAACGGCGGCGCTGGTATTGCGTCTTCTATTTCTGGAACAGTTAGCACATACGCAGGTGGCGGTGGCGGTGCGGCGGATACTGGCGGGACAGCAGGCTCTGGCGGTGCTGGCGGAGGTGGTGCTGGTGGATGTAGTCGTGGGGCAAGTGGCGGCACAGGCACAGTTAATGGTGGTTCTGGAACTGCCAATACAGGCGGTGGTGGAGGTGGTTATGGCGTTGCTGGCGCTGGTGGCTCTGGCGGCTCTGGTATTGTTATTGTTCGTTACCCCGGCACAGTTCAGTTTTTTACTGGTGGCTCTGTAAGCGGTACTAATGGATATGTTATTCACACGTTTACATCTTCAGGTACTTTGGCCCCAACAACGCCAACGCCTTTGCTTTCCATAAACTATCTTGTGGTTGCAGGTGGCGCAGCTGGGGCTGGTGGCGTAGGTGGCGGTGGCGGTGCAGGTGGTCTGCTTACTTCTTCCATCTATTATGGGGTTGGTGCAACTGTCACAGTAACTGTGGGCGGCGGTGGTACACGAGGTGCAACTGAAGCCACAATTGGTACAAACGGTTCTAATTCAGTCTTTGGCTCTTTCACAGCTACGGGCGGTGGTATTGGTGGCAGTGCTGCGGCAGGTGGCGGCTCTACTGGTGGCTCCGGTGGTGGCGGTATGGGTAGTGGCTCAAGCAATGGTTTTGCTGGTATCTCTGGCCAAGGTAACGCTGGTGGCGGTGGTAACAGTGCCGGTGTTGGTGGTGGCGGAGGCGGCGCAAGTGCTGCTGGTACAGCTGCTACAGGTTCCGTATTAGGCGCTGGCGGTGCTGGTACTGCATCATCCATAACAGGTTCTTCTGTAACTTATGCTGGTGGTGGCGGTGGTGGTAACTACTGGAACGGCGTTGGTACTAGCGGCCTTGCTATTTACCCCGGTGCCGCAGGCGGTGCGGGCGGTGGCGGTCGTGGTGGTTCTAGCTACAACTCCTCAAGCCCCGGATCAAATTCTCCTGAAAACGGTACGGCTGGTACGGCTAACACCGGTGGCGGTGGCGGTGGTGGTACAGGAAACCAAGGTCTTGGTGGTAACGGAGGCTCTGGTGTAGTGATTATTTCTGCGCCTCAAGCTGCGGCTTCTACTACGGGTTCACCAACAGTTACAACATCCGGTGGCAGAACGATTTACACATTCACTGCCAGCGGTTCAATCACCTTCTAAGGAATAGAAATGAGCAGTTACTTGGGTGGTTATGTATCGGCAACCTTCAATCCACTAACCAGCGGTATCACATCAAACGTTGAATACTTGGTGGTTGCTGGCGGCGGTGGTGGTGGAACTTATTGGAGCGGCGGTGGCGGTGCGGGTGGTTTGTTAACAGCCGCTGGTTTTGCTGTGGCCTCTGGTTCCGCATTAACCATTACAGTTGGCGCAGGTGGTGCTGGAACAACCACTAATACAGCAAAAGGATCAAACGGTTCTAACTCTGTTTTTAGTTCTATTACCGCAACAGGCGGTGGAGGGGGCGCTGGTTACGATACTTCGGGCGGCGGTGCTAATGGCGGCTCTGGTGGGGGCGGCCCAATATATTCTGTAGCAGGTGGAACAGGTGTTTCTGGACAAGGTTTTGCTGGCGGCACGGGTTCATCTTCTGGCACTTATTCAGGTGGTGGAGGTGGAGGTTCTGGCTCTGTTGGTGTAAGCCCCGGTTCGGCAGGTGTAGGTAATGGCGGCGCAGGAACTTGCTCAACAATTACAGGCCAGCGAGTGTTTTATGCTGGCGGCGGCGGTGCCGGTATTAATAGTAATGACCAGTTAAATGGATTGGGTTCTGCTGGTGGCGGTAATGGTGGGTATGGCACTACACTTCCTACAAGTGCAACAGCAAATTCAGGCTCTGGTGGCGGTGGGGGTTCTACACAAACAGGCACATATGCGTTGGGCGGTGCAGGTGGCTCTGGAGTCGTCATCATTCGTTACCCAGCTAACTGCGCTCCTCCTACTTCCACAACAGGCAACCCTCAGATAAACTATGCTGATGGCTATCAAATTTACACATGGACTTCCTCTGGGACAGTAACTTTTTAATGGAGAATCAAATGGCACATTTTGCACATATTACTAACGGCGTTGTCGATCAAGTTATCGTCATTGATGCTGAGACTTTGGCAACAGGTCATTGGGGCAACCCTTCTGAGTGGGTTCAAACGAGCTACAACACTCAAGGCGGTCAACATCCTGAAGGCCGTCCATTGCACAAGAACTACGCAGGTATCGGCTACACATGGGACGGCGTAGGTTTTGCCGCTCCACAGCCTTTCCCAAGCTGGACTAAAAACGCTGACACATATTTGTGGGAATCTCCTGTTGCTATGCCTACAGACGGCAAAATGTACACATGGGACGAAGCTACAACATCATGGGTTGAAGTAACTCAAGGAGCCTAATATGGCCCAACTATCTGGGGTGTGGACGCTGAGTCAAGCGTCCCAAGCCATCAAGGATCAGAACTGGACTGGTATTCCTCCGCAGAATGTGGAGTACTTGGTCGTCGCTGGCGGCGCAGGTGGCTCTTATGCTGGTGCTGGCGGTGGCGGTGGCGGTGGATTGCTTGCTGGCTTTTCTGGTGTTACGGCTGGAACTCAGTTGTGG
>Ga0208783_10002009_pt1 | contig 11844 bp, 10 predicted proteins | sample DEB19_08_DNA_2_FD_184529 | JGI IMG/M metagenome (GOLD analysis project Ga0208783, IMG submission 184529) | Aqueous microbial communities from the Delaware River and Bay under freshwater to marine salinity gradient to study organic matter... | ecosystem: Environmental > Aquatic > Marine >... | reverse complement strand
GAGTACATGTCGATCCCGAGTCGACGCTGGTCGAGATCCCGGAGGGGATGAACGCCGCGCACGCAGCGCTCACGGAGCCGGCGGCCACGGCCGTGCATGCGATCCATCTTGCGCAGCGCTCGCTCGTGCGACCGCTTGCCGAGAGCCGGGTGCTCGTCATCGGCGGCGGTGCCATCGGCCTGCTGTCTGCGCTCCTGCTGCATTCGCACGGCTGCCGCGGCATCGCGCTGGCCGAGACGAACGCCCTGCGCCGCGCCTCGGCCGCCGCCACGGGGTGCTGCGACCCTTTCGACCCGCTCGGCGGCGCAGGCCCGGGCGAGGCCACCTGCGATTTCGTGGTCGACGCGGTGGGTGCCAAGGTCACTCGTGCAGCCGCCTTCCGTGCCGTGAAGCCGGGCGGCGTCGTGCTGCACATCGGCCTGCAGGATTGGGCGAGCGAAATCGACATGAGGAAGCTGACGCTCGCCGAGATCACGCTCGTGGGGACTTACACGTATTCGACGGCGGATCTGCGCGCAGCGGTCAAGGGATTGGCCGCGGGCTTGTTCGGAGGCCTCGAGTGGGTGGAGGAACGGCCGTTGTCGGCCGGGCGCAAGGCGTTCCGCGACTTGCACGAAGGCCGGTCGGCCGCCGCCAAGATCGTCCTGCGTCCTGGTGGGTGAGCGCACGGCTGCCCGGGCGGCAGCGGCGTCGCATTTGGCGGACAATGGCAACGCACCCCCGTAGCCCGGGGGCCAGGGAGAGCACATGACAGGGTCTGCCAGCCAGAGCGACGAGACGAGCCCCCTCGCCACGGCCCTCAGCGACGACCAGCGCGCCCGCCTCGAGGAGTTCATCGAGGAAGAGGAAGGCGCGTTCAACCGCTACAAGGGTTGGCTCGCGGTGTTTCTCACCGCCGTCGCGGTGGGCACCTCGCTCTTTCACCTCTATGCCGCGTACGGCATCGTGCAGACGGATTGGCTGCGTGGCGCGCACGTGGCCCTGGTCCTGTTCCTGTCGTTCATGCTCATCCCCGTGGCGCGGCGGTTCCGCCACCGGCTGATGTGGTTCGACGTGGCGCTGGCGCTGCTCTCGCTCGCCACCGTTGTGTGGATGGTCTCTCAGGGCGATTCCTTCGCCGATCGCAACACCGCGCCCGAAAGCTGGGACATCTTCTTCGGCGTGGCGCTGATGCTCCTCGTGGTGGAGGCCACGCGCCGCACCTCGGGCTGGATCATGCCCATCGTGATCGGCCTCTTCGTGCTCTACGCCTTCGTGGGGCCGTGGCTCCCGGCGCCTTGGACGCACCGGGGGTATGACGTCGGCAGGCTCGTGGGCCACATGTACATGACGCTCGAGGGGATCTTCGGCGTTGCGGTGGATGTGTCAGCCACGCTCATCATCCTTTTCACCATTTACGGGGCGTTCCTGCAGTACTCGGGCGCGGGCAAATTCTTCCTCGACTTCTCCTTCTCGCTCATGGGGGGGAAGGGAACCAGCGCCGGCCGTGCAGTGGTGCTTTCGTCCTTCCTGTTGGGCGGTCCTTCCGGCTCGGGGGTGGCGACCACGGTCACCATCGGTTCAGTGGCTTACCCCATGCTGAAGAAAAGCGGCTACAACCCGGCGGATGCAGGCGGGCTGCTTGCCGCTGGGGGACTGGGGGCCATCCTGTCACCGCCGGTCCTGGGCGCAGCGGCCTTCCTGATCGCCGAGTTCCTGAAGATCTCCTACCTCGACGTGGTGCGGATGGCGCTCATCCCCACCGTGCTCTACTACTTCTCGCTCTACTTCATGGTGGAGCTGGACGCCCGCAAGTACGGCATGAGCGAAGGCGTCTTTGAGAAGGTGGAGAGCGCCTGGGCGCTGGCGAAGCGGTATTGGTACCACTTCCTGTCGCTCGCTTCGATCGTGGTGTTCATGGTCATGGGGTTTTCGCCCACCATGTCGGTCTTGTGGGCGACCATTACTGCCTTCGTGGTGAGCTTTTTCAACCGCGACACGGCAATGCTGCCGCGGCGCCTGGTACAGGCCCTCGAGACTGGCACCACCGGCATGCTCAACGTCGCCGCCACCTGCGCCTCGGCGGGGATCATCGTCGGCGTGGTGACGCTCACAGGGCTGGGCCTCAAGTTCTCCTCGATCGTCATCGACTACGCGGGGGGCAGTCTGGCGCTCACGGCGCTCTACACTGCGCTCATCGTCTGGATCGTGGGCCTGGCGGTGCCTGTCACTGCCTCATACATCATTTGCGCGGTGATTGCTGCGCCTTCGCTCATGACTCTGGGTGTGCCGGACTACGCTGCACATATGTTCATCTTCTACTACGCGCTGCTGTCGGAAGTGTCGCCGCCGACGGCGCTCTCCTGCTTCGCCGCCGCCGCGATCACCGGCGCCGACCCCTACCGAACAACGCTGCAGGCATGGAAGTACACGATGCCCGCTTTCGTGGTGCCGTTCTTCTTCGTGCTCGATCCCCTGGGTGTCGGCGTGCTCCTCACGCTGCCCAAGGGCGCCACGTGGCTCGACGTCTCGTGGGTCGTCGCGCTCATCTTCGTGGCCATCACGGCGCTGGCCGCCGGCCTGCAGGGGTGGCTGTTCACGAAGACCAACCGCTTCGAGCGGCTGCTCCTGATCACGGCCGGCACGCTAGTGGTGTTGCCCTTCGGGCGGCTCGATGCCGTCGGTGTTGCCCTCCTCGCCTCGGTGGCCGGGCTGCAGCTGCTGCGGCGACGGCGGTCGGCCGCATCGCCCTGAGGCGTGCCCGTGCAGGGGGACGCCTTCGACGCCCGGCTTCGCGCGCCGTTCGCCACGTTGGGCATCACGACGGATGGCGCGTTTGTCTCCGGAATTCGTTTTCTTGTGCCCGGCACGCCCGCGCTGGCTCCCAAACGCAACACGCTTGCTTACCTTGTGTGCGTGCAACTGCAGGCCTACCTCGACGACCCCCGGCAGCGCTTCGACTTGCCGCTGCAACTCTCGGGCTCACGCCATCAGCTGTCCGTTTGGGAGGCGATGCAGGCAATCGCCGTCGGGAGGACCCGAACCTATGGCGACATCGCCCAGGAGCTGGGCTCATCACCGCGCGCCGTGGGTGGTGCCTGCGGCGCCAACCCGTTGCCGATCGTGATTCCGTGCCATCGCGTCGTTGCTTCAGCCGGGATCGGGGGGTTCATGGGCGCTACCGGCGAGGGCTTCGAGCGCGGCATCAAGCGTTGGCTGCTCACCCATGAAGCGCGAGCCCGACGCTGACCGGCGCCTGATCGAGCGGTTCTGCGACAACGCCTGGCTGACGGACGGCCTGGCGCGCAACTCACTCGAAAGCTACAGGCGGGACCTCACGCAATTCGCTGCGTGGCTCGCATCGCCCGATGCGCAGCCTGTGCCGGGCATCGCGCAGGCCAGCTCCGCCGACATTCATCGATACCTCGCCTGGCAGGTATCCTCGCGCAAGGCGAAGCCTCGCAGTACCGCGCGGCTCGTTTCGGCGCTGAGGCGCTTCTACCGCTTCCTGGCCCAGGAGTCGCTGCGCGTCGATGACCCCACGGGGGATGTCGACTCGCCTCGCATCCCGCGTTCCTTGCCCAAATCGCTCTCGGAGGCGCAGGTGGAGGCGCTGCTCGACGCGCCCGACGTTGAAACATCCCTTGGCCTGCGGGACAAGGCGATGCTGGAGACGCTCTACGCGAGCGGGCTTCGGGTTTCCGAGCTCGTGAGCCTGCGCACGCAGCAGCTCAGTATCGACATGGGTGTCGTGAGGGTTGTTGGCAAGGGGGCCAAGGAGCGCCTGGCGCCCCTGGGAGAAGAGGCGCTCGATTGGGTGCGACGGTACCAGGAACAAGCGAGAGGCGAGATTCTGGGCGAGCGCAAGTCGGATGCGCTCTTCGTCACGGGCCGCGGCGGGCCGATGACACGCCAGGCCTTCTGGGGAATCGTGGGCCGGTATGCGCGCGCGGCCGGCATCGGCATCGCCATCTCGCCGCACACGCTGCGTCATGCGTTTGCCACCCATCTGGTGAACCACGGCGCCGACCTGAGGGTGGTGCAACTGCTGCTGGGGCATGCGGACATCTCGACAACCCAGATCTACACGCACGTCGCCCGCGAGCGCCTCAAGGAACTGCTGGCAAAGCACCACCCGCGCGGGTGAACAGCCGTCGCGGCGTCTTGCGCAGCCTCGGGATATCCTGCTGCCGATGAACAACGCTCTCCCACCCCCTGAGCAGGCTGCCCCGATGGCGCAATGCGGCCGCGTCCTCCGGGCCGGCGCGGGTGCCGACTGGCTTGTCGACGCCTGGCGGCTTTTTCGGCGCGCCAAGCTCATGTGGGTTGTTTTCGTGGTGCTTTTTTTCTTGCTGAGCCTCGCCATCTCGATGCTCCCAGTGGTGGGGGGCCTCCTGGGCTCGCTACTCTCAACGGTGATTCTGGGCGGCATCATGCTGGGCGCCCGAAGCCTTGACCAGGGGGGCGAGCTCGAGCTCGAGCACTTTTTTGGGGGCTTCCGCGAGCGCCCCGCCCCCCTCCTCGCGTTAGGGATGCTGTACCTCGTGGGGCAACTCGCGCTGATGGCGCTGTTCGCAGGATTCGTGGGCCTGCCCCTGCTCGGCGCCGTGCTGACGGGTGACCTGGCGGCGTTGGCTGCCGTCGACGTCGACGAGACGGCGTGGCGAGCCGTGGTCGGCGCGCTGGCCACACTGCTGTTGGCGGTGCCCCTGTTCGCCGCCTTTTGGTTCGCGCCGGCGCTCGTCGCGCTGGGCGGCATGGGTGCCATCCCCGCGATGAAGGCAAGCTTCATCGCCTGCCTGCGGAACTGGCTGCCGATGACGGTCTACGGGATTCTGGCGGGCGTGCTGCTGGTGCTGGCGTTGATCCCGCTACTGCTCGGGCTCGTCGTCTGGGTCCCGGTGATGCTCGCCAGCCTCTACACCAGCTACCAGAGCGTATTCGTGGCGCCCCCGTCAGCCGACGCCTGAGTCAGCCCGGCTTTCGCCCCTGCTGCATCCGTGCGATGACCCAGGCCACCACGCCGGCGGCCATCACGTAGAGCGACACCCGAACCGCCCCTTTCGACTGCGCGTAGGTCAAGCTCGAGTAGAAAAGGTAGGCGCACGTGAGGATGAAAGCGATCGGCAGCACGGGGTAAAGCGGCACACGGAAGGGGCGTTGCACGTCGGGGTAGCGGGCGCGCAAGATGAAAAAGCCGACGCCCACCAGGGTGAGAAAGCCCCAGAAGACAGGCGCCGTGAACTCGACCATGGTGTTGACGCCGCCCTTTTCGACCGCGGCGATGGCCACCAGCACGAGTGCGATGCCGGATTGCACCAGCAGCGCCGTCACCGGCGTGCCGCGCTCGCCGTGCCAGCGGCTCATGAAGCGCAAGAGCGGCCAGTCGGTTCCCAGCGCGTAGTTGTTGCGCGCGCCGACGATCATGGTGGCGTTGATCGAGGTGAGTGCGGCGATCGCCACCATGCCGGCGATCAACGCCTCGCCGGCCGGCCCAAAGGCCGCCTTGAGGATATCGGCACCCACGGCCTTGCTCGACTTGAGCCCCTCGAAGCCCAGGCCCGTGAACAGCGCCAGCACGAAGAGGCCATAGATCGCAGCCAGCGCCGCGATGGAGACCACCAGCACCTTCAGGATGGCGCGCTGGCCGCCGCGCACTTCCGCAGAAATGTAGGCCGCCTCGTTCCAGCCCCCGAAAGTGAAGAGGACAAAGACCAGCGCCAGGCCGAACATCGCGGGCATGCCAGCCGGGGCTGGCGTTGAGGGCGCCACCGGCGTGGCAGGGCTGCCGGCTGCGAAGAAGCCGGCCACGATCACCAGCAGCACGCCACCGACTTCCAGGATCGTGAGGATCGTCTGCGTGGTGGCCGACGCCCGCAGGCCGGCGATGTTTACGGATGTCAGCACGCCGATGATCAGCGCGGCATAGATCGCGGAGGAGTAGGGCCCCAGGCCGAGCACCGCCGAGAGGTAGTCGCCACACACGAAGGCCAGCATCGCGATCGAGCCCGTGAGAATCACGGTGACGCGCGCCCACCCGAAGAAAAAGCTCACGTCGCGGCCGAATGCCTTGGTGAGGAAGTGGTAGTCGCCGCCGGGGTGCGGAAAGGCGCTCGCCATCTCGGCGTAGCAGAGCGCGCCGATGAGCGTGAGCGCCGCGCCGCCGGCCCAGGCGGCCCACATCCAGCCGGGGCTGCCGGTGAAGCCGGCGATGGCCGGCGGCAGCGCGAAGATGCCTCCACCGATCACGATGCCGACGATGATCATCACGGCGTCGAGGTGGGAAAGCTGCCGTTCAGGCGCGGCGTGCCGGGGGGTCTCGCTCATCGTGGCTCCAGTCGCAAAAAGCCCCGCCGAAGCGGGGCTGATTCGTCGGTTGGCGTGGGGTTACTTGCCGTAGAAGCGGCCGCAGCGGTCGAGCATGTCCGCCCACGGCGCTGGCTTCAACGCGCCCTGCAGGGTGGCGGTGACCGACGCATCGGCGCTCGAGGCCGTGCGCAACTGGCCGCTGATGCCCTTGGCCGACACCTTGCCGTGGAAGCTGCGCACGAGGCCCTTGTCGTCGGTGAAGGTGAAGCGCAGGTCCTCGCCCTTGAGCGAGGCGCCCATGAGCGGCTGGCGCGACTTGCCCATCGCCACCTCGCCGCCGACCTTCTGGAAGTTTTGGGAAAGCGTCACGGTGAAGGGCGCCACGGCGTTGTCGGCTTCCTTGAAGGCCCAGGTGCCGCCCACGCGCGCCGGCACGATCCAGAGGTAGGCGGTGCGGCCTTCGAAATCGAGGACCTCGTCGCCTTCCCAGTCGCCCATGTTGAATTGATGGGCCACAACGCGAACGCCGGGCCGCATGGAAAGCGCCCGATGGCGTACGCAGAGGTTCAGCTCCGGCAGCAGATACATGGTGAGGACGTCAGCCTTGGAGAAGTCCTCCTTGAAGATGTCACCCTCGACGACCTTGGTGCGGCCCTCGACACCCTGCGCTTTCACCACGCACTCGGCTAGCTTCACCATTTGCGGGTTGTACTCGATGCCCAGGGACTTGGCGCCAAATTGCTTGGCGGCAGCGATGGCGATCTTGCCGTCGCCCGCGCCCAGGTCGATCACGTAGTCGTTGGCGGTGACCTTCGCGGTTTTGAGCATCAGGGTCACCAGCTCGTCGGGCGTGGGCACCCAGACCACGTCCTTGCCGGATTGGCCGGAGGTGGGCGCGTAGTTCAACTTCTTTTCGCAGTCGGCGAGCGCCTTGGCATGCTGGGCGAGGGCCGGGGCGGCGAGCGTGGCGCCGAGCAGCAGGGCTGCGACGCGCAAGGTCAAGGGCTTCATCGGGGGTCTCCGTGGGCGCCCGGTCGACGGGCGAAGGCGTATTTTGCCGCAAGGCAGCGAAACGGGTCGGCGCGGCGCGTCAGAGCACCCGGGCAATGAGGGAAAGCAGCAGCGAGACCAGGATCGTGGAGGTGATCGGCAGGTAGATGGGACGGCCGCGGTGACGCACCGTTACGTCACCCGGAAGCCGCCCCAGTCCCCAGGACTGGAGGCGCTGACGGAAGATGGCCAGCACCACCACGGCCACCACCAGCACCAGCAGCCACTTGAGCACGGGCGCTCAGCCGGGGCGCTGGCCGCGCTCGATCACGACGCCGACGCGGCGGGCGCTACGCACATGGCCCACCTTGGCGACCGAAAGCCGAACCCACGGGGCGCCGAGCTCCGTCGTGACGATGGCAGCGAGATGCTCGGCCAGCGCTTCCAGCAGGCCGAAGCGACGGTCGCGAAGCTCTTCCGTGAAGCGCTCGATGACCTTGCCGTAATCCACGGTGTCACCGATGGCGTCGGATTGCCCGGCGGCGAGGCCGATGCCAATCTCGGCGTCCAGCTCGAGCGTTTGGGGGCGCAGTTGTTCCCAGTCGTAGATGCCGACGCGGGCGTCGACGCGCAGGTCGCGAATGAAGATGAGGTCCAAGGAGCGCGGAGTCGAGCGAAGAGCGCCGTATTGTAGAGTACCGACACCATGTGGCTTCTCCCGATCGTTGCCGCTTATCTCGTGGGTTCCATCCCGTTCGCGGTGCTGGTGAGCCGGGCGATGGGGCTTCCCGACCCCCGTTCATTCGGCTCGGGCAACCCGGGAGCCACGAACGTGCTGCGTTCCGGCAGCAAGCTGGCCGCCGTACTCACGCTGGGAGGCGATGCGCTCAAGGGCTGGGTGGCGGTGTGGGTGGCGTGGGCCGCAGGCTTGCCCGCCGAGACCATTGCTGCCGTCGGGCTCGCCGCGTTCCTGGGCCACGTGTTTTCCCTGTGGCTGCGCTTCAAGGGGGGCAAGGGGGTGGCCACCGCGGCCGGCGTCCTGTTTGCGCTCGACTGGCGGGTGGGCGTGGGCGTCCTGGCGGTGTGGGTGACGGTGGCCCTGGTGACACGCTATTCCTCGCTCGCGGCGGTGACGGCGGCGCTCGTCGCCCCAGCCGTGATCTGGGCGATCCAGGGGGCCACGCCGATGCTCGCGGCTGGCGCGGCGATGGGCGCGGTGCTCGTCTGGCGCCACCAGGCGAATCTCGCCAAGCTCCTGCGCGGCGAGGAAAGCCGCATCGGACAAAAGGCCCGCCCGAAGTAGGGCAATCGGCCCGCGTCCCGCCCCCGCATGCGGGCGCTTCCCTCCTATAATCCGCGCGGCGCGAGCACTTTGCCCGCGGCTTTTCACCCGAGGATCTCTCTCATGCGTCGACTCCTTGCTACTGCCGTATCCGCGGTGGCCGTCATGCTCGCCTCCCCGGCCCTTCACGCCAAGAGCGCGCGGGACATTTCGGTTGAGACGTTCTTCAAGCGGGCACAGTACGCCTCGATGGTGCTTTCGCCTGATGGCACGAAGCTCGCGGCACTGGTGCCCTCGAAAGGGCGCAACAACCTGGCCGTCATCAACCTCGCCAAGCGCTCGCGATTTGTCGTGACGTCCTTCGATGCCTATGACGTGGCGGACTTCTATTGGGTGAACAACGAGCGCCTGTGCTTCGCGGTGGCCGATGGCCAGGACGTTACTGGCAACTTCAACTATCGCGGCTCCTATTGCATCAACGAGGACGGCAGGAAGGTCCGGGAGTTCTCGCAGTTCGCTCAGCGCGGCTTGACGTTGCTCGCACGCACGACGGACGACTCGCCGAAGGCGTACGTTTCCATGAATCAGCGCTCGCGCGAGTCGGCCGACGTCTATCTGCTGGACACCGAGAACGGCCGCTCCGAGCTCCTGAGCTTCGACTCGCCGGGACGCGTGCGTGGCTGGGTGCTCGACCGGAACAACGTGCCGCGCGTGGCCATCTCGGTGCCGGAGCGCGCCAACAAGGATGCCTTGCAGTGGACGCAGGTCTGGCATCGCGACGGCAAGGACGCCAAGTGGGAAAAGCTCTGGGAATACAACCAGTTCGCCGAGGGCGACAAGCGCGCCACCTGGCAGCCGCTCGCCTTCGACTGGGACAACACCACTCTCTACGTCGCGACCAACGCCGGGCGCGACAAGATGGCGATCTACAAGTACGACACCAAGGCGAAGAAGCTGGGCGACCTGGTGTTCGAGCACCCGCTGATCGACGTGCAGGGTGGCCTCATCTTCAGCGAGGAAAAGAAGAGGCTGGTAGGTGTGCGCTACAGCGCCGAGAACCCGTCCGTGAAGTGGTTCGACCCGGAGATGGAAAAGCTCCAGCGCCAGCTCGACCAGACGTTCAAGGGCAAGTTGAACACCATGCTCCCGGCGTCGCGCAAGGAGAACATGGCGCTCGTGCTCTCCTCCTCGGACACGGACGCGGGCCAGTACCACCTGCTCGACATGAAGGGCCCGTCCATTGAGCCGGTGGTTTCCACGCGCGAGTGGCTGGACCCGGCGCTCATGTCCGAGCGCAAGTTCATCACCTACAAGGCGCGCGATGGTCTCGAGATCCCGGCCTGGCTCACCATCCCCAAGGGAACCTCGGGCAAGAACCTGCCGCTCATCGTTCACGTTCACGGCGGCCCCCACGTGCGCGTCTATCGCGGCGGCTTTGACATCGAGGCGCAGTGGTTTGCCTCGCGCGGCTTCGCGGTGCTGCAGCCTGAGCCGCGGGCGTCGACGGGCTTCGGCCGCAAGCATTACGAAGCGGGGTTCAAGCAGTGGGGCCTCGCCATGCAGGACGACCTGAACGATGGCGCCCTGCACCTGGTGAAGGAGGGCATTGCCGACCCGAAGAAGATGTGCATCTTCGGCGGCAGCTACGGCGGTTACGCGGCGGCCATTGGCGCCGCCCGAGACCCGGACCTGTGGGCCTGCTCGGCACCGTTCATTGCGGTCACCGACTTGACGCTGCTGCAAACAACCGCGTACTCGGACACCGCGCAGCTCACCGACTATTTCGAGACGGACTTCAAGCGCCTGGTGGGCGACCACAAGGCCGACGGCGACCTCTTCGACCGCACCTCAGCCGTGAAGCTTGCCGGCCGAGTGAAGGCGCCGGTCTTCCTCTCGATGGGCTCGGCTGACGTGCGCGTGCCCATTGCGCACGGCAACCAATTCAAGAGCGCGCTCGAGCGCGCCGGCAAGAAGGTGGAGTACGTGGTCTATGCCGGCGAAGGGCACGGCTACAACAAGGACGAGAACCGCTTCGACTTCTACGGGCGGCTCGCGCGGTTCTTCGAAGAGAGCCTGAAGAAGTAGTCGGCAGCGCGACCCCTCAAGGGCCGCCTTCGGGCGGCCCTTGTCGTTTCTACTTCGGGAAGAGCGTGCGCTCCACGAATGCCAGCATGGCGTAGAACTGGTAGTCGGCGTTCGCCTTCTTCTGGAAGCCGTGGCCCTCGTCCTCGGCGAGCATGTACCAGACGGGCGTGCCGCGCTTCTTGAGCACCGCCACGATCTGCTCGGATTCCGTCCAGGGCACGCGCGGGTCGTTCTTGCCCTGGATCACGAACAGCGGCTTCGAAATCTTGTCGGCGTGGTTGAGCGGCGAGATCGATTCCAGGAAGGCGCGCATGGCCGGGTCGCGCTCGTCGCCGTACTCCACGCGGCGCAAGTCGCGGCGGTACGTCTCCGTGCGCTCGAGGAAGGTGACGAAGTTGGAGATGCCCACGGAGCTTGCGGCGCCCGCAATACGGTCGGCGTAATGCACGGCGGTGGCGAACGTCATGTAACCGCCGTAGCTTCCCCCGGTGACGAGCACGCGCTTGCCGTCGAGCCCCGGCTGCTTGGCGATCCAATCGAGCAGCGCGCCGATGTCCTTCACCGAATCCTCGCGCAGTCGACCGTTGTCGAGCTTGAGGAATTCCTTGCCGAATCCGCTCGAGCCGCGGACGTTCGGATAGATCACGGCGACGCCCAGCTCGTTCACGAGGTAGTTGTTACGGCCGATGAACCCGGCGCGCGCCTGAGCCTCCGGGCCGCCGTGAATGCTCACGTAGACCGGGCGCGGGCCCTCGAAGGTGGAGGGCGGGTGGTAGTAGAGGCCGGTGATCTCGCGGCCGTCAAAGCTCTTCCAGCGGATGACGCGCGGGTCGACGAAGGCCTGGGCATTGAGCTTCGGGCTATTGCCGTTCGTCCAGCGCGTGACGCGGTTGGCCTTGGGGTCGTAGGTGAAGACGTCGCCCGGTGACTTGGCCGACGCGTGCGCGAAAGCCAGCTCGCTCCCGTCCGGCCGCCAGAGCATGCCGGAGACCACGCCGGGCACGAGCGCCGGGCGGTCGACTTCCTTGCGGGTCTTGAGATCGAGGAAGCGCAGCGTGTGCGCGCCCGCGTCGTTGGTGATGAAGGCGAGGCGGTTGGCCTCACCCGACACGGCGATCGACTCCACGTCCGCCTGCAGGTTGGCGGCAAGTGCCGTTTCCTTCCCGCTGGCGATGTCGAGGTAGACAAGGCGCGAGAAG
>Ga0208783_10002006_pt1 | contig 11853 bp, 21 predicted proteins | sample DEB19_08_DNA_2_FD_184529 | JGI IMG/M metagenome (GOLD analysis project Ga0208783, IMG submission 184529) | Aqueous microbial communities from the Delaware River and Bay under freshwater to marine salinity gradient to study organic matter... | ecosystem: Environmental > Aquatic > Marine >... | reverse complement strand
TCCTTGCGGGGCAGGGGGAGTGGCTTTCGGTGTTCCCGGCGCGTTGCCGGGCCGACCGCTCCCAACCCGTCCTACACCGGCCAGAAGGAGGCCAACCATGTCCAACCCCACCCGCCAGCAGTCCACCATCGCGCAGTCCATGTCCCGCGTGGACGAGCGTCCCCTCATCGAGGAACTGCAGGACGCCCTCGACCAGCTCCGCCTCGAAGACCTGCCCATCCCCGGGCTCACCCCGTTCCTGGGCACTCCCACCTCGTCCGACGAGCCCGATCCGGACGGCGACCGGGACCATCCCGGCCCTCGCACCTGCCCGTGCTGCAACCACGACCTCGAGCTCGACGCGGAACTCCGTTGCACCCGTTGCGGTGCCTACTGACCCCTTCGGGGTGGTTCCCGCTGTCGCGGGGGAACCACCCCTCTCTTCTTCTTTCTTCTTTCCTCTTTCGCAGACAGGAATCACATGTCGCCGATCATCACCATCACGACCTCGCTGTGCGAGGCCAACGCGCTCTTCACCGTCGCCACCGACAAGCTCATCGCCCTCTCGATCCGGACCCGGCACGTCGTCGGGAGCGAGCGTGACACCAGCCTCGCCAACATGCAGACCCTCCTCACCGCCATGAAGGACATCAACAACGCCATCCAAGACGCCAAGTCCCAGCCCCACCGTGCCTCCCGTCCCGAGTGGGACGCCGTGAACTACTGACCCCTTCCTCTCTCTCCCCACGCGGGGGGATGCGCTTCGCGCCCCCCGCGTGGGGTTGCACTGCGTTTCTTTTCTTCTTTCTCTTTCATAGGACACTGTCATGGAAATCAAGTTCGAATCACTCAACGCCATCGACTTCTCGCGCTTCGCACGTCCCACCCCGTCCGACTACCCGACCGGCCGCTACTCCGGCACCATCTCGGCCGTCGAGCCGCAGACCAAGGACAGCAAGGGCAACTTCACGCTCCGCCTGCGCGTCCAGACCACCGTCGACCAGGAGCCCGGCAAGCCCACGCTCCGCGTCAACGACCTCGTCTCGTTCGTCGGACCCAACGGCTTCATGTGGGCTGGCGCCAACGTGTTCTGCGACCTCATGGCCATCGCAGGCCACGACCGCGACTCGATCTACGCCTCGTGCAAGGCGCTCGCCAACGCCCTCGAGTCCGCAGACGCAGCCGCAGTCCGCTCCACCTTCACCGAGATCGCCTTCAACGCCTCGGTCCTGCCCGGCACCCGCGTCGCCCCGTTCATCACGTGGACGGACGACGGCCAGTACGCCAACGTGAAGGGCTCCAAGGCCGCGCCGTCCTACGTCTCAGCCGCCAACGAGTCGGACCCCTCCGCCTCGTTCACCGGCGATGACGTCGACAGCCCGACCGAGCAGCCCAACCGCCGGGCAAAGCGCACCCTCGTCAAGGGTCGCCGCTGATCCATCCACTCGTCTCCCCCACCGGCCTCTGTCCATCCTTCGGACATGCCGGTGCGGGGAGCCGGGATCACCACATGCAGAAAGGAACCGCATGCTCCCCTCACTCACCGTCTCAGCCCTCCTCGTCCCCATCCCGTTCTCCTCGTGGGTCGTCAGCCACTCCGCCATGGAGTCCTCCGCCCAGCCATCGTGGATGCCGGACCCCGCCTCCGACCACCGTCCCTACCTCGTCCCGCCCACCAGCGACATGACCGAGGGCATCCCCCTCCCCACCGAGTCCGGTGCCGAGCGCGAGGAGTTCTCGTTCCGCCAAGCGTGGGAACTGACCCGCTCGCTCGAGTCCCTTCCCGCCCAGTGGCATCCCGTCTACCGCAAGTGGAACCGAGTCCTCTCCCAAGAGCACCAACTCTCCATGTCCGCTGGCGGCGCTCACCGCTACGCCGGACTCGAGCCGATCACCATCCGCACCCCACCTGCCCCGCCCAAGCCAGCCGTCATCGAGACCCTGCTCGGCACCGACCAACGCCGTGCACTCCGCGCACGCCTCTACCGCCGGCTCGGCATCGTCCGCTGCGCCCGCACCAAGCGCCTCGCCCGTGACCCGGACTCCGCTTGGACCACCATCGGCGGACTCGACCGCCGTGTCCAGTGGGCCCAACCCGCCTGAATCCTTTCTGCACCCCCGGCGAGGGTCGCGTTCGCGCCCCCTCGCCGGGGGATTCCCTTCTTTCGTGGAGCAATCTGTCCCATGCCGACCCCACCAACCATCATCGCCAAGTACCAGGTCTTCTGCGCCACCAACCCGTCCGGCCGCATCATGCAGGTCTGGGCACAGCCACCCAACTTCTTCCCCGAGGTCATCGCCACCGACTACCCCGACCCCGACATCTGCCAGACCATGCTCGTCTGCGCGACCGACGACTACACCACCGCTCTCCAATCGTGGCGGGCCAACGCATCCGCCTGCCGTACCACCTGCTCCGCTCTCGGCACCAAGTGCCACACGCTCAACCCCGAACTCGAGGACTGACATGACCACCTCCCGCCTCTACCTCCACGCCGGCGCTTCCGAGATCTCCTTCTCCGACCTCGCCGCCATCCCGGCCCCCGAACCCACGCCGTCCTGGCACCCGATCCCGCACTCCACCTACATCTCCGCCATCCGCGACTCCCTGTCCGTCCTCGGCGCGAACATCGTCACCGAACGGTTCGCCATCAAGCCGGGCAAGACCGGAGCCGACAAGCTCTTCGGCCTCATCGAGTTCGAGCACCCGCGCCTGCACTCCTCCAAGGGCGGCATCGCAGGCTTCGGATTCCGTGGTTCGTGGGACAAGACCATCGCGCAGTCCGGCATCATCTCGTTCCGCACGTTCGTCTGCGACAACATGGCGTTCTCCGGCGGCGAAGCCATCTCCTTCCACCGCAAGAACACGCCCGGCCTCGCAGCCGACTACGAAACCACCATCGCCACGGCGATGATCAACTTCATCTCGACCGCCAACCAGTTCATCAAGGTGCTCGACCAGCTCAACAACGTCCGTGTCCCGGACACCCGTGAGTTCATCGACACCACCGCCTGCGCCCTCGCCGACGAAGGCGCAGTCCTCTGGCAGAACGTCCCGCACCTGCGCCGCGAACTCATGCGCACGGACGGACCCGGCGGATTCTTCCCGTCCGAACGCAACGCCGGCCTCACCACGGGCCTTGTCCTCCAAGCCGTCACCGAAGTTGAGAAGCGATCGCTCAACGCCCTGTCCACCGTCGATCGCATGCAGGCCGCAACCAACTACGTCACCCGCCTCGCAGACCTGGAGTACGCACACTCATGAACAACGTCCTCGACCCCCGCGTCATCGAATCCATCCGCTCCGCCTTCAAGAACAACAACGAGTACTTCTGGGACGCCCCCAGCAAGCCCGACAACCTCGACGCCACGGCCAAGTACGCCGCCGCCTACTTCAAGCTCGCTCCCAAGTGGATCGAACTGAACGAAGCCGTCCGCAACTCCATCACCACCATCGAAGTCCAGTCCGAACTCATCTCCCGCCTGTCCGGCCAGGTCGAACGCTTCATCGCACTCTGCGAGGACAACGGCATCCTGTCCGACGACATCGCACGCGCCAAGAACGGAGCATCCAAGTGATCGCCACACGCACCCGTCCCTACACCGACCCGCACCCCACCATCCGCATCCAGGAGGACGCGCTCCAGCGCCAGCGCGAACGGTTCGCCGAGCGCAAGCGTGCCATCTCGCGCCTCGTCGCCGAAGCGCCTGCCGACCAGAAGGAGATCTTCCACTGGACGCTGGTCTATGACCTCGAGCAAGCGCCGCTCGTCACCAGCCGTGAACTCCTGCTCACGCAGGGCATCATCCCCTGCCCGCCGCAGGAACTCATCACCGACGCCGACGTTCACGACGAACTGTGGACCATCATCGAGGGCATGGCCAAGACCGGCATCTACCTCCTCAACACGGACCACATGTGCGACCGTGACCTGTACGCACGCCTGTACTTCCGCATCCTCGACGAGCAGACCCGTGGCCTGCCTCCTGCCTCCGAAGCCTGCGAGTACATCGACTGCCTGCACCAGCTCGACATGGACCACCCGCTCGGCAAGCAGATGCTCAGCCGCAAGGAACCCAGCCGGCCCACCGACTACTGCCGTGGCCCGGTCTGCCCCCTTCCCGGTTCGCTCGCCGACCGTGACCGCTACCTTCCCCGCCCCTCCGACCCCAACGCCTGACACACGGGGCAGGACACGGATCTCTGACGAGGTGCCACGGCAGTCGCCGTCAAGCACGCGCCGTGATCCTGCCCCACCAGCCCATGGGACCGTCCGCACCGCCGACTCGTGACCGGCGTCAAGCGGAATCCCATGAACACCCTGCGCTCCAGGTTCGCCTGGTGGCGGACGACGGTCCGTGCGCAGGGAGGTGTCCCCCAGCCATCCGCCCTCCTCTGAGCGACCAAGCCTCTGTCTCGGTTCCGCGGAACCCAGCACACGCCACTAGCGTCCACCACGATAAGGCTCTGGCTGGTGGGGTACCATTCCCGCCCCATCCGAGGAACGACATGCAACTCACGCTGCTCCCCGCCAAGCCGTCATGCACGGCCTGCGATCTCCATTCCTCCGCCAAGAACGTAGGCATCCCGTCCCGCCATCTCCCCACCAGCCTGCCGCCTGACCCCACCAACCCGGTCGTCATCGTCATCGGCATGAACCCCGGCACCCAAGAGGACCGTGCCGGCGAGTGCTGGATCGGTCCCTCCGGCCAACTCCTGTCCGGCCCGTACCTCACGGGCTCCGGCATCAACTCCCTTGCCACCGTGTACCTCTGCAACGTGGCCCGCTGCGTCTCGCCCGGCGGCAAGCCCAAGCCTGCCCACTACCGCACCTGCTTCGGCAACACCCTCGCCGACATTCAGGCCATCCTCGAGCACCACATCCCGGCCACCGCCCGTGCCATACTGTGCGCCGGCGCAGACCCGGTCACGCACCTGTCCCGCACCTGGTCCAAGCGTGCACTCTCCCAGCAGGACGCCTTCCGTACCCAGGGCATCGCCATCCCGACCCTGTCGCGCACGCACTTCTTCGCCACGTACCACCCGGCTGCAGTCCTGCGAGAGCCCGGCCTCATCCACCCCGTCGCAGACCACATGGCCCTGCTCCGAAACTTCCTGACCGGCGAACTCGCACGCCCGTCCGCTCCCCTCATCCGCACCCCGTTCCTTCCCACACCATGACCTTCACCCCCTCAGAACTCAACACCATGCGCAACGCACTGGTCGACCTCCAGGCAAACCTGGACGAACTCGGCCCGTGCGACCATCCCGTCAATGTCTGCGTGTGCGGCCTGCGCACCACGCTCGACAACCTTGCGCCCCTCTTCCACCGCATCACCTCAGGCCAGGTGGGGTGGTTGCCCCCGTCCGAAGAAGCCAACCTCAACAACGCCGCATTCCGGCAAGGCACGCTCCGATGACCAACCCCACCAACCAGCAGGCCGAAGACAAGTACGCCACCTACCTCGAGCAGCTGCTCGGCTACACCGCCAAGACCGTGATCATCTACGCGTCCGAGGACGGCTCCGACGAAACCTCCTACGGCATGGTCTTCAGCCGCACCGACAAGTCCGGCAAGGAACAGTTCCTCTACACCGAAATCCTCCGCGACGAGGAAGGCAACGGGCCCGGCCACCTCCACATCTCCGAGGAACTGGCATGACCCGAGACAACGAGGAGAAGGCGAACCGTGCACGCAACGCGCTCATCAAGTACGTCGATGACCAGCCGCTGACCCGTGTCCTCGAGACACCCGACGAGGCTGCGCTCACCGACCTCATCACCGACGCCATGCACCTGTTCGGCAGGCAGGAAGTCCTTGCCGCAGTGGACCGTGCCGAGATGCACTACGCCGCCGAGATCGAGGACGAGACATGACGGCAGCAGACCCCAACAAGATCCAGCAACGTGACTTCGAGTCGAACATCAGTCACCAGATCCGCTACCTCACCGGCGTCGCCGACTCGGTGGGGTACGTCATCCTGAGCGCCGAGCTCATGAAGCAGGTCGCAGACTCCCACGCTTGGCTCGAACGCAGGTACGACTCGTACCGTGCGGAAGAAAGGCACCGCAAGGAGATGGAGAAGAAGCGCAAGGCAAGGATGAAGGCAACCAAATGAACGACAACTCCCTGATCTACTGGCTGTATAGGCAGGAAGGAACGAAGGCAACGGTCGGCATGATCGCGGCCAACCGCATCCGCGAACTCAAGCGAGAACTTGCCCGTGCCAACCAGCGCCTGGGCCTGTACCAGCACCACGCCTCCAAGAAGAAAGCCAAGCCATGAAGAACGACCCCTTCCCGACCGACGCGGACATCGTGAAGCGCCTGCGCCAGATCGTTGCCGAGCCGCAGAAATGGTGCAGTACCGACGTGGACTACGTGGACGACGCCGCCGACGCCATCGCCCGCCTCACCGCCGAGCGCGACGAGGCGATCAAGGATGCGGAACGATGGCAGGCAGACGCACTCCGCCTGCTGACGGAACGCAACGCAGCCAAGGAACAGAACGTCAAGCTCCTATCCAAGATCCAGGAGTACGAGGCACGTGAGCAATAGTCCCCGAGTCATCTCCCTCGACATCGAAACCTACGGAGCCGCTGCCACCAACGGGAAGGGAACCCTGTTGCCTGCGCAGACCGTGTTCCATCCTGCACGGGCTATCGCCACGGACGGCGTTGCCCGCCAGGACCTTGTCCTCACGTGCGCCATCACCGTTGCAGCGTCCGAGCCACGCCGTCCCGCCAACGGAACGCTCGACCTCGACGGCATCGCCAGCCTCGTGCCCGGTGCCACCTTCACGCTCAACCTGACCGACCCCACCAGCCACGCGTGCCTGTCCGCATGGCTCCGGCACTCCGACGTGATCGTCGGCATGAACCTGCCGTTCGACATCCTCTGGCTGCGCGCATTCTCCCCCGCCATCGCACTCGCACTCAACGGCAGGCACACCCTCATCGACCTGTCCGTCGTGAACTTCCTGCACTCGGAACTCCGCCCAGAGCGCAGTCTCAAGTCGCTCGGTCCCGTGCTCGGCACCCACTCGTACCGTGACGAGGCCACGCTCAAGGACGGTCGCCGGTTCTCCTCCCCCGCCAGCCCGGACCTCCACGCGTACAACGCGCAGGACACTCACAACACGATGCTCGCCGTCGCGCACCTCGCGCAGCGCATCAAGCAGGACTACCCCGACACCCACAAACTCAGCGAGTACAGCGTCCACCACTTCAGCGAAACCCTCTGGTCCACCATCCGCATGTCCGAAGCGGGCATCCCCTTCCGCTTCCGATCCCTTCACAATCTCGAGGACCGGCTGCTCGCCGAAGCAAACGACTCCGCCAACTGCGCCGCAACTGGTGGGGTACTCATCGAAGGGGAAGGCAGCATCCAATCCCAGCGCGAGTTCCTAGACCGCTGCATCGAGACGATCCAGGTCACGCATCCTGACTTCCTCTCGCACCCGCTCCTCACCTACACCGAGAAGAACCGCCAGCTCTCGTGGTCCAGCGAGAACCGTCGCCTGATCGCAAGCCACCTGCCCGACACCCACCCCGCCCGCCTCATCTTCGAGTGCGCGGACAAGCACGCCACCGCCCAGAAGATCGTCTCCTCCTACACCTACCCGCTCCTCCGTCACCGACGCACGAAGCCGACCGACAAGTCATCGGTCCTCATCCCCTGCGCCGACAACCCGATCATCGGCATCGCCTACCCCACCTGGTACACGGTCCCCTCAATCCCCAAGGACTCCGGCTCCGAGGGCGGCACGATCCAGGCCCGCATCACCTGCAAGAATCCTGCAGCTCAGACATTCCCCGCCATCATCAAGGACTGCGAGGAGTCCCGGTTCCCGGACGGCAGCATCGTGTCCTTCGACCTGAGCCAGATCGAACTCCGTGTAGCAGCCATCCTGTCGGGCGAGCCCACCCTCCTCGCCGCATTCAACGAGGGTCTTGACCTGCACACGCAGCGCACCCTCGCCATCTTCGGTGCCGACGCACAATCCCGCCCAGACTTCAAGTCGCTCCGCCAGATCGGCAAGACCGTGAACTTCGCCGACCTGTTCGGTGCCTCCGCCCCACGCCTGCAGCGCTCCGTCCTCGACATGTCGGGCACGCTCTATCCCCTCGACTTCTTCGAGCAGATCGTCGCGTCCCGCCACGCCCAACGACCTGGCCTCGTCGAGTGGCAGCACTCCCTCTGCCTCGAAGCACAGGCCAAGGGCTACATCGAGCTGCCATACACCGGCCACACCCGCACGTTCACCAACTTCCGGCTCGACGAACGGGCATGGCGCACCCGCAAGGAACTCCGCCAGCTGGTGGGGAAGGGCGGCAAGTCCCTCGTCTCCGAAGTCTGCAACTTCCCCGTGCAGGCCACGGCCGGCAACGTGATGCTCGCCATCCAGAACTTCATCCACCGGGCGCTCGGTCCCCTCACGAGCCCCACCAGCCACAAGCAACCCCGCCTGTTCCTCCAGGTCTACGACGCCCTGTACTTCGACTGCCCACCCGGCACGGAGGAGCAGGTCCGCAACCTCATGTGGGCAGCCGTAGAGTTCGTCGGCACCGCCGGATATTGGTATCAGTTGTGCAAGCGTTCAGGACACCACGCACCCCTCATCTACGAGTAAGCCATGCAGAACTGGTCAATACCACCCACCGTCTTCGAGTCCCTATACCGCTACTACAGACACGGCATCCCCGGCGGGGACTTCGTCATGGCCGTCATCAACGACAAGGGATGGGAAGCCGCAGCCCGTGCGGACTCCACGAACCGCAAGCACCTGGCCGACATCCTGTTGTTCAACGGGCAGGCCAGCCGATACCACCGGGATTGCAAGCTCTCGAACGACATGTCCGGATACGACCTGCGCTGGGAAGCATGGCGCGGCAGGTACAGCCCGGAAGCCCAGGAGATCACTGCCTACCTCGGAGAAGACGATGACTGAATACACCATCGAAGGCCCAATCGAACGGGACATCCCCGTGTACATCGAGCGCAACGGCATCTACCTCGAATGCACGTTCGCATGCAAGTACAACGTGATCACCGAGCGGATCGGCAACGGCGACCGCCGTTCATCAATCGAGTGGATCGACCGCACGCTCATCAAGGTTGAGTACGGCGACGCACTCGACAACGAGTACCGGTGGATCTACGGCGACGACATGCACCCCAAGATCCGCAGCGTGGTGGACACGTTCAACGACGAGATCCAGAACAAGCTGGAGAAAGCAACGAAGCCATGAGCAAATACCCCAACGTCCGCAAGTGCATCGACCAGATCCGTCACCTACTTCCCCCGGAGTTCACGCTGGTCGTGGAGTACTCAGGGTCCAACGACTCCGGCTGGTTCGACCACCACCACTTCTCCATGGAGAACGGCGACCGGGTCATGCACAAGTCCGAGGATGACAAGGAAGCCGCGTACTCCATCGTCCAGTCGTTCATCACCGACATCCACGACGAGCTCTACCACCTGCTCGAGTCCCGGTTCCCCGGCTGGGAGATCGGTGACGGCCACGTCCACGGTTCGACCGGGGCCTTCACCATCCACAGTCGTGACAACACCATCTCCCAGCGGCACGAGGTCCAGTTCCAGGAAAGCCAGGACGAGAGTCCTGAAGAGAAAGTGAGCTTCTGATGCACCCCCACCACCACGCCATGTCGTCCGCCAAGAAGCACGGCGGCAAGCCCGAGGACTACGAGTTCATCCACGCCTGGTTCGACGCGACCAAGGCGTTCATGGGCGACGCCCGGCACCGTGCCCTCCGGCACCACACCGCCGGCATCTTCTGGTGCGAGCTCGAGTTCGGCACCACCGTCCGCAACAGCGAAGGCAAGGACGTGCCCGTCCGGGTCATCGCCGAGCAGCACGTCATGGAGGACATGGGGTTCCTGCCCACCCCCGAGTGGTGGCTCTCGAACATGAAGCTCACCGTCGCCATGAACCGTGTCCCCACCAAGCCGCCGTCCACCCCGGACGAATGGGCAAGCACCAGGAAGAATCTCCTGAAGGACATCTACGGACTGCACAAGGAAATCCCTAGCATCCGGGAGTGTCCCGAACCGCCACCGTCCTGATCGACAGCAGGGAGAAGAAGCCGCTTGCGTTCCCGGCCCACCTCGTGGTGCTGGACCGCAGCCGCCCTTCCACCGCCGGCAAGTCCCTCACATTGACGGTCCGCACTCAGTCTCAGACCCTCAAGACCGGGGACTACCGGCTGGTGGGGGGCACCAGCGCCATCGAGCGAAAGGGCAGCTTCGAGGAAATCGCGGGAAACTGCCTGACCGTGGACGGCAGGCGACGCTTCGCCGAGTGCTGCCGACGCCTCCGTGACGAGTGCAGGACCGCCTGCCTGCTGTTTGAAGGGCTGATCCGAGACTTCGATGTACGACCTGGACTTCCGCATCCAGGGGTAGCAACCGATGCTTTGATGGATATCATCGGGGAGTACAGACTGCCGCTCATGCTCCTTCCCTTGAGCACCGTTGGCCAGCGTAGGGCCGCAGGGGAATGGGCACTGAGATGGCTCATCAGCCAGGAACATCATGGCTCAGGTTCAGCTCACGACGGACGTCAAGAGTTTCAAGGGGTACACCCAGACGGCAGCGAATGCTCTGGTCCAGCGGATTGCAAGCACGACGCGTCCGACTGACGGAACAGGAAGTACGGTCATCGGGGGTGGGCAGAACTACATGAAGTTCCGGTTCTTCAACTCGGATAGCACGACGCCCGCCATCTACATCTACGGGTGGTCATTCGCTTCAGACACGATGAGCTGGGAGCCCCAGCTTCTCTTTTCCAGCTCAACCACCCTCACCTCCGGAACCCACAGCCATCCTCAGTTCGGCACCGTGTACGAAGTCGCCAACTACACCAAGGTGACTGGAGACGCAAAGATCTTTCCTGGCCCTGCAAACAGCGGCAACGCAGGGTTCATCCTGGTTGACACGCTGGGTTGCCAGTTCATCGACATCCACTGCGTCGCTTCGGGTTCGACCACTTCCTTCACTGCCGCGTCTCTCTGATGCATCACAACAGAACCTGGCCGCTGGATCTGATCCTTCTTCGGACGCAGCGAAACCGGATTCTCCCGGTGACTGGTGGGGTATTTGAGCTCAAGGCAATCTTCGACACCACCACCTCCACGTCTCTGACTTGGACCGAGTCATCTCCCAAGCCGGACACCTACCGGATCGAACGCAGCACGGACGGTATCTCGTTCTCGACGGTGACATCCGCTGCAGCTGACGTGTTCTCGTACACGGACACAGGGCGAACGGAATCGACCGAGTATTACTACCGAATCATCCCTGTCCTGAACGCAGCTGACCAGCCTGCATCGAACATCGCCTCGACCTGGACGGTGCCGGCCACCCCCACCGGGCTGACGGCGACGGCCATCTCCTCCACGCAGATCAACCTCGCGTGGTCGGACGTGTCCACGGGCAACACGGCGCAGTCGATCCAGCGTCGTTCCCCGGCCGGGAGCGGGTCATACTCGTTCATCGCGTCGGTCGGCGCGACGGCGACCTCGTACAGCGACACGGGCCTCACGCTTGCCACGCAGTACGAGTATCAGGTGGCGGCGACGAACCCGGCCACGCAGAGCGCATGGAGTACGGCGGCGAACGCGACCACGACGGGAGGCGGCCCGCCCGCATCGTCTTGGACGCTCGACTTCAGCACCGGGGAGCCGTGGTCGAACGGGACGAACTACGTGTTCTCCTCGACGGCCAGCACCACGCGGACGTACGTCAACAGCAGCGGGTACGTCGCGCCGTGCGTGGCGAACAGGTGGACAAACAGCGAAGTCATCGCGTCTTGGCCGACGGTAACGATAACCAACTGCAATACCGCCGCAAAC
>Ga0208783_10002005_pt1 | contig 11854 bp, 10 predicted proteins | sample DEB19_08_DNA_2_FD_184529 | JGI IMG/M metagenome (GOLD analysis project Ga0208783, IMG submission 184529) | Aqueous microbial communities from the Delaware River and Bay under freshwater to marine salinity gradient to study organic matter... | ecosystem: Environmental > Aquatic > Marine >... | reverse complement strand
CCTGTTACATCGAGGGCTTCCGCGACGGGCGCACGCTCATGCTCGCCGCCGACCACGCGGCCCGCCGCCGGGTTCCGATCGTCATGGTGAAGGTCGGCCGCAGCGAGGCGGGTCGATCGATGGCCCGTTCCCACACCGGGCACCTCACCGGCTCCGACGCCGTGGTCTCGGCCGCGTTCGACCAGTTCGGCGTGACCCGGGTCGACGGCCTCGACGAACTGCTCGAGGTGTCGATGTCCTTCGCCCGCACCCGACCGGCGACCCTGCCGACCTGGGCCCGTCGCGACCGGGAGCCGGGTGTCGGCGTGTACGCCATCTCCGGCGGGACCGGCGCCCACATGGCCGACCTGCTCGCCGCCTCCGGTCTCGTGCTCCCCGAACTCACACGCCCCACGCAGCGCACCCTCCACGACGGTCTCATTCCCGCGTACCTCCGCGTCTCCAACCCGGTCGACTGCGGCGGCCCGCCCGTCGCCGACTCCCGGGGGCGCCGCATCCTCGACGCCGTGCTCGCCGATCCGCGGATCGACGTACTCGTCATCCCGATCACGGGGGCAGTCGCCGCGTTCAGCGAGCCGTTCACCCGCGACATCGTCGAGGCGGCCCGGGCCTCGACGAAGCCCGTGTTCGTCGTGTGGGGCGCGCCCGCCGGCACCGACGACACGTACTACCGCCGCCTCCTCGACGGCGGTCTGCCCGTCTTCCGCAGCTTCGGGAACTGCGTGCGGGCCGTCCGCGCCTACTCCGACTACTGGCGGTTCGCCGCGCGCCACCGTTCGCCGTTCCGCTCGGCGCCGACCGCTCCCTCCCCGGCTGCCGCGAAGGCTCGGCGCATCATCGAGACCGCTGCCCCGCCGGGCGGCACGCTCTCCGAGTGGGACGCCAAGCGGGTGCTGCGGGCCTACGGAATCCGAACGACGCGCGACCGACTGTGCCGGACCGCGGCCGAGTCGGTGGCGGCCGCCCGTGCGCTCGGGTTTCCCGTGGTGATGAAGGTCGCCTCGGGCGACCTCGCCCACAAGTCCGAGATCGGCGGGGTGCGCCTCGGCGTCGCCTCCGCAGCCGAGGTCCGGGCCGCGCACGGCGAGCTGACGCGAGCCGCCGAGGCCGCCGGCGCCGACGTACAGGGGATCCTCGTGTGCGAGACCGTCACCGGCGGGGTCGAGGCCCTCGTCGGGTCGGCCACCGACGAACTCTTCGGGCCGGTGGTCACCTACGGCCTGGGCGGGGTGTTCGTGGAGGTCTTCGGCGACGTCGTGACCCGGGTGCCGCCGTTCGCCGCGTCGGAGGCCCGCCGCGGCCTCGACGCTCTGCGCGGCGCCGCGCTCCTGCGCGGGACCCGGGGCCGTCCGCCCGTCGACGTCGACGCCCTGATCGACACCGTGATGAAGGTTCAGACACTCGTGACCGAGCTCGCCGACGTCGTCGCCGAGCTCGACGTGAATCCGTTGGTCGTGAAGCCGCGCGGCACGGTCGCGCTCGATGCACTGGTGGTGAGGAAGTGAACGACGAAGAACTGCTCCGGCGCGTCGAGAACGGCGTGCTCTGGTTGACGATCAACCGGGCCGACAAGGCGAACGCGATCCCCTACTACGTGCGGGACGCTCTCACCGCGGCGTTCCGCGACGCGCACGAAGACCTCGCCGTGCGCGCCGTGGTGCTAACCGCCGCGGGAGAGCGCCACTTCTGCACCGGGGCCGATCTCTCGGTACCGATCCCCCCGCGGGAGGACCGACCCGCCGACGCACCCGCCCGCACCGTCGGCGCCGCCGTCGACATGATGCGCAGCGGCATGCAGCAACTGATGCAGGCCATCCAGGACTGCGAGAAGCCGGTGATCGCCGCGCTCAACGGCACCGCCGCCGGCGGCGGGGCCATGCTCGTGCTCGCCGCCGATCTCGTGATCGCCGCCGACACGGCCAAGATCATCCAGGTCTTCGTGCGCCGCGGGCTGGTGCCCGACGCCGGGGTGGCGTACCTGCTCCCCCGCATCGTCGGGATGCACAAGGCGAAGGAGCTCGTGTTCTTCGGCGACGACCTCTCGGCCGCCGACGCCGAGCGACTCGGCATCGTGAACCGCGTGGTGCCGCCCGCCGAACTCGAGGCCGCGACCCGCGAGTGGGCCGAGCGGCTGGCCGGCGGGCCTACGAAGGCGATCGGCTGGTCCAAGCGCCTGCTCCACGACGCCTCCGAGTTGTCGCGACGCGATCTTCTCAACGAGGAAGCGATGCTCGTCGAGCTCAACACCGGCACCGCCGATTCGGCCGAGGGGGTCCAGTCGTTCCGCGAGCGCCGCGCCCCGGAGTGGAAGGGCTGGTGAGCACCGGGATCAAGAACCGCACGGCCGTCGTCGGCATCGGTCAGACCGAGCTGGGTAAGGGCCTGCCCGAGAGCGAGTTGACGCTCGCCTGTCGGGCCATCTCGCTCGCCCTCGACGATGCCGGCATCGCGGCGTCGGAGGTCGACGGCCTCGCGTCATACACGCTCGAACCCTTCCGGGAGGTCGAGGTCGCCCGTTCGGTCGGACTGGGCGACATCACCTTTTTCTCCCAGGTCGGCTACGGCGGTGGGGCCGGCTGCGGAGTCGTCGGTCAGGCCGCGATGGCCGTGGCCACCGGCCAGTGCACGACCGCCGTCGCCTGGCGGGCTCGCAAACGCTCCTCGGCGGCCTCGCGCCCGTGGGCCCAGGCCGCGGCCCGCCTCACCGACTCGCACCAGTGGACCCGGCCGTTCGGGGTGATCCGGCCCGTCGACGAGATCGCGATGCTCACCCGGCGTTACCTGCACGAGTACGGCGCCACCCGCGATCACCTCGCCAACGTCGCGTTGGCCTTCCGGGCCCACGCCGCCCGCAACCCGCTCGCCACGATGGGGCACAAGCCGATGACCCGCGACGACTACATGGCCGCGCGGTGGATCTCCGAACCCCTCTGTTTGTTCGACAACTGCCTCGAAACCGACGGCGCTCTCGCCGTCGTGATCACGTCGGCCGAGCGGGCCCGCGATCTCCGGCACCCCCCGGCCTACGTGCACGCCTTCGCACAGGGTTTGCCCGCTCAACACCAGACGATGACCAACTTCTTCACCGATGATCCGCTGCGCGGGCCGGCGTGGACGGCCGCCCGCCGCATGTGGGGACTCTCCGATGTGACCCCCGCCGACGTGAAGGTCGCGCAGCTGTACGACGCATTCAGCCCGTTGATCCTGCTCTCGCTCGAGGGCTACGGGTTCTGCGAGCGAGGCGAGGGCGGGCCGTTCACCGACGACGGCGGGATCGAGTGGCCGAACGGTCGCCTCCCCGTCAACACCTCGGGCGGGGGGATGAGCGAGGCCTACGTACACGGTTTCAACCTCGTGCTCGAGGGCGTACGCCAGATCCGGGGCACCTCGACCGCCCAGGTCGAGGGGGCCGACGTATCGCTCGTCACCTCGGGCGAGGGCGTGCCCACCTCGGCCATCGTGTTCGTGAAGGAGGCCTGACGTGGAGACCGCCTGGCTGCTCCCCGACCTCGCCGACGAGACGGCGGCCGGGTTCTGGGCCGCGTGCGCCGAGGGGCGTCTCGTGGTGCAGACGTGCGGCGACTGCGGTGCCCGGCGAATGCCGCCCCGCCCGATGTGCCCGCACTGCCGCTCCACGGCCGTCGTCTGGGAGGAATCCTCGGGCCGCGGGCGGATCTGGTCGTTCATCGTCGCCCACCCGCCCCTGTTGCCCGCGTTCGCCGCCGAGGCTCCCTACAACGCGGTCATCGTCGAACTCGAGGAGGATCCGGCGATCCGGCTCGTCGGCAACCTCGTTGCCACCGCCGACGGCGCCATCGGCGAGGTCGACCCGGCGACGATAACCATCGGTGAGCCGGTCGAGGTCGTCTTCCACCGGATCGACGACGTCTCCCTCCCGCGCTGGACCCGCCGCGCCGACTGATCGGGCCGACCCGGCTCCGAACGCGCATCGGCCCCGGCGGGGGGACACCGGGGCCGAACGCTTCGTCGCCGTGCGGGGGGAGCACGGCGGCGGAGAGGGGTCAGGCGGCGCGGGGAACGCTGCCCTCGGTCGACTCGCCCTGACGCAGCGCGTCGAGCGTGCGCTCCCAGCCGAGCCGGGTCGCCAGCCACTGGAGGGCCTGCGCGGCTTCGGGCCGGTGGTCGGAACCGCCGGCGCCGGTACGGATGTGCGGGTGTGTCGCCATCGTCTCGTCTCCGGTGCTGGTAGGGTTTCGGATGAGTTTCCGCTCAGAGCGGCCCCTCGGTGAGGAGCCGGATCCGGTGCGGACCCTCTTGGTTCGCTGACGTTGAGAGCATATGCTCTCAACGTCAGCAGTGTCAACTCGAGCCGTACTTTTCCCGGATTCCCGTCCGGGCCGCCACCCGAGCGGCCTGCGGGGTTCCGCTCCTCCCCCGGCAGACCCCGTGACCGACTCCGCCCACCCCAGCGAGCCCGACCCGACCGCCGGTGCGTGGCGTATCGACGACCTGGCCCGCGCCGCCGGGATCACGGTCGACACCGTGCGCTTCTACGTACGGGAGGGCCTCCTCCCACCCGGTGAGAAGCAGGGACGCCACCGGGTCTACGGACCCGACCACGCCGCCCGGGTCGCGCGGATCCGCGAGCTCCAGGAACGCCGGTTCTCGCTCGCCGCGATCAAGGCCCTGCTCGAGGTCGACCGGCCCGGCCTCGAGGACCTCTTCGCCACGCACGGCCGGACCCGCTCGTTCTCCGACCTGGTGGCGGGCTCGGGGCTCGACCCCGACCTGGTCACCCGCCTCCAGGCGGTCGGGCTGCTCGCGGATCCCGCGAGCCTCGGCCACGAGGCGTACGACGACGACGACCTCGGTCTGCTGCGCGCCGTCGCCGAACTCGCCGCCATCGGTATGACCGAGGAGATCCTCGTCGCCCTCGCCGAGATCTACGTGCGGCACTTCGCCGTGTTGCAGGCCGACGTGCACGCCATGCTCGGCGGCCAGGGCCGAGACTGGGCTCCCGAGGCGGTCGAGGCCGTGCAACGCAGCCTCACCGCCAACACCGACCGCATGATCCCCGCCGTCGACCGCGTGCTCAACTACGTGCACCAGCGGACGCTGCAGCGCCTCACCCTCGAGGCGATGCGCACGGCCGAGGAGACCGGTACCGGGGTCGGGGGCCTGCGCCTCACCCCCGACGAGTAGTCGACCGGAACCCGGGCCGCCCCCGGCGTTACCGATCAGCCGGTCCCGCCGCCGAGCGACCCGCCGAACCGCTCAGATCGTGAGGCCCCAGATCCGGGCCGCGTTACCGCCCGCGATCAGCGCCCGTTCCTCCTCGGCGATCCCGCCCATCATCTCCTCGATGGTCTTGCGGGAGTACGGCCAGTCATTGCCGTGGTGCGGGTAGTCGCTCGACCACATCATGTTCTCGACACCCACGCGGTTACGGAGTTCCACGCCGGTGCGGTCGACGATGAAGGTGGCCGCATTGTTGCGGTACCAGTAGGTCGAGGGCGGCTCGCTCAGCGGCAGGTCGCCCCACACCCGGTTGCGCCACCAGCGGTCGTCGAGGCACTCGAGGAAGTGCGGGATCCAGCCCACGCCGGTCTCGATCCATACGATCTGCAGCTCGGGGAACCGCTCGAAGACACCGGTGAAGATGAGGTCGGTCATGGCGCCGGTCGTCATCGAGAAGACGTGGCTCATACCGCCGATGGCCTTGGCCCGGGTCGCCTCGCTCGCCATGTCGTAGAGCTTGTTGCCCTTCGCGGCCGCCGCCCGCCGGGAGGCGCTGCGCTGAGCCCGGCTGATGATGTTGATGTGGATGGTCACCGGCATGCCCATCTCGGCCGCCGCCGCCCAGAAGGCATCGTCGTCGCGCGAGAGGTTGGCGTTGCCCGCCGGCCAGTTGGAGATCAGCACGCCGCGAGCCCCGCGCTCCTTCGCCTGCTTGAGTCCGTGCACCGCGGCGTCGATGCCGGTCGACGGGATCTGCGCCATGCCGATGAGACGGTTCGGGTCGGGGGCGCAGAACTCCTCGAACAAGAAGTTGTTGTAGGCCTCGACCCCGGCGAGCACGAACTCCTCGTCGTCGTCGCCGAGGAAGTGACTCATCGTGCGCTGGGGCGGGAAGAGCACCTCGGCCGTCACGCCGTCGAGGTCCATGTCGGCGAGGCGGGCGGCGCCGTTGTAACACCCGGTGCGCGCCTCTTCGTAGGTCACGCCGAACCAGCGGAACTTGTCGAAGGGCATGCCCGGGGTGGCCGTCAGGCCGATCGGGTCGGGGTCGCCGCCGACCGCCGTGAGCCAGGCGTCGCCGCCCTCGTGGTCCTTCACGAGCTTGGGTGCCTTGTCGGCGTATTGCTTCGGGAGCCAGTTCTCCCAGATGTCGGGCGGCTCGAGGATGTGACAGTCGGCGTCGACGATCGGCTGGCTGGCCATGGGGTACCGTCCCTTCGCTGACACGGGCGTCAGGTCCGACGCGCAGTCTACGGAGGGGGACGGGAGCGTGCCGCAACGCCTGCTCGAGGGCATCAACGTCGTCGATCTCGGCGACGAACCCGCCGCCCGGGCCGCACGGGTACTCGGCGACCTCGGTGCCGCCGTCGTGCGACTCGTCCCCCCGGACGGCGACCCGCTTCCCCGGCGCAGCGCTCGGGCCTGGAACGCGGGCAAAGCCGTACGCGCCCTCGCCGCCGACGACCCCGCCGTCGACGCCCTCCTCGCGGCCGCCGACGTGGTGTTGGACTCGCCCGGCGCCCCGGCCCTGCACCACCTCGACCCCGACCGCGCGCCCGGCTCCGTGTGGGTCCACCTCACCCCCTTCGGCGCCACCGGGCCCCGGGCCGGATGGCGGGCCTCCGACCTCGGGATCATGGCCGCCAGCGGGAACATGTACGTCACCGGCGACCCCGACCGGCCGCCCATCCGCTGCGCCGAACCGACCGCGTACGCGCACTCCGGTCCCGAGGCCGCCTTCGCCGCCCTGACCGCCCTGTGGTGCGGGGCGACCGGCGAGGTCGACCACTCCATGCAGGAAACCGTGATCGTGGCGAGCATGGTCTCGGGGGCTCAGTTCTTCCGCACCGGGGACCGCGGCCGCCGACGCGGCGCCAACATCGGCCGCACCCGCGAGATCTGGCCGACGCGCGACGGCTTCGTGTCGTTCGGTATCCGGGGCGGCAAAGCGAGGGTCGCGAGCCTCGAGCTCATCGCCGGAAGGGCGGGCCTTCCCCCGCGCGATTGGAGCGCGTTCAACCAGAACACGGCCGACGAGGCCGACCTCGCCGGGATCGAGGCGGCGGTCGCCGCCTACTTCGCCGCCCACACGATGCAGGAGCTCTACGACCTGGCGTGCGAGACGAACGCGATGTTGGCCCCGATCAACTCGCCCCGCGAGATCCTCGCCTCGGCCCAACTGGCCGACCGGGGCTTCTTCGGACCGGTCGAGGGCATCGAGCGGTTCCCCCGCGCCTTCGCCGTCGTGCGCAGCGCCGACGAAGAGGTGGTGCCCGTTCGCCCCGAGCCGCCGTCGCCGTTCGCTCCCCGCGAGCGGCGCGGCGCATCGACGCGGCAGCCCGCGCCCGCGTGGGCCGGTTTGCGCATCCTCGAGTTCGGTTCGGGTGCCGCCGGCCCGATCGCCACCCGCTACTTCGTGGAGCACGGGGCGACGGTGCTGCGGATCGAGTCACGCTCGCGGCCCGACTTCCTGCGCACGATGGCCCTCGGACCCGGGAACCCGCACGGCCTCGAGGGCGCCCCGATGTACGACGGACTCAACGTCGGCAAGCGCAACCTCACACTCAACCTGAAGGACCCGGCGGCCGTCGCGCTCGTGCGCCGACTCGTCGTCGAGTGGGCCGACGCCGTCTGCGAGAACTTCGCCCCGCGGGCCATGAAGGGCTTCGGCCTCGACTACGACGCGCTCGCCGCGATCCGCCCCGACCTCGTGATGCTCTCGTCGTGCCTCAACGGCCAGACCGGCCCGCACCGCGACTACCCCGGCTTCGGCGGCCAGGGCGCGGCGCTGTCGGGCTACAACGCGTTGACCGGCTGGCCCGACCGCGAGCCCGTCGGCCCGTACGGCACGATCACCGACTCGCTCGCACCCCGTTTCGTCTCCACCGCCCTCGCGGCCGGACTCCACTACCGCCGGCGCACCGGGCGCGGCGTGCACCTCGACGTCTCCCAGGTCGAGTGCGGCAGCTGGTCACTCGCTCCGTGGCTCCTCGACTTCGAGGTCGACGGGATCGTGCGGGAGCGAATGGGCAACGACCACCCCGATGCGGCGTTGCACGGCGTGTTCCCCTGCGCCGTCGAGGACGGCGTCGACGACCGGTGGGTCGCGATCGCCTGCTGGGATACCGACGAGCTCGCCCGACTCCACGCGATCACCGGCGTCGACGTCGCCGCGTGGACGGCGAGCCGAACGCGGATCGAGGTGGCCGAGCGCCTCCAACTCGAAGGGCTCGAGGCGGTACCGGTGCAGGACTTCGGCGACCTCCACGCCGACCCGCAGCTCGCGCACCGCGGCCACTTCGAGACCCACGTGCACCCGTTCCTCGGCGAGGGTCGCTACGGCCACAACGGCTTCCGGATCGCCGGCTGCCCGGTGGGCTACGACGGCCCCGGCCCGACCCTCGGCCAGGACAACGACTGGGTGCTCGGCGAGGTGCTCGGCCTCGACGCCGACGAGATCGCCGCACTCACTGCGCAGGGCGCGCTCGAGTAGTCCCCCGCGCCGTCGGGCCGATCGCGCCGGTCGCGGCTGCGGTCGGTAACGTCACGGCTCGATGGACCTGCGCTTCACCCCCGCCCAGGAGCGCTTCCGCGACGAGGCCCGCCGCTGGCTCGACGACCGCCTCGGCGGCCGCTTCGCGAACGTGCGGGGCCGGGGCGGTCCCGGCGAGGAGCACGAGTGCTTCGAGGAGCGCTGGGAGTGGGAGCGCGAACTCGGCCGTGACGGCTGGATCGGGCTGGGCTGGCCGCAGGAGTACGGCGGTCGGGGCGCGACCCTGCTCGAACAGGTCGTGTTCTATGAGGAGTACGCCCGGGCGGGCGGGCCGGGTCGGGTCGGGATCGTGGGCGAGGGTCTGCTCGGACCGACGATCGTGCACTTCGGTGACGACGAGCAGAAGCGGCGCTTCCTCCCCGGAATTCTCGACGGATCCGAGATCTGGTGCCAGGGCTATTCCGAGCCGAACGCCGGCTCCGACCTCGCGAACGTGCAGACCCGGGCCGAGCTCGAGGGCGACGAGTGGGTAATCCACGGCCAGAAGGTCTGGACCTCGCTCGCCCACTGGGCGCAGTGGGTCTTCGTGCTCTGCCGCACCGACCGCGACGCCCCCAAGCACAAGGGCCTGTCGTACCTGCTCGTGCCGATGGACCAGCCCGGCATCGAGATCCGCCCCATCGTGCAGATCACCGGGCACAGCGAGTTCAACGAGACCTTCTTCGACGGGGCCCGCACCGCCGCGGCCAACGTCGTGGGCGGGGTGAACGGAGGCTGGCGGGTCGCCATGGGCACCCTCGCCTTCGAGCGGGGTGCGTCCACGCTCGGTCAGCAGCTGGCGTTCGAGAACGAACTGGTCGAGATCACCCGCCGGGCGAAGGGCAACGGCGCCGCCGCCGACCCGACCGTGCGGCAGCGTCTCGCCGACGCCTGGATGACGTTGCGGGTCATGCGCTTCCACGCCCTGCGCACTCTGCCGATGCTCGAACGGGGCGAGATCGCGCCCGCCACCTCGATCCACAAACTCTTCTGGGCCGGGTTCCACCGCTCGCTCGGCGAACTCGCCGTCGACGTTCTCGGCGCCGACGGCTTGGTCGGTGCGACCCTCGACGACGAACGGCTCGTACGCCTCTTCCTCTCGTCGCGGGCCGACACCATCTACGGCGGCTCCGACGAGATCCAACGCAACGTCGTCGGCGAGCAGGCCCTCGGCCTCCCCCGGGAGCCCCGGTGAGCCACGGCCTCCTCACCGGCAAGTCGGTGCTCGTCACCGCCGCCGCGGGGGCGGGCATCGGCCTGGCCACCGCCCGCCGGTGCGTCGAGGAGGGGGCGCGGGTCGTCATCAGCGACATCCACGAGCGCCGCCTGACCGAAGCGGCCGAGGAACTCGGCGTCCACGCCGTGCGGGCGAACGTCACCGACGAGGCCGACGTACAGCGGCTGATCGCGGAGACGGCCGAGGTTTGCGGCGGGCTCGACGTCCTCGTCAACAACGCCGGCCTCGGCGGCGAAGTCGAACTCACCGAGATGACCGACGAGCAGTGGTCGTCGGTGCTCGACGTGACCCTCACCGGCACGATGCGCATGACCCGGGCCGCCCTGCGCCACATGTACGAGCGGGGCACGGGCGTGATCGTCAACAACGCCTCGGTGATCGGGTGGCGGGCCCAGCGGGGCCAGAGCCACTACGCCGCGGCCAAAGCCGGGGTCATGGCGCTCACCCGTTGCTCGGCGATCGAAGCCGCACCCCACGGCGTGCGGATCAACGCCGTCGCCCCGTCGCTGGCCGTACACCCCTTCCTCGCCAAGGTCACGAGCGAGGAGTTGCTCACCGAGCTCGCGTCACGCGAGGCCTTCGGGCGCGGCGCCGACCCGGTCGAGGTCGCGAACGTGATCGTGTTCCTGGCCAGCGACCTGGCCTCCTACATGACCGGCGAGGTCGTGTCGGTCAGCTCGCAGCACCCGTAGGTCCGGCCCCGGCCTCTCCGACCACTGCGCCGGTCGCCGCCTCCAGGTAGGCCGGTCGCTCGCCGCCGCCGTGCACGAGGATCTCGGCCCCGGTCACGTAGCGGGCGAGGGGCGAGGCGAGGAACACACAGACGTCGGCGATGTCGGAGGGCTCGGCCATGCGCCCGAGGGGCACCGTCGCCCCGACCGCCGCGATACCCGCCTCGTCGCCGTAGAAGAGGTGCGCCTGTTCGGTGACGACGAGACCGACCACCACTGCGTTCACCCGCACTCTCGGCGCGAACTCGACGGCCATCGTCTTCGTCGCGTTGAGCAAACCGGCCTTGGCCGCGCCGTAGGCGAGGGTCGCGGGCGAGGGCCGCACCCCGCTCACGCTCGCGATGTTGACGATCGCCCCGCCGTCGGCCTGGCCCTGCATCACCGCGTTGGCCCGCTGGGCGCACACCAGGGCGGCGGTGAGGTTGAGGGCGATGATCCCGGCGGTGAACCGGGGCGAAGCCGTCGCCGTGTCGGCGGGCGGCGACCCGCCCGCGTTGTTGACGAGCACGTCGAGCCGCCCGAACCGCTCGACCGTGGCCGCGATCACCGCGTCGACCTGCTCGGGCTCGCGAATGTCGGCCGCGACGAACAGCCAACCCGCGGGCAGGTCGGCGGGCTCGTGACGGCAGCAGATCGCCACGTTCGCCCCCCGGGCCGCGAACCGTTCGGCGATGCCCCGCCCGATCCCCCGGCAGCCCCCGGTGACGAGGACCGTCCGCCCGTCGAATCGCAACTCGTCCATGGTCGGGGCATTCTGGCACTCTGAGGGCTCTCGGAGGGAGAAACGTGGTTCCCGACAAACGCGTGACGATCGACGACGTGGTCGCCGAGGTGGAGAGTGGCATGACCGTCGGCATCGGCGGCTGGGGCTCCCGCCGCAAGCCGATGGCGCTGGTGCGCGCCCTCGCCCGATCCTCGGTTACCGACCTGCGGATCGTGTCGTACGGCGGACCCGACGTGGGCATCCTCTGCCGCACCGGCAAGGTGCGCGAGGTGGTCTACGCCTTCGTCTCCCTCGACTCGATCGCACTCGAGCCGCACTTCCGCAACGCCCGGCAGGCCGGCGCGGTCTCCACCACCGAGCTCGACGAGGGGATGTTCCTGCTCGGCCTCCAGGCCGCGGCGTGGCGGGTGCCGTTCCTGCCGACTCGTGTG
>Ga0208783_10002003_pt1 | contig 11856 bp, 23 predicted proteins | sample DEB19_08_DNA_2_FD_184529 | JGI IMG/M metagenome (GOLD analysis project Ga0208783, IMG submission 184529) | Aqueous microbial communities from the Delaware River and Bay under freshwater to marine salinity gradient to study organic matter... | ecosystem: Environmental > Aquatic > Marine >... | reverse complement strand
CCAGCCATGGCGTAATCCATGAGCACACGGTGGTATTCGAGGTGTGGAGCACGACCAGCCCTGGTTGGCGGTCTCGGCTCACCTAATCAAGTCTGGCGGGGGCGAGCCGAAAGTGGAAGGGGCGGATCCTTAAGAATCTCCCGGTCCGTGGATGCTGTACCGGCCGCCGTGGGGAGCGCCCGCGGGGACGCCCGGGTTCTCTTTGATAACGGCCAGCAACAGGTTCTGGTACTGATCCATGCGGGTGAAATGCGCAATGGCGTCGATCCACTCCGTGTCAATCTCGTCCTCGGTTTCGACGGCGTCCCAGGAGGCGCCGAGGGCCTGAGCGCTCAGCGATTGCCAGGTGCGGACCAGGGTGGTCAGCATCGAAGCGAAGGCTGTATCGGTCAATTGGCCAAGGAATAGCTCAGTCTGCACCAGGCGCACCAAGCGCTGGTCGCGAGGCTGCAGGCTGGCGTACTCGGGGTGGAGGATCGTCAGCGTCGCCTCGCTACTGGCCTCGATCAGACCGTGTGGGGTGTCGGGGATAGACATGGGCAAGGGCGGTTCCCCGTGGGAAACTGGAAGGGCATGGTCGGAGTGAGTGACTCACAGCGCCGATCGTGTGGATGATCCGCGCCGGGGGTGAGATCCCGGCGCTTTTTCATGCCTTGCGCACCCGGTAGGTGACGATGTGGGCGCCGACCGCGTCCATTTCCTGAACGGTCATCAGACCACGGTTGAAGCGGTCTCGGTCGTCGCGGTGTACTTTCGGCAGGGTCACCTCGCTGACGCGGTCGGCGTAGGCCGCCAGCCAGTAGGGCAGATGCCCGTAGACGTGGCGATGCAGGATGTCGTCCGGGCGGACGTACTCGCGCTGGTCGCCTGTAATGCCTTTATCGGCGAGCCAGGCGAGAACGGAGTCGTTAACAAAGGTGATAACGGGAGTGGTCTCGGGCATAGATACAGGGGAGATGGGAAGCGGCAGCTCGGCTTAAGGCTGCCGCGGAGGGACGATTGAGGGCAGCTGCCTCAGACCAGCGCCAGGCACGCCTCGCGGGCGCGAGCGATGCGCTTGGCCGCGGTGCCACCCCAGAGCTGCTCAAGGCGAGCGCGGGCACGCTCGGTTTCGTCCTTCGCGCGACCGGCGTCGTGGGTTTCGGCCTGGGTGATGGCGTTGAACAGGCCGTAGAGCGTGCCGGCGCAGCCCGGAAGATCGCGGATGCCCAGGCCGGTGTCGCCGGCGTAGTGGCTGCGGATCGTGGCGACCTCGGAGAGATCGGCAATCGTGCGGGCGCGGGGCTTGCCGGTGTCCTTGTCCTTGATGGGGGCGGCCAGCTTGTCGGCGTAGGTCGCTTCCAGGACGCGCTTGGCGAGCTCGGTTGTCAGCTGGACTCCGGTCAGGTCGCGCAGCTCGCTGATGGACTGGGCGAAGCTGCGGCGCTCCAGGTCGATCAGCTGTGGCAGGGCCTCGGCGAACTGCGTGACCGATGCGGTGTGCTTGCGGCGCAGGCCGGTGCCGCTGTCCACGGCGGTGCCCACGGCCTTGCCGGTCAGATAGCTCAGCTGGTTCGCGCAGCGCAGGCGGACATCGCTGAAGAACACCCCGAAGCCGCTGCTGCCGTCGTGGCTGTTGAACAGGTGCAGGTAGCGGCGGACCTTGTCGCCGGGGAGCACTTCGTCCTCGGTGCGGATGGACGCCGTGGCGAAGATCTTGCGGCCGTTGCGGATCGAAAGGACGTTCTCGATCTCGATGTCCTCGCGCAGATAGTCGAGCAGGTTGATCAGCGCGGTGTTCTGCACCGGCGTGTAGCCCGAGCCGTGGATGCCGAGCAGCTTGTGGTTGTCGCTGCGGACGATGGCGCAGTGCTCGCGGGACTCAATCGGGCCATCGGGGCCCATGAAGAAGGCGGGGCGCTTGTCGGCAGTCCAGTCGAGGCCGGCGATGGCGAATGCCTCGCAGGCGGAGACGTTCTCGGGGACCATCGTGCCAACGCGGCCGATGAGCGGGTTCACGGCGTAGCCCTTGTCGCGGTAGCGGCCGTAAACCATGGGGCCGACACCGTCAGAGGCGTAGGCGGTCGTGACGCGGTTTGTGCTGCTGAGAGTCATTTGCATAGTCCTTGTTGAGAATCGGCAGAGCGCCGGTGTGGATGAGTGCGTTGGGCCGAGGCGCACCCCTCGGGAGGACAGGCTGTGCGGGCCTGGTTGGAGCGTAGGGCGGTTGGGCTGGAGGGTCAACCTATCCAGGACAAGATGGCGCTTCGTACAGGGCCCGGCGCGCGGCCGGGGCGTTGGGGTAGGGGTCCGGCTCGGGGACTCCGGCGTCCAGCGCTTCGTAGTGGTGGAAAGCGCTGTGCCACTCGCGGTAGGCGGTGACGTCCTCGGGGAGGGGGTATTCCCAGTCGGACTCGGAGGTTCCGTCGGGGGCGTACCAGCCGCCTTCGTCGCCTTCCCAGCCCGCGTCGTGGCGGGCCCAGGCGATGCGGTCGTCTTCAGCCATGGCGGCCTCGACGGCGGGGAGGTGGGTGTACCAGGAGTCGCCGACCTTGGCGGCCATGGCGAGGTTGAAGGAGGGGTCAGTCATTCGCCCAGGTGGATGAGGTGGGCTTCCAGGTAGTCGCGGGCGGCGCAGAGCTGCTGGAAGGCAACACCACGCTGCTGAACCGCAATGCGATAGGCGTCGTCGCCTTGGACGTAGTAGTCCCGAGCGTTGAACTCGATTGCTTGAAAGGCGCGGAGCGTTTCCTGCAACTTCGCGTAGGCCGCCTGATAGCCCTCGGTGAGCATTGCGCGGCTGGTGCCGTTCAGGTGGACGGTGGGGAGGGTGAGGTCAGTCATCACAGCGGTGCATCCACGTAGAAGTAGGAACCGGGGCCGAAGTCCCGCAGCAGCTCAGGAAAGGCGGTGTTGAGCCGCTCTCGGTTGCGGGCGTCGCCGGCGAACCAGGCTCGGGCCAGGCGCTCGCAGAAGCCGCCGCCGTTGCGCTCGATTGCGACCCAGGTGCGGTGCAGCTGGGTGGGGGAAAGGGTGGTGGTTGTCATGAGGCGGACTCGTCGTTCAGGTGGGAAAGAAGCTCACGAACAACGGACTCGTACAAGTCGCATTTGATTGGACTTTGAGCTGTCACCTGGGCGTTATCGGCAGCGCGGATGCACGCCAGCACCCATCGGATCTGGGCCGGACTTAGTACGACTTCCCTCATGCCACGACCTCGCTGATGGCGGTGTAGTACGTCGGGCTGTTCGAAGCGATGCCGCGGGATTGCTCCCACTTCTGGGTGACTTGCAGCGCCTGCATCTCGCGCTCGGTCTCGGCGGAGTAGGTCCAGCGGCTGCGCTCCTTGAGCACGCAGCGGACAGCACCCAGCTCGACGGAGCTGAGGCCCTGGCGCTGCATGTGCTTCAGCAACCAGGCGCGCTCGGTGTCGTATTGAGCAGTGAGCTCCTGTATCTGGAGCTGTAAAGCGCGGGCGGCGGCTAGGTGCTTGCCGACGTCGCCCGCAGGCGTATAGGCGCGTTTGCGCTTCGGCGCAGTGCGCCGGGAAAGAGTTGCAGTCACAGCGGAGAGAGGATGAGAAGGATGCGAGCCACGAAGCGGGCTCAGTAGTCGACGCAGTACGCATCGGAGACGTCCTCGGGGAGAGGCGCCTCGGTGGGTTCGACGAGGTACTGCTGCACGGTGTAGGGAACGCCGCGAAGGGCGTATGCCTCCATGAGCTGATCCGCCTCGTCAGCGGATTGGGCCCAGTGTTCGTGCTCCCAGTCGTCCGACAGGAAGTGCCAGACGGGGACGGGCTCGGGGGGCAGGGCCGGGTCGGGCGGCGCCAGGGGGCGCGGGTCGAGGCATGTCATGGGCCGGGGAACTGCGTGAGGGTCTGAGCGGGGGGCAGGGGCGCCGAAGGCGCCGCGGTGCGGCGGCCGTAGTCGATGGCCATTCCGGCGAGCGCCAGGCCGAGGCAGAGGCCCCAGACGTATTCGGCGATGTGCCAGGGCGGCATAGAAGTGGGGCGGCGACGGGTGCGCCTGCAGTGTGGGGCGGAACGGGGCATAGGTCAACCAAATCGGGAACAGGTCAGACGCCGACAAACGAAGCGCCCGCGCCGTGGGCCTCGACGTAGATGTCGGTCTTGGCGCCGTCGCACAGGCGGCAGGTCAGGCACTGCGCCTGGGAGTCAGGCGCGGTCGCCGGGCACAGCTTGCCGCTGGTAGCGGCAGCGCCCTGAGGCACCACGGCGAACGTGCGCCAGCCGGCCGCTGACGCAGCCAGGTAGTCGGCGAAGCTGTCGCAGCTGGCTTGGAACAGGCCGCGAGCCCACTGGGCCCAGGGCTCGTGCCACTGGTGGGTGTAGCCGGTATGGCCGTCAGCCAGCGCGTTCAAGTCGCGCACCACGGCCTCGGTGAGGATCGCCGGGTCGCCGTAGGCGCCCCAGCGGATGCGCCGGCCGCGCAGGAGCGGGGCGTGCAGCGTCGGGTCGTAGTCGGGGTAACTGCCGCGGGCGAAGGCGCGCCACACGGCGGCCACACTCTTGGGCACGTCCACGTAGCAGGAGCGGACCCAGCGGCCGAGCTCGGGGACCCAGCGGCGGCGGTGCGGGCAGTCGCCGCAGATGGTGCGGTCGGCGCCGGTGGCGACCGCTTCGAGCGGGTGCAGGTCGGGGCGCAGGATGAAGACCTGCACCATGTCGCCGGTCTTGGTGTTGATGCTGCGCAGCGTCGCGATGGCGACGAAGGGCTGCCCGTCGATCGGGGACAGGCCCCGGTCGATCACGAAGCCGCGCAAGGCGCGGCGGGGTTTGCGGGTCATGGTGCGCTCCTCAGTTGATGGCGTAGTGGTGCCAGCCGTCTTCTTTGGAGAAGGCGTAGAGGTATTCGCAGCCGTAGTCGCGCCAGAGATTGATGGCCTCGCCGAGGGTGGGGGCTGTCAGCGGGGGGTCGCCGTAGGCGCTGCCGTCGCCGCAGCACCAGGGGCCATTGCCCCGTTCGTGGTGGTAGAGCGGTTGCGGGTCGCGGGCCGGCTGGTAGGTCTGCGTCGCGCTGTCCCAGTTGGAGTGCCACAGCTGCGTGGTGCGCAGCGATGACATGGATCCGGGCTTAATCAGCGCCTGCACTTTGCGGACGCCGCTGTAATGCTCGGTGAGGATGGGCAGCTGGTGCCCAGGGGAGCCGTCCCAGTGGCAGTAGACGGCACGGATTGAGCCATCGGGCCGGATGTAGCCGATGGCTGAACGAGTAGCCATTGCTGATAACTCACAGCTTGAGAGGGATGGAGCGCGAAGCGCCCAGGGGCCCGACCACGAAGGGAACGGGCTCGGGGGTGCATCAGCTCAGAGCGGCACTCACGAATAGGTGTAGTGAACGAGGCTCTCGTAAGAGCGTATGGGAGTGCGTTCCACATGGTGGAACTGCACTGTTACTTCTATGCCTTGCTGACGGGCGCACTCCATGAACAGCGGGGCGTCGCAGTCCTCCTCTAGGTAAATAGTCTTACCTCTCTGGTAGCTGAAACGGGAGAGGCGAACAAAGTCCGGGCCCATAATGCGCAGCGCGGTGGCGCGCCGGACGTGGAGCCAGCCGTGGCCGGGGTCGGCCGTGAAACGGAGGTTCATTGGATGTCGGAGATAGTGCGGCCGGTGGAGCGGATTAGGTCGGCGATGGCGTCAAACATGTCCGGCGTCCACTCCGAGCCAGATAGGGTGCGGGCAATGATGTCGAGCGCATCGCTCTCATCAGAGACGCGGCGGCCGTTCTCGGCGCCAATGCGGGCTATTTCAGAGTCGGAGAAGTTCTCGATCTGATCCCATTCGTCCTCGGAGAAGGCATCGTCCGGGACGATGTAGCAAGTGTGAGCGGTCAGCATTGTGCCGCTGCGGTCGATAACGAGGGACATCAGCGCATCAGGTAAAGGAGATCGTCGCCGCTTTCGCGGATGTAGCCGGCCCAGACCCGCAGCAGGCGCTGCAGGTTCTGCTGGTGGTCGCACAGCTCGGAGCGGTCCCAGGCGCCGTAGCCGCTGAGATGCTCGCGGATCAGCCAAGCGGGGCCATCGAACTGGAGCTCGCGCACCCAGTAGGCGACGGCTTCGTCGGCAGGGCCGGGGCCGGTGCAGTCGGAGACGCACTCGGGGGGAAGGGTGCGGATGGCGGTTCGATCGTCAAACCACGAGTTGAGATAGGACATGGCGTGAGCAGTTCCTGAATGGGTCAGAGGCGGACACGAAGGCCGGCCGGGAGCTCGCGGTTACGGCGAGTCAGCTCCATGCCGTATGTGGCAGCCTGATCTAGGTAGTAGCCCTCACGGGAGGGATTCCAGCCGCGCATAGCGTCAGCCGCCTTGCGGCAGTCAGCGATGACATACCGCAGGCTGTATTGATCGAGAGTCCGGGCATGGGACTCCCACCGAGCGAAATGCTCGGGTGTGGCGTGATCACAGATCAAAAGTCTTCCTCCCATGAATAGGTTTCAGGGAACTCGAATAGGTCGCCGTCTTGCGACAGGTAGTGCTTAACTCCAGCCACTTCGTGGCAGTAGTCGCTGAGTATGGAATCCCAGGCGTCCCAGTAGCACTCGCACTCCGGCCCCATAGAGAGGTCGGAGACATCGCTGGCGTTGACGCCGGCGGATTCGACAGCTGCCGCGCCGTAGCGAGCAGCCCAGACTTGCGGGACATAGATCCCGTGGTGCCCATCAACGATGCAGACGGGCTCGGTGAGAACGGTCATCTGTGCAGTTCCTGAATGGGTCAAAGAAGCTCACGAAGATGCTCGAAGCCGGGCACTTCGTACGCCCAGTCAGGAGATGGCAGGTTGCGCCGCAGTTCTTTGTAGAGCGTGACCGTGATAGGCAGGCGCTCGGCGCGGTAAGCCCGTGCACGCCAGAGGCCGGGCACAGCGTCGCAGCCGCTGTAGCCTTCGTCCCAGGCGGCCACACGGGTGCCATCGACAACCAGCGCATAGAGACGGCGCGGGTTGCCGTCGGCGTCATTGTCAGCACATAGGTGCTGAAAGTAGAGAGATTCCATAAATGCAGAGACTCACTGCGAGAGGATGGAGGTGAAAACACCTCAGCCAAAAGACCCCCGGACGCAGCGCGCCAGGGGGAACTTCTGGGGGAGATGGTTTGTGCGTGATAGGCAGAGCCGAGTGCCCATTGCCACGGTCGTCACGCTGGCGACCGTTGATAGTGAGCGGCAACTATCACCGGGTGGATCAGAACCACCATGCCTGCAGGCCAGTCGTTAAGGGGCTGGCGCACCGGCCCGGTTCCCTGTCGGGAGCGGGCGTTGATCCCCCTGCAGAAGCGGGATCGGTAAAAACACTTGCAGCGTGCCCTCCTGCAGGAGGTTCCGCGTTCGCCTACCTGCCCCCAGCCATCGGCTACTAGGACCGCAACCCGCTATCGCCGAGTGTTCTGGCGTTTGGGTGTGTTGATCCGTTCGTCGTGCTCGGTGTGACCCGAGCAGGCCGTACGTGAGGTGCAGGAGCTAGCGCCCAGTCAGTTTGGGCACACTGCAGCTATCGCTCCGGGATCCGCCCGGCCGGCCGCGCCTATTCGGATGCGCAAACAGTCATCACATAATCAGTTCATAATTCGGACAGCTTGCCGCCGGAGCGGCTGGCCCGACCCTTCCGGATCGGTGCACCTAACCTAGCACCCCTGCCGCGGGATCCGTCAAGTGGACCGGCGACAGGATCACGGATCCCGCACAAGGCGAGAAGCGCGATCGGCAGACGGGCGCAGCAAAGCTGCGGGGCCCCATCGGCCAGGGTGTTCGGTTGTCTAGGTGCGGGTGGGCATAGGATGCCCTTGGCGGACCGCGAGGGTCCGGGGCGCGATCCGCGGCTGGCCACGCTGGCCACCGGTCCCGATCGCTCCGCCAATGTAGCGCATCCGATCGCCGATCGGTCAAGCCCTGTCAGGGTCCCACCACCTCGGGTGAGACGCAGAACGAGACTTTTCTGCGCGCGAGAGAATATAGAAGTCGCACCGAGACTCACGAGACTAGGCCCGGGACGGGCCCCGAAGGGCTCAGGACACATCCACAGGTACAGAAAAAATGTATGTATATGTACGGGGTCTTCAGCTAATCCGAGCCTTTGTAATTAGACCGTTCACAATGTCTGCTCGGGTGCAGTTGCGGGCATCACACTCGGTATTAAGCCAGTCGCTGTTCTCCTGTGTGAGCATGACCCGGAGGTTCCGCTTTCCCTCGTCGAGCTTCTTCTCCTTCGCACGCTGTGCAACTGCGGTGCGCCGCGACGACATTGATTCCCAGCGGTCGTAGGTGCTCTGTTCGATCTGCCCGAGCTCGATGGCGCGGCGGAGTCGTAGCTGCACGGCCTGGCGGGAGACACCCAAGACCTTCGCGACGTCGACCCAGCGCACGAACCCGTCGCGCTGGTAGATCACCTCACACGTCGCGATCAGTTGGGCGAGGGAAGCGGCGCTTGGAGCCAAGGCGGGGTGCGCTGTAGTGAGGGTAACCTAGCACAGGCGCCGCAGTCTCCGTCAACCCCCATCGTCGCCTGCGCTCGGGCCGTGGTACAGAGCTTCCAGCTGGCTGACGAAGTCGACCTCGGTGCCTTCGTAGGGCTCGGAAACCTCCTGCTCCACGATGATCCGAGAAATCCGAGGGCTGCGCACCAGCCAGCGCAGCAGGCAATGCTCGTACCAGCGCAGGGGCATCAGGGGTTCGCTGCTCATGGCGTGTGCCCCTGCATCCGCAGGAGAAAGCGCAAGCGGTTCAACGCTGTGCGTTGCACCTGACCGGCCCGAGAGCGAGAGAATCCCAGCTCTTCAGCGATCTCGCGCAGCGTGCGGTTCTCGAAGAACACGCCGTGCAGGATCTGGGCTTCCACCTCGGGGAGGCGCTTCAGCGCGGCGGTCACCACCTCGCGGGTGTCGTCCTGGCGCAGGGCTTCTTCTGGAGAGCCGGTGGTCAGGGTGGTGTCCGCCGCGATCAGCTCCAGCAGGGCGTTGCCGTCCTCGGTGCAGAGAACGTCGAGGCTGCGGCAGGTCGTGGCGGCCTGCAGGTCGAGCATGGCACTGATGCGCTCCGGGGTGGTGGCGCAGTGGTCGGCGATCTCGGTGAAGGATGGGGGGCGGCCGTTCAGCGCGGTGTACTCCGAGGTGAAGCGCTGGGCGCGGGCCAGGATCTCATGCGTGTTGATCGGTATCCGGATCAGGCGCGCATAGCTGTGGATGGCGCGAGTGATCGCCTGGCGGATCCACCAATAGGCATAAGTACTTAGGGCGTAGCCTCGCGTCGGGTCGAATAGCTCCAGGCCGCGGATCAGGCCGAGGTTGCCCTCCTGGATCAGGTCGAGCAGGTCCAGCCCCCGGTTCTGGTAGCGCTTGGCAATCGAGACGACCAGGCGCAGGTTCGTGCGGATCATCACTTCCATCGAGCGTGAGCCGGCACGGCGGATCCCGGCGGGGGCGCCGTCACGGCCGGCCTCGTGGTGGATCCAGGCGTGGATGCGCTGGCAGTGGCGTAGCTGCGCTTCTTTGGAGAGGACGGGGAAGCGTCCTACATCGGTCAGATAGTCGCGCAGTTCTGTGTTGGACATCTGCTAATTGTCAACCAGAACTGGATGGGGGAGGGTAAATGGAAGTTGAAGGTTCAGCAGGATGGCGCGTGGCTGGGATGTCCTGCTGAGCGGGGAGCGCGTCGCCCGAGGGCGGATGGACCTGGGGGATGGGCGCAGCGTGCTCGGGGTCGTGCGGGTGGCCGCAGAACATGGGGTCACGGTCCGATGTGAGGTGGTCGGCGAGGCACCACTGGGAGCGGATGATCTCCTCGAAGCAGCGCTCCAAGAGCGGGGCATAGCCGGAGAACTCAAAAGCGCCGTCCGGGCCGTTGCGTAACTCCCAGCGGTAGTAGCCGTCCTCGGTGGAGCTGATGGTGATGAAGAGGGGGGAGGTGAATGTCACAGCACCTGAGATAAACATCCATCAATCACGAGGGGGCTTTCATCCCAAGGGACATATTTATGACCTTCTGTAATCCCACAAGGTGTTCCTTTGATAGGCGGAACACCGACGCTCAATTCCATGTGGATGCTTGCATTAAAACCCATTGCTTCAATATCCATGACGTGGCCTGCACATGTGGTAACCCATGTCGGCTCAAACGGATATTCCTCATGGTTGTAACTAATTAGGAAAGCGCCTCTCCCGTATGGCAGGGTTGCGTACGCTAGTACCGGAACAACATGATCCGACCATTCCTTACTTAGCGACCCATCATCTTCGGTAACTTTGTAAGAACCAATAAGCCGTAGCCATGCAGGTGTTGCAGCGGGTACGATCGTGCGAAGGTCGGCGAACCTATAAGGTTTGTCGGTCATTGGTTCAAGGTGCAAGACGAGCTTTGTGTAAACGCGAAGCGCCGTACCAACCGGCAATTGCCGGGGCCCAGGCTTCGAAGTGCGGCCACATCAGGTCGCACAGCTGCTGGATCTCAAGCTGCGCGTCGCGCTTGGCGCGGAGATCCATGAAGTGCATCAGCGCTCTGAGCGAGAAGCTCACCACGAAGTGCTGGCGGATCGCGTAGGGGATCATGTCCCTTGCGTGTTCCTCGGCGAAGCCGCGGTCGATCGCGGCTTTGTAGCGGACAGCGGCGTCCAGGCACTGCGTGTAGTCCACGAAGCGCAGGTCTTCCGTGTACTCGTAGGCGTGGCCTTGGCGGTCTCGGTACTTGCCAACCGGGCGGAGGTAGAAGACTTCTTCGATCTCGCGGGCGCCGGTGGCTGCAGCGCAGATGCGCTGGCCGGTGTACCGGCCGGAGTTGTGCACAACTACGCCGTTTGCTACAAAGTTATGGTATGGAGCTTCCATCGCAATGTCGTAGGTATGCATCACTCCGGCTGGTGTAACTGAACGGATTAGAACTGCGTGAGCAGCCAGGTTGTGGCGGTGTTTATGACAACTCGGGCACAGAACCACGATGTTCGACTCGTCCATCGCCAAGTCAGGGCGCTCTAAGACGGGCTTGATGTGGTGACAGTGAAGCCGGGTGTGCTGCGTGCCGCAGTCTTGACAAGTATGGTGAACCCGCTCTAGCAGTCGTAGGCGCTCGTACTTGAGCCAGTTATAGGCCCGCTTTTCGATAGGTAGGTCTGCCCGCCATGAAGGATGCTGAGGTCCACGGTTGGGTCGACCTCTATTTAGTTGCGCAGCATGTATGCGCCGTCTTTCACGCTCTTCTTCGCTAATGTTGAGGCGTTTTCCTTCGTGCGAATAGGGCGGACGTTTTTGCCAGGTCAAACCATGGAAGTAGGCCCACTTCTTGATCGCCTCAGTGGAGACACCTGCAAGTAGAGCAACTTCCTTAGGTATTTTGCCTTCAGCAAAGTGAGCGATTAGCCAGTCTTTGTTTTGATAAGTATTAGGGGCGTCGGCTGTTGCTCGCCCATTAACCATAACTGCATCACCTGGGCCAAGCTGAGCTGCTGTTCTCCACCCATTCGGTGTAAGTATCCGATGCTCACCAGTGCACCGCAACGTTTTGCCGTCTGCTAGTTCGATGTTAAATACAGGCTTCTGACCAGATTTGAAGACCTGGGCTATCCTGTTGCTAACAAAGCGATTTTCCGCTTCATCAAGCGAGCGCAGTCGCAATGTGCGCACTCTGGCGGGATCTTTCTCCCACATTAAAGCTAGCTCCTCAATTGAGACTGTTCTCGCTTTTAAGCCCGATCTGCTGACCAATGTGATCTCAGCATCACCAGCCAAGCACTGAACGTCAAAGCTCACGCCCACACGGTGAGTCCTCGCCTGCTGCATCACTGAGTGAGGGAACCAGCCGCAGGCGAACGTGATCGACGGGTGCTCCAGTGGGCCGTAGTGACCGCGCTCGCCGGCAAGGAGGTGCT
>Ga0208783_10002002_pt1:0-10000 | contig 11856 bp, 13 predicted proteins | sample DEB19_08_DNA_2_FD_184529 | JGI IMG/M metagenome (GOLD analysis project Ga0208783, IMG submission 184529) | Aqueous microbial communities from the Delaware River and Bay under freshwater to marine salinity gradient to study organic matter... | ecosystem: Environmental > Aquatic > Marine... | reverse complement strand
TTGCATGAAACGCAGAAACTTCCTTTCCGCGGCCGGCGCGAGCCTCGCCGTGGCCTCGCTCGACGGCGTCGCCCTCGAGACATCCAAACGTCCGCTGCGCCTGCTCATCTTGGGCGGCACTCGATTCATCGGATTGCACATGACCGAGCTCGCGCTCGCTCGGGGTCATACCCTCACGTTCTTCAATCGCGGCCGTACGAATACCGATCGATTTCCCGACATCGAGCGTCTTCGCGGTGATCGAAACGGCGATCTGAAATCGCTCGAGGGACGGCAGTGGGATGCCGTCATCGACAACTCGGGTTATGTGCCGAGACAGATTCGTGACGCCGCCACGCTCCTCGAGCCGCGGGTGGCCCGCTACGTCTTCATCTCGACCATTTCGGTCTACGAGAACTTCGCGAGAGCCAATGACGAAGCGTCGTCCGTCGGCAAACTGACCGACGAATCCGTCGAAACCGTCGATGGCGCGACGTATGGTCCGCTCAAGGCGCTTTGCGAAACCGCTGCGCGCGCGGTCTTTGGTGAACGTCGAACGTCGATCATCCGTCCGGGGCTGATCGTCGGCCCCGATGACAATACCGATCGGTTCACCTACTGGCCCGCTCGCGCGGCGCGCGGCGGTCGGATGATCGCGCCGAATGATCCACGCGATCCGGTTCAGATCATCGACGCGCGAGATCTCGCAGCCTTCACCTTGCGCCTCATCGAGGACGGGACGAGCGGAACCTTCAATGCGTTGTCGCCCCCGGGGCGTTTCACGATCGGAGAGGTCGTCAATGAATCGATGGCTGCCGCCAACGCGCTCGCCCCACCCACCGTCGCGCCTAAAGCAGAGTGGGTCAGCACGAAAACGCTGGACGAACAAAAAATTACGGCTTGGGCAGACATGCCGGTATGGGCGCCCTCTGAGGGCGATAACGTCGGTTTTGCAGCAACGTCCGCTGATCGCGCGCTCAAAGCGGGGCTCTCCATTCGGCCGATGCGCGTCACGGTGCGCGACACGCTCGCTTGGTACCTTGGGCGGCCCGAATCTGAGCGAACGAAACTGAAGGCCGGGCTCTCGCCCGAGAGAGAGGCGGCCGCTCTTTTGGCGATCGAACAGAGCCGCTCGAAACAGGGGTGATCACCATGCCGTTTTCCCGCGTTATTTCCGCTATTTTTCTATATTTTTTTCTATCCACTGCGTTATCGGCCGCGCCGGTTCCGGAGTCCGAGCGTATCCCGGTCGATCTTCGGCGAACGACCCTCGTCGTTCGAGACATCGACAAATCGCTTCCGCTTTACCGTGACACCCTCGGGCTCAAAGTCATTTATGACCAGGTCATCGGAGGCGCGACTCGACTCGTGCTTTTGCGGGCGAATGACGATTTCGTTGGGGTACTCGGACTGATGCAGCGGCTGAACCCGACTGCGCCCATCCCGCCACCCGAGTTTCGTCGAGCGCAGGCGGGAGACCCCATCTTGGTTTTCAATCTTCAGGATCTTGAGAGTCGAATAGAGCGAATTCGGACGACACCGCATGTCACGGTGGCCGAGTCGCCTCGTCTGATTGATTATCCCGCAGCGAACGGCGGTGTGATTCGCGTGCTGTTCAGTGCCGTATGGGATGCCGACGGTAACTTCATCGAGTTGAATCGAATCATAGGTACGCCCGCGGGCACGACTCGCTGAGGGCTGGGGAGGTCAGTATGTTTCCTCAAGGTTTTTTGGGTACGCGCGCCGATTTTCTCATGGACGTCGTGATCGTGGCGTTAGTCGCCGTCGTGCCGATCGTCCTGTACAACTGGCGCCTCGCGCGGCGCGGAAAGTACGGCCTGCACAAAACCCTGCAGGTGAGTCTTGCCTTGTTGCTTGCGGTGGTCGTGGGGTTATTCGAGTACAACCTCAGACTGCAAGGGGGGGATTTTCGAAGCGACCCGAGCGAGCGGCTATGCGGGCTCATTCACGCTCGACTTCTGGATTTATTTTCACACGTTCTTTGCGATTACCACGATCATCATTTGGGCGACGCTTATCGTCATGTCGCTGCGTCGATTCCCGAGCCCGCCGATTCCGGGGGCCTTCAGCCCGACTCACCGGCGTTGGGGTCGTATCGGCATGATCTGGATGCTGGTGACCGGAGTGACCTCGCTGCCGGTTTATGTCTACGGCTTCGCCCTTTGATCATCAAAATCGAAGGCCGATCTTCGTCGATACGCCGAGGTTATCCCCCGTCTTTTCGACCTCGAGGGCAACGCTGCCGAGGAAGATGCTGAAGTTGAGTCCGGCGAAAACGCGCGCCATGTCGGGCGACTCTCGTTTGAGAGGCACTAGGCCTTTGAGCGCCGAGTTCTGTGGTGTGACGTCGCCCCACACTTTGCCGACGCCGGCATAGGGCGTGACGTTGAGGAGTCCTTTGCTGACCGTGAGTTCGAGACTCCGAGTATCGAGATCGAGTTGATCGACGCCCGTGAGCTTCGTCGTCGCGGCCCGAATCGCGATGGCCGGTAGGGCCACGCTGCCTTCGACGAGCGCGTACTTAACCTCTGCACCGAAGAATTGAATGCCCGTGCCCGGCACGGTGGCATATAAGCCACCCACGTCGACGCCGAAGGGCAGGCCCTTTTGTAGCGAGATGCGCGGGACGGCGAGGTAGCTCTTTTCGCTACCGAGCGCGATACCCCAGGGTAGATCGGTATCGGTCTGAATCACCGATAAACCAACGCCAATGTCGAATCCCGCTATACCGAGCGGCTCAGCTGGGGTGATCGCCTTGTAGCTAAGAGCCGAGACCAGATCTCGAGCGAACGGCTTGAACTGGGCTTGAGTCAAGGCGCCCACGTCGTCGAGGTCGGCACGACTATCGAGGGGCGTCAGGGCAAGTGCAAAGGTGGCAAGCGCGAGCAGACCGTAGTGGGGGAGTCGAGAGTTAGAGCGGATGATCATGGGGTTCACCATTGAGCCAGGCGCCGGAACGACCCGGGCGACTGGTCGTACTTTAACGTGTCACGCGGGAGCGAAGATGACGCAGCCTAGGGATGCGTATTAATTTCGAGCCTTGAATGACTTCGGTTGATTACCTAACCTGCCATCATGATTCGAGGGGGTTTGTTTCTGTTGTTCGTGGCCATCTCGGCCATCGCGTGGTGCGTGTTCGTTCCGTTTTATGCGCTCGCCTTTTCTTGGACCGAGTACGTCTCCGGAATCAACTGGATCTACCTGCCGCACGGGCTTCGCATGATGCTGGTGCTGCTATTTGGGGTATCAGGAGCCCTTGGCTTCTCGATCGGGGCGCAGATTTTGAGAGGGCTCGAGCTGGATGGCCTCACGCCGGACCCGCTGCTTCATCTTCCCATTGCTTTTGTTCCCGGGGTGGCGGCCTATTTTGCGGCGTGGCTCACCATTCGGGCGTGGCCGGGGAGACGGCTGTTGCCTCGCCTAGGGGAGGGTATCCCCGAGATCGACGGACGGCGTCTCATTCTCCTGGCCTTCGTCTCGGCGATTCTCAACTCGGCCGGGCACGTTTCGGTAAGGCTGATTTACGATCATGAGCAGCAGCCGGTCAACGATGATTTTCTGATGATGTTCGTCGGTGACTTCTTCGGAGCACTACTATTACTGTACGGTTTGAAGCGGGTTGTCGTATTTTTTGAAAGCCGCAAGCGGCATCTCGGAGCCCCATAATCATGCCAAAACCCCGCAAGGAGTTGGTCGAGTTATATCTTCGCTTCCGCTGGTTGCTCGGGGCGCTCAAAGATCTGCCCTCGACAGATCTGCTGTCGACGCCAAATACCGAGGCACTGCTTGCCGAGATCGCCCAGGCTTGGAAGCGCGGCGAGCCCTATCCGATGTACAAGTTGCTGATCCGGCGTGATCTGGGGCACGTCAACACCGTTCGCAAGCGAATCTATCAATTGAAGGACGCGGGACTCATCACTTTCGAGAGTGTCGAAGATGACGCGCGGGTCAAGTTGGTGGTTCCGACGGAGAAGGCTCTCGAATACTTTGCAGCCTACGCTTCGCTCATCCGCGAGGTGGGAAAATAACGTTTTCCGTTACATCGGGAATGCCGTTTAGTACAATTCTTGGAGCAATTAATTGGTCTCCAAGGTGTGATGAAGCATCTCAACTTGATCCCCGCGCTCATCATCGTTGCGCGGCATAACGGCGACTCGATTTCCAATCTTATCGACGCGCTGAGAGCGGAAGGTCTCGGTGGCTATCGAGCCTGTCGCAAACTGATCTATCGCCTCGAGAAGCTGGGTTTGCTCGGCATCGGTGTCGGCACTCGTGAAGATCGACGCGAAAAGTCAGTCGGCCTCACCGAGCAAGCGCAAGACGCTCTCCGAAGCTTCAAAGAATATTTATCGCAGTTTTAAGTAACATACTTTCATGCGAAAGCTCATCATCGCCATAGTGCTTCTCTTTGGGGCAGGCGATGGTTTGGCACAGACTACGCTCGCCACCGAGCTCGCTACGCTACTCGGTTGGATCGCCGGCGAATTCGACAATCGGCAGCAAGTCGTCCGTGGCGAGAACTTCTTGCTGGAGTCTGCGCCCGAGGCATCAGGCGCCCCGGATCTTTTGTTCCCTGTGTTCGCGCAGGTTGAGGCGCCCGCACTCGGGGCGAATGTCATTTATCTGCAATGGCCCATCGGTAGTCCTGAAGGCCGTTTACAGAGGCAGCGAATCTGGACGTTCGCGGTCGACGAACAGCGTAACGCATTAGTCATGGATTTCTTCACGCTGCGCGATCCCGACCGATGGCGCGATGCACATCTAAAGTCAAATACGGCACTTCGTGACATCACTCGAGAAGATTTGATTCCGTATCCTGCCGCCTGTCGATTGCCGTTCCGGCGTCACGCCGACGTGTTCATCGGAGAAATTCCGCGTGGTGAGTGCCGAATCATTTCGCAGCAGACGCGGACTGATATGACCATCAACGCCCGGGTGGTGATTGCGCGCGATCAGATTTGGTACCAAGAATCGGGGGTGCGCCAAGACGGTAGCGTGGTATTCAAAGTTCCCGTCTCCGGTAGTTATCAGTTCAAACGGCGATGACGACGCGATTCAAATGGATCGGGGCATCGGCGCTCGCGCTGATCGGAGCGGTCGCGGCGATGGAGCTTTACTGCCGAACCCCGCTCACCTTCACGCTGCCCCGACTATCTTTGCCCAACGAGTCTTCGATGACGCTGGTGTTTCACGGCAGCGTCGATGCCGACAATCCGCAGTTCCCGAGGCTCATTGCTGCACTTCAGCGCGCGGGGAAGGTTGCGACCTTCGTGCGCTGGGATCCGTGGTCCGATACCCGTCTTCGCGCGGCCGCGAGTGCCGAGGAGGCGGGGCGTCAGGTGGCCGATCAGATCGTCGACAGGTTGGCGACGAATCCGCGACCGCTCGATTTGGAGCTTATTGCTCATAGTTCCGGTGCCTACGTCCTCGATGCCCTTTGCGAGCGGTTACGCGAGCGGGCGAGGGGGCCTTTGAAAATCCGGATGGTGTTCGTCGATCCGTTCCAGATTTACGGATTCGTTGATTGGACGCACGGCGCTCGCGAGCATGGCCGCTGCGCGGATAGCGCTGTGGCGATCATCAATACCGACGATCCGGCGCCGGCGACGAATCGCCCACTCGAGCGCGCTTCGAATATCGACGTCACGAGTGACCCGCGCCGAATAACCTTCAAAGAGAACGGGCACTGCTGGGCGTTGGAGTATTTGATTTTAGAGTCCTCACACCAAGGTGTTTAAATACTCCCTCAGCGATCGACCCGGGCGCCCCATGATCTTCTGGAACGTATCGGTTTTGTGGCCGGGCGTGCGGCCGTTCGCGATTTCGGCAAACAGTGTCGCAACGGCATCTGAGTGCCATTGGTTGCGATGGAAAGGCCGGATAGCCTCTTGGAAAGCCTTGGGATCGTAATTGTCATACACCACAGGCTGACCGATCACTTCACTAATCACTTTCGCGATGTCATGAAAATTCATGACCGGGTCTGGGCCGGTGATGTCGTAGCACTGGCTTTGATGCCTCGCAGAGTCGGCATCGGTGAGTACGTGTGCGATAAATTGTCCGGCGTCGTTGTTATCTGTCACGGCTACCGTGCCGTTACCCATCGGCATGGACAGCTTGCCCGTCGCTTTGGCGGCTTTGACTGAACCGCGGAAGTTCTGCATGTAGAAACTCGGACGAACGAACGTCCACTTCATCCCCGATGTCATGATGGCGTCTTCGGCTGCGATGTGTGCAAGCGGGATCGGACTCTGGGTACCGCGCACGGCCTCGGGAGATGAGAGTTTGATGATCCAGGGTAAGCCGGCATCTTTTGCGGTGCGAATGAATGCGAGCTCGAGTCGCTCCTGAACCTCACCGTTCGGCAACACGAGCAGGGCACGATCAACGCCGACGAAAGCCCGCTGGATAGATTCCGGATCTTCAAAATCGCCTTGCACGAGCTCGACACCTTGATCGGCCCAAGCGCTCGCCTTGGCGCGATCGCGCACGAGCGCACGAAAGCGAACGCCTTTTTCGAGTAGGGCCCGTGCCGTTGCTCCGCCGATATTGCCCGTAATGCCCGTCAACAAAATCATGATCAACCCCCTTCAAGACCTTAAGTGGTCGTCGATATCCTACCCGTGAGGGTCGGCCACCCTCTCATACGGCATGGCTCAATGGCCGTTCTGCGGGGCGTCGTTTTATCGGGGAAATAGGATTCGTACGGCTTTTCCGTCGGGCAACCGCAGCAGCTCAAGACCGAGGCCCGACTGTATGGCGCGTAAACGCATGTTTTCGAGTCCGCCTAATTCTCCGGGGCGGAACTCTCCGGCGCCGTTATCGATGATATCGAGCGTCGCGATGTGGTCGGCGCTGGGGCCCGTCAAGCGAATGATGATTTGCGCTGCATCGGCATGCTTGATGATATTTGCTACGGCTTCCTCGACGATACGCAGTACGGCGATCGCTTGGTCTGCCGCGAGCTTGAGAGGCCCTGGGAGATCGATAATGTCCCAACTGATCGGCAATCGATCGCCGCCGATACGCGAATAAAGATGACGTAGATCTGCGAGTAAGGACTCGAGGGAGGTGGCTTCGGCTGCGACGGCACCATGGATCAGGCGTACCTCATGAATGAGTGACTTGATTTCATCGACCAAGGCCTGATCTTGAGTGGCGTGTTGTGCGTGAAACGATAGCGCGACGAGTCGACTTCCAATTCGATCGTGGAGATCACGAAGTAGTTCTTCGCGTCGCAGCGTCGCCTGTTGTAGTTGACGCTCGATATCCCGCTGATGTGCCGCACGGTTGGCGAGCGCAGCGACGGAGATTGCCAATACGGCTGGAAGGGTCCAGGTTTGCAGATACTGGCCAGATAGGGTCGCGCTGCTCAAGTGCACCACAAGATCATGTATTCCGCTCGCCAGCGCGATCATGAAGATCGCAAAAATCGTGACGCCCACTGCATCCGCCTTGCTCCGAAGTCGCCAAGCCAACATCGCGAGAAGACCCAGAGCGAGTACGATGAGCGTCGAGAAAACGATATTGCTTATGACGTGCGGGTCGATGAGCGATGCTGGAATGGCGAGCAGTATCGTGATGACGGCGATGCTGACTGCAATCGGCTTGCGACTTGAACGCTCCCCTGCGAGATAGGTGACGACCACGTGGAGGGATAGAGCGCCCGCCGTTGCCAGGAGCCACAGGCCTATTCGTTGCCAGATGACGACGGGAAGAGGGATCTCCACCACGAGATTGTGTACGCATCGAAGTCCGCCAACGATGGAGAGCCATGATGCAACGTTGAGAATGCGAGAGGTCGGATTACTTTGGTCGCTGATCGCGAGGCCGATCACACCGGCGAAAATCGCGGCGAAGGCCAATGCGGCGATGAGAATCACCTCAAATTGGAGCCGTTTTCGATACTCCACCTCAATTTTTGGTAGTGAGTCGATAACGACGCCGCCCAAACCATTTTTGAGTTCTGAGTGACCTCGCGCGACGACTTCAATGACGAGCGTCTTTTGATCCGAGCGATCGACATTGAACGACCCCATGATGGGTCAATATCGCCAACGCCTCGGTCGATCGGAGCTCAGATCGTCGACGATCGCGTGCCCGTCTATGCGAAGGGTGCCATCTAACGCGAGTTGATTGAGGATCAGTCCGTAGGCGCCAGGCGCGGGTCGCGCAATCTCGATTCGATAAAGACCCGTCGAGAGCCCCTCTCTCGAGGGTATCCAGCTGTGAGGCAATGCGACCGACTCGAACCGGCATCCTTCCCCCGCGGGGCTATTCTTGGTCTCAACTGAGATTTCACAAAACTCGACCCGCGTTATTTGACTGGGCGGCGTCGTGCTCGAGTGGGCAACTTGCATCGGCCCGCCGAGCAAGAAAGAAATCAGAAGCGTGCCAAGCGCTCTAATCATTAATCATTGAGTAAGCCGTGGCGCCTCGCCTCGAAGACTGCCTCTGCTCTCGAGTGCACCATGAGCTTTCGGTAAACGCTTTTGAGATGTGTGTTGACGGTATGGCTAGAGACGCCGAGTACTTCGGCGATTTCCGCATAACGAAGGCCTTTTGCGCAGAGGACGAGTACCTCCGACTCGCGTTGCGAGAGTAGCCCTTGCGACTCGGCCGCCTCTGGCGTCGGGCGTAAGCGATTGATGAGTGAGCGAGCGATGGCGGGGCTGATGGGTGAGCCGCCCGATTCGATGATCGACACCAGCCGACCCGCATACTCCGCGAGATCAGATTTCAAGATATAGCCTGACGCGCCGGCCTCGAGGCTGCGAATGACATGCTTCTCGTCGGCAAAGACCGTGATCACCAAGATTTCGCAGGCCGGATTCGCGCGACGGAATTCGGAAATCAGCGCCAGCCCGTCTCCATCGGGTAAGCCAAGATCGAGAAAAACGGCATCGATGGTGTATTTCTCGAGCTGCGCGCGTGCGGCAGCCATGTTGCCCGCAGCAATGACAGACCAGTCGGAAGACCCTGCAGTCGCACGAACCAAATGATCGCGTAGTAAGCGATCGTCCTCGATGATCAGCAGACGACGAGCGGATGATCGTTCGGGTAGCGGGTCGATCATGGTTTCACGCCGAGCATGGCGAGAATTTTATACCCCGAAAACAGCAAGACGGCCGCGATACCCGTAAGCAGAAATACCAAAATTTCTTTCGTCGATTCTTTCATCGAAGGCGGAAGATTTACCTCAGTGAGCCCAACGTCGAGCGACATATTTCGAGGTGCGCTTCATCAAGCCGACCATTCGTAGCCACTTCGACGACAGTTTCGAGAACGAGCGCAGCCATCTCGACATCGTTTCTGGAACTGGCGAGCTCAGTCCTCAGTTCTTTGATGAGTTTGTCTCGCGCGTCGAGTTCGCGGATTAGGGGGTCCCAGTGCGGGGCGCGATGGCGGTCGAGCAACGTCTCAACCACATCGTCATGCGTGCTCAGATAGTCGGCGGTGAAATTTCGAAGGCCGAAGTTGCGTAAGCTCGGGATGGCGGCGAGCGTGGATTCGGTGACGCGCTCGAAGCCCATGCTCCACTCGGCATATTGACGTTCTTTGATTTCATCGCGACGTAAGATCTTGATATCGCGATGACGAGGGTCTTTTGAGATCCGCTCGATAAGCGGATCGACGACAGCCGCTTCACCTTCGATTGATTGTAAAAAGGTGCCGTTGCCGAAGAGCAGCATTCCGGTGAGCCCCTTCGCAGTATTGTTGCGATGGCACTGGGTTAATAACCCGAGCAAGCCGTCGGCGGAAAGGGGTTCGGAAGTCTGGCTGAGATAAGTGACGCGAATCATGTATTTGCTCTGGGTTGATCGCCCGAATTGGGCTGGGAGTTGCGGGACGTAGACCGGATTTTCGACAGCATGCGCAACCCGAATACCCCGACTCCGCCGATGAGGAGAATCAGGAGGCCGACCATACCGAAGATCATTTCGCTGAGAGAGAGCACTCGAAACGCTCCTCAAAAAAATTACCTAAGCCCCTTTCTTTA
>Ga0208783_10001999_pt1 | contig 11861 bp, 5 predicted proteins | sample DEB19_08_DNA_2_FD_184529 | JGI IMG/M metagenome (GOLD analysis project Ga0208783, IMG submission 184529) | Aqueous microbial communities from the Delaware River and Bay under freshwater to marine salinity gradient to study organic matter... | ecosystem: Environmental > Aquatic > Marine > Coastal... | reverse complement strand
GCGAAGGCGCAGGCCGTGCGCCCGGTGCTGGCGCTGGCCCGGCACGCGCGCGAGCTCGGCGTCGCCGTGTTCTTCGTCGTGACGCGGCCTCCGGAGCTCCTGGAGGCGACGCGCCGCAACCTGCGCGAGCAGGGCTACGAGTTCACCGACGTGATCGGCCCGCCCAAGGACGCGAAGTACCCGAGCTCGGCCGACTTCAAGGCGAGCGCGCGCCGCGAGCTCCTGAACGGAGGTTGGAACGTGATCGCGGTCGTCGGCGACCAGGAGACCGACCTCACGGGCGGCTTCGCCGAGCGCTTCTACAAGCTTCCGAATCCCGTCTACCGCATCCGCTGACGCCGCTTCCGCGCACCCGGGGGTTCGCCGACATGCCTCTCGTCCGAGCCGAAGAGCTCACCTACGACCGCATCCGCCGGCTCGATCGCCATCGCTCGATCGCGTTCCTCGCGGTGAGCGGGCTCGAAGTCCACGGGCCGCACCTGCCGATCGTGCAGGACGTCGCGATGGCGCAGTGGATGGCCGAGGAGACCGCGCGCCGCTTCGCCGAGGGCCATCCCGACTGGACGGTCGCCGTCTACCCGCCGCTCACGGTGGGGGCGGACGAGCTGCCGCTGCGGGGCTCGATGGACGTGCGGCCGAGCGCGTTCCACCGCGTGCTCCTCGGCCACGGCGCCTCGCTTGCGCGCGCGGGCTTCGGCACGGTCGTCGTCACCAACGGGCACGGCGGGCCGCGCCACGCGGCCGCGATCGAGCACGCCTGCCGTCGGACGAGCCGCCGCTTCGGCATCCGGATGGTCACGCCGTCCATCCAGGTGCTCCACCGGGTGATCACCGGCGGCCGCAACGCGCGGCTCGAGGAACTGCTGGGGCGCGCGCTCGAGCCGCGCGAGCGCGAGGCGCTGTTGACCGGCGAGCACGCCGGCGCGTGGGAGACGTCGTTCATGCTGGCGACGCGACCCGAGCTGGTCGACCCGTGCTACCGCGCGCTCGGCCCGCTCGCGCCGCCGAAGTTCCGGCCGCTGGCGGCGCTCGGCGGGCTCCTGCCGCCGCTGCGCGAGACGGCCGACCAGCTCGCCGGCAGCGTCGGCTGGCTGCTCAACGCGCACTTCGGCTACGGCGGTGCGGAGGTCAGCTGGAAGGGCGACCCCTCGGTCGCGAGCGCCGAGATCGGCCGCGCCTTCAAGGAGATCCTCGCCGAGGACTGCACGGCGATCGTCACGGACGTCGTTCGAGGGGCGCTCGCACCGGAGAACGTCCGCAGCATCGCGTCGGACCACGCGGTGATCCAGCCGGGCTTCTTCGCTCGGCTGGCGCTCGCCGCCGCGGTGCTCGCGGCGCTGCTTTCCTGAGCCGCACCCGCGGCCCGAGGGGGAAATCATGAATCGACTCGACGGCAAGGTGGCGGTGGTGACCGGGGGGGCCTCGGGGATCGGGGCCGCGACCGCGCGGCTGTTCGCGCAGGCGGGGGCTCGCGTCGTGATCGGCGACGTGCAGGACGGGGCGGCCGTCGCCCGGGACATCGGCGGCACCTTCGTCGCCTGCGACGTGCGGCGCTCCGGAGACGTCGCCGCGCTGGTCGCGCGCGCCGTCGCCGACCACGGCCGCCTCGACGTCCTGTTCAACAACGCCGGCATCGAGCGCAACGGCCCGCTCGTCGCGATGGACCCGCAGGCGCACCGCGACCTCCTCGACGTGAACGTGACCGGCGTCCTCCACGGGATCCAGCACGCGGTCCCCGCGATGATGGCGAACCCGGGGCCCGCCCGCGGCAGCATCGTGAACACCGCGAGCGTGGCCGGCCTGACCGGCGCGCCGATGCTCGGCTCCTATGCCGCGACCAAGCACGCGGTCGTCGGGCTCACCCGGACCGCGGCGATCGAGGTCGGTTCGGCCGGCATCCGGGTGAACGCGGTCTGCCCGGGGATCATCCGCACGCCGATGCTCGGCGGCTTCTCGGTCGACGAGGCGGCGATCGCGAGGATCGGGCGCATCCACGCGCTCGGCCGCATCGGCGAGCCCGAGGAGGTCGCGCGGCTCGTGCTCTTCCTCGCGAGCGACGACGCGTCGTTCGTCAGCGGGCAGGCGATCGCGGTGGACGGCGGGATGACGGCGGGGTCGACGGGGGCGTTGCCGGGCCCGGGCCTCTGACCTCGAAGGCGACCCGGTCGAGCACCCGGCCGCCCGTGTCTGCGAGTTCCAGGCGGTGCCGGCCCGGGCGCGGTTCCCACAGCAGCAGGCGCTCCGCCGCGCCGAGAGCGGCACCGTCCATCCGCCACGAGGCGCCTGCGGGCGCCCCGCTCGCGTCGAGCGCGATGCGCTGGCGCGCGGGCGGCGCGTCGGGGTCGATCGCGAACACGCCGTCCTCGACCGGCGACTCGATGCGCGCGATCGGGCGCGCGGTCTCGACGACGCGCGAGGACGGCTCGGTCCCGGCGAGGAACCACTCGTCGCGCTCGGGCTCCGAGGCGAAGCGCACGCGACGGCGCACGAGCCCGGACGGGGGCGCGGGGCGCTCGTCGACCAGGCCGGCCTGCAGGAGGCCGACGATCTCCTGCCAGGCCGGGGCCGCGCCGGAGACGCCGCTCACGTCGTGCATCGGCTCGCCCGAGAAGTTGCCGACCCAGACCGCGACCACGTGGCGCCGCGTGAAGCCGACGCACCAGTTGTCGCGCATGTCGCGGCTCGTGCCGGTCTTCACCGCCGACCAGAAGCGGGTCGAGAGCGCGCTCTCGAGCCCGAAGGTCGCGCTGCGCCCGTCGCGGTCGGAGAGCACGTCGGCGACGACGAAGGCCGCCCCGGGCGACCAGATGCGCCGGCCGTCGGCGACGGGCGGGCCGCCCGCCGGCTCGCGATCGCCGGCTGCGAGCGGGGCCGTCGGCGTCCAGAGCCCGCCGCGCGCGAGCGCGCGGTAGGCGTTCGCGAGCTCGAGCAGGCTCACGTCGGCGGCGCCGAGCGCGAGCGCGGGCCCGTAGTGGTCGCCCGGGCGGTCGACGCCGGAGAAGCCCATGCGCCGCAGCGCGGTCGCGAACGTGGACGGCCCGACGAGCCCGAGCGTGCGGACCGCGGGCACGTTCAGCGACCCGGCGAGCGCCTCCCGCATCGTGACGAGGCCGCGCCAGCGCGGGTCGTAGTCGCGCGGCCGCCAGACGCCGGAGCCGGTCACCGCGACCTCGAGCGGCAGGTCGGCGATCGGGGAGGCCGCGGTGAGGCGCCGCTCGTCGAGGGCCGTCGCGTAGAGGAGCGGCTTCAGCGTGGAGCCCGCCTGGCGATGGGCGACCACGCCGTCGACGTGACGGGCGCTCGAAGTGGCGCCGCTGCCGCCGACCCAGGCGAGCACCTCGCCGCTCTCGACGTCGAGCACGATCGCCGCGCCGTCGTGCACGTTGCGCTCGGCGATGGCGCGGACCTGCCGCTCGAGGATCTCGGTGGCGGCGCGCTGGAGGTGCGCGTCGAGCGTCGTGCGCAGCGCCGGCGGCCCGCCCGGGCGCAGCAGGCGCGCCGCTGCGTGCGGCGCGAGCGAGATCCGCGCCACCGGGGAGCGGGCGGCGCCCGGCTCGCACGCGCGCTCGACCGCGGCGGCGATCGCCGCCGTGCCGCCGGGCCCCGCGAGCGCCTCTCCGGCGGGATCGCCCGATCGGGCCATGTCGGCGGCGAGGGTCTCGGCCCGTCGGCGCACGGATGCCGGCGGCGCGTTCGGCGAGCGCAGGAGGGCGGCGAGCGTGACCGCCTCCGCGTCGGAGAGCGCGTGCGGCGCCTTGCCGAAGAGGAGCCGCGAAGCCGCGTCGACGCCGATCGCCTCGCCGCGCAGGGGGGCGAGGTTGAGATAGGCCTCGAGGATCTCGTCCTTCGACCACGAGGCGCCGAGCGCGCGTGCGGCCGCGACCTGCGAGAGCTTACCCGCGAGTCCGCGCCCGCCGGCGCGCGACGGCGAGATGCCGAGCAGGTCGGCGAGCTGCATCGCGATCGTGCTCCCGCCGCGACGGGGGCCGCCGCGAAGCCGCGCGATCGCGCCCGCCGCGAGCGCGCGCGCGTCGACCCCGCCGTGCTCGACGAAGCGACGATCCTCGGAGACGACCACGGCGCGCCGCAGAGCGGGCGCGACGCGGTCGAGCGGCGTCCACTCGAGGCGTCGGCGGTCGAGGTCGACGCGGCGCGCGTCGAGCACCTCGCCGTGGCGGTCGAGCAGCAGGAGGTCCGAGGGGCGGTGTCGCGCGCGCGCCTCGTCGAAGCCCGGTACCGCGCGGGCCGACGGGGCGAGGAGGAGCAGGGCGGCCAGCACCGCGGCGGGTGCGGCGACCGCGGCCGTCGCGGTGCCGACGGAAAGCGCGCGGCGCGCCCGGCTCACTCCACGACCTCGAGCGGCGGGATGGGAGCCTCGGCCATGACCTCGGGCGCGTACAGCGCCTCGACGTGGGTCGGGGGCAGCCGGAAGACGCCGGCCTGGTTCAGGCGGATCGAGTACTCGGCGACCAGACGTCCCGCGCCGACCGACTCCCAGTAGGCGCGCAGTCCCTCGAAGGCACGCTCCTCGAAGGTCGGGGGGAAGCCCGGGGCGGGTGTCGCTCCGGTCGTGGCGAGGGCGGAGTCGGTCGAGAAGCCGCGCGCGAGCCAGCTCGCGCCGGGCGGCACCGGGTCGTCGACGACGGTCCAGCCCTGCTCGGCCGCGGCCTCGACCTCGACCCGTACCCGCATCGTGTCGCCGACGCTCCAGCGATCCGGGCTGCGCCGCTCGATCGGCTCGACGGTGCGACGGATGCGGAAGCCGGCCGAGAGCGGCTCCGCGAGCGGCACGGCGGCGCGGGTGCGGATCGTCGTCCAGGGACGGCCCGCGCCGCGGTGGTCGATCGCGAGATCGGCTCCGGCGGCGGGCCACGCGAAGGACAGCGTCCGCCCGGCGGGCTCCTTCGCCCAGTCGACCGACTGCGCTGCACCGGCGAGCGTCGCCGTCGTCGTGCCGTCGACCGGCTCCTTCTCGTGGGCCGCGACGAAGCGACGGGTCGCGATGGTGCCCCACGCGTTCGCGACCGTCCCGGGCCACGCGCCCTTCGACTGGCGCGCGAGCGCGCCGCGCATGAGCCGTCCCTGGTCGTCCTCGAAGGCTCCGCTCTCGACCGCGCCGAGGACGAGCCGCAGGGCGTCCACGTCGTCGCTGCCGAAACCGTCGCCGAAGCGCCCGCGCGGGTCGGCCGCGAACGCGAGCGTCGTTCCCGAGAGGTCGAGCCGGGAGCGCAGCACGGACAGGGCCTCCCGCGTGCGCGCGTCGCGGTCGGGCACGGCCGGCGTGCGCCGCAGCACCTGCCACCAGTCGAGGACCGTGCGCGTCGGCCAGAGCGCGGGCTCGATCTCGATGCCCGCGAGCAGGGCCGGGTCGGCGCCGGAGGCGCCGCCGGCGCTCGCGAGCGCCGCGATCGCGGCGAGCTTGCGCGGCACGAGGTCGCTGCCGCCGCCGTCGGGCACGCGGAGGTTGCCGCCGACGAACGACCGCAGCGCCGACTTCATCTTGTCCTCGACGTCGGACGGCAGCGCGAGCCCGGCCTGGTGCGCGACGTCGAGCACGTAGCCGGTCAGCCAGAGGCTGCCCCGCGGCATCGACGGGAAGAAGCGGAGCAGCCCGTCGCCGTCCTGCAGCGAGGGCAGCCGGCCGACGACGTCCTTCCAGAGCGTGGGATCGCCGACGGCGACCGCCCGCGACACGCGCTGCTCGAGGCACGAGTACGGGTACTCGCGCATCCAGGCACGCACGCCGTCGAGACCGGCCCCGAGGCTCGGCGCGATCCCGACGTCGACGCCGCCGGCGCCGGGGACGGCTCCCGCGGGGGCGGCGACCGGCTGGACGAGCGGCCCGGGCGGCGTCCACTGCGCGAGCGTCGCCTGCAGCGTGCGCACCGGCACCGAGGGGACCACGCGCTCGCGGACTTCGAGTCGGTCGGTCGCGACCGCGCCGCCGGGTGCACCGCTCGCGCGCGCGTCGACCTGCCAGCCGAGGCCGTCGATCCCGACGGGGACCGCGACCTCCCAGGTGGCGATGCGCGACTCGCCGGGCTCGAGGCGCATCGCGCGCTCGCCGAGCTCGGGGTTCGCGAGCCCCCCGGCGCGCGCGCGGACCGTCACGTCGAGCGGCCGGTCGGACGCGTTGCGCACCGTGACCGGCGCCGTGAACCGGTCGCCGCTGCGGACCACCGGCGGCAGGCCGGAGAGCAGCATCAGGTCCTGCGTGGAGCGGATCGTCGCCTCGCCCGTGCCGAAGCGCTCGGTGCCGGACTCCGCGACCGCGGCGATGCGGAACGCGGTGAGCGAGTCGTTGAGCGGCACCTCGACCTCGGCGCGGCCGGCGCGGTCGAGCACGACCGTGCCCTTCCACAGGAGCAGCGTGTCGAAGAGCTCGCGCGTCGGCTTGTCTCCGCCGCCTCCGCCGTCGGGCCGCGCCTTCTTGCCGAAATGGCGCTTGCCGATCACGTGCAGCATCGAGGTCGAGGTCTCGACGCGGTCGGGCCGCGGGGCCATCATCGCCTCGAGCAGCTTCCAGCTGTCGTTGGGCATCAGCCGGAGCAGGCCCTCGTCGATCGCCGCGACCGAGACCGAGGAGCCGGCGGCGAGCGCGCTGCCGTCGGCCGCGCGCACGGCGATGCGCACGCGCGCCTTCTCGCGCGGGTGGAACACCTCGCGCTCGGGCACGACGGTCACGTCGAGGCGGTGCGGCTTCCAGCCGACGTCGAGCGGCGCGATCCCGAGCCGGAAGGCCGGCTTGCCGAGGTCGAGGGTCGCCGTCGGCTGGATCGAGCCGACGCGCCCGCGCACCGCGAGCACGTGGACGAACACGTTCGGCGAGTAGGACGGGAGGATCGGCACCTCGAAGCCGCCGTCGCCGCGCCCGATCCTGACGACGCGCGCGTCGAGCACGCCCTCGCGCGCGACGCTGACGAGCGCCGACGCCTCGCGGAAGGGCACGTCGGCGCGCAGGCGCGCGGTCTCGCCGGGTTCCCACGACTTGCGCTCGGGGACGACGTCCATCCGGTCGTCGTCGGCCTGCGGGCTCCAGTCCGAATCGTCGCCCGGCAGCCAGATCGACGAGGTGGCGGTCGCGACGCGGCCGGCGTCGTCGCGGGTGCGCGCCTGCAGCAGGAAGTCGTGCCCGTCGGGCAGCGAGTGCCTGCAGCGGAGCCGCCCGTCGGGACCGGTGCGCCCGTGGCAGAAGGAGCCCGCGCGACGGGTCTCGACCACGTTCTGCCAGGCGTAGAACCCGCCGACGACGCGCTGCCGCGTCGTGTACGTGCGCTGGGTGAAGAGATCGACGTCGACGCGCGCGCCCGCGACCGGCGCGAGCGCGGTGTCGAGCACGGCGATTTCGGCGGTACCGCGCCGACGCCGTCGCGGGTCGGCCTCGGCCGAGATCCCGACGACGCGGGAAGCGGGCCAGAGTCGAAGCGTCGAGGTGGTCGTCTGGCTCTCGCCGTTGGGATCGCGCACCTCGGCCTCGACCTGCAGCTCGCTCGTCTTCGAGACCGCGGGCACGCCGGAGATCGCGACGCGGGCCGAGCCGGTGCCGTCGAGGCGAACCTCGTCGCGGCGGAAGACGCCCCTGGTCGCCGTCGAGCCGTCCGCGCCGGGCGCGGCCTCGCTCGACTCCTCGGCGACCGGGCCGCCGTTCGCGGAGCGCTCGACTCCCTCGACCAGCGGCCCTCCCTGGAAGCTCAGCCGGGAGAAGGGGGCCGGCAGGTCGAGCCAGCTCTCGACGACGCGGCTGCGCACCACGACCGGCAGCCCCTTCGCCGGCCCGCCCGCGAGGAAGGTCGAGGCGACGTCGGCCGTCACCTCGCGCGGCGCGACCTCGGGGCCCGCGGGCAGGCGCAGCCGGGTCTCGAGCAGCGGGACGCGGAACTCCTCGACGCGCAGCTGGCCCGACTCCCACTCGCGCGAGTCGATCGAGCCGTCGGGCACCGACGCATACGGCCAGCGCGGGCTCGGCGTGGGGCGGGGCGCGGGCGTCGGCGAGGCGGCGGCCGCGGCGCGCTCGGACGCGGACGGCCGACGCAGCACGACGCGGTAGAGGCCGAGCTTCGCCTCGCGCGGGATCGCCCAGTCGGTCGTCGCGGTGCCGTCGGGATTCCAGGCGAGCGGCAGCGAGGTCTCGGTCCCGCTGCCGTCGTGGCGCAAGACCACCGTCGTCGGGCGCTCGGCGGCCGGAAGCAGGCCGAACCCGCGGCCGATCGCGGAGCGCAGGACGTGCTTCATGTGCGCCGTGTCGCCCGCGCGCAGCAGGTTGCGAGCGAGCACGGTGTGAGCGCGCGTCCCCGGCGCGTCCTCGAAGAGGTAGGGCAGGTCGAACCGGAAGAGGTCGATGCCGTCGGTCCACGCCGTGCTCGCGAGGCCCAGGTCGTCGCCCACCCGAGCGGTCACGAGCAGTCCGTCGGTCAGGCCCATGAGCTCCGAGTTCCACTCGCGGAACGCGTCGACGTCCTCGGAGGAGGGAGGCGACTTGCAGGAGGGCTGCCGATCGGCCGACGGCAGCCGGTCGAACCAGGCGATGCCGTCGGCGCCGGTCTTCGCCGTGGCGAGCACCGTGCCGGCGCAGTCGTGCACCGCGACCTCGGCGCCCGCCACCGGCTTGCCGGCGCCGAGCGAGGTCACCCACGCGAGCGAGCGCTCCGGCCCGCGCTCGAAGTGCACGGCGAGGTCGGTGACGATCGCCGCGGTCTGGACGTACATGGGCGCCGTCGTGCCCAGCAGGGCGCGGCCGAGCTCCGTGCTCGCGAGCTCGACGAGGTAGACGCCCGGGCCGGGCAGCGGGAGGCCGACGACCTGCATCGCCTCGCCGTCGGGACGAGGCAGGGGCACGCTCGCGACCTCGCCGGCCGGCGTCTTGCCGAAGATCGAGCGGTCGCGCGAGGCCCAGGCGACGTCGAGCAGTCCGCGCAGGATCTCGCCCGGGCGGTCCGGGGAGAGACGCCGGACGCGGCCTTCGACCAGTGCGGTCGCGTCCGCGGACGCGTCGCCGGACTTTCCGCGGGCACCGGCGAGCGTCCGCAGCTTCACCCGGACGTCGGGCTCGAGGCCGCGGATCGTGACCGGCAGCGCGGGCTCGCCGCCGGCCTCCAGCACGCCGAGCCTCGCCGCGAACTTCGCGAGCGGCGGCATCGCGTCGATCGCGACCGGGAGCCTGCGCAGCTCGTCGAGGTTCGAGAGCGGCCGATCCGAGCCGTCGCGCAGGTCGTCGGGGATCTCGAGCCGCAGCGACTCCTTCGGCGGAAACGGGCCGCGGAACCGGACCCGCGAGACCAGCGGGCCGTCGTCCTCGGAAGGATCCTGCGGGAAGCGGGTGCCGTCGGGCCCGACCAGCTCCACGCGGGACGCGGCGCGCGCGTCGACCGGTGTCGTGAACGTGACCGAGAGGGGCGTGATCGGGACGCAGCCCGCGCGGGCCGACTCGCGCTGGCAGCGCACCTCGCCGCGCAGCGAGGGCCGGACGGTGAAGTCGAGCTTCGACTCCGAGCCGGTCGCGATCCCGCCGGGCGTGGCGATGCCGGCTCCCCAGACCAGGTGCACCTCGGCTTCGGGCGGGAGCCGGCGCTTCGGCACCAGCACGAACACCGGGCCGGTCGGCTGCCACCACGAGTCGCCCGAGCGGATCGCCGCCAGCACGGCGTCGCGGGTCGCGTCGTCGGCGACCGAGAGGCCGATCTTCTCGGGGATGCCGGTCGCGACCAGCCACGCGTGCGCCTCGATCGAGTCGCGGGTCGCGGCCGCGTCGAGCTCGAGCGCGAAGGCCTGGTCTTCGTCGATCGTCGAGCCGTCCGACGGCTGCGAGGACACGATCGCCGGGCCGCCGGTCGAGAACTCGCCCGCCGGGTGCGCCGCAACGGCCGCGCCCGAGAGGTCGGAGAGACCCGGTGCGATCGCGATCGTGCAGCGGACGCCGCCGGGAAGCGCCTCGTCGAAGTCGAAGACCCAGTGGCGGCTGTCGACCCAGCGGCCCCGGCCGCCCGAGGCGGGATCGCAGGCGACGGTCGCGGGGGCCGCGGCCCGCGGGTCGCCCAGGGCGATCATCGGCGTCGCGAAGGACACGGTGACCTGCGCCGCGGCCTTCACGGTCCCGCTCGGCAGGATCTGCTCGACGCGTGGACCCGCGGGCGTCGCGGTCGACGGTCCCGTCGGCGGAGAAGCGGACTTCGGGGTCGCGGCGAGAGCGGTGCCCGGGAGTGCCGCGACGAGCAGGGTGGCCGCGAGCGCCCGGCGGCGGAGCCGGAAGGCGAGCGGCCGCGCGCGAAGGGCCTGCGAGGCGCGCGCGTTCAAGGAAGCGACTTCGAGGTCGGGAAGGCGGCGGCCGGTCGGAGGTCGAACCGGGGCGCGAGGGCGCAGGAGGGAAGGTCGCGTCGCCGTCGATCGAAGCTCACGTCTCCTCCTCTTCCACCAAGGCCTCGACGTGTATGCCGCGCGTCGCGTCCCGTCAAGATTTGCCGGCCTCCCGCTCCCCCAGGATCCAGCGCGGGCGGTCGACGAAGTCGGGCCGCCGGCCGAGCGGTGCCTGCGCGTTCTCGTAGACGATCTGCGCGGCCTCCGACGCCGAGTCGGTGAGCAGGATCAGGTCGAGGTCCGACTCGCCGATCGTGCCCTCGCGCAGCATCTTCTCGCGCAGCCACCCGACCATCGGGCCGTAGAAGTCGGTGCCCATGACGACGACCGGCTTGCGGGTGACCTTTCCGGTCTGGATGAGCGTCAGCAGCTCGTAGGTCTCGTCCATCGTGCCGAAGCCGCCCGGCATGATGACGAAGGCATACGAGTACTTCACGAGCATGACCTTGCGAACGTAGAAGTGCTCGAACTCGATCATCTTGTCGAGGTAGGGGTTCGGCTCCTGCTCTTCGGGCAGGACGATGTTGCAGCCGACCGTGTAGCCACCGGCCTCGTGGGCGCCGCGGTTGGCGGCCTCCATGATGCCGGGGCCGCCGCCCGTCATGACGGTGAAGCCGTCGCGGGCGAGGTGCCCGCCGAGTTCGCGCGCGAGCGCGTAGTAGGGATGGAAGTCGGGGAAGCGCGCCGAGCCGAACACGGTCACGCACGGCCCGATGAAGTGCATGTGACGAAACCCGCGCATGAACTCGAGGAAGATGGCGGTCGCGCGCCGCAGCTCCTCGATCCGGGTCGCCGGCCCCTCGAGGAAGGTGCTCTCGGCGCGCCCGCCGGCGCCGATGCGCGTGACCGGGATCCGGGGTCTCTGTGCGCGCGGCGGTGCCGCGTGGGCGCCGTCGCCTCCGCTCGGGGGATCCTGGGACATCGCGATCGTCCGGGGCGCGCGTCAGGGGTTGCGCGCGGTGACGATCCAGGTCGCCGAGGCGAGGTGCACGCTGCCCGCGGCGTCGGCATGGGGCGCGACCGCCTCGCGCACCGCGTCCGCGACGCGGCCGCGAAGCGCGGGGTCGGACTCGCGCAGCGCCGCTGCGAGCGGTCCCATCTGGAGGAGGAAGTCGACCGTGCCGTCGAGGTCGCGACCCCCGCCGACGACGAGGTCCGCGTCGTGGGGGGCGAGCGAGACGCCCGCGAAGCCGGCACCCTCGAGGATGCGGCGAACGCGCTCGGGATCGGCGAAGGCGAAGGGGCCCGGCGCGTCGGGAGCGGGGGGCGTCGGCGGCGGCATGTGGCGGAGGGCGGCCGAGAGCGGCAGCGACATCCACGGGTTCTTCGGCAGCGCCTGCCAGCAGACGAAGGCGAGACGCCCACCGGGCCGCAGCGCCCGTCGCAGGTTCGTGAAGGCGGCGGTCGGGTCGGCGAAGAACATGACGCCGAACCGCGAGAACGCGACGTCGAAGCCGCCCGGGGCGAGCGAGGCGGTCTGGGCGTCGGCCTCGGCGAAGGTCACGCCCGTC
>Ga0208783_10001995_pt1 | contig 11872 bp, 10 predicted proteins | sample DEB19_08_DNA_2_FD_184529 | JGI IMG/M metagenome (GOLD analysis project Ga0208783, IMG submission 184529) | Aqueous microbial communities from the Delaware River and Bay under freshwater to marine salinity gradient to study organic matter... | ecosystem: Environmental > Aquatic > Marine >... | reverse complement strand
GGGCGGCTCCTGCGCCACGGGTCGGCGCGCGCCTGAATCCCGCAGCGATCGGGAGAGGGACGGGCAGGGGGGCGTGGTGGAGGAGGTCGGTCCGGTGACCGGTTCGGGGGCGGAAGTCGGGGCGTCGGGCGGCTCGCACTCGACGCGGGAACGCGGCCCGGTCGCGCGACCCGTGCTCGCGGCCCTGGGCGTCCTGCTGCTGCTCGCAGCCCTGCTCGTGCAGCGGCTCGGCGCGGCCGACGTCTGCACCGGAATCGAGGCGGTCGAGGCGCTCGTCGTGCAGCGGATCGCGAGCCACGACGAGTGGCTCTTCCCGCGACAGAACAGCGGGCAGCCGACCTTCAAGCCGCCGCTGTTCCACTGGAGCGCGGTCGCCTTGCAGCGCGCGCTCGGGCTCGTCGAGACGACCGGCGGAAGCGTGCGCCTCGCGTCCGCCGCGTGGGCGCTCGTGACCGCGGCCGCGGCGATGTGGATCTCCGCGCGAGCCCTCGGTGCCGGCGCAGCCGCGCTGGCCGGGCTGGCTCTCGCGGCGACGACGCCCTTCGTCGGCGAGGGACGGTTCGGCCGCGTCGACATGGCGCTCGCCGCCTGGGAGACGCTGGCGCTCGCGGCCTTCGTCGGCTGGCTCGGCGCGCGCGGAGCGGACGACCGCACCACCGCGAGCGGGGAAGCCCGCCGCGCGGGCGCCGGCACCGGGTGGCTCTACCTGCTCGCGCTCGCGATGGGTGCCGCGGTGCTGACCAAGGGCCCGGTCGGGGCGCTCGTGCCGGGTGCCGCGATCACGCTGTTCCTCCTGCTCGAGCGCCGGCCGCGCGACCTCCTCGCCCTGCTGCGGCCGGGGCCGCTCCTCGTGGGCGCGATCGTCGCCTCCGCGTTCTACGTCGCGTGCTGGTGGTCGGGGCGGCTCGAGTTCCTGCAGCGCCAGGTCGAGTGGGAAAACCTGCGCCGCTTCTCGGGCGACCTCGGCACGATGAAGCCCTGGTACTACGTCGTGCCGATCCTCTTCGGGGCGGCTCCGATCAGCTTCTTCGTGCCGTGGGCGGTCGCGCTCGCGCTCGCCGGGCGACTGCCCGCGGGCGACGCCGCGGCGGCCGCGCGAGGCCGCGCCGTGCTGCGCCTGCTCGCCGTGTTCTGGCTCGTGACCGTGGTCTTCTTCTCGGCGGCCGCGTACAAGCGGCGCGCCTACCTGCTGCCCGTCTGGCCGGCCGCGGCGGTGCTGCTCGCGGCCTGGGTGCGCTCGCTCGACGTGCGCTGGCGCGGGATCGACGCGCGCCGCGCGTTCCTCGCCGCGTGCGGCGTGCTCGTGCTGGTGAACCTGTTCTGGCTGCCGTGGAAGGAGCAGCGCGAGTGCCGCGGCGGCTCGCAGCGCGCGACCGCCGACGGACTTCGATCGGCTCTCCGGTCCGACGAGCCGATCCACCTCCAGGGGCTCGACGAGGAGGTCTTCGCGCCGCTGCTCTTCTACCTCGGGCGCGAGGCGCCGCTGAACGAGACCGGGACGCTCGCCGGGGCGCCCCCGGGTGCGATCCTGCTCACGCGCGAGGCGTGGACGGCTGCGCGCCTCCACGACCCCGGGTGGGTCGAGGTCGCGTCCTTCGACCAGGGGCCCGCGAAACTGGTTCTCGTCCGCCGCGCGGAGTGACCGGCGGGTCGCGCCGCATGGCGGGGCGTCGGGTCCATCGCGCGCCGCCCTCGCGCCCGCGCGGCGCGTCGGCCTCGGCGGCCGACGCGTTCCGCGCGAAGACGCGCGTCAGCGCAGGTCGGCCTGCCAGTCCATGATCCCGGGCGCGACGTTCGTCGCCAGCACCGCGTCGTACTCGCGGATCCCCTTCAGGTAGCGTCCGAAGAGCGCGATCGAATAGGTGTCGACCACGTCCCACACCAGCGTCGACTCGACGAACGTGAAGGTCGAACCGTCGGCGAAGCGCTTGCCCTCGCCGCAGCCGTCGCGGTTGCCGATGCCGAGCCCCAGGTAGCAGGCGAAGCTGAAGCTGTAGTGCCCGCCGTCGGGGAACTCGCCGAGGAAGCGCGGCCCGGGAAGCACGTCGTAGGTGTCGCGGATCTCCTGGTTCGCGTCCTCGCCGATCGTCTTGTCCTCGGTCGCGAGCAGCAGCATCGTCGCAGCCGTGTAATCGGGGCCGATCACCCCGGTGAGCGCCATCGGCAGGGAGGCGGCGACGCGCGGATCCTGGTTCGCCACCTCGACGCTCGTGTAGGCGCCGAAGGAATGGCCGGTCACGCCGAACGGCCGCGACAGGTCGATCCAGCCGGCGAAGGCCGACGACGGGTCCTGCGAGAGGCGCGTCATCTCGTCGAACACGAACCGGATGTCGAGCGGGCGGTCGATGCGCAGCGCCGGGATCGACTCGCTCGCGTCGAAGTAGGTGTTGCCCTGGTGGTCGGGCGCCGCGACGACGTAGCCGTGGCTCGCGAGGTGCTCGCACTGGAAGGGGTTCTGGAAGCGGATGCCGCCGGAGCCGTGCGAGAACGCGACGAGCGGGAACGGCCCGCCGGACGCGATCGGCACGTCGCGCACCGCGACCAGCTGGATCGTCGCGTTGTCCGCGAGGAAGGCGAGCTCGGGCGGCAGGTAGCTCTGCGCCGGCGCCGGCGGCAGGCCGCGCGCCGACTCGTCGGCCGGGTACCAGACCTCGGTCTGCAGCGTGCGGCCGCGCGCCGCGTCGAACAGGATCACCCGGCTGACGCCGACCGGGTAGGGGCCGGGCGCCGCCGGGTCGGCCACGGCGACGGCGGGGAGCGAGTTCGAGTCGCCGCAGGCCGCGAGCTGGAGAGCGAGAAACAGGGCGGGCAGGGCCGCGACGAACAGCCGGGCGGGGCGCCGTCGGAGCGTGGTCGGGTTCGCGGTTCCGGTCATCGTCGGGTTCCTTCCGTCGGCGGGTCGACCGTGGGGGATCCCGCGTGTTCGTCGGCCGACTCGATGCGGGCCATCCCCGCGCGCCTCGTCGATATGAAGGTGCAGGCGGACCCGTCAAGGCGCGGCGTGGACCCGCTCTCCTTGACGAGCGAACGTTCGGTCGAGTACTCCCGGAGCGCCCGGTCGGCGTCCCGCTGCCCGCGACGTCCGACCCTCCCGCCCGTCGACCCGCCCGTCCCGTCCTCCCCGGCCTGCCCGGGGTGGAGGAAGAGGAGCCTCGCATCGTGAAGACCTTCCCGAAGCCCGCCACGATCGAGCCGATGAGCCAGCGGATGAACGTCGAGTTCCCGTACAAGCGCTCGACGGGCGAGGTCGTCGGCCGCTTCCTCGCGGGGCTGCGCGACCAGAAGAAGATCTGGGGCCTCCGGGTCTCCCGGCAGGGGGTCGTCGTACCGCCTCAGTCCTACTCCGAGGTCGATGCGAAGGCCGGTGGCGAGTGGGTGGAGGTGGCGGAGACGGGCGTCGTCACCGCGGTCGCGGAGGTGACCCGGCCGATCGAGGGCCTGCACCCCTCGTCCGAGCCCTTTGCCTTCGTGCTGGTGAAGCTCGACGGCGCCGACACCGCGCTCGCCCACGTCGTCCTCGATCGGCTCGACCGCCTTCGGGTCGGCAGCCGGGTGCGTGCGACCTGGGCTCCCGACGGCGAGCGCAGGGGCACGATCCGGGACATCGAGGCCTTCGAGATCGTCGACTGATCCGGCCGCGAAGCGGGAGGAACCGATGAGCGAACCGCCGAAGGAACGCGTCAAGTACATCGACACGAACCTGAACCTGCCGTACCACTACTACGCCGGCGACTACAAGGCGCTCTACCTGCGCGCGCTGAAGGACAAGAAGATCCTCGGCTCGCGCTGCTCGAAGTCCGGCAAGGTCTTCGTGCCGCCGGTGATCGCGTCGCCGGAGACCCTCGCGCCCTGCGACGAGCTCGTCGAGCTCCCGCACCGCGGGATCGTCACGACCTTCTGCGTCGTGAACGTGCCGGTGTACGGACGCGAAATCGAGATCCCCTACGTCGTGGCCTCGGTCGCCCTCGATGGCGCGGACGTCTCGCTGTACAGCCTGATCCAGGAGTGCGCCGCCGCCGACGTGCACATGGGCATCCGGGTCGAAGCCGTCTGGAAGCCCGACGGCGAGCGGCAGGGCGACCACACCGACATCCGCTACTTCCGCCCGACCGGCGAGCCCGACGCGCCGTTCGAGAGCTTCATCCACCGCCTCTGAGGTGAACGTGACCAAGCTCCGCAACGTCGCCGTGGTGGGCTTCGCGCAGGCGCCGATCGTCGCCGCGGACGAGCACCACACCGGCCCCGAGATGCTCTACCCGGTCGTCCAGGCGGCTCTCGAGTCCGCCGGGCTCGAGCGGTCCGACGTCGACTACCAGTGTGCCGGGTCGTCGGACTACGTCGACGGCCGCGCCTTCAGCTTCAGCCAGGTCCTCGAAGTCATGGGCGCGTGGCCGCCGGTGCAGGACTCCCACGTCGAGATGGACGCGATCTGGGCGGCCCACCTCGTCTGGGTGAAGATGCAGGCCGGCGAGAGCGAGGTCGCGATCGTCTGCGGCTTCGGCAAGACCTCCGAGGGAAGCCCCTCCCACGTGCTGAACCTCCAGCTCGAGCCGTTCTATGCGGCCGCGATCGGGCTCGACCCGACCTCGACCGCGGCGCTCCAGGCGAGCGCCTACATGGCGCGCAGCGGCGCGGACGACCGCGCGCTGGCCGAGATCGCCTCGAAGAACCGGGCCGCCGGGGCGAAGAACCCCGACGGGCAGCTGCGCGAGGCGGCGACGCCCGAGGAGCTCATGGCGACGCCCTGGGCGGTGAAGCCGTTGCGGGAGGGCTACCTCGCGCCGATCGGCGAGACCGCGACCTGCATGGTCCTCGCGGTCGAGGGGCGCGCCGAGAAGATCTGCGACCGCCCGGCCTGGATCCACGGCGTCGACCACCGCATCGAGCTGCAGGCGCTCGGCTCCCGCGACCTCTCCCGCAGCGAGAGCACGACGCTCGCCGCACGCAACGCGTTCGAGATGGCGGGGCTCGCCTCCGCGTCGGCGGCCGACGTCGTCGAGCTCGGCTCGACGAACCCGGCCGAGGAGCTGATCCTGCGCGATGCGCTCGGGCTTCCCGCGAGCGCCCGGGCCCAGGGCGGCCCGGCGATCAACCCGTCGGGCAGCGCGCAGTGTGCGAACCCGCTCATGAACACGGGCCTGCTGCGGCTCGCCGAGGGCTTCCGGCAACTGTCGGGCCGCGCCGGCGAGCGCGGCGTGCCGGGTGCGAAGCGCGCGGTCGTGCACGCGTCGGCCGGACACGGACTGCAGCAGAACATCGTCTGGGTGCTCGGCACCGAGCGGAGGTGGTCATGAAGCGCCCGGTCGCGGTGGTCGGCGTCGGCCAGACTCACCACACCTCGAAGCGCGCCGACGTGAACGTCGCCGAGATGGTGCGCGAGGCGGTCGACCGTGCGCTGCTCGACGCGGGCCTCGAGCACGACGACATCGACGCGATCGTGCTCGGCAAGGCACCGGACCCGCTCGAGGGCATCATGCAGCCCGAGCAGTACCTGGCCGGGGCGCTCGGCGCGCACCTGAAGCCGATCATCCGCGTCCACACGGCGGGCTCCGTCGGCTGCACCACCGCTCTCACGGCGGCGACCCACGTCGCCTCGGGCCTCTACGGCCGCATCCTGACGATCGCCTTCGAGAAGCAGTCCGAGGGCAACGCGATGTGGGCGCTGTCGCCCAACTACGCGTTCACCCAGCCGATGGTCGCGGGTGCGGGCGGCTTCTTCGCGCCCTACTGCCGGGCCTACATCGCGCGCAGCGGCGCCCCCGGCCACATCGGCGCGGTGGTCGCGGCCAACGCGCGCGAGAACGCCGGCCGCAACGAGTACGCCCACCTCCGCGACCCGATGACGGTCGAGGAGGCGCTGAACTCGATGATGCTCTGGGAGCCGATCCGCTTTCTCGAGACCTGCCCGTCCTCCGACGGCGCGATCGCGCTGGTGATGGCGAACGAGGACCACGCGCGGCGCGGCCCGCGCAAGCCGGCGTGGCTCAAGGCCGGCGCGACCTTCACCGAGCCCATGTACGTCCCCGGACGCGACCAGGTGAGCCCGCTCGCCGGGCGCACCTGCGCGAAGTGGGTCTACGACAAGGCCGGCATCCGCGACCCGTGGAACGAGATCCAGGTCGCCGAGATCTACGTGCCGTTCTCCTGGTACGAGCCGATGTGGCTCGAGAACCTGGGCTTCGCTCCGCTCAACGAGGGCTGGAAGGTCGTCGACCGCGGCGACCAGAAGATGGGCCGCCACCTGCCGATCAACCCCTCGGGCGGCGTGCTCAACACGAACCCGATCGGCGCCTCGGGCATGCTGCGCTTCGGCGAGGCGGCCCTCCAGGTCATGGGCCGGGCCGGCGAGCACCAGGTCGGCGGGGTCAAGACGGCTCTCGGCCACGCCTACGGCGGCGGCGCGCAGTACTTCTCGATCGGCATCCTCGCCGCCGAGCTCTGAACAGGAGGACTCCCGTGTCCGAACCCGCAGTCGTCTACGAGAAGAAGGACGGCGTCGCGATCGTGCGGATGAACCGTCCGCAGGTCCGCAACGCGATGAACGCCGAGATGCTCTGCCGGCTCTCCGACGCGTGGCAGGACGTGAACGACGACCCCGAGGTCCGCTGCGCGATCCTGACCGGCACCGGCGACGAGGCCTTCTGCGCGGGCGCCGACCTCGGCGAGTTCATCCCGATGATGCAGGGCTTCAAGCCGCCCAAGGACGAGTGGGACGAGCGCGCGAAGGCCGACCCGGGCATCATCTTCAAGGGGCTCCTGCGCGGCTACGACGTGACGAAGCCCCTGCTCGCCGCGGTGAACGGCCACTCCTACGCGGGCGGCACCGAGATCCTGCAGGCGACGGACATCCGCGTCGTCGCCGACGACGCCCGGCTCGCGATCTCCGAGGTGAAGCGCAGCCTGTTCCCGATGGGCGGCTCGACGGTGCGGCTCGTTCGCCAGATCCCCTGGGCGATCGCGATGGAGATCCTGCTGACCGGCGAGCCGATCACGGCGCAGGAGGCGCATCGCATCGGCTTCGTGAACCGCGTCGTGCCGCGCGCGCAGGTGCTGCCCGAGGCGCTCCGGATCGCCGCGATCCTCGCCGAGAACGGCCCGCTCGCCGTGCAGGCGGTGAAGAAGTCGGTGCTCGCGGGGAGCGGGCTCTCGATCGAGGCCGCGCTCGGCAAGGAGCTCGAGATCGGCATCCCGGTCTCGGCCTCCGAGGACGCGCGGGAGGGACCGCGCGCGTTCAAGGAGAAGCGCAAGGCCGTCTACAAGGGGCGCTGACCGGAGGTCGCGACGGCCCGCTCGACTCGCTCGAGCGGGTCCCGCGCAGCGCGCTGCCCTCCCGGCAGCCCCGACCGGCGCGGTGCCCGTGCGGCGCCCGTCGCCACGGCCCGGGGCCGCGGTCGAACGCTCAGCGCAGCGCGCTCGCCGTCCCGACGAGCGTCTTCACCCCGTCGGGCTTTTCGCACCAGGCGTCGCAGACGACGCGCGTCTTGTCGCCCTCGGGGAACTCCTCGCGTGCGCGTCCGCGCACCCGCAGAACGTCGCTGCCCCAGACCACGTTCACCAGCCGGAGGTCGAGCTTGCCGCCCCGGTGCCAGCCCTCGCCGAAGGCGCGCGTCATGAGCTCCGAGACGAAGCAGATCGACATCATCCCCTGCACGACGACGTCGGGAAACCCGAGGGCAAGCGCCATCTCGCGGTCGTTGTGGTAGTTCCGGCCGGGCCCGGAGAAGGCGTCGCACATCTCCTGGGTGATCGCGCGCTCGATCGGCTCGAGGTCGGGGCCGTCGCCCTCGCCGACGCGGAAGTTGCGGTCGGAGCGCTTCTCCCGGTCGCGGTCGACGGCGAAACCGCTCCCGCGCCCGTCCTCGGCGAGGAAGCTCTGGTGGGTCCGGCTGCGCTGCAGCCACCGGCCGTCGCGGTCGGTGATCAGCACCTCGTTCACGACGTAGTCGCGGTCGCGCTTGCGGTAGCGCTCGACGACCGTCGATCGGGTGCGGACGCTCTCGCCGACCCGCATCGGGTGGAAGAACTCCCACTCCTGGCGGGCGTGGAGGTTGCCGAAGATGTTCGGCAGGTACCAGCCGAGTTCGGCGTAGACCTCCGAGTGGAAGAGCAGGGCCGGCGCGTCGGCGCCGGGCGCGAGCGGCTCGTCGCCGCGCCAGCCGAGCCGGTCACCGGTGCCGGCGGCGTGGTGGCGCAGGAGATCGGCGCCGATCGCGTGCTCGCGTCCGCCCATGTCGCGGCCGACGAAGACGCCGCGGGGATCGTGGAAGTCCATGTCGCAGTTCCTCCGCGCCGAGCGAACCACGACGGCGGCCGCGGTGTCCAGCGGGTGCTTCGCTCGGCTCGGCGAATCCGCTACGGTTCGGCGACGACCGCCGCGTCTTCCCGCGGCGGCGCGCGCGAGAGGAGCGGTTCCATGGCGACGGCGAGAGTGGGCGACATCGAGGTCTGGTACGAGGAGCACGGCAGCGGGACCCCGCTCCTCATGATCATGGGCCTCGCGACCGACTCGACGGCGTGGGCCTTCCAGCTTCCCGACTTCGCGAAGCGGTACCGCGCGATCGCGTTCGACAACCGCGGCGTCGGGCGCACGTCCAAGCCCGCGGGCCCGTACTCGATCCACCAGATGGCGGACGACGCGAAGGGGCTCCTCGACGCGCTCGGCATCCGGCGCGCGCACGTGCTCGGCGTCTCGATGGGCGGGATGATCGCCCAGGAGCTCGCGCTCCGGTACCCCGAGAGCGTGTCGGCGCTCGTGCTCGCGTGCACCTATCCCGAGCCCGACGCGACGGTCGAGAGTCGCCGCAGCTTCATGGTCGGCCAGCTCGGCGGGCAGGTGCGCACCGACGGCGAGATCTCGATCGACGTCGCGAGCCTGAATCCGCTCTCGTTCGTCCAGCAGATGCTGCCGACGGTGTTCAACCCGGAGTTCATCCAGACGGACCTGCCGAAGCTGATGCAGGTCTTCGCGGGCGCGATGCAGCACGGCTTCAGCATGGAGGCGATCCTCGGCCAGGTCTCGGCCGTGATGGGCCACCGCGCGACCGACCGGCTGCACCGGATCGCCGTCCCGACGCTCGTGCTGACGGGGGACGCGGACCGACTCGTCGACCCCTCGAACTCCGACGTCCTCGCCCGCGAGATCCCCGGTGCGAAGCTCGTGAAGATCCCGGGCGGGAGCCACGGCTTCAACTTCGAGACCCCCGAGGTCTTCAACGCGGCGGTGCTCGACTTCCTCGCGACGGTGCCGGCGACCTGAGCGGCAACGCGTCAGGCCCGGGCGTGCGGCCGTCGGGGCCTTCGCTCCTTCGCGGGGCCGGGGCCGCGACGGCGCCGTGCTCCCCGGATCAGGCCGTGCGCTTCGGCAGGAGCGCCGCGACCCCGTCGTCGCCGAGCCCGAGCCAGTCGCGCAGGACTTCGTCCGTGTGTTCGCCGAGCCGCGGTGCCGCGGTGACGGGCGTGGGGTCGGCGTGCCGTGCGTCGTCGTCGCGCAGCTGGACGGGGCTGCCCAGCACCCGGACCTCGCCCCAGCCCTCGTAGCTCACGCGTCGCAGCAGGCCCTGCTCCTCGAGGTAGGGGTCGTCGACCGCCTCGGCGAGCGAGCGCACCGGCGCACACGGCACCGCGGCGGCATGGAAGGTCGCGATCGCCCCGTCGCGCGTGCGCGTCCGTGTCCAGCGCGCGAGGCGCTCGTCGATGCGGTCGCGCTGCGCCGCGCGGGCCCGGCCGGTGGAGAGGGCAGGGTCCGACGCGAGTTCTCGGTCTCCGATCGCGTCGCAGAACGCGCGCCAGTGCGCGTCGGTGACGCACATGACCGCGACCCAGCCGTCGGTCGTCGGGTAGATGCCGTAGGGACTCGAGCCCGGGACCGAGTGGCGGTTGCCGGTGCGGCCCGGGTCGACGCCGGTCTCGAGGTAGGGCGAGGCGTAGGCCATGAGCGCGGGGAAGGTCGCGTCGAGCATCGGGACCTCGACCGCGCGCCCGCGCCCGGTGCGGTCGCGATCGCGCAGTGCGAGCAGGATCGCGGCGAACAGGTGGGTCGAGCCGAGCATGTCGCAGAGGGTCGCACCGGCCTTGACCGGCGGCTGGTCGGGGAAGCCGGTCACCGACATGTGGCCGGAGATCGCCTGCACCGTGAAGTCCATCGCGCCGAAGCTCTCGTAGGCGCTGCCGGCCCGGTAGCCGCGGCCCGAGGCGAGGACGACACGCGGGTTCGCGGCCGACAGCACGTCCCATCCGAGTCCGAGCGAGCGCATCACCGAGTCGTCGCGGAAGTTCTCGAGCACGACGTCGGCCCGCTCGACCAGCCGCAGGAAGACCTCGCGCCCGCGCGGGTCCTTCAGGTCGAGCACGATCCCGCGCTTGCCCGAGTTCAGCATGAGGAACGAGTAACTCGCTCCGCCGGGCGAGATCGCGTGGCGGCGGACGATCTCGCCACCGGGCGGCTCGACCTTCACCACGTCCGCGCCCTGCGCCGCGAGCAGCAGTCCGCAGTAGGGGCCGTTGTAGACCTGGCCCAGGTCGAGCACGCGCAGTCCGGACAGGGGTCGAGCGTCCACGATGCCGCTCCTCAGACCGCCGTCATGCCGCCGTCGACGGTCCAGACGGCGCCGTTCACGAAGCGGGCGTCGTCGCTCGCGAGGAAGGCGACCACCGCGGCGACCTCGTCGGGCGTGGCGTAGCGGCCGAGCGGGATCCGGGCCGAGATCATCGCCTGCGCCGCCTCGGGCGCGCCCGGGGCGAAGCCCTCCTCGAGCGAGCGCATCATGCGGGTGTCGACCGGGGACGGGCAGATCGCGTTCACCCGCACCCCGACCGGGCCGCCGGCCGCTGCGGCGGCACGGGTCAGCCCGATCAGCGCGTGCTTGCTCGCGACGTAGGCGCAGACGAGCGGGTTGCCGGCAAGACCCGCGACCGACGACGTGTTCACGATCGAGCCGCCGCCACGGGCGCGTAGCACCGGCAGCGCGTGCTTGATGGCGAGCCAGGCCCCGCGCACGTTCACCGCCATCACCCGGTCGAAGGCCTCGTCGGGGTACTCCTCGAAGGGGGCGACGACGCCCTCGATGCCGGCGTTGTTGAACAGGACGTCGAACCCGCCGAAGCGACCCGTCGCCGCGGCGACCCAGCGCGCGGTCTCCCGGGCGTCCGAGACGTCGGCCGCGACCGCGAGCACCTCGGTGCCGAGCGACGAGGCCTGGAGAGCGACTTCCTCCAGCGCGACGGGGTCGAGGTCGATCGCGACGACGTGTGCGCCCTCGCCCGCGAAGCGTGCGACCGTCGCACGCCCGATGCCGCCCGCCGCTCCCGTGACGACCGCGACCTTGCCTTCGAAACGCCCCGCCATGGAAACGACTCCTCCCGCGGCCCGGACGCCGCGTTCCTCCTCTGCCACGCGCGCGGGCCGTGCGCGAGGGAGCAGGGGATCACGCCTCCGGGGCGACCGTCGGCAGGTGCGGCTCGCCGCGCGAGACCACGACGGCCGCGGCGAGGTCGCCGGTCACGTTGAGCGTCGTTCGGCACATGTCGAGGAAGCGGTCGATGCCGAGGACGAGCCCGACGCCCTCGGGCGGCACGCCGACCGAGCCCAGGATCATCGCGACGACCGGCAGCGAACCGGCCGGAACCCCGGCGGTGCCGACCCCGCCGAGGATGCAGACGAACGCGACGCCGAGCTGCTGCGAGAGCGAGAGCGGGACGCCGTAGAACTGCGCGAGGAAGAGCACGGTCACGCCTTCGAACAGCGCGGTGCCGTTCTGGTTCGCGGTCGAGCCGATCGTGAGCACGAAGCGGCTCACCTGCGGCGGCAGCCCGAGCCGCTCCTCGGCGACGAGCAGGGACGTCGGCAGCGTCGCGTTGCTCGAAGACGTGGAGA
>Ga0208783_10001993_pt1 | contig 11872 bp, 8 predicted proteins | sample DEB19_08_DNA_2_FD_184529 | JGI IMG/M metagenome (GOLD analysis project Ga0208783, IMG submission 184529) | Aqueous microbial communities from the Delaware River and Bay under freshwater to marine salinity gradient to study organic matter... | ecosystem: Environmental > Aquatic > Marine > Coastal... | reverse complement strand
AGTTTCGCTGACACCTCTGGCGATCCTTTCAGAAAGCCTGAGCATTCTGCGTGATCGCCAGCTTTTTGCCATGCGAACCCAGCGAATGTTGATCGAGCGCCTACAGAGCTCTCTCGACGTGCTCGCAAACTGTACACATCAGCCGTTGCATGGAGATGCTCATGTGGGGAACCTCATGAATACGACGCGTGGACTGCTCTGGACAGACTGGGAAGACACATTTGCCGGTCCGGTGGAGTGGGATGTAGCCTCGATCATTTGGAATGCCCAGATTCTTGACCATGATCACAAAACGGTGAAGGCGATTCGTAATGCTTACGGTTCTTTGAATGAAAGCGTGTTGTCACAATGCTTAGTTGCTCGTGCTGCAGTCATCAGCGCATGGTATCCCATACTCTATCCCAATCCTGACAAGGATCGTCAGGAAAAACTCCGACGCCGCATTGAGTGGCTGGAAGATCAGTCGACCTGAGGATTAGAACTGGTCCACAAGGTAGCGGATGAGATCCGTCGAAGTCACGATGCCGACCAGTTTGCCGCCGTTTACAATAGGAAGAGAATGAAAATGGCTCTTGGCGAGGATTTCGGCTGCTTCACGTACGGTTCCGCTTTCAGCAAGAGTCACCGGGTCTTTTTTCATCACCTGCTCCAAGGTAAGTGTGTGGTCGAGGGTAGCGTCTTCAGCCCGTGCATCGGTTCCAAAAGTGTCTGCGAAGCTCACGCGAAGAATGTCGCTCCATGTGATGATGCCGATCAGTTGATCTCCATTGACCACGGGAATGTGATGCACGCCGTGTTGGCGTGCGAGGGTGCGCACCTTGGAGATCGGGTCGCCGTGATGCACAGTGACGACATTACGTGACATGAGGTGGGAGATGGGATCGTTACGTTTCATGCGACAGGTTCGGTATGTGGCGGCATCCTGCTGAGGCTTTGCCTTGCTGCTCCACCTGTCTTGGGAATGCATGAGTGCATGTTGCGCTCTTACTCGCGAGCCCTCGAATCGATCACAATCGTCACAGGACCATCGTTGATGAGAGAGACCTTCATGTCCGCACCAAAAATACCGCGTTGCACAGGCTTGCCAGTATCCGTTTCTAGCGCGTGGATGAACTGCTCGTAAAGAGGCATGGCCTGCTCTGGTCGTGCGGCGCGGATGAAGCTGGGGCGGTTGCCTTTTTTCGTGCTCCCATGCAGTGTGAATTGGCTGACAACGAGCAAGCCTCCCGCGATGTCCTTTAGGCTCAGGTTCATCTTACCTTCGGTATCACTGAAGAGGCGCATCTGGGTAACTTTGGGAACCAGCCAACGAATGTCTTCCACAGAGTCGGTATTCTCAATACCGCAGAGAATCATAAGACCAATGCCGATGCTGCCTGTGGCGATGCCATCGACGGTCACAGAGGCCTTGGAGACGCGTTGGATGACAAGGCGCATGTGGGAGCTCAGTCCGGGCGTCGGTCAAAGGTCGATTTAACGCGGTCGAGCGTCATCGTGGCCCAGTTGCCCACGCCTGGTTCGTCCGCCTCGGTGGAGCCCGTGACGTGCAGGCGGCGGATGTAGTATTTATCTAGAAACTCGATGACGCGTTCCGAGGCACCCAAAACAGCACGGTGGATATGCAGAACGGGTTTTTTCTGTTTCTTCGCATAGGTAGAGGCCTTCATGGCGGGGCCGGTGGCCTTCGGTCCGATCGTGAAAACAAGGGTAGCCTCTGAGTCGCGCACATTCGATTCCACACTCTCGAGAATGGCGGGCCCAGCGGTTTCCTTGAGGCGATACTTCGGATCCAAGGGATCCGTGCCGGTAAGTGTGCCCTGTGGGCACCAGCCTCCGTGGGGAAGGTTGTTGGTGATGGCCCAGTCGAGCACGGCGCGGTCCACACCGACTTGGGAGCTGGTAATGAGAGAGATCTTGAAGGGCATGGTGTTGTCAAAGAAGCAGAAAAAGTTAGGGATGGCAGCAGAAAGTGCAGGGAGGGGCAGGGAATTTCGAGGTATGCCTTCGCAGTTGCGCTTTGGAAGGGCCTCCGCCATTGCTTGCGCCCGTTTGCCTAACCCCAACCTGCCCCTGTCATGACTTCGTCCAGCTCTCCCCGCGTCATCCAAGTCGGCCTCGCCGGTTTCGGAAATGTCGGTGCGGGCGTTTACAAGAATTTGGAGAAAAACCGTGCCCTAATCACCCAGCGGACTGGGGCGGACATCCGAGTGGCGAGAATCGCTGTGCGGGATTTGACGCGTAAACGCGATGTGGCAGTGCCGACGGCGCTTTTGACGACACGTTGGCAGGAGCTGGTGGATGACGCCTCCATTCCGGTGATCGTGGAGTTGATCGGCGGGACGACCACAGCTTACGAAATGGTCTGCGCAGCCCTGCGAGCCAAAAAAATCGTCGTCACTGGCAACAAGGCACTCCTTGCGGAGCGTGGCCAGGAGCTTTTTGCCCTTGCTGAGCAGTGCGGCGTGCCAATTTACTTCGAGGCGGCTGTGGCCGGTGGCATTCCCATTATTCAGGTGCTGCAGGAAGGCTTGGTGGGGAACCACATCCGTTCCATTCACGGTATCATCAACGGCACCTGCAATTACATTCTCACCCGCATGAGCCAAGCGGGACTCAGTTATGAGGATGCGCTGCAGGAGGCTCAGCAAAAGGGTTTTGCCGAGGCGGATCCATATCTCGATGTGAGTGGCTGGGACGCGGCGCACAAAGCAATCATTCTGGCGAGCCTAAGCTACGGTTTTTGGATTCCACCGGAAAAAATCTGCGTCGAAGGGGTGGATCGCGTGAGCATCACGGATTTCAAGTTTGCCGAGCGCCTTGGCTACACGATCAAACTGCTCTCGGTCATTCGGGCTGATGAAAATGGTCTTGTTGAGGTGCGCACGCAGCCCACGCTCGTCCCGCTCAGCCATGTTCTCGCTAGCGTGAGCGGCAGCTTCAACGCCGTGTTGGTGAATGGTGACATCGTGGGTGAAACCCTTTTTTACGGACGCGGCGCAGGTCAGGACCCTACGAGCAGCAGTGTCATTAGCGACCTCTGCGAGGCTGCTGCCGTGCTTATGCATGGCGCACGCCACAGCGGCTTCGTGCCGCACGGCCTCTACGGCAGGTCCAAACCTGTCGATGACACGGTTTCACATCACTACCTGCGTCTTACGGTCAATGATGTACCCGGCGTGCTCGCACAAGTGGCCACCGAGCTTGGTCAGCGTGGCATCGGCATCTCCAGCGTGCTGCAGCCCGAAGACCTCGAATCCACCACGGGCGAGACTTCTCTGGTTCTCATGGTCCACGACGCGCGCGTTGGCGATATGAAGCAGGCCCTTGCAGCTCTTCGCAGCCTTTCTTGTGTCTGCGGTGAGCCGACATGGATGCGCGTGGAAACGCTGCAATAGCGGGTGTCTCTTCACGCAAGTCGGGACGTCTTATGCGGCGTAGTAGGGCTGAGTCAAACTCTGCCCCAAGTGCCACGAGGAGTTCATGCTTCGCCTCGCCCAAACCAAAGAGCAGTAGCCTCTGATGGTAGATGGGCTTGAGATTCACTGCAGTGGTTGCGTGCGAAACGCTGCGCCGGTAGACGGGGCATGTCGACCACACGACGTGAATCGAGGCTCTCTGCTCGAGCACGTGCAAGTCTTGAGTTCGTCTTCTGGAGTGATGAAGAGCTGGCTAAGCGTGCCGTTAAACGAGCTCGCTGATTTTCACGGGTCGACCGCCCTGTTCAGCGCTCTTATCTGCGGCGAAGATTACTTCAAAAGACTTCAGAGATTCGTCAAAGCTAGTAAGTGGCATGGGCTTACCGGCATCCAAGGCATCGAAGAAGGCCTGAAACTGGCTTTGATAAGGATGGTCACTCACGTCCCCGGAATCGAGCATCTTCATGGACAACTTGCTCCAAGAGTGCTTGTCAGTGTGCAGCTTCATGGAATGGAATTTATCATCGAGCAGGCTGCCCTGGCTTCCGCAGAGATGAGTGTGGAAGTAGTAGGGCTGGAGGCAGTCCACAATGGCGGCGGATTTGCCGACCGCGCCGTTTTTGAAACGGATGATGGTTGTGCTGCTCGTGTCATATTCGTAGGGCTTGAAAATCTCGCTGCTGCTGCGGGTAGAAAAAGAGGAGACGCTCTCCACTTCGCTGCCCATGACCATGAGCAGGGCATCGAGCGCGTGACATCCGGCGGTCAGGAGAGCGCTACCCCCGTCTTTTTTGCCAGTATTCCAGCGAAACTGGCCATACCACGGACCGATGCCGTGGTAGTAATCGACCTCACCGTAGTGGAGACTGCCAAGCAGGCCTTCGTCAATGAGAGCCTTGGTGACTTGGAACTGGTTGGAGAAACGGCACTCAAAGCATACGCAGCCCTGTACGCCATTGCCCTTGGCGGCCGCGGCAATTTCACGCACTTCCTGAAGACTGTTTGCCATTGGTTTTTCAAGGATGATGTGCTTCTTCGCATTCGCAGCGGCCACTGCCTGGTCGCGGTGCTGGCTGGGGTAGCTGGTGATATCCACGACATGGATGGAAGGATCGGCCAACATGGCTTCCAAGTTCTGGTAGCTCTTGATCTTGCCACCATGCTTGGCACTGAGTTCGGCATCGTCGAGCTTACGGGAAGAGTAGATGGCTGTGACTTGGCCCTGCGTGGTTTTGTTGATTGCTTCGATGTGGGCGGTGGCCGCCCAGCCGTATCCGATGATGCCGACGTTGTATTTTTTCATGGTGGGGAAGAATGCATTCCAGCCGCAGGCCGGAAAGGTGTCAACCTGATACCTAGCGAGCGTGGCGGATGTTTCAAAGACTGGCACAAGGTCTCGATTCGCGCTAAACGAAGGTTCGAATGCGGTTTGCCCTCCCCGTCCTGTTTTTGATGCTGACATGGCTTCATGCGGCAAAGCCTCGCTGTTGGCGCTTGGGCGCTACTGCGGAGCCGCTCACCTTGCACGCCTCCGGCTTTCGCCTAGTTGTAGTCAGCGCGGAGCATGGAGGCGGTGTGCTAAAGCTTCGGGCGGGCCTGCAAAACATTTCGCCAGGAGCTGCAAGGCTGCCGTTGTTGGTTGAGCAGCAGCTTGTCATGCTGCGAAGTGCCTCCGAGGGACCAAGCGTGCCATGCTCGGATATGGGTGCATCGTGGCGTGGAGGACTGCGGGAGTTGCTACGGTCCGGTGAGGCGGCTTTCACCGATCTGATGTTTCCATGGAGCGAAAAAGATTTGCATGGAACGCTTGTCTTAGAGCTCGGCTCGCATTCACCGCTGAAATTCCGGCTCGACGAGGCAGGCACTTTCACCGCGCCGGACCTGAGACGCACGGAGGGTCGTATCATGACCCTGGATGCCGCGCTTGAACCGCTCCATGCGGGCAATCAGCACATTCGCCTGCACTTGGGCCAGATGCGATGCGCAGATGGTGCGCTCACGATCGAGGTTGGTTTCATCAACATCGCCCGATTTCCCTTCATGATGGAACGTTGCCCTGGCGGCAACGAGGCCATGATCTTGGGTAGTGACGGCCATCCCCTGCGTCTGCGGGAGGTGCGTGGCGGTATTGTTCAGCGGATCGCACCAATCGGTTCATGGACACCCGGTGACGAAAACAGGGGTATTCTACGCTTTGAGATGCCGCATCCACATGTGGCCTCATCCTTATGCTTTCGTTTTCCCGGCTATCCGGATCTCCCGCTTCGGTGGGACGAGAAAAAGGCTGTTTGGGATGTGGACCACGCCAGCAAGCAAACGGAGGTGATGACTACTGCGCGATGGCATACCATCACGGAACAGAAGCTTTTTGAGAACGTTGCTGCATTCTGGAGAGACATTTCTCGCCATGTGCGTGAAGGACGATTTAAGCAGGCACAAGAGCGTTTTGATTTCAATCAGCCTTGCGAGCTTTTTCATCAGATTGAGGGCATTTCGTTCGATGCGTTTGAAATCCAGCCCTTGGCGGAACAAGCGCTTAGCCTCGAACATGGCGAGCTGCGCGCGTTGGCGTTGCGTTTGAACTACCGACTTAAAGGCCAGCACGGCGGCAATGGTTTCTATCTTGGCATGCTCGTGCGCATGAGCGCAGCTGTGGATGGAGGGTGGCGGGTCAAAGCACTCCGTTTTTCCGGCGGGCCACCTTTCTGGAGCCGTGGTTACACACGTGTTTTGGGAACGCCGCATATTCTCGTCTTGCATAAGGACCGCCCGGCGGATGTTTTTGACGCACGTCAGTTGGCCGGGGCGTTCGAGCAGGCTTGGTCATATCTTTCCAACCTACGATTGCCGATGAGTGGCACCTATGTCGGCTTTCTCTGCTCCGATGAGGGTGACTTCGAGCTTCTCACCGGCGCTGAATCGGGGGGGCTTAGTGGAGCTGTGCCAGGTGTGACGATTGAAGAAAAGGGGCGCTTGCGCACCTACAACCTTGCCATGTACGCTAATAGGCAAGGCCTGCGTTCCCATCGACTGTTTTCTAGGAGTCCGCACGATCAGCAGGCCATGATAGAGCACGAACTCGTACATCTCGCCCTTGGCGAGTGGTCGCGTGCCTGGACGCCAGGCTGGCTCGCCGAGGGCATCGCGGTATATTTCTCCTCGGAAAAATTCACTCAACATGCAGGCTCGGTCATGCAAGCGATGCGCAAGGGCATGAACCTCGAGGAGCTCACCCGTCATGGAACACTGCGCCGAGAAAACGACGTGCTCGCCCTGCGCTTCAATCGCTACATGTTCAGTGCTTATGCAGTGGAGTGGATCGCAAAGACTTATGGTGAGAAGCGGCTCATCGAATTCTACCGCGCCTATGCAGATGAATACCCTGACATATGGAAACGCCCCTCAGGCGGCATGGATTACGACAATGAGGAAGGGCCTGCCAAGCAGGCCGCTCGCCTTGAGTTAACAGAACGGCTGCTCAAGAAGCATCTTGGCGTCGATCTAGACTACATCGAATCTCATGTGGCCGCTGGGGTGAAGCGGTGATCACGAATCGTTGGTTGACCGGTCACATGGCCACGCGTCCTTTCGCCGTATGGAATCCAAAATCGAGCTCCGCCAGCGCATGCGACAAGGTCTTCGCGAGGTGCCCTCAGCGGCAAGCGAGGCTCTTATCGCCGTGCTGAAGCATCACGCCATCTCGTGGCAGGCAGGAAACACCATCGCCATCTACGGAGGTTTGCGTGGAGAGCCGGATCTCGTCGGCGGCTTTTTGCCGTGGCTGTGCGAAAACGGGCACAAGGCCGTGTTGTTCACCATCGAGAGTGAAAGTCTCGTTCCGCGCCTTGTGCGCAAGCCTGCCGACATCATCCGCAATCGTTTCGGAGTTTGGGAAGCGAGCAGCGACTGCAAGCCAATTGAGATAGCGTCACTGGATGTGATCATCGTGCCGGGTCTCGCTTTCTCAACGCAGCACCTCACGCGTCTTGGGCGCGGCGGCGGCTACTACGACCGCTTGCTCGCTCATCCTGAATGCAAGGCAAGACGCATCGCCCTAGCGCATTCGTTTCAGCTCATCGACGAGCTGCCCGTCGAGCCACATGATCAAAGGGTGCACGAGATCCTCACTTCAGGCTCTTGATGTATAAGATCAGGCTGTCGATCTGCGAATCATTCAAGATGCCCGCGTAGATTGGCATGCCGGTGTCGAACTTTTCGAAGCCTTTCACCACTTTCGCGCTCGGATTTACAATCGACTCTCGCAGGTAGTTCTCATCGGCCTTCACCTTGCCTTTCACGCCTTTGGCAATGTCTCGCTCAGTGCCAAAAAGACCTTTCCAACTCGGCCCCACCTTGCCCACGAGTGTGCCATCCGTGCTGTGGCAGGCCATACAGCCAAACATTTGATACAAGCGCTCACCTTCCTCGATGGTCGGATTCACCGCCGCAGCCACGGCTGATTTGCGCGGTGTGAGGTCAATCTTCAATTCGCGCTCAAAGCCCAGCTTGGCTGCGTCGAAGGGCATCAGTTCCCATGGCGAAAAATACGCCGTGTTCGCCGCCTTGAGCCCGTCTGCGCTTTGCAGTCCCCAGCCCACGCGCATTTGATGGCAAGTCTTCATCTCCGGGAAGGCCACCAGCACGCTTTGGCCATCGGTGCTGAGATAGGCGCTGCTCGCGTTCAGCCATTCCTGGCCATTGCTGCCATCCAGCTTCAAATGTGGACTGCCATACTCCGGCGTGCGCTTGTAGTTCCAACGCTCCGCGCTGTAGCTCTCGGGGTTCGTCGCCAGCTTCGCATCCAGCTTCGCGTTGAAGCGCAAAACAACGCCTTTGTCCGTCGGTGTGACCTCTTGCAGCAGCACGCGCGGCTTTCCGGTCCACCGCATACGGGCCAGGCCGCTCAAACGCTTCACCACCGTGCCCCACACTTGGAAACCGGTCACATAAAGCTGCCCGTCCGCTGGATTCACGATGGCGTTCAGCGTCGGGAAATCGAACTCACGCGAGAAACTCACCACCGCCGCCTGTGGCTTCTTAAAGTGCGTGTTTTGCAGCACGCGGAACAACTCCGGCCGGTTGTAGCCAATGTGGATCAATTCGCCATCCACCGGCCCCATCTTCGAGCCGAGCAACCACGTCTGCGTCACCCCGCTCGGGTTCACCGGATGCGGCAGCCACGTCAGAGGATCGGCGATGGTTTCCGGATACTTCTCCTTATCCGCGATGGTTGGCAGATGGCCGTAAAACTGATGATCGCGGATGATGTGCAGCGGCGTGGAAGGCACATAATGCCCCTGCTGATCACTCGCCGTGACGAGTCCCGTTTGCGCATTCACGCCAATGAACGGCTGGCGCAATCCATAGCCGATCACCTCAAACGACTTCCCATCCGCGGCCACTTTGATCACCGTGCCATTGTGCTTCCCACGCGTCGTGCCCTCCTGGCCACCTTTGGAGATGTAGAGCTCGCCTTTAGGCCCTAGCTTCATCGAATTCGGAAACTCCCGGGTTTCCGCCGTCTGCGCGAAGAGGTTGCAGAACATCTCATAGCGGTCGCATTGCTTGTCGTCGTTCGAATCAACAAGCTTCCAGATGCCGTTGCGGTCGAAAACGAGGATCTCGCCATCACGCGACACGATGCTCATCGGCTCATGCAGTCCGCTCGCGAAGCGTTTCCACGTCACCGCCTCCAAATCGCCCTTCAAACCTGAAATCAGCCACACATCTCCGTCAAAAGTCACACCCGCCGCATCGCCCTGATCATTCAAAAAAGCAAGGTCTGCCAACCTCACATTGCGCTTCCATGGATTCGGCACTGGCAGCGGGATGTCGTCGATGACGTAAGCGTCGGTCTTTTGTGAGAGTGCCGCCTTAATGGTGTGGGTTTGGGGCCATGTCACATGCCTTTCCCCTTCGTTTGGATGAGAGCTTGTCTCTCCATCCTCGATGGGTTTTCCGATGCTTATGCCGAACTCAACGTCCGAATTCGATGGAGACAGCATAACCAGCTGAACTCCATTCTCAGTCTGCATTGTCCATCCTTTGGAACTCGAGCACAGAACTTCCAAGGAATCGTCGCTCTTGCCGGCAATCACGGTCAGTCTTCCTGAATGAGGCGGCACATGAAACCATCGAGTCACATGTTTCCCATCGGAACCGCCTCTTGCCACCCACTCGGTGATCTTCAAATCCGCAACCGAGTACTCAAGAGCGATACCAGTCGGCCTCTGCAAGGATGCGGTCAAAAACTGCCCTAAAGGCCCCCGTCCAACCTCCTCTTTGCTCGGCGCAGGCTCTCTCGGATCGGCGAAGTTCGGCTTCTCACCGACCTGCCAGCCCGGATAGATCCCATTCGCCAGCCACACCTTGCCAATCGGTTTCGGCAGGTCCTCCTGGCCGTCCTTGGTCTTCTGACCGGCGACGTGATACGAGCCGGGGGCGAGCGCGGCGGGCGTGACGGGTGGTTTGCCGGGTTCGCCTTCCCAGATGCAGGCGATGCGGAGGAGATCGGTGTCGAAGCAGGCCCAGAGATTGTGACCGAGGTTTAGGATAAGACCGCGGGGCGTGAGATTGTCTTTCGCAAAACCTCCACCAACCTCGCGACAGTCCAGCACGCTGCTAAAGAACGCAAAATCCTTCTCCACGAAGTCACTCCACGGCGAATCCGCCGCCTTCTCGGCAAGAAGCGAGGTGACAAAGGCAACAAAAGTAAAGCAGGCAGTCAACTTCATGGCAGGGCAACAGGAAACACGGCTAGCGCCTCCTGTCTGTCAAAGAACCTGAGCTATGCTTTTGAAGCTAGAACACGCTCTCGCGAGAAACCACCTTCACACTGCGTTCCCACTCGCTGTATGCGCCTTCTGTCCGCCTTCGTCCTTACTTCTCACCTCTCACTCGCTCATGCGGTCGATTTCTCGCACGAGATTGTCCCAATTCTACGTGAGCATTGTGCGGAATGTCATGCAGGAGACAAAAAGAAAGGAGGGTTCAGCTTCAACGACCGGAAGTCGTTGCTCGAAGGCAGCGAGAATGGCGAGGTGATCCAAAGCGGGCGCTTCATTGAGGTGATGTTATCCAAGGACAGCGATGAGCAGATGCCGCCGAAAGGAAAACGAGTTCCGTCAGAGAAAATCGCGCTACTCGAGGCGTGGGTGGCGTCCGGGCTGCCTTGGGAGGAGGGCTTTGCATTCAAGAAGCCCGCGTATGAGCCGCCGTTTTTGCCTAGGAAGGTCTTGCTGCCAGAATCGAAACATGCGCATCCGGTTGATCGTCTGCTGAACAAAGATCTGCCAAAGGTTTCAGACGCCGCTTTCCTGCGCCGGGCTCATCTCGACCTCATCGGATTGTTGCCGACGGCGGAGGAGTTGGCGGCGTTTGAGAAGAATCCAGACCGCGTGAAGCTCGTCGAGTCACTGCTGCGGCGCGACATGGACTACACGGAGCACTGGCTCACGTTTTGGAACGACTTGTTGCGCAATGACTATGGCGGCACGGGTTTCATCACCGGCGGCCGCAAACAGATCAGCAATTGGCTGTATCGTGCGCTTATCGAAAACAAGCCCTTTGACCAGTTTGTGCGTGAACTGATCGCGCCGCCGAACGATGAGAGCCGCGGCTTCATCGATGGGATCAAGTGGCGTGGCGATGTGAGCGCGGGGCAGACGGTGGAAATCCAGTTCGCGCAGAGTGTTTCGCAGTCTTTTCTTGGCATCAACATGAAGTGCGCATCCTGCCACGACAGTTTTATTGATCGCTGGAAGCTCGGCGAAGCCTACGGGCTGGCCGCGATCTACGCGCAAAAGCCGCTGGAGATTCATCGCTGTGACAAACCCATCGGCCAGACCGCGACGGCGGCGTGGCTCTTTCCCGAGATCGGCCAAATCGACGCAAAGGCTGCGCCCCCGGAACGTCTCAAGCAACTCGCCGCGCTGATGACACATGAAAAGAACGGCCGTGTTCCGCGCACCATTGTGAACCGTTTGTGGCATCGCCTCATGGGACGTGGCATCGTGCATCCGGTGGATGCCATGCAGACGGAGCCGTGGAATGCCGACCTGCTCGACTACCTCGCCGTGTATCTCGTGGAAAGCGGCTGGGATTTGAAGAAGACCATCGCGCACATCGCCACCTCGCAGGCCTACTCGTCGCAGGCGCAGGTCGTGCAGAAGGGCGCGGACGATCACGGCTATATCTATGCCGGCCCACGTGCGAAGCGGCTCACCGCCGAGCAATTCATAGACGCCGTGTGGCAAATCACCGGAGCTGCGCCGACGAAGATGGACGCGAATGTGCTGCGCGGAAAAGTCGATCCCGCTTTGGCAAAGACGATCACCGTCAAAGGCCAGTGGATCTGGAGCGACAACCTCAAGCCCACCGCCGGCGAGACCCTCACGCTTCGCAAAACGATCCAACTCAACTCCGATCCCGCTAGTTCCAGCGGCGTGATGACCTGC
>Ga0208783_10001991_pt1 | contig 11878 bp, 8 predicted proteins | sample DEB19_08_DNA_2_FD_184529 | JGI IMG/M metagenome (GOLD analysis project Ga0208783, IMG submission 184529) | Aqueous microbial communities from the Delaware River and Bay under freshwater to marine salinity gradient to study organic matter... | ecosystem: Environmental > Aquatic > Marine > Coastal... | reverse complement strand
AGGGCGCCGCTGAACTGGGTAGGACCGGTGCCGCTTTCGCGCTCTTGGCTATGGCTCTGGATGGTTCGGGTGAACCAAGCTTCACCCTTGTTTTGTCGTGGCCAGCGTCCGTCAGCTTCGCGCCGGCGATGACAGCCGGTGAGGCGGTCCCGCCATGCCAAATATGTGAGTCGGTTGATGAAGTGCTTGCTGCCATGGGGGAATGTGCGGCAGGACTGTCCTTGGTGACGTCGCGCCGCTCGATTTCAGTATTGGCCAATCCCAAGGTGACCAAGGCACGGTCGGTTTGCGTGTCGGCTTCCTTGTGATCAGCGGTTGAGATGGAGTACATTTCTGGAGATACGGCAGGCATTGGAGCGAGTGGCGCTTCGTTCTTTGCCAGTTTGAACTTGGCTTCGGGCTGCGAATCACCCGACCGGTTGATCGCCACGAACATGGCCACGAGCGAAGCCAGCACAGCTGAGCCGAGCGCAAAGCGGGGCCAGACAATTTGCCACCCCCGTTTCGGCGTCGTCGCTTGTGTTGTGCCGCAATGCTGCCGCACCTCTGCCTGCAACATCTGCCGCGTCGCGGGATGCAATTGGGGCGTGCCTGCAGCTTTGCGTCGCTGCTGAGCATACTCGCGCAACTGCTTCTCCATCTCATTGTTCGGCTTGTCTGACATGCGGTTTCCTCGTTAGACGGGATTGGCGGGAGAAGTCTCCCGGGAAATTAGGCTCCTCGCGATGGCCTCCAGCCGGTCCAGGCATTTGCTCAGGCGCGAACTGACCGTCTTAGGGTTCAATTCCAGCGTGCCGGACAATTCCTGGTAGCTGAGGTCGCCGAAGTAGCGCAGTTCGATGATTTCACGACAGGGATCCCCGATTTGCGCCAAGGCTTCGTGAATCATTCCTGCTTGTTCCCGTTGCAGCAAAGCGCCATCCGGCCCGGGCATATTCGACGGTGGATCAATCATCAGGCCGGTCTCGGGATGCTCGGCGTGAATCGAGAGGGGCGTCTGGCGGCCACCTCGTTTAGCAGCAACCAGCTTTTCGCGATAGTCGCGTGCCTTGTTCGCGGCGATGCGGAAGAGCCAGGTCTGGAACTGGCAGTTGCCCTGAAAGGAATGCAAGTTGCGGACGACGGATAGGAACGCTTCCTGACAAATCTCTTCGGCGTCTTCCACCGTGAACCGATGTCCGAGCGTGAACACGAACCGCATAGCGGGCACGTAATGCAGGTCGAACAACTCATTCCAGGCAGTGGCATCGCCGCGTTTGCACCGGGTGAGCAATTGGGATTCATCGATGTCCTGCACGGCGGGAGGGTAGGAAAAGCCGACCGAACCCTCAAGTGGCGCCTGGGCAGATTCACTTTGACGCTGCTTCGCATCCCCGCATACGCTCCGCGCGCATGAATTCATCGGCTCCAGCTCACCCCAGTGCGCAGCACTACCCCGATGGCTTTCGTGCTCGGCGCGGCCTCAACTGGGGTTCGCTCGGCCTGATGTATGCGGCATATTACATGTGCCGCTACAATTTCCGCTTCGCCACACCGGGCATGGTGGAAGAGTTCGGGTTCAGCATGACGCAGATCAGCGACATGTTGGGCATTTGGTCGCTTACTTACGGCACCGGCCAGCTGGTCAATGGGCTCTTTGCCGACCGCATCGGCGGCAAGCGCTCCATGCAAATCGGTGCGGTGGGCACCATCGTTGTCAACCTGCTGATGGGCGTGGTGCCCCTGTTGGCGATTGGGGGCGGGCTTGCAGCGGCGGCCAAGTATGTGTTCGGAGCCGACTCGATCGATCCCGCGTTCATCGCGATCTCGGTTGTCTGGCTGATTAACGGCTGGTTCCAATCATTCGGTGCGCCCGGCATGATCAAGATCAATGCCGCGTGGTTCAAGCGAAGCGAACGTGGCACCTTCGCCGGCATCTTCGGCTTCATGATTCAGCTCGGGCAGGTGGCCAGTTCAAAACTGTCCCCCCTCATTCTCAACGGCATCTCGCTGGGTGTGCTTGTGGTTGCGCCCGGCCAATGGCGTTGGCTGTTTGTCATTCCGCCCCTGGTGACGCTCGTAGTGGCGATCTTCATGACCATCGCGGCCCGACAGACTCCGGATGAAGCTGGATTTCCGGGAGTGATCGAGGACGAACTCGACAACTCCGCCGGGGTCACCGTGTCGCTCCGGCACTCGTTCAAAACCATCTTCACGCACCCACTGGTGTGGTTCTATGCCTGCGCTTATGCCTGCACCGGCGCGGTGCGGACAAGCTCCGATCAACTGGCCATCCTCTATTTTCAGGACCAGCTGGGCATGGACATGAAAAAGAATATCCCCGCCATGGTCGCGTGGACTTTGGCGGCCATGCCCATGGCGGCGGTCGTCGGATCGCTGACTTCAGGCTGGGTATCGGACAAGTTCTTTCGGGGACATCGTTCGCCGGTCGCCATGTCGCTCTATTTCCTCGAGGCTGCGGTGATCAGCATTTCAGCGATCTTGTTGATGCGCGGGCTGGTAGGGCCGACGCCGGCCGGCATTTTGGTGGGGTGCAGCGTCCTCATCATGATTGCACTGACGGCGAACTCAACCCATTCCATAGTCGGTGCGGCGGCTCCGATGGACATCGGTGGTAAGAAAATGGCGGGATTCGCTGCCGGCGTGATTGACTCGTTTCAATACTATGGGGGCGCACTTTCGCTCTTCATGACCGGCCGCATTCTCGACGCAACAAAAGCCCAACATGGCTGGCTTTATTGGTATGTCATCATGGCTGGGTTCGGTGTCCTGGGCGGAGTAGCGATGCTTCTGGTGACTCTCAAGCAACAGCGCATGACCGAGCAGGCCCCCGCAAAAAGCACTACGACCTGACCGCTGTGCCTTCCGTCGTCAGCAGTCTGCGTTTCCACTCAAGTCCGCCGCTGAAGCCGCCGATTTTCCCGTTCGCCGCCAGCACGCGGTGGCAGGGGATAAGCAGGGGAACGGGGTTGGTCCCACACGCACCGCCGACGGCGCGCACCGCTTTGGGTTTGCTGATGGCTTTTGCTATCTCTGAGTAGCTGCGCGTTTCTCCAGCGGGAATCCACAGCAATTCCTCCCATACCCTCTGCTGAAAAGATGTTCCCGACGACAGATCCAGCGGCGGCAACTCCGTTGCGGCCTTGCCCGCCACAACAGCTTTGACCGCGCGTGTCGTGGTCGTGTACCAGGCGCGAATGGCTGCAGTAACCTTCGGCGTGATGATTCGTGTAGAGTGCGACTTCGGGAAATCCAGCGCGGCCAGTCCCGCCTCGCTGTAGTGAGCAAGGAACACGCCTGAGGCTGTCTTGATCGGCAGGGAGATCAGGTTGCTCATGGGGTTTGATTCAACGTCCGCGCAGAAACACGGCCAGCAACCCTAATAGAACCAGCAGGAGGATGATTACCAGCCCGAGAAAGCGATTGCGGGCAATCCGCTTTTCGCGCCGCAGCGGACGCATCCCCTGGATGCCGCCTGCAGCGAGGTAGCTCACCAGCTTGGGATTGCTTGTGGTCGGGCCCCGGAACAAATCGCGCAGCCGTTGGATGAGCGCCGGCAGGTCAAATTTCCGCGCGCCAAATTCGTTGTAATGCTCTGGCGAACTCGTGGTATCCACCGGCTTCATCAAGCGCTTCGTGTCCACCTTTTCAAAGACGGGGGCTACGGGCGCGGCTGGAACGTCCCTGCGCGGCGGTGGGGTCTGACGCGGGGTGGCGGTGGAACGAAACTTCCCACCGACGGACGGTGGATCCATCTGCGACTCGTATTTCTTGATTTTGGATTCCAGCGCCGCGATTTCGCTGTTCAGGGCGCGGGCACGCTCCGAAATCGGATCGGCCTTTTTCTTGAACCAGGCCATGCGCTGACGCGGCTCAGTGCCGCAAGACGAGGAAGACCATCAACCCCAGCGCCAGCAACGCCACCAGAGCGAGCGGCCAAGTCAGCGCCAGGCCCACCTTGCACAACTGGCCAAGGCTCATCTCTTGGAGAGCGGAACTAGGTGCTCCCTTTGGCAAAGTGGGTTGGGCACCTCCGGTAGGCTGACCGCTCAGCAGCGGAAAGCGAAGGCGCGCAGCGTTCCATTCCATCCGGGCGTTTTCCACGCACGCCAGCGCGCGGGAGAGTTCCGTGTTAAAGGAATCATGGTTCCACGCCTCTTCGTCGATGGATTGAAGACCGGTGAGCACCGTTTGAAACTCACCGACAACAAGTTTCATCTGCTCGGCATCTTGGCGTGCGGTGAATTCAGCCTTCTCAAGCAGAGTTAATCCACGGGCAAGGTGCTGCATCATCTCGGCCCGACCGGTTTGGAACTCGGCTTGGCGGCGGCGGGTCTCTTCGAGGTTGGCGCGCTCGCGTTCCAGTTCCTCTTGGGCGCGCTTCAGTTCGGCCAGTTTCTGTTGCGCTTCGGACACCTTGAGGTCCACTTCCTCGCGCGTAGGGGCACGGGGGGAGAGACTGGAGAAGCCGGACGCCGGCATGGGCGCTTTATGTGCCTGAAAATCCGCATCAACAAACTCGGTGGTATCGTAATTCGAAGCCATCGCACGAGCATAGACCCCGCTCCGGCTGGTGTAAAGCGAGGCTTGAACTGTGGTGCGAGGTGCCAAAGTAATGGTGCCTGCCTTCCACTTTGCGGTTTCCGGTGCGGGCGGTTTTCAGCTACAAACTGCGACCGGCGATGAACGACCCGCGCCTTCATGAACTCCGCCAACTGCTCCCGCAGGCGATGTTGCCTGACTGGGTGCGGCTGGGGCTGCGCGCGAACCGCTTGTTCCGCGACCGCTTGCATCCCGATAAGCACGAGGCCGTCCTGAATCGCCTGTTTGAACAGGTTCACGCCTCGATCACGATGCGGCAGCAGCGGGAGCTGAACCGTCCCAGGGTCACTTATCCGCTAGAGCTGCCCATCGCCGCGCGTAAGGACGAAATCGTTGCCGCCATTCACTCAAATCAAGTCGTAATCATTGCCGGTGAAACGGGTTCCGGCAAGACGACGCAGTTGCCCAAGATGTGCCTCGAAGCAGGATTGGGCATCGCAGCGAAGATTGGCTGCACTCAGCCGCGGCGTGTGGCAGCGTTGTCCATCTCGCAGCGCATCGCGCAAGAGTTGAACGTGACGTGGGGCAAACAGGTCGGTTGCAAGATTCGCTTCGACGATCGCTCCAGCCCAGAGACCTACATAAAACTGATGACGGACGGCATCCTGCTTGCGGAGGCTCAGGGTGACCCACAATTGAGCGACTACGATTGCATCATCATTGATGAAGCGCACGAGCGCAGTCTGAACATTGATTTCCTGCTTGGGCTGTTGAAGGACCTGCTCGCACGCCGCCCAGACCTCAAGCTGGTTGTCACCTCCGCGACCATTGATACGCAGGCGTTCTCGCGTCATTTCAACGACGCACCCATCATCGAAGTTTCGGGACGAATGTATCCGGTCGAAGTGATGTATCGCCCGTTGACCTCTGAATCAGAAGTATGCGAGGACGTGAATTACGTGGATGCGGCCGTGGCAACCACAGAGCAGGTGCTCCACGAATCCAGCTTTGGGGATGTGCTGATCTTCATGCCCGGCGAACGGGACATTCGCGAGGTGCACGACCAACTGGAAGGCCGCTTTGCCAACGACGCTGAAATCATCCCGTTGTTTGGACGGCTCAGTTCAGGTGAACAGCAACGTATCTTTGCGCCCAGCCAACGCCGCAAGATCGTCATTGCCACCAACATCGCCGAAACGTCGCTCACCATTCCCGGCATCCGCTTCGTGATTGATGCAGGGCTGGCGCGCATCAGCCGTTACAATCCGCGGACCCGCACGCGACGATTGCCCATCGAGCCGGTGTCGCAAAGCAGCGCAAACCAACGCAAGGGCAGGGCGGGGCGCGTGCAGGATGGCACGTGCATCCGGCTTTACTCGGAGGAAGATTACAACGCGCGGCCGGCCTTTACCCAGCCTGAGATTCAACGCTCCAATCTCGCCGAGGTCATCCTGCGCATGAAGGCGTTTCGCTTGGGCGACATCGAAAGCTTTCCGTTCCTGCAACCACCCACACCCGCAGCCATCGCTAGCGGCTACAAGCTGCTGCAGGAACTGGGCGCGCTCGATGAGGTGCGCAATTTGACGCTGCTGGGCCGCGACCTCGCGCGCTTACCGATCGACCCGACGCTGGGGCGGATGTTGTTGCAATCGCAACGCGAACATGCCACCCGCGAACTGCTGATCATCGCAGCGGGCCTCAGCATTCAAGACCCGCGCGAACGTCCCCTTGATCAGAAGGAATCGGCGGCGGCGGCGCACAAGCAGTTTGCTGACCCGAAATCGGACTTCCTCGCGTTGCTCAACATTTGGAATGCAGTTCACGACCAGTGGGAAAGGCTCCGCACACAGAACCAGCGTCGAAAATTCTGCCAGCAGCATTTTCTGTCTTATCTCCGCATGCGCGAATGGCAGGACCTGCACGCGCAGCTACAGGATGCACTGGAGGATTTGGGAACGCTTAAACTCAACGAAAGCAACGCGGTCTATGAAGCCATCCATCGCTCCATCTTGTCCGGCTTGATCGGGCACGTCGCGCATCGCGAGGAGCGCAACACTTACAAGGCTGCCGGCAATCGCCTCGCCACGGTGTTTCCGGGTTCGGCCCTTTACGAGCGCATGGAGAGGTCGACCAAAGGGCGTGGTCCAACGCCCCCGAAGCACCCAACGCCGAAACTCAAGTCCAGCCAGCCGGAATGGATTGTGGCGGGCGAAATTGTGGAGACGTCGCAACTGTTCGCGCGGACAGTTGCGGGTATCGAACCGCAATGGATTTATGAACTCGCACCTCACTGTTGCAAAGTGACACATCAGAACCCGCACTGGAACGTGAGCAAGGGGCGCGTGTTGATTGACGAGATTGTGACGTTACAGGGCTTGGAGGTGTTCCGGCACAAAGTGGCTTACGGCAACCTGAACCCCAAAGAGGCCACAGGCATTTTCATCCGCTCGGCATTGGTCGAAGAGGACATTCTGCCCGGCAGGAGCCGACGTGAGGAGGCTCATGAGGAGAGCGCTGAAGGCGGAGCCCGGAACGCAAAGCACCAATTGCGCCTTCTGGCGGCGGCTCCTGCCAAGGAAAAGGAGCTCCCAGCGCAATATCGCTTCATGGCGCACAATCGTGCCGTGCGGCAGAAAATCGAGAATCTTCAGACCAGGGCGCGGCATCACGGGATGATTGATCTCGATCAGGCGCTCTGTGAGTTCTACGCCGCGCGCTTTGATGGGATTTCCTCGCTTGATGAGCTGAACCGCTTTTTGAGTGATCATACCGATCAAAGGTTTTTGTTTGCCAGCGAAGCTGATCTCTTGGGAGACCTGAAGCTGGAGTTCGATTCCGATGCCTTTCCTGATGCGGTCCAACTCGCAGAGCAGCCCCTTTCGGTGCGCTATGCCTACGCCCCGGGTGAGGAGTGGGACGGCGTCACGGTGCAGATGCCCGTCGAACTTGCGCAATCGCTCTCTGCCGCGCAGATTGACTGGGCTGTGCCCGGATTGCGCGCACAACAGGTGGGCGAATTGTTGCGCTCATTGCCCAAGGCCTTGCGGCGGGAACTGCAGCCGCTCGAACCCAAGATTGCGGAGATTATCCGCGAACTACAGCCGGCTGCGGGACGATTGACGGAGGAGATTGGTCGCTTCGTTTTCCACCGTTACGGCATCGAGATTCCGGCAACGGCGTGGCGTGAAGACGAAGTGCCCGCGCATCTGCGTCCGCGAGTTGAGGTGGTGACGGCGAACCAAAAGCCCGTGGCGGCTGGGCGCGATTTGGAGAAACTGCGCGCGCAATTGAAGCAGGTTGAATCCGCGCCCTCGACAGGCTCCGCAGAATGGCGTCGCGCCGCTGCACGATGGGAGCGCATCGCCATCACGGGTTGGACCTTTGGCGATCTGCCCGAAAAGATTGTCGTCAGCGGGGAACCCCTCACCCGACCTTCAGCCAACCTCTCCCCATCCAATGGGGAGAGGGACGGGGTGGGGGGCTGTTCGGAGAGTTCGCGTGCGCCTATCTACGCCTGGCCAGGCATCGCTTTGGAAGGCGACCATGTCAGCGTGCGACTGTTTCGCAGTCTGGATTTGGCGCGGACGGCTAGTGTCGCAGGCTTGGCCAAGTTGATTGAGTTGGCGTTGCAAAAGGATCTGGCGTGGCTGCACAAGGATTTGCGTTCGCTCGTTCAACTCAATGACCTCTACGCCCCGATTGGTTCCACTGATGAGTTGATGGAGTCCGCCGCCGAGCATGTGAAAGGATACCTCTTTCCAATGGAGCCGCCGGTTACGCTTACGGCGGCAGCGTTCAACGCGGCAGTGGCCCAAACGCGCGAGCGCATGGTTGGACTTGTGCCAAGGCTGTCCAATCAACTCAAAGTGATTCTACAGCTGCGCCAGCAGGTGGCGGTAAATCTGGGTGGGACAGCGCCGGTCGCTGGAAACCGCTCACGCACGTTCACGGACTTAAGCCAGTTGGGTCAGATGAGGAGCCTGGTCAAAGGGCATCCACTGGTATCGGAACTCGATTGGTTGTTGCCGCCGCGATTCTTGGAGCAAGTCCCCTTCGAGTGCTTGTTGCACTTGCCTCGTTACCTCAAGGCTCTGCTCATGCGCGTCGAGCGGGCGAAGCTGAATCCGGTAAAGGATCAGGAACGTGCGCGGCAGTTGGCACCGTTTCAGGAAGCGGTCATGAAGTTTGAGGCGAATCCGCCGCAAACCGCCGCAGGTCGACGTGCCGCCGAGGAGTTCCGCTGGTTGGTGGAAGAATTCAAAATCTCCCTCTTCGCACAAGAGCAGGGAACTGCCGTACCCGTTTCGGCGAAACGTTTGGAGGAAAAGTTGCGGCAATTGCAGGGAGTGGGTTGATGCGAACTGCATGGGCTCAAACAGCAAAAAGGCGAACGGATTGCTCCGTTCGCCTTGAAAGTTTGAGCTTCCTCGCGGCGGCTCCTACTGTTGTTGTTAATATCGGTAGTGCTCGGGCTTGTAGGGACCGTCTTGGGGCACGCCGAGGTATTCGGCTTGAGCCTTGGTGAGCTTGGTCAGTACGACGCCGATTTTTTCTAGATGCAAACGCGCGACCTCTTCGTCGAGCTTCTTGGGCAGGCGATAGACGGTCTTTTCATATTTGTCTTTGTTGATCCAGAGGTCGATCTGCGCAAGTGTCTGGTTCGTGAAGCTGTTGCTCATCACGAAGCTCGGATGGCCCGTGGCGCACCCGAGATTCACGAGGCGTCCGTCGGCAAGCATGTAGATGCTCTTGCCGCCGGGCAGCCAGTAACGGTCATACTGCGGCTTGATGTTCTCGATGCGCAGGCCTTTGACTTTCTTCAGGGCATCTACTTGGATCTCGTTGTCGAAGTGGCCGATGTTGCAGACGATGGCTTGGTCTTTCATCGCGAGCATGTGTTGCACGGTGATGATGTCGCAGTTGCCGGTGGTGGTGACATAGATGTCGCCAACGCCAAGTGCGCTCTCGATGGTGTTCACTTCAAAACCTTCCATCGCGGCTTGCAGCGCGTTGATGGGGTCGATCTCGGTGACGATGACGCGGGAGCCGTAAGCGCGTAGCGAGTGGGCACAGCCCTTGCCGACATCGCCGTAACCGCAGACTACCGCAACCTTGCCGGCAAGCATGACGTCGGTGGCGCGCTTGATGCCGTCGGCCAGCGACTCGCGGCAGCCGTAGAGGTTGTCGAACTTGGACTTTGTGACAGAGTCGTTGACATTGATGGCAGGCACGAGCAGCTTTCCAGCCTCCCTCATCTGATAGAGGCGATGCACGCCGGTGGTGGTCTCCTCGGAGACCCCGCGCCAATCTTTGACGATTTTGGTCCAGAGGCCGGGCCTCTCGGTCGCGATGCGGCGCAACAGTGATTTCACCACGGAAACTTCATGGCTGTCGCCTTTGCTTTCGTAAGCCCACTTCGAACCGTTCTCGAGTTCGTACCCTTTGTGGATGAGCAGGGTGACGTCACCGCCATCGTCCACGACGAGTTGCGGGCCTTGGTCGCCGGGGAAGAGGATGGCCTTCAGGGTGAGGTCCCAGTATTCCTCGAGCGTTTCACCTTTCCACGCGAACACGGGCGTGCCCGTCGCGGCGATGGCGGCGGCGGCGTGGTCTTGCGTGGAGAAGATGTTGCACGAGGCCCAGCGCACGTTGGCACCTAGCGCAACGAGCGTCTCGATCAGGACGGCGGTTTGGATGGTCATGTGCAAAGAGCCGGTGATGCGGACGCCCTTCAGCGGCTTCTGCTTGGCGTACTTGGCGCGCACCGCCATGAGGCCGGGCATTTCGTGTTCGGCAATGGCGATTTCCTTCCGACCCCACTCGGCAAGTGAAATGTCGCGAACGATGTATTCCTTGCCAGCAGGAGTTTGCGCGGCGTATTGGGCGAAGGTCTCGCTCACCTCTGCGATGACGGCCTTGGCCTTGCCATGGCCGTTACCGAGCGCGGCCTTCAAGGTCTTCGAACGAGGTGGAGAGAGTTTAATGGTGCTCATGTGAATCAGGATTGTGTATTTTGTGTTGCGTTAGATGACTTTCAACAAGGCTTCAACCTTGTTGGTGGATTCCCACGTTAGGTCCTTGTCTTTCTTACCGAAGTGACCGTAGTTGGTGGTCTTGCTGTAAATCGGCCGGCGGAGGTCCAATTGATCGATGATGTCCGCAGGCTGGAAGCTGAACACCTTGTTGATGGCCTTGATGATTTTTGCGGCGGCAACTTTGGATGTGCCAAAAGTGTCCACGTGCACGCTGACGGGGTCAGGGTGTCCGATGGCGTAGGCGAACTGCACTTCGCAGTGCGTAGCAAGTCCGGCAGCCACGACGTTCTTGGCGACCCAGCGGCCCATGTAAGCAGCGCTGCGATCCACCTTCGTTGGATCCTTGCCGGAGAATGCGCCACCCCCATGACGGCCCCAGCCGCCGTATGTGTCCACGATGATTTTGCGGCCGGTCAGGCCGGTGTCGCCTTGCGGTCCACCGACCACGAAACGACCGGTAGGATTGATGAGGAATTCCGTCTTCTTGTTGATCAAGCGGGCGGGCAGCACCTTTTCGATGACGTTCTTGATGCAGAACTTCTCGATCTCACCGTGCTGTACGTCAGCCGCGTGTTGTGTGGAAATGACCACGTTGGAAATGGCAACCGGCTTGCCGTTCTCGTAAACTACGGAAACCTGTGACTTCGCGTCGGGACGCAGCCACGGCACCTTGCCGCTCTTTCGAATCTTGGTCAGCTCGCGCCCCAGCCGATGTGCGAACATGATCGGCGCAGGCATCAACTCGGGCGTTTCATTGCACGCGTAACCGAACATCAAACCCTGATCACCAGCGCCCTGCTTGGCGGTCCTCTTGCCTTTGGCCTTCTTTGCATCCACACCCTGCGCGATGTCGGGGGATTGTTGCGTGACGATGACGTTCACAAAAACTTTATCGGCGTGGAAGACATCGTCGTCGTTGACGTAGCCGATTTCGCGGATGGCTTCGCGGGCGATCTTCACGAAGTCGAGCTTGGCGCGCGTGGTGATTTCACCGCCGACGATGGCGATGTTTGACTTCACATACGTTTCGCAGGCGACGCGGGAGAACTTGTCCTGAGTCAGACAGGCGTCGAGAACGGCATCAGAAATCGTATCGGCCACTTTGTCCGGATGACCTTCACCGACGGACTCAGAAGAAAAAATGTAACTGGAGCTCATGTATTTTGGTTCAATATTTACGTGCATCGCCAATGACATATTGACGTATCTGGATGGGATGATATAACACTTTTACAGTTCGTCAACCGGCAATCTTAATTTCAATCATGTCCTCCGCACTTAACTCCCTCCGGGCGCTGTCC